>ERZ777003.115-NODE-115-length-159124-cov-12.975790_pt1 | contig 159124 bp, 137 predicted proteins | sample MGYA00374956_ERZ777003 | MGnify/ENA primary metagenome ERZ777003 (study PRJEB29302, sample SAMN06268252) | bioreactor metagenome | isolation source: Joint BioEnergy Institute, California, USA | place: USA:Joint BioEnergy Institute, California, USA | collected... | reverse complement strand
TTAGGCAGAACGCTCATACCGTCTATTATGGCTTAACTTCGGATAGAACACAAGTACTATCCGTGTGTGCCAGTGCGTTTCATTGGCTATCGAGGACGGCATTCATCCCCGGCCTAAAGGCACGGGGCTTTCTGCCGCCTTTTCTGTAAATGATGTCATCCTGCCCTTCGTTCCATCCTCTCTTTCTAGATTCGCTTGGATCGTGCATCATACCATATCTTGGTTGAAGCTATTTCGCCAACAGGTGTGAGCCTTCTGGTAGCATTCGATCACTAAAGCTGGGTAATCACATCTGCTTGGACAGTGACCAAGCACAACAGTACAGGGGTACCTTCCCTCACTTGGATGATGGCTTCGGAAAGGGCACATCTATTGAACGCCGTGATTGCCCTTTTAGGTTCAAATCGGGATGATCATTTGGTCATTGCTGAAGAGGAAGCGAATGTGCACTTGTGGGAAGCGAAATGCAGGGGGAAGGACAGGCGGTAAAGAGGCCAACAAACACTCAAAACTGCGTCGCAAACAGCGTGCAGACACAGTTGACGAGTGCAAAAACCGCTAAGTAATACAGCTGCAACAACGTAAGCTCGGCAAGACGTTCGCCTGAGACCAAGGCAGATGCTGAACGTTACTCGGCGCTGCGACGCAACGGAATATCGGCCTTGATATGATCGCTCGATTCGCCTCGCAGCAGCGTTACCTCAATCTCGTTCGGCTCAACAGCGGGGACGTACTTGGAGATAACTTCTGACAGTTCAGCTTTCAGCTTCTCTAAAACATCGGGGCTTAGTTTCACTCGATCGTGAACTAACACCGTGAGCAATCGCTCACGTGCGATATCGGAGCTACGTTCGCGCTTGTTGCGGAACAAGGTGTCGAAAAGGCTCACACACGTCTCCTTCAAGGGATGTCGGCCATGATATGCACGACAACTGTCTAGCGCTCACTTCCGCGAGGACGTCGCCCAAACATGCCAAAGAACCGTTCTAGCACACCAGTATTCTCTTCCAATGCCATAAACGGTACTTGTTCACCTTTGATCCGTCGTGCAATCTCGATAAACGCACGGCCCGCATTCGAGGCCCGATCCAGCACCGCCACCTCGCCACGATTCGTCGCGCTCACGATCAATTCATCGTCGGGCACAACACCAATCAAATCGATAGCAAGGATCTGCAACACGTCCTCGACGCTCATCATCTCGCCGCGATTCACCATCCGCAGCTTGAGGCGGTTCAGAATCAGGCGCGGATGGCCCTTCTCAAACGCTTCGACAAGGCCAACAATCCGATCAGCATCGCGTACAGCCGACACTTCAGGAGTCGTTACAATCAGCACCTCGTCAGCGCCAGCGATCGCATTGCGAAAGCCAGCCTCGATACCAGCGGGGCTATCCACCAGCACATAATCGACTTCCTTACGCAATTGATTCGTCAACTCGATCATATCCTCGCTGGTGACAGCGTCTTTATCGCGGGTTTGAGCCGCAGGCAGCAACAACAGATCGGGGAAGTGCTTATCCTTGATCAGCGCTTGGCGTAGGCGACAGCGCCCTTCGATCACATCGACCAGATCGTAGACGATTCGATTCTCAAGGCCCATCACCACATCGAGGTTGCGCAAACCGATGTCGGCATCGACCACCGCAACACGAGCGCCTTGCATTGCTAAGGCAGTCCCTAGGTTTGCGGTTGTGGTTGTCTTGCCCACACCACCTTTACCAGATGTGATGGTAATGACACGCGACATACCTTCCTCCAAAGCGCTGCGTTGTAAGCCTAAAACGTTTCATTGTGATGGAGCCATCGAGCAAAGAGTGTTTGATGGTCGCCATCTTGTTATTTTCGGTAGTCCCACGTCTCGACACTGATTTGAGCATCAACAACGCGAGCGATCTCGGGCTGTCGTTGGGCGTGTCCTTCGGGTGCCCGTGCAATCAAATCGGCGATCCGTAGTTGGGTTGGCATCAGTTCCAGCGCACCAATGATCGCTTCACGATCCCCCAGGGCGCCGGCGTGAACGGTTCCGCGTAAACGGCCCCATACCAGTACGTTGCCACCTGCAATAATTTCGCCACCGGCATTCAGGTCGCCGAGCACTGTCACGTGGCCATGATGACGCACCACTTGACCGGAACGTACAGTTCGCTGCACAAAGAGTGCCGCGCCACGTTCTTCACTTTCGACAATTTTCCGACCAAGCGGCCTTGTGGTAAGTCCTGCGGCACGGGCCGCATTGCGGCTCTCTCGAGCGGTTGAAGCAAGTGTTTCGGGGCGCAGACCATACTGCTGCATCAAGGCCAACAGGGCCGCGAGCTCTTCCTCACTCAAGGCCCGTTCGCCAATATCGAGCATTATCTGGGCACCTTGAAAAAAGTGACTCGCTTGGCCGAGTTGGTCGCGCAACGCATCCAATACCTCAGACCAAACTGCGCTTTCATCAAGCTGCAACCGAAGCCCGTCTTTACTCCCCTTTATCGCGATCAAATTTGGCATGCTCGCCTTCGATCCATGCACCGACGGTGCTGCTCTATGCCTGTATCATACCATATTTTGTCAAGCATTTCTTGCTGACAACTACGCAACATGGTTATTCTAATGGGTCCTAGCTGGGGATACCATGTGGAAAAGTCATGCGTATTCCTCAGCGAGCACCTTGCATCGCCCGCTACGCCCCATCAACCGCTAAGGAAGCACAGCGGTCGGCGTCAGGGTGAGCGTTGAGGTTGGCGTTGTGGTGCTGTTTAGCGATGGCAACGGCGGCATATCGGCTTGGCAGCCACGCGGCAGCGGATTAGGCGGCACAACGTCGAAATACGCCTGCATAATCTGGGTGACGGCGGGCACGGCGATGGTCGCCGAGCCGTCGCCCAAGTCGCCAGTGCCCTCGATCAGCGCCAACACCTCGATCTCGGGGTTTTCGTAGGGCGCGAAGCCCACGAACCACGAATGGCTCTGGCGCACCTCGCGAGTGGTACCGTTCGGGCCGGGCAGTTGGATCACGGGGCCAAACTCGGCGGTACCCGTCTTACCGGCGATCGATAGGCCCGAGCAATCGTCGCGGGCCGCCACATTCACGCCCTCCGTCACCGAACGCCGCATGCCCTGGCGTACAGCCGCAAAATGCGCCGGGTCCATATCGAGTTTGCGGATCAACTCGGGTTCGATCTCTTGCAGCACCGTGCCGTTATTATCGGTGATCGCTTTAACAATCTGGGGTTTGAACAACGAGCCATCGTTCGCGATCGCTGCTGATGCTGTCACAAGCTGCAGCGGCGTCACCTCCAGGTGGCCCTGTCCAATCGAGGCGTTATAGGTATCGCCGATCGTCCACGCCTGAAGCAGCGTCTCTTGCTTCCATTTCGGTGTTGGAACGCGTCCCTTCAACTCACCAGCCAAATCGATGCCGGTTGGTTGATTGAAGCCAAAGAGGGCGAGACCTTCGGCGAAGCGCGTAATGCCCAGACCACCCTTGATCGTCTGCTCCTCGGGCTTGAGGTTCACCACCTGTTCGCTGTTGCCACCCGCCACCGACATAAAAAAGACGTTCGAGGAGCGCATCAACGCCTCGGATACTGTGATAAAACCGTTATCTCGCGGCGTCGAGTTGGGGAAGTAGTAGAAGCGATCCTCAACGAACTGGTCGGCAAGCACCAACACACCCGGGTCGCGCACCAGCGTATCAGGCGTGATCACCCCTTCGGTAAGGGCGATCATCGCGTCGATCGGCTTGAGAGTCGAGCCTGGCGGGTATTGCCCAGCGATCGCATGATTGACCAGGGGCGCCAGCCGCACAAGTTCCTGCTGCTGCTCGGGGTCAGACGGGTAGAAGAACTCCTGCCATTCCGCCGAGCGCGCGGGGTCCCAAATGTTGTTATCGTAGGCGGGTAGGCTGACCATCGCCAAGATACGGCCAGTGCGCACCTCCATCACAATCGCCACGCCACTGCGGATCGGCTTGTAGTCGCGCTTGTAGGCGAAGGTGCCCGTCTGCTGCAAGCGACGTTGTTCACCAACATCGATCCAATTTTGCAGGATCTGCTCGACTTCGCGCTGAAATTCGCTGTCGATGGTGAGGATGAGGTTCGAGCCATCACGGGCGGGGCGCACCGTCTCCGGCGCACGGATCGGCTGATTCATCGCGTTCACCAGAATCGCCTCCATGCCCAACTGCCCGCGCAACACCTCCTCGTAACTGGCCTCCAAGCCATCCTTGCCGATGCGATCATCGTTGAGATACCGCGCAATACCGAGCGATGTGGGATTGATCTGCTTCTGCACAAACCCACACTGCGCTGCGTGCCCCACCGATTCGAGCAGACTCATCATCCACGAGCGTGCTGGGTTGCCACGGGCCAAATCGCACTCGTTGACGCGCCCAATGTAGCCCAAGATGTGCGAGAGCGACTTGATCTCGTTGCTCAGCGGATATTGGCGCCGATAGTCTTGCTCAACCACCACGCCTGGCAGGCTCGAAGCATTCTCGCGCAGCACCAAGGCCAACGCCCGTGGGATATCCTGCTTAATGATCACAGTCTGATAACCAGGCACATCGGCGCGGGCGATCTGCTCGGCGATCGGGTTGTTCAACCGCACACTATCCGTGTACACCTGGCTGATCTTAAAGGCGACCATCCCCCGCTCCGGCGGGATCTCCAGTTCCGCCCACGTGACCTCCAGCGGGATCTCCAACGACTGCACCGCCTGTTGGCCGAGCAGACGCGACAGATCGTTGTAAAGCTGGATATTCTGCTCGATCAGCGAGGCGGGCGCGATCGATAACGTGCCAGTGATGGCTGGGGGTGCGACTGTTGGCGATGGCACAGGCGTCGCATCACTATCCTGCGGCTCTGGAGTGGGGGTTGGCATGAGCGACTCATCGTAGGTGAACCGCACCATCGGCTCGTAGCGCTTCGCGAGCGCCGCCGCCGAGGCGCTTTGGGCGGGCGGAATGGTGATGTGGAGTGGCGGGACATCGCTTTGCAAGCGCGCCTGCGTCACCACATCTCGCCCCAAGCCCTGAATCAAATCGTTGCGCAATACCTGATCTTGCTCCAGCACAAGTGCGGGAGAGATCGTCAACGTTGTGGAGATGCCCAGCAACTGCCCCAATTGCGCGAATACGCGTGCACGCTCAGCGGGCGCATTGGTCGCGCTCGGCAGATCGGCTGGGCGCACCGAAGCGTTGTAGATCGGCACACTTGCGGCGAGCACAGTCTTGCCATCGGCTGCATACACTTCGCCGCGAATCGGGCGCACCGGCAGAAAGCGCGTGGTGTTCACCTGTGTCGCATAACGATATTTATTCGCCTCGGTATCGACCAACTGCAACTGATACAGCCGCCCCACCAGGACGACAAATATCAGCAGCACGCAGATCCGAGGGAGCAGCAGACGATTCATGACGTACCTTAGTAAATCTCGATAGGTACCTCACCGCGTCGGCGCTCCTCCAACCATCGCATACACAGATACACTGGCAATGAAGGAATGAGCGCTAGGAGCACGCCTGGGAGGACCACAATCAAGCCGTAGATTTGGGCAGGCACCGGCGCAACGAGCCACGAGGTAAGCAAGCCGAGCACCGCGTAATAGATCGTTGCGCCAATGCCCACGCCGAGGATCGGCAAAAGCCAATTGCTGCGGCTGAGCCGCGAAAGCAGCCACCAAGGCAGCAATAAGGCAGATAACAGCGCAATCGTATGCGTACCCAAGAAGCTCGATGCCATCAGATCGAGACTGAGTCCGCCGTACAATGCCCACCGCGATGCGCTTGCAGGCCCCACAAGCAGGCTACGGCACAACATCAGCACCAACAGCGGGCTTAGTGTCGTTGGCAGCAACAGCGCCGATTGAACGAGCACTAAGGCCAACAACATCAGCGCGAGAGCAATCTCACGTGCGACAAATTCCTCTATTCGCCGTGGCTGAGAATCACCCATACGTAGCGCACTCGCTCCGGATCAACAAAGGGTCGTACTTCAGCCGTTTGGCTATGCCCATTATTCTGAGCGCTTTCAACAATCCCAATCGGAATATTCTTTGGGATCGCAGCGCGGGGCAGATCTGCACTAAACTGCGCCGATAAGCCAGCCGTGACCACCACATCGCCCGCTGCCAATGGGATCGAGCGCTCGACCTGTTCGAGCGATAAACGCGAACCTGTCTGCCAGCGCCCTTGGACGATGCCCTGCGCGTTCTGATTCTCATGATACACAAGCGCACTGACTACGCTGGCGAAATCGGTCACGAGCAGCACACTCGAACTGCGCGGGCCGACCTGCTCGACAATGCCGATCAGCGTCTCGGGGCTGCTCCCCTCCTTGGCGATCACGGCCATGCCAGGCTCGACACCCTGCTCGCTCCCAACGCCGAGCAACAACACTTGGCGGCCCTCGTCGGGCGAACGGGCGATCACATCGACCCCCAGCAACTTCCACGGGCGTTTGGCCTCGATAGCAAGCTGCTCGCGAAGTTGCTGATTCTCCTGCTGCAACGCCAAGCTCGCGATCCGATCTGATTCGAGTTGGCTCACCTGCGCTTCCAATTCGCGAATACGCGCATTCAACTGCTCGACATCCGTCAACCCTTGGCTGACACCACTCAACTGCTCACGGGCGCGGCTGAGGCTCTGCAGCACGGGGCTCAAGAGCGATACCGCCTGACTGCGCACAGGGCCAAGCAGGCCAGCCTGATCTGCGATCAACAACAATACAGCGACCACAAAGATCGCCAGTATTAGCAATGCAGATCGGTATGGAGTTGGACGGGGGAGCCTACTCGAACGGTTGCGGGCAAAATCGCGCATAGCGAACCGGGGGTTTGGAAGTTTTGGATTCCGCCTTACGATGCGGCATATGGCCCCATAGCAAGGCGGAACTCAAAACCCGCAACTAATATCTCACCTTACGACCACGTTGGCTACTGGTCAAAATATCGCGATACACTGGGTTGTGCATATTTTCGACCATCATGCCAGCACCGCGGGCCACACACGAGAGCGGGTCGGTAGCAATATGCACAGGCATCTTGGTTTCAGCAGCGATACGCAGGTTGAGACCATGCAACAGAGCGCCGCCGCCTGCAAGCATGATACCATGCTCCATAATATCGGCGACGAGCTCTGGCGGAGTTTCTTCGAGTGCTGCTCGTACTTCTGCGACAATCGTATTCACAGGGCCAGCGATACCCTCGCGGATCTCCACGCTCGAAACCTCAACGGCCTTCGGCAGACCCGTCAGCATATCGCGACCGCGCAACACAACTTTGATCTCCTCGTCGAGCGGATACGCGCTACCAGCGGCGATCTTGACCTTCTCGGCCATACGCTCGCCGACCAGCAAGTTATACTCACGACGAGCGAAGGCGATGATCGCCTCATCGATCTCATCGCCAGCGGTGCGCAACGACTTGTTGATGACCAAGCCGCCCAACGAAATCACCGCCACCTCGGTGGTACCACCACCGATATCGACGATCATCGAGCCCATCGGCTCATCAACGGGCAGGCCAGCGCCGATCGCGGCAGCCATTGGCTCCTCGACCACATAGGCTTCGCGGGCACTCGCATTGAGGGCAGCGTCACGAGCCGCGTGCATCTCGACTTGTGTTACACCTGAGGGAACGCCAATCACCACACGGGGGCGCGGGGAAATCACACCTAGCGGACGACGATCGTGCGCTTTCTCAATAAAATGCTTGATCATTTTTTCGACCACATCGAAGTCGGCAATCACGCCATCCTTGAGAGGCCGAACAGCAATAATATTAGCGGGGGTCTTGCCAACCATTGCTTTGGCTTCAGCACCAACCGCTTTTACACTCTTGGTCCGTTTATCGATAGCAACAACAGATGGTTCGCTAATGACGATACCCTTGCCGCGCACATGTACCAGCGTGTTAGCCGTGCCCAGGTCGATCCCGAGATCGCGACTAAATGCCCCAAGCATTGTATTCAGAGGATTGAACGCCACAATGCTCTCCCTTAAAACCACGAACTATAGCACGATGACGACGACGCGGGAATAAACAAAACAGGAAAAATAACCGCACTGCAATGATAATGGTTACTATAACCTGGCGTGCGAATCCCTAACGATCGGCGTTAAATAGCTTTCTTGTAGCACAATTGCGGCTATTATAGCACATCTTACTCTGATACTTTCCTGACATATCAATGACAACCCCCATTCTGGTTCGAGATATGCTATACTAATTGTTGATGGTTAACTTACGGTCGATATGAGTGTGGTGCTAGCTACACCACCCCGTCCCCTTGCTCATATCCCCCCTCGCTCGAGCGCCACGTTTCCCTTGCTATCTCGAAGCGATGTACCAAATGCGAGACGAGTCGTATTTGGTCGTTAAGTGATCGTCAAAGACTGTGTTGCAATGCGCGTATCTGCTCGTCACGGGTTCGCACATTATGTAGAAAGTTCCTCTCCCAAGGAACAAAGGAGTCTGTTCGGATGAATGCCAAGCTCTTTGTTGGCAATTTGCCGTGGAGTGTCGGAGACGTTCAATTGGAAGAAATCTTCCAGCCACATGGCAACGTCACCAGCGCACGCGTGATCACAGATCGCGATAGCGGTCGCTCGCGCGGCTTCGGCTTTGTGGAAATCGAAGCCGTTGATATTCAAGCAGTTATCTCTGCTTTGCACGGCCAGGAGATCGACGGACGGGCCATTCGTGTGAGCGAAGCCGAAGATAAGCGCGATTCACGCGGTCCCCGTCGCGATCGCTACTAGGGACCATTCTCTTGGTATTGTCTCTGGAGAGGACCGTTGTGGTGTCACACATCATCCAAGGTTTCTAACCAGTAGACGCCACTCCGGCCCAACACCGTTCAGAGTGGTTATAACTCGGTGAGATAGCAGCGACGCATATCCTACCGCGAATGGTTGGGCAGTCTGCGTGTCTCCATCCCAGTTTCATCCCTTACAGATCCGCACACTGCCCAACTGCTTCATTGCGCGCATGATTCCTCTTTCACCACACCCCGTTCAGTGGGCAGTACTCCAACAAACCACATCAGAATATGCTCATATTCTTCCAGTAGCTCGCCGATGATCAAACTTTGTCGGTTCTTGACTCTACTTCGCAACGAGTCAAGCACTTACGGCATTGCTCATCCAATTCGCATGCTGGTATACTAATATCGAGCCACAATATGCGGCGGGACAGATGAAGACGTTCGTTATACGCCGCACATCCCAGCCGACATCGGTTCACCACCCAACATGATCAAAAGGAGCCTAGATGATCGAAGCTGTCAACCTCCACAAAGTCTTTGGCTCGTTCCAAGCTGTCCGCGATATCTCGCTCTCGATTGGCGCAGGTGAGGTGGTGGCCTTGCTGGGGCCGAACGGTGCGGGCAAAACAACAACAGTGCGTATGCTCGGGGCGATCCTCAAACCGTCGAGCGGTCGAGCGACCGTGGCGGGCTTCGACATCGTCACACACGCGCGTGAGGTGCGCCACGTCGTTGGCCTGCTGACCGAGTTCCCCGGCTTGTATATGCGGATGCGCCCACTCGAATACCTGGCGTTTTTCGGTGCGCTCCAAGGCATGAATAAGGTCGATTGCGAAAAACGCAGCGTGGCCTTGCTTAAACAGTTCGGCCTGTGGGAAGCGCGAGAGAAACGCCTCGATAGCTATTCGAAGGGCATGAAGCAAAAGGTAGCGCTGATCCGCGCGCTGATCCACGATCCGCCCGTGTTGTACCTCGACGAGCCAACCACTGCGATGGACCCCCACAGCGCCCGCACGGTGCGCGACGCTATCGCAGACCTACGGGCCGCCCGCCGCACCATCTTGCTCACGACGCATAACCTCACCGAGGCTGAGGTGTTGGCCGACCGCATCGCAATCGTACGCGGCGGCACGATCGTGGCCGAGGGCACCATCCCACAACTTACCCAGCAGTTGATGGGCACGCCCGTTTGGGAGCTGCGCCTCGCAACATCGAGTAGCCGCGCCGTGCCATTGATCCAGGATCTCGCCCCGATCGAGGAGGTTGGCGAAGATTGGCTGCGGTTCCGCAACGAGGATGCGCGCCATATCAACCCGCAGATCGCCGCACGCTTGGCCGAACACGATGTGCCGTTGGTATCGCTCGCGGAATTGCCCCGCAGCTTAGAGGATGTCTACCTCAGCATCGTCTCCGCACAACACGTAGATCGCGGCACGTGGAGCCAGAGCAACGGTAGTGCCGAAGCGCTCACTCCCGCCGAAGCAACCATCGACGAAGCAGAATCCGAAGTTGAGGAGGTACGGGGATGAGCTTGAGCGCTATCCGCACGATCGCTTACCGCGAGGTGAACGATACGCTAACCGATTGGCGTATCCTGGCCCCGATGTTCATTCTGTCGTTTATCCTGCCGCAACTGCTGATCGCGGCGGCGGGGTTTGCCATCGACTTTGTGGGTGACGCTAACACGATTGTGTTGCTGGTGCCCTTCGCAATGCTGTTGGTTGGGTTTATCCCCGCATCGTTCTCGCTGATCACGGCGCTCGAAACGTTCGTTGGCGAGCGCGAGCGCAACAGCTTGGAATCGCTGTTGGCGATGCCGATCAGCGATAGCACGCTGTACCTCGGCAAGCTCATCTCGTCGTTGCTGCCGCCGCTGCTGTCGTCGGGCGTGGCGATGAGCGTGTTCGCGTTTACGCTGCGTATCTCACGCCCCGATCTGTTCGGGCCAGGCTTGACCTTCCAATTTTTTATCATCGTCGTCCTGCTGATCCTGGCGAAGGCGGTGGTGATGGTGGCTGGCGCGATCATCATCTCGACCCACACCACCAGCGTGCGCGCTGCTAACCTGTTGGCGAGCTTTGTGCTGCTGCCCACGGCGGCGATCGTGCAGCTCGAAGCGCTGCTGATGATCGGTCGGCGCTGGGATGTGCTGCTGATCGTGGTGCTGCTGCTGAGCGTGATCGCGATCGCGCTGATCCGCACGGGTATGGGCGCGTTCAACCGCGAGGAGATTTTGTCGCGCGAGCACGAGCAACTGAACCTGCGGCATGTCAAGCGCACCTTTACCACGTTCCTGCGGGAATATCAGCCCGCCGGTGTGACGCCCGACCTGTACAGCGGCGCGAAGCTCTCGCTCAGCCGCTTTTATCGCCAGGAGCTCCCTGCGTTGCTGCGCGAATACCGCTTGCCGCTAGGTGTGGCGCTGCTCGCGGCGCTAGCAGGCGCGCTGAGCGGCGGCTATATCGGCCAAAACTTCGAGGTGCGCGGGTTCGAGCGTTATCTCAGCAATGTTGGCTCATCGCCCGCACCCGGTTTGGGATTGGTAGCCTATGTCTTCGCCAACAACATGCGGGTGACGCTCTTCTCCAGCATCTTCTCGCTGTTTGTGTTTGGCACCTTCTCCTTTATGGTGCCCGCCGTCGCGTTCGCGCAGGTGAGCTTTGTGGCCAGCACATTGGCATCGCGCGGCGGCAGTTGGACGGCGCTCACGCCGGATAGCCCGCTCACCTTTTTGCTGAGCTATGTGGTGCCGCACGGGATCGTCGAGCTACCGACTGCGATTTTGTGCTCTGCGTTGGGCATTCGGATCGGCGCTTCGCTGATGTCGCCGCCGAAGGGCTTCACGGTCGGCCAGAATATTTTGTGGTCGCTGGCGCAATTCTTCAAGGTATGGGTGCTGGTTGTGCTGCCGCTCATCTTCATTGCATCGCTGATCGAAGGATTGATCTCACCCAATATCATTCGCGCCCTGTACGATGCACGATGATGCGGTATAATAGCGCCTAGTTTCGAAGGTACATGCGCTGACCGAGGAGTCCATATGTTCCAGCCTGTCGATACAAAAGTTCAATTTCCTCAGCTTGAAGAGTCGATTTTAAATCTTTGGAAAGAGCAAAACATCGTCGAGAAGAATTTAGCTTCCGGCGATAAGCCTTTTGTGTTTTACGAAGGCCCACCCACCGCGAACGGTCGCCCGGGCCTGCATCACGCGATTAGCCGCATTTTCAAGGATATTATCTGCCGTTATCGCTCGATGCAGGGCTACAAGATTATTGGCCGACGCGAAGGTTGGGATACCCACGGCCTACCCGTTGAGATTGAGGTCGAGAAGATCCTTGGCTTCCGTGGCAAGCCCGATATCGAGCGCTACGGTATCGCCGAATTTAATGCCCGCTGCCGCCAAAGCGTGTGGGATTACATTCAGGATTGGAAGGTCTTTACTCAGCGCATCGCCTACTGGGTCAGCGAAGACGCGTACATCACCTACGAAAACGACTACATCGAGAGCTTGTGGTGGATCCTGCGTCAATTGTGGGACAAGAACCTGTTGTTCCGCGATTACAAGGTGACCATGCACTGCCCGCGCTGTGGCACGTCGCTCTCCGATCACGAAGTATCGCTGGGCTTTAAGGAAGATGTGGATGATCCTTCGGTTTGGATTCGCTTCCGCGTGACTGAGGAGCCTACTCCCGACGGCAGCGTGCATCCGTTGGCGAAGGAGTTGGCGGGTGCCTCGTTCCTGGCCTGGACGACGACGCCCTGGACGCTTCCTGCAAACGTGGCGCTGGCCATCAAGCCCGACGCGGAATACGCATTGGTCGAACTCGACGGCGAGCGGCTGATCATGGGCGCGGTGCTGGTGAACAGCGTGCTGGGCGAAGCGGCTACCGTGCTCAAGACCTTCCGCGGCACCGAACTGACGAATCTGCGCTACCAGCGCGTGTTCGACGGCGTCCCTGGCCCCGGCGACAAGATCGATTGGAACAGCGCCTACCGCGTGATCACCGACGATTTCGTGTCGTTGGAAGATGGTACCGGCGTGGTGCACATCGCTCCCGCGTATGGCGACTTGGAAGTGGGCCGCAAGCACGGCCTACCCACGCTGTTCTCGGTCGATCTGAACGGCATCGTCATGCCCGAGTTCGGCGATCTGCCCTTCACCGGCAAGTTCTTCAAGGATGCCGACCCGGATATCACCAAGAATCTGCGCGAGCGCGGCCTGCTGTTCCGCAGTGGGCGCGTCAAGCACTCCTACCCGTTCTGCTGGCGCTGTAACACGCCGTTGCTCTACTACGCCAAGCGCAGTTGGTACATCCGCACCACCGCCAAGAAGGATGCGCTGATCGCCAACAACCAACAGATCCACTGGGTGCCCGACCACATCCGCGAGGGACGGTTCGGCAACTGGCTGCAGAACAACATCGACTGGGCCATTTCGCGTGAGCGCTACTGGGGCACGCCGCTGCCGATCTGGATCTCGGACGACGGCGAGTATATGGAGTGCATCGGCTCGCTGGCCGAGTTGGAAGCGAAGGTGGGTCGCAGCCTCAAGGATCTCGACCTGCACCGCCCGTATGTCGATGAGATCACCTGGGAAGCGCCCGACGGCCACGGCACGATGCGCCGCATCCCCGATGTGGCCGACTGCTGGTTCGACAGCGGTTCGATGCCAGTGGCGCAGTGGCACTACCCGATGGAGCAGCACGAGATCTACGAGCTGGCCAAGCAGGCCGATTACATCTGCGAGGCCGTTGATCAGACGCGCGGCTGGTTCTACACACTGCACGCCGTCTCGACGCTGCTGTTCGATCGGCCAGCCTTCAAGAATGTGATCTGTCTGGGCCACATCCTCGACGGCGAAGGCCAGAAGATGAGCAAGTCGCGCGGCAATGTGGTCGATCCCTGGGCCGTGATCGGCGAGCACGGTGCCGATGCGCTGCGCTGGTACCTGTTCACCGCTAGCCCTCCCGGCAGCCCGCGCCGCTTCTCAAGCGCCCTGGTGAACGAGAGCCTGCGCAAGTTTATGCTCACGCTCTGGAACACCTACGCCTTCTTCGTGACCTACGCGAACTTGGATGGCTGGCAGCCCAGCGACCAGAAAATCGACCAGGAGGCGCTCACGCCGATCGACCGCTGGGCCTTGGCGCGCTTGAACGCGCTGGTGCGCGATGTCACCGCCAACCTGGAGTCGTACGATGTGACGGGTGCAGCCCGCGACATCGAGGCGTTCGTGGACGAGCTATCGAACTGGTATGTGCGCCGCAACCGCCGCCGCTTCTGGAAGGCCGAGAGCGATGCCGACAAGCAGGCCGCGTATCAGACGCTCTACACCTGTCTGTTGACCGTCACCAAGCTCTCGGCGCCGTTCATCCCGTTCATCTCGGAGGCGATGTACCAGAACTTGGCGGGCCTGCACAACGAGGCGACCAAGGGCGCCCAGCCCGAAAGCGTCCACTTGGCGCCTTGGCCCGTGTGCGACACCTCACTGCTCGACGAGCGGATGGTGGCCGATACCGAGACACTGCTCACGGCGGTGGGCTTGGGTCGCGCCGCCCGCAAGAGCGCTGGCATCAAAGTGCGCCAGCCGTTGAAGGAGTTGTGGGTGCGCGCGCCCACCACGGCGGCCACCGAGGGTCTGCGCCGCTTCGAGGCCGAGTTGCGCGATGAGTTGAACATCAAGAGCGTGCGTTACCTCGATACTACCACTTCGCTGGTGGAGTACCGCTTCAAGCCGAACCTGCGCTTGGTCGGCAAGAAGTACGGCAAACTGGTGCCGGCGCTGAGCGCTGCGCTCCGCGAACTCAGCGGCGACGCTGCCCGCGACGCTGCGTTGGCGGTCGAGGAAGGCCGCAACGTGACGCTGACGGTCGATGGTCAGACGCTCGAACTGCTGCCGGAGGAGTTGCTGGTCGAGACCAGTTCTCCCGAGGGCTACGCGGTGGCCGAGGCCGACGGTGTGTTGGTGGCGCTCGATACCAGCCTGACGCCAGAGTTGATCGAGGAGGGCTTGGCCCGCGAACTGGTGCGCAACATTCAGGATGCTCGCAAGAGCGCCAACTTCGACATCTCGGATCGCATTGCCGTCTACTTGGGTGGTGTGGCCGAGAACGCGACCATCGAGCAGGTGGTGCAGAAGTGGGGCGATTATATTCGCGCCGAGACACTGGCCGACGACCTGCTGCTCACTGAACCTGCGGATAATGCTCACGTTGAGACGCTTGAGCTCGATGGGCAGAATATCCGCGTTGGGGTTGTGCGCCGCTAACCCATCAATCGCTATTGAGTATTCCCAAACCCGCGATCAGCCCAGTGCTGATCGCGGGTTTGTGTGTTGGTGGCACCGATTTTATTTGCGATAGTATTTGTTCGACTCATACTATTGAGTCAACTCTCAGTCAACGGCGAGTCAAGCCAGTCAACGACAATGCCTCCATCAGATGTTGTGAACCTACCAAACTCTAGGAGGAACCCATGAAAGCTCGATTGGTCAACGCTATCACCGTCGGTCTGTTGATCGCCACCCTGTTGATCGCTGGCGCAGCTCCGTATGCGCTCCCTGGCACTCGCTCGCTCCTCGGCTTGTAATGCGATGGATACGCTCACACTGATCTACCTAGGTGGAGCACTCGGCGGCGGCTTGATCGCCCTCGTTCGGCCACCACAAATGCCGAAGGCGTGGCCGTTGTTGCTTCTCAGTGCCGTGCCTCAAGCAGCCAGCCTGCTCGGCATTTGGCTGCCGGGTCAATTTCTCATCACTGTCTGCGCATTCTGTGCGTGGGTATTGGTGAACCGCAACATTCCTGGCATCCTGCTGATCGCGTTGGGAGTGAACCTGAACCTGCTAGTGATGGCATTCTACGGCGGCGCTATGCCGATCAGCGCGGAATTGCTCCAACAGCTCGGGCATCAGGTTCCGCAGGATGTGCTGATGGCCGGCACCAAAGATATCGTGGTGCAATCACCAACGTTGGCAGTTTTGAGCGATTGGATCGTGATTCTTTCCGGTTCGCGCACAATTATCGCAAGCCCAGGGGATCTTATTGCAGTCGGCGGCATTCTCTATTGGCTTCTTTTCAGCCATCCCATAACAAAGGATTCTCAGTATGAGCATCTCTCGAACACCGCAAGCCATTCCTAACAGTGCGTTGCGGTTGCTCCCAGGTCAAAGCACTCGGCCAGCCCTCACACGTTTGGCACTGCTCGCTGCTGCGAACCCAAGCCTTGCAGCCCACCTTCTGCACGATCCGCTCAACGCAGCCGCCAAGCATCCGCATTACCCTGTGTGGCTCGATGACCGGGATCAGGCGACGTTGGCAGACATTTGCACACGTGCCCAAACGATCGATGAGTTCCTAGCAGATCTCGCCGACGTGGTGGATGGCGCACCGGTGTAGCCTGTGAGGAGGTGCGAGAGATAGCTAGAAGCACTCATAGATCTGATATCGAAGCGTGATAATCGTTGACATCCTAAAGGAATCGGCAATGACATCTTCTGTTCCAGCATATCCATCGAGTACTATTCACACCTTCGCGCCGATCGTACGTCTCCTTGCTGAAGCAGAAGATCTGCCGTCCTTTTTTACTGCGCTTCAGGGCTCCTTACCGCATATGCTGCCCGCCACGCGCCTCGATATTTTGAGCGATCAACAACATTGCGCATACCAACACCTGTACTGCAGTTCACCCTACAAAACGTTCAGCAACGAATCGCACACCGTCGCCTCGCTCACCAAGCTGTTGCATAACCAAGGCTACTACCATGTGACAAATATCGAACTTAAATCGATGGGGCGCGATATCGGTTGGCTGATCCTCTCGCGGCAGAACGAATCGTTCACCACGTCGCTCCTGGCCATCGGCAACCAACTCGCGTCGATCATTGCCATGCGCCTCGTGTACGAGCAGGAGGCGCAAACGCAGCCTGAGCCGGATTCCGCATATCATCAAATCAAAGAGCTCCAAGAGGAACTGCAAGCCTGGCAACAACGCACACTGCGCGTCACCGGCACTGCACACGATATCCGCAACTTGCTGATGGTGATCAGCGGTTATGCAGAGTTGCTGACGGATCCCAATGTGGCCACCTTCCAAACCGATATTCAGGCGATCCGACGGGCCGCCAACGATGGCCAACAACTGCTGCGCCGTATGCTCAACATCGCAACAAACGCATCACCCCGGGTAGGGGAGTCTTCCGTGGCGCTGCTGCCCACGCTGATCCGCGATACGCTCAGGCTCGCCCACCCGTTCACCGAATCGCGGCGCGATATCACCATCAAGACGGTGCTCGAACCTGTCCCGCCCATCCAGGGCAATGCGGCAGAACTGCGCGAAGTGCTGCTCAACCTGATCCTCAATGCGATCAACGCGATGCCGCAGGGTGGCCAACTCACCATCCACAACTTCAGCCGAGGCCCGCTGGTGCTGATCACCGTCTCGGATACCGGCGTTGGCATCTCGCCCGAACAGCAAACACGCATCTTCCAGCCCTTCACCACCTTCAAATATCAGGGGAGCGGCTTGGGCCTCAGCATTAGCCAGTCGATCATCGAGCAGTTCGGCGGCACCATCACCTTCGAGAGCTCGGTCGGCCAAGGCACCACCTTCACCATCGCGCTGCCCGCACTCCAATCGCTCGCCAATTATGTCGAAGCATAACCTGGCAGCATCATTGCGCAGTTCTCCACCCTTCAATGTAGGCAGCACCTCAATCAAGCGCAGCCGTATCGCGCCTGCGCTCCCTCCACCTTTCCTCGCACGCTATTTCATCAACTGCAAATCTGCTGGTTGACAAAACGTATAGACAAGCTACAATCCACATCAAGCACCCTGCAAACGATGCAATTTCGCCTCTGATCTCGGCCAAAGAAAGATCGATTGATCATGAAGCAAACGTGGAGCCTTCCTCAACGGGCTGACACCACGCTTATCACCGCTATCGATGCCCATGCTGCAGGCGAGCCGCTGCGCATCATCACAGGCGGCCTGCCCGAACTACCAGGCGCAACCATCCTCGAACGGCGACGCGCCCTGCACGAACAGTTCGACTATGTGCGGCAAGCGCTGATGTGGGAGCCTCGTGGGCACTTCAATATGTACGGCTGTGTGCTCACACCGCCCGTCACCCCCGAGGCCGATCTCGGCGTGCTCTTTATGCACAACCAAGGCTACAGTACTATGTGCGGGCATGGCATCATCGCGCTCACCACCGCCCTGTTCGATTGCGGCGTGCGCGAGCCGAGCGGCCCACAAAGCCAAGTTGCATTCGATACTCCGGCTGGCCTTGTGCGCGCCACGGCCCACCATCGCCCTGATGGCAGCGTGGAGCGCGTATCATTTGTGAATGTGCCATCGTTCGTGCTGCACCGCGACGTGTCCATTGATGTGCCTGGATACGGCTCAATCTTGCTCGATGTCGCCTTCGGTGGCGCGTTCTACGCCATCCTGCCCGCCGAGCGCGTGGGGCTGCGCGTGCGGCCCGATCAGACCGCACAGCTGGTGGCCGCCGCCGAGACGATCAAACGCGCCATCAACGCCAGCCTCCCGATCACGCATCCACACGAGCACGACCTGAGCTTTCTCTACGGCGTGATCCTCACCGATCAGCCCGAAGACCCACAGCATCACAGCCGCAACATCTGCGTGTTCGCCGCCGCCGAGGTTGATCGCTCCCCCACGGGCACGGGTGTCTCGGCACGGTTGGCCCTGCATCACGCCAAAGGCGAACTCAACGACGGACAAACCATCGTCATCGAAAGTATCCTCGGGCGAGATAGCGCTTTCGGTGGCCGCGTGATCGCACAAACGACCGTCGGGCCACACGCGGCGATCGTCCCCGAGGTGAGCGGCAGCGCCTTCGTCGTGGGCCAACAACAATTCATCCTCGACCCACGCGATACGCTAGGCCGAGGATTCTTGCTCGAACAGGAGTAGATGTTTCACACCGTCGGCATAATCTCGTGGCGCAACTGCTCAAGAAACTGCTCAAGGAAACGTGTTCGCTGTCGGGCCTCTACACGACCGGATTCCGTCGTCATCGTATCAGCCAGGCGCAGCAACTTCACATAGAAATGATCAACCGTATTCACCACATCATCAAGAACACGTTGCTCCGCGAATGGGTCATCGGGGTCGTACAGACGCCGACCCAGCGCGCCACCCAGCATCAGGCAGCGCGCCAAGCCGATCGCTCCGAGCGCGTCGAGCCGATCCGCATCCTGCACCACCTGCGCCTCGCGCGTCTGCGGCACGATCTGCGCCGAGAAACTGTGCGCTTCGATAGCGTGCGCAATCGCCGCCAAGCGCTCTGTGGGGTAATCGACCGAGCGCAGAAATGTGGTAGCCGCCTCCGCTGCCAATCGCGAAGCCTGCGAGCGCAACGGCGAATCCTTGGGCACCACCACACAATCGTGCAGCCACGCCGCCGGGAGCACCACAGCCAACTCTGCGCCCTCGGCCAAGGCCAACCTGCGCGCCGTCGTCACCACACGCCGAATATGCTCAAGATCGTGAGCAGCGTCGTGTTGCGCATCGTCGCGCCGCAAAAACTGCACGAAACGCGCCTCCCAAGTTGCCCAAGCATCACCTGTCGTATTCACACACCCGCTCCTTCCAACAATCGATACGGCAACACAAAAACGAATTGTAACACCTTGAATATGGCACCCATTTTTTGTGCAACCAACCGCGAGGAAACAATGATTGTTTTAGTTATGATTGACGGCTTGCGACCCGACGCTATCGAAATTGCAAATTGCCCGCATATCAAAGGCTTCCGAAGTCGCAGCGCCGCCACTATGCAAGCCCGCAGCGTGATGCCATCGATCACACTGCCGTGCCATACCTCCATCTTCCACAGCGTGCTGCCCTCACGGCACGGCATCACTACCAACACTTGGAAGCCGTTCAGCGAGCCGCTGCCCGGCCTCTTCGAAGTTGCCAATGCAGCCAACAAACGCTGCGCCTTCTTCTATAACTGGGAGGAACTACGCGACATCGGTAGGCCCGGCAGTCTCACCTACTCGTTTTACACACGCACCGCCTACCAACCCGATGGCGACCAGATCATCGCCGTCGAAGCAGCCCGCCAACTCGTCACCAACCAGTTCGACTTCGCCTTCGTCTACTTCGGCACCGTCGATAGTGCCGGGCACCACTACGGTTGGATGTCGGAAGGCTACATCAACCAAGTCGCCGCCGTCGATTCGGCGCTCGGCACCCTCCTCACCAGCCTGCCTGCCAACAGCACCGTGCTGATCCAAAGCGACCACGGCGGCCACGACCACGGCCACGGCACCGAATCCGACGAGGATATGACCATCTTCTGGATGGTGAGCGGGCCAAACATTCGCGCTGGCCACACCATCACCACGCCAGTCTCGTTGCTCGATACCGCGCCAACCCTCGCACGATTGCTGAACATCAACGCCCCCAGTGAGTGGGAAGGCCAGTGTATCGAGGAAATCTTTGCCTAAGCACACAGTACGTACATCGAACAGTGTCAAGGATACCAGTATGTCGAAAAAGTCGCACTTCACACTGCTTGGAGTACCTGTGAGACTCCACCCGCGCCTGCTTCTGTGGATCATCATCTACGGACCGATCGGCTATGCGATCGCTCGTTGGCGTGGGATTGAGCACCGCAAAGCGCTGATCATCGGCCTCAGTACCGTGATCAGTTGGTACCATACCGACCTAATGCACGTCATCGGGCACATCATCTCGGCGCGGCTCGCAAAAGCGTCGATGGATTATGTCAAATGGGATGTGATGCCGATCACTGGTTATTACGACCACAATGTCTCGCCGCAGCAACACATCGGGCGCTCGCTCGGTGGCCCAATCGCCTCCGCGCTCACCGCCCTGTTCTACTACCAACTGCGGCGCTGGAGCAAACCAAAACTGCTTAAAGCCATCTTCACGCCCGGTTATATCCAAAACCTTTTGATCTCTATTCTCTGCTTCCTGCCCGATAAACGCATCGACGGCGGCGTGATCTACTACAACATCCGCGAACTGCTCAGCCCCCGTCGCGACTGATCCGCAACGCGTATACCAACACGCCTCACATGTGATGCCGAAGCGCTGCTCACGTAGCGCCTCGGCATCACAGCACAACAGATCAACATCATGCAGCCAGTAACCCATGGACTCGCACTCGGCAAATACGCCCCACTGCATCGCGGACACCAATATGTGATCGAGACAGCCCTCGCAGAGATGCAGCGCGTCACAGTCGTCATCTACAACTGCCCCGAAACCACACCCATTCCACTCGATGTACGAGCGGGATGGCTGCGACAACTCTACCCGCACATCACCATCATCGAAGCTTGGGACGGCCCCACCGAGGTCGGCGATACCGATGAGATCAAACGCAAACACGAACATTATCTCATCCACACCCTCGGCATCAGCGGCATCACCCACTTCTACTCCAGCGAATGGTACGGCGAACACATCAGCCAAGCCTTCGGTGCCATCAACCGCCAAGTCGATCCGCAACGGCAACGCTACCCCATCTCGGGCACGCGCATCCGCCAGGACCCCATCGCGCATCAACACTACCTCGACCCGCTCGTCTACCGCGATGTGATCGCCTGGCACACCCGCACATCCTAAAGCGAATCTGTTATACTACTCAAAAGGAGCACAACAACAGAAGGAACAACCTATGCTTGCCGAAGACTTCATAGCCAACAAAAAGCAAGCCTGGGAGCGCCTCACCGCCCTCATCAGCAAATCGCGGACGCGAGGACTAACGGGGCTAACCGCCGAAGAACTCAGCGAACTCGGCAACCTCTACCGCAGCACCACCTCGGATCTCGCCATCGCGCGACGCGACTACCCAACCCACCGCGTCACCGAATACCTCAACGGCCTTGTGGCGCAAGCCCACGGCACCGTCTATCAGAGTCGCGCACACCGCCGAGCCAGCCTGCTCACCTTCTTCACCCACACCTTCCCGCGAACCTTCCGAGAAACGTGGGCCTACACCTTGGCGGCCTTCCTCATGTTCCTGCTGCCCGCCATCTTCGGCTACATCGTCAGCTATCGCGACCCCGACGCAGGCGCGTCCATCCTAGGGCTCGAAGGCGTTATCCGCAACATCCGCGACCAACACGAATGGTGGCAAAGCATCAACGAAGATGGCCGCTCAGCCTCAGCCTCCTTCATCATGACCAACAACATCGGCGTCGCCTTCCGCGCATTCGCCGGAGGCATCCTCTTCGGCATCTTCACGCTCTACATCATGATCCAAAACGGCCTTATGCTCGGCATCATCGCAGGCGCCTCGCACGCGCTCGGCTTCGCAGGCAACCTGTGGGGCTTCGTCGCAGCGCACGGCACCATCGAGCTCAGTATGATCTTCCTCAGCGGCGGAGCAGGCATGCAACTCGGCTGGGCGCTGCTTCGGCCCGGACTCTACACCCGTCGCGCCGCCCTCGTCCTGGCCACCCGGCGAGCGCTGAACCTGCTGCTCGGCTGTGTCCCGCTGCTTATCATCGCCGGCATCATCGAAGGCTTCATCTCGCCCTCGCCGCTCCCATTCGCCGTCAAACTCATCGTCTCGATCGGCTCGGGCATCCTCCTCTACAGCTACCTCATCCTGGCGGGCCGCAACGAACCACCCCAAAAAACCCAGTAGCAACACAAAAGGCGGCCTAAGCCGCCTCTCACCAAGGATATATGGGGAAAAGAGAGCGCGTCGTCAACCCCAACGCCCGTCGCTACGGGCAAACAACGTCGTGCACAACGTGTGCGCGCTCGGACAGATGTGGCGCTGCGCGCCAAAACGCGCGCCGCTGTAGTCGCGGAATCACCTCGCCATCGCAGCAACACACTGCTACTTGAGTGGCGGCGTCACCTCCAACACATCGCCGATCGCCGTCCCTGTCGCAGCAATCACCCCGGCGGGCAACTCCACCACATAACGGCCACGCCACGGAGCCACCCCCGCGAACGGACGATTCGGCGGCATCTCCTTGCGCAACCCCACCACCGTCCCATCGGCAGCCACAAACAGCACATCAATCGGAATGCGCATAAAAAACGTATGCACACTCGACTCAGGGTAGATAATCAGCGCATAGCCTGTCGGCAACGAGCGACGCAACATCAAACCGCGCCCACGCGCCAAGAAACTCCGCGCCAACTCCGCCCGATCCGCCAAAATCTGGCCGCGTGTCCGATTCACAATCTCAAACGTTGGCTTCGATGTCATCGTACACCACCCATACAAAAGCACCAAGACATTGCGACATGCCTTGGTGCACCACTGATACAACCATCATACATCGTCATAGCGAAGCCTACAGCCCGCCCAAACTCTCCATAATACGGGGAACCGCCGGGCCAAGGATCACCACGAACAGCGCTGGGAAGATCAAGAACACCATCGGGAACAACATCTTCACAGGCGCCTTCTGAGCAGCCTCCTCAGCGCGCTGGCGGCGACGCACACGCATCTGATCGGACTGGATGCGCAAGATCTTACCGATCGACACACCCAACTGCTCAGCCTGGATAATCGCAGCCGTAAACGTCTGCACATCCTCCACGCCAGTACGAGTAGCCATATCGCGGAGCGCATCGCGGCGAGGGCGACCCAAGCGCGTATCGGTCAAGACACGCTTAAACTCCTTCGAAAGCTCACCCTCCCACTTCTCAGTCACGCGCTGCATCGCCGAATCGAACGCCAGACCAGCCTCAACGCTAATCGTCAACAGGTCGAGCGCATCGGGCAACGCCTTCACGATCTCCTTTTTACGCTTCTTGATCTGCTGGCCGAGCCACATGCCTGGCAACAAATAGCCCAATACCGCACCCAATGCCGTATACATCAACGCCTGGCCAAACGCCATTGTACGGAACGTGATGAAGGCAAAGATCAGCAACAGCACGACCGCCAACACAATTCGGATACCCGAAAACATGATTGGCGTGATATTGCCGGGATTACCGGCCTGCTGCAGGCTCAAGCGCAGACGGTCGGCGCTCTGCTTCGGGCCGTACTTACCAAGCGTGTTCAAGATCGCGCGAGCCATCGGGATCAGCACGCGTTGGCTAAACGGCTGTTGAAGCTCAAGCTCGGAAAGCGTCATCGTGCGCTCAGTGAACTGGCTTAAGCGCTCACCGATCACATCAGGCTGAGCCGAGCGTGAGATGCCATAGATGACCAATATGACGCCTATGAGAAATGCTGCAACAGCAACGATTCCGATCATCATAAGCTACCTCATACCTCGATATTGACGATCTTCATAATCACCACAAAACCAATGCCGATCATAATCAGCGACACAACTGGTAAACAGCACCATGCATCGGGGGGGAAACCAAACTCGAAGATAGGTGACATATAATCGGGATTGATCAGGGTGATCATGATCGCCAAAGCAATCGGCATAGCAGTGATCACATAGGCCGAAATGCGGCCCTGAGCGGTCAGCACGCGGATTTCACCCTTAATACGAACGCGTTCACGAATAGTGTGACCAATCGTCTCAAGGATCTGCGCCAAGTTACCACCGACCTCCATCTGAATATTCACAGCCGTGATCAACAGGTCGAGGTCATCGGAAGGGACCCGACGCAGCAAGTTATCGAGTGCATCGGCAGTAGAGAGGCCCAAGCCTACTTCCTGCACAACACGCCGAAACTCATTCGCCATGGGCGGCGGCGCCTCACGCGAGACGAGTTCCATCGACTGTAAGAAGCTATAACCGCTACGCAGTGAGTTTGCCAGCAAATTAATCGCATCGCCAAGCTGATTATTAAAAGCGGTCACGCGGCGGCGTGCGGCGATCACCACATACAGATTCGGGGCAAACGACAACAACACGCCGCCCACTAAACCCGAAAGCAACATAGCCGACGAGTTAGCGCGCCCGATCAGCATACCAAGGCCGACACCAGCAAGAGCCGAAAGGATCTTCAGGCCAATAAACTCAGTGACCGTCAACTTCAAGTCGGCCCGTGCCAAATCGCGAGCGATCTGGCTACCTTGCTTCCCTTTAGAGACCGCCGCGTCAAGTTTCGCTAGCGGCTTCTCTTCTTCGGCCTTCGTACGATCTTGGCGACCTGCAAACTGCGACAAACGATCGCTGACATCGGGGCCACGATCCATTCTGCGTGCAATGAGTACGAAGATGAACACGATCACTAAGAAAAGGCCACCAGCACCGATATAAGGTAGCATGTTTGGCGAGATTTCCGGTATCATGGAGCTTCCTCTCCTCTAGAAGGATCGTTGGTCACACAACGCAGCAATCGTCCGCACGCATACCCACCAGCACAACGCTCCTAGAAGAACGAGCGTTCACTTGAATACCCAAAGATATTGGGCGGCAGGTAAATATTTTGCTGCTCAAAGAGTTCGACAAACTTAGGTCGAACACCGGTTGGGCGCAATGTACCAACAATTTTACCGCGCTCATCAAGGCCAGTCTGCTCGAACACGAAGATATCCTGCAAGACGACCACATCACCTTCCATACCCTGCACTTCGGTGATATTGATTAACTTGCGGCTACCATCTTTCAAGCGAGCCTGTTGGATAATCAAGTTCACTGCCGAAGCGATCTGCTCGCGGATAGCGCGGACTGGCAGGTCCATACCAGCCATCAACACCATCGTCTCGATACGCGAGATCGCGTCGCGGGGCGTATTAGCGTGCAACGTCGTCATAGAGCCGTCGTGGCCGGTATTCATCGCCTGGAGCATCTCAAGCGCCTCACCGCCGCGACACTCGCCTACCACGATTCGCTCAGGACGCATACGCAAACAGTTAATCACCAAGTCGCGAATGGTAATCTCGCCCTTACCCTCCACGTTCGGCGGGCGCGACTCGAGCGTTACCACGTGCTCCTGGCGCAACTGCAACTCAGCCGCATTCTCGACGGTAATAATGCGCTCGTCCTCGGGAATAAACGACGAGAGCGCATTGAGTGTCGTCGTCTTACCCGAACCCGTACCGCCCGACACCACAATGTTCAGCCGAGCGCGCACACAAGCCGAGATAAACTCCGCCATCTCGCGGGTGAGCGAGCCGAAGCGGATCATATCCTCGACAGTGATACCCTCTTTCTTGAACTTGCGGATACTCAAGCAGGGGCCGATCAGCGAAATAGGACGAATGACCGCATTCACGCGGCTACCGTCGGGCAAACGGGCATCGACCATCGGCGAAGACTCATCACAACGGCGACCAAGCGGCGAAATGATCCGGTCGATCACCCGCATCACGTGCTCATCGTTGTTAAAGACCACATCGGTCTTTGTGAGCTTACCGCGGCGCTCAACAAAGATCTGACGTGGGCCGTTCACCATAATTTCACTGACTTCCGGATCGTTGAGCAACTCTTGAAGCGGACCAAAGCCGAGGATATCAGCAGCGATACTCTCGAACATTTTCGCCCGTTCGCCACGGCTGAGCACGATACTTTCGCTATCGAGGATCGAATTGAAAATGTCCTCAACCTGCTGACGAACCTTGACAGGATTCGTTAAATCGAGTTTCGGATCGAGCTCACTGATCAGCCGATTCTGGACACGTGCGCGAATATCAGTAAAGGTACTCTCATCTTCACGTGGTGGTGCACCCAGTTTCGTCATTTCGGGGCGCGGCACGCTTGGACGAGCCGCAGCGGAAGCACCATCAGCAACGGTTGGTGTTGTACCACCAATGCGCTTCAACAGTGACATCGATCTATCCTCCTATCGCCGAGCCATCAAGCGCGAGAACAAGCCACCGCGCTCTTGGGCCGGTTTTGCAGCTTTATCGCCAGCTTTCGCAGCATCGCCACTAGCATTACTCAACAGATTCGCCAAGGCGACAATATCCTTGGCGGTCTGATGACCGCGTTTCTCAACCACCAGCGGCACGCCTTGATTGAGCGCCAAGGTCATCTCATGAGCGGCGTTGGCAATCTGCAAGGCGACCTTATGCTGAATATGCTCCTCAACGTGCTCAGCACGAAGATTCAGGCGGTTATCGGCCTTATTCAACACCAACAACACCTTCTCGGCGGGATATTCGAGCAGTTCGGCCACTTCCAAGAACAGCTTGATATTCTTGATACAGGTCATCTCAAGCGTCATCAACGTCACAATTCGATCTGCCACGTCGAGCACCGCCAACGCCCGATCTTGGAACGAAGACTGTGTATCGACCACAACATAATCGAAATCCTTGCGAAGTTGCTCAATAATCGCTCGCAAATGATCCGCTGTCACCAACTCGCCACTCTGTGGGTTTGGTGGGGCGAGCAGCACACGCACCTGGGTGGTATGGGTGACAAGAATATCGTTCAACAGATCGCGATCCAATTCGGCGATTCGGTTTGCAAGATCCGCAATCGTCTTGCTCGAAACCAAGTTCATAATCACGCCGAGATCGCCAAAGATCAAGTTACCATCGACAAGCGCCACCTTTTTATTGGTGAGTTGTCGGAGAGCCACCGCCAAGTTCGCAGCGATCGAAGATGTGCCGACGCCACCTTTGGGGCTGAACACCGCCACAACCTGGCCTTGAGCACCAGCGCTCTCGCCACCACCCATCTCGGCAGGGCTAACGGGCGCATAGCGGCGCTGCGTTGTCTGAAGCCGATGCACATGGCGGATCGCATTGTAGAGATCCTCGGCGCTAATCGGCTTAATGAGGAACTCGCGAGCACCAGCGAGCATCGAGCGACGCAAGTAATCTTGCTCGCCCTGCACGCTCATCATGATCACTTGTGTAGTCGGTACTTGGCTCAACAACGCCTCGGTTGCGGCGATACCATCCATATCCGGCATGTTAATGTCCATCAGGACAACATCCGGCTGGTGTTGTTTCGCCATCGCCACAGCTTCACGGCCCGTACCCGCTTTGGCAACAACCTCAATATCTTTCTCGAAAAACAGGAGCTTCTCGAGATTATCGCGCGTCTCAGCAATATCATCCACGATTAAGACGCGTATCTTCCCCTGCTCAGCCATGCGGATCTCCTTCATAGAGCGATTAGGTAGAGATGCAGCACCGGAGCGCTGCCATTGTAGCAGGCCGCGCTCCGTTTGCCTAAATGGAAGCAGATTCCTCGCCTCTATGTTACGGCGTTGGTGTTGGCGTGGCCTCTGGTTCTGGCGTCGTTGCTACGGTTGGTAGCGGTGTCAGATCTTCTGGGCCAGAAATAACCGGCTCTGCTGGCTGAGGCAATGGCAAGCCAAATTGCGATACCAGCAAGTCGATAGTGGCACCAAGCGTTGTTTCAACCGCTGTATCACCACGGCCTCGCAATACCAAAGTAATAATATTGCCGTGCCGTCGTGCAAAATCGATAATTTCAGCTTCTTGATCGGTCACCGCCAGAACCAAGAACCAAGAACCAGGCGTCAATGCATCATTCGGTTGACCCGCAGCCCCGCTCCCATCGATCGGTTGCCCGCTAGCATCCGTCTCAGGTGGATTGGAAGGATCCTGTCCTGGTTCTGGAGTACCCTCCACCACAGGGGGCTTGACAATCTTCAACACCTCAACGTTCTGCAGAAGCGTCTTCGTCGAGAGCATATCGGCGACGACTTCTTCCTTGATGATCAACTCACCTTCTTCGTTGAAGCTCGGCCGCAGGAACACACGGGTAAACGAGAATGTCGCTAAGACATCTACCTGGTCGCCTTGGCGGATCTGATCGGCAACACCAGTTTGATTATTGACCTGTAAAGGATAGGCTTTCGGATTTGGTTCATCAGGCCCACCAGCAGGAATACGAAGCGACAGGCCACCTTCAATCACATCGCTCTGGAATACCGGCGAAGCAGCCACGATCTCACGGACCGTCAACTTACCTTGAACATCACTAATCAGCGTGACATATTCCGAAGCCTGAGCATTAAATTCAGACTCCGGGATCTCCACTTCTTGGAGATAAGTTTCGGTATCCGTCAGAACCGTACCATTGGGAATGTCGATCCGTGCGACGATAATCCGTCGCATGGGCTCTTGGGTCGGGGGGAGATTTACTTCATTTTGTGGTTGCTGAGGTTGTCCCATCACGAAGACGAGGAACAGCGCTGCGGCAGCGGCGATCAGGACACCCAGCATTAGAACGAGCCGACCTCCACGCCTCATGAGCTTTTAACCTTCCTTTTGTGTAGTGCTAGGATGCGGAACTGCATCGCGCCAATGCGATTCATTATAGCACAGGCTGGCAAGTATTGTTAGTATTTTCCTGCAATGGGAAGCCAATTGTGTTGCAATTTTTAAGCTGCAACTTTCTATAATGATTGTAGTATTACCGCATGCCCAACTACAAGCCCTACACACACTCTGGGGTGAACGCTGCAGGCAGTTAAAACACACCTACAGCCCTCACCCCAACGAATCCTAATTCAACGTACTACCGATCCGTTACTTCCTTTACGGTTTACCCAACACAATTGGGAGCATCGTATCCGGAAGACCAACCGCCTCATCCTGCGCGATGACGATCTTCAGAGGAGCGCTCACGTTGTTATCCTCAGCTCCTGGAGAGCTTTCATCGACACAGCCTTTAATGGCATCGCTTGAGGAGCAATCGTAGGAGTCTACAACCACATACACAGTGTATTCACCTGGGCCGGGGAACAGCTGCGCAGTAGTCTTCACCGTCGAAGCACACGGTACAGCTCCATCTGTTGCATACCATTGGAAGATCGGCATGCGTGCTCCAGCTGGCAAATTACTAGTATTCACGATCACACAAGCCTTAACGCCTGGGGGATTCGTTGTCCAAGGTGGAGTAGGCGCGACAGGTGTCTCCCCTGGACCGAATACCAGCAAGTCGACGTAGAACTGTTTCGTCCCATCGATGCCAGCGTCCTGTGTTGGATAATTGCCCGAGGTATCGTTATACTCGTTAATCAGCTCAACATTCAGGCCCGTCAACTGACCGTTCAGATTTCGGTTTTCTTTCAATGTATGAACCTTGATATCCGGGCCACCGGGCACGAATACCTTGATCATCACATTCAACAACATTGGAGTTGTTGTTGGAAGCTGGTCTGCAGGGGCTGAACTTACTAAACGGACACGATATTGGAAGCAGTGAGCTTGCGGTGAGGGGTTGAACACAAATTTATTCTCGCCATTCACCGAAGATTTCCCGGAAGGCGCATTGACAGCCTTGATCTCCGTCCAAGAAGCAGCGTTAAGCAATGCAGGAGCATTGCAGTCGTTATCCAAACTAGAACGGTAGGAGATCTCGATATCGTGATTAGCAGGCTCTGAGAAGGACGTATTCCAGATAATCTCCTTCACTTCCTCGCCAGAGAATGTCTCATTGGTCTTGAAGATACTAGAATAGTACCAACCATTAGGCGCAAAACCAACGGTTTGTACATCCTCATCACCGCCAACCTTGGCATAGATTAAGGTATTAGAGCCATTGATTGACTCATTATCAGGAGCAGCGCCACGGCCACCGATCACATACACATACGCAAGGGCATCAGAACCACCATTCTCTTTTGGCACTGTTACCTTTACCATTGCATGTCGCGATCGGGGAGAGATTGGTGTTTGTAGTGCGGTTGGCTGATAAATAAAGTTACTACCATTCGAGCCAAGCTCGAACAACTTAAAGTCTGAAGTAACTAAACTCGTCAGAACAGCAGCCTCGGGAGGAGGCGGATCGTTCTCACGGCCAACCGAGCCACCAGTTAGATATAGTTTACCATTAACCTCAACACCACCCATCCCAATACGTGCGGATGGCAATGTTCCAAGCCAATCGGTTGGCCAGGTGACCGAACCATTGGAGGCAATCATTCCACGATACGTGGTAGGGCTATAAAGCTGAGGAGCCGAGCCGTTACCAACACTCGACTGATACTGACCACCCGACACAAAAATGATATCGCGTACAGTCGTATTCTCAGTAAATCGCCCCACTACAGCCGCCGCATCCCACAGTCCGGTGATACTATCATCGAAATCGCTATTTTGGCTACTCGTTGGGATCGGCAATGGGTTCGTAGTTGCCCATCCCACAGCACCAGTGGTAGGGTGAACAAGCATACCATCAGATGGGCGTACTTTGGCATAAAAGACCTGATTTGAGCCCATCTCGGTGACGCTATTAGAACCGCTCAGATAACGAATGAGACCACCAATGAGATACACATAGGTATCATTGCCGATCTTATGGCTAACTGCCGATGCTGATTGGAGGCCAAATTGCATTCCAGATAGTCGTGGATCACCAGGGATGCGGAGGTTCGTCAAAGAGGCCTCATCCGAGGTTCTCCAACTGGTAATATGGCCGTTTTCTACCTTGGCGATAGTCACAGCAAAGCTTGACAGCTCTTGTGCGGCAGCCCCTGCTGAAAACGACCCACCAATAGCATAGATATAGCCGCTATTCGGCCCCGTCTCAACCGACGTCACTGCCATTGCAGAGCGAGCAGCGTATGGTTGTGTATAAATGGGCAGAAGCCCTGACCTATCAGTATGCGTAACCGCTGGCAGATCCTGCGTTTCATTAAACCATTGGTTAATCGCAGGGACACCGGTATTCGTATCGATTTGTACCGACCAGACTTCGTTTGTTGGGCCTTCCAACGATGGATCATCAACTACCTTCCCGCCGAGCACAAAGATAGTGTTACCAATCGTGGCAGCGCTGAGATCGGTAAGCTTACGCTCCAAACGGAACGATGCACGTGACCAGTTCTTGATCACACTGACTGGCACAAGCTGCACAGCTCCTTTTTGGTCTTTCGTTCCTACCTGGGTAGAGGTCAGACCTGTGCGTTGAAAAGAGCCGCGCGTAAATTCAGCTAGTGAATCATCCAGCGGACGATCAATAATTGCCGCTTCTGCCGAGGCTGCTGGCCACATACTTACTATCATCAAACAGACAAGTAAGAGCCAATAGTGACGGGAGGAACGGTATAAACGTAGTGAAGCAGACATACGACCCTCCTAAAAGTAGAAGCTGGACAACCGGAGCGGCATAGCCAACTCCTATTGCCCAGCTCCCTACTTAACTCACCAGATCAGGATAATTATCCTTAGGCATCACAGACACTACCCATCAGATCAAGGTGAATGGTGTCAAGGGTGATGGTGTTATTGAGTGCCTTCAACGGATCGACGTTGACCGAGATATGCGTCTCGTTTGTATAGGTGAGTGGGTTAAAGATCACCTTATAGGTACGGATCTTCTTATCAGGCCCTTTCGCATTCACCCATCCAGAGAGCAGATAATCTCCAGCACCCACGTTGTCGAACGAGTAGACCATCAAGCCCGTCGACGAATTGACTTGAATTGGCGAGCTAGCGATCAGCGCACCATTGGCCGACTTCAGCTGCATATAGCCAACGATCGGATAGGCAGGATCTGGAGCAGCCTCTTCCTCAGAAATCGTTTGGACGAAGCCTGTACCACCGGCTGGCACACAGTTACCTAACTCCACGTCCTCAGCGATACTCTCGAAGATCTGCTGCAAGTCCGAAGGCTTCGACGAGGCCGAGAAGAACGGAGCATCCGGCGCCGATGCAATATCGGGCAGACCAGTCTTCGCCACACCAGCCATAGCGATCACATAGATCGTCGAGTAGCTCTTCAGATTATTCGCCTCAGCAACGGCCTGATCGATCGGCATGTCGGGGCCACCCATATTACACGAAGGCGTCTCGCTATTGCAGCCATTCTTGTAGGACTGCAGCTCACCATTACGCTTAATATTGGCAACACCGTCAGTCAAGAAGATGGTCACTCGCTTGTACGCCTTACCAGACGGTGCCGTTGTGGGGGCCTGCTGGAACAACTGAACAGCGCGAGCCAAACCAACCACACTCGGCGTACCACCACTGGTGCGATAGGCGCCACCGTTATCACCAGCGGTCTGGAACAGGGTCTTCAGTGCCTGCTTCTCTGCAGCCGTCCTTGCCGTACCCCACTTGTCCGAAGGGTACACTTTGGTCAACTCATTGATCGCACGCGATTCCGAGTATGGCTTCGACAACTGGCCCGAATAGGTCACCAAGCGAATGACGTCTTCTTCCTTCATCTGATCAATGAAGGCATTGATCGCCTGCCGTGCAATGTAGATACGGCGCTCGCTCGTTGTCTTCCAGTAATCGCTGGCGCTACAATTGCTTGTGCCTGCACACTGGATCACCGAACCCGTACCATTCTTATGAGCCTTACCCTCGTAGTTCCAGCTCATCGAACCCGAAACGTCGAGAACGATCTCATACTGAACCGGCACACCATTGAGGGCTCGATCGGTGTAGCGTGGCTGATACTGCACCTGGCCGACGATCGTCTGGTGCTGCGGAGGATTAGCAGGCTCACGCAACGTGCTGCACTCAGGGGCATCGCCCAAGTACGCCAAGCGCATCGTCTGTGCCGAGAGATCGTAGTTCAACAGTGCAAAAGCACCCAAGCGCGCCACTCGGTAAGTAGCATTCGCATCGCTACCAGCCGATGCCTCCCAGATTGGCAGTGTCAGAACCTGGACATCTTTACCCGCAACAAACTTCTTGGCATCCAAAGCGTTGCGCACTGCTGTGGTGTTGCTCACAGAGTTGCCCAACACCCAGTCACCAGTCGAGATCTGCCCAGGCAAAATGGGGTAACCAGTCGGAGCCTTCTCCTTGTAATCGGCAGGCCAATTGGCTTCGCGATACCCCTCAGTGATATTACCAAAACCCGACAACATCGCAGCAGCATCGCTGCTGGAAGTCCAGCGCAACCAAGCGAAGTTACCATTCGGCAACGAGGTTGGCTTGTACAACGTCAGGGTCTTAGCAGTCTTGTTAACATAGTTACCAGCGGTGAACTTGCCATTGCTGCCGCTATCTGGGTTCTTGAAGCCCGTTGCGGTCAGCTCGCTAGCGCGCACACCAATTGGATAGATGGTCGTGCAAACGCCACGAGCGGCCCAAGCATCGGCACCCACAGGGAACTCGTTCTGGCCAACGACCCGGGCGAAATAGGTGGGTTGTTCACCTTTAATATCAACCCGAATATAGCGGACTTTTGCTAACTCGCTGGCAGGGCAGTTACTACCCACATTTGGACAACTGCGTAACGTATTACCAGTCTCATCGTAATAGTTAGCAGTCATGATGCGTTGCCCAGGCTGGGCATCGAGAATACTCGCAGCATCAATCTTATTCGACTTCAACGAGCCAATGATCGCCATTTTGACATTGTAGTCCGAGCCACCGGCGATCAAAGTATTCATACCGGCCAATGCCGCTGCACTCGCAGCACGCTCGGTATTGCGCTGCTCGGCGTAGGTATTACCCACGTCGACAGCCAGGCCAACCATTGCCACCAAAATCACGATCATCAGACCGATCAGTGGAAGTGATTGACCTTTGACCTTAGTCCGATACAGTCGGGATTTCATGTGCTTCCTCCCTACGATGTTGTTTGAGTGTTCTGGAACAACGTACGTTAAATAAACTAAACCAAGGCTACGGGAGTACGTATCTCTATTAGGAACCCGTACGCATCTCTATCGAGAACCTCGATACCAATTGATACTTATCGGCAAACGATGGTACTAAAGGAAACAAGAGCCGATAATCCGCGCGAACTTCCACTACCAAAAAACAAGTGTACATTTGACCAGTGAGAGCTGGGCAGGGTGTGTAATTCGGTGGTGAGCCATCATTCAACGGGTTCTTATCAAGATTAGAATCGAGCAATGCGCGAATAATGATGTAATCGTTGATCACCGGATTACCCGTTGCTGGATTAATCTGCTTCGCCCCAGTGACCGGGTCCACATCGGGAATACCATCGGCATTCAGATCGAGCAGATTGGCGAACCCTAATCCGTTCTCACCAGACTCCATCCGTACCCGATAACGGATACCATCAACATCCAACCTCGCTGGATTCGACCCACTCGGTGGGAGTATCCAGCGGCTCCCATACATGCCACCCTCTTGCGCTGCGTTGTGCAGACCCTGCAGTGTAAAGAACATCAGACCCAAATCAATGGTCGCCGCCAACAGCAGGAAGATGAGCGTCGCAGCAAGTGCAAACTCCACTAAAGCTTGGCCACCTGCGCGAACATTGCGGTGTAGAATATGCTTTAGGTTCTTCATTATTCTTCACACCTTATTGCATTTGGATTGGCCGTTGTGGGTGGCGCGTCTCCTAGTGCTTCGATTGAACGTCGCGCTTGAATGGTGACAGGCATCTCACCCTCAGGACCACCTAAGCGAAGCATTTGGAACAATGGGGTCAATGGCCGCACTGAGTACGATACTTCTACTTGGATGGGTTCGCCCAAACGACGAATGTTGGTAGGGTATGAAATAGCTATTGTCCCACGCTCATTGAAATCGGTTAAGATGCCCATGCTCTGCCTTACCTCGTCCCGAATGCGCGCAGTACAGGCATCTGAACCGTCATTCAAGCGGGCAGGGTACGGAGGCAGCTTATGGGCGACCTCGGTGCCGTTGCGGGCTGCAAAATAGATGGTGGAATAACCGTAAATATAATAGCCAAGATCTATGATGCCGAACATCACCATCAACAATATGGGCAGAATAAATGCCATTTCAACAAGGGATTGACCTTTAGTACGTGTTCGCATAATCGATCCTCTTGCGCTATGGTGCACCGGTAGCTATCCCGATTATAGGTCCTGAGAGAAACAGTAACAATAGGACGAAGGTACTGAGTCCTCATTCAGGTTACAAATATGCCTTACTAATGCGCAAAAAAACGAACACAATGTTTAACATTCCGGTTAGAGTTCGTCCACAAAGTCAGCTCTACGTCGAGGATATCGTCTTCGTTGCGTCACGTGTTTGCTGCGCTCTCTGTTCCTCGGGTCGCGTTCTTCAAGCATAATGAGTGCTTGACAAGCACTTCTTTCACCGATATAGTGAGCCTCGCGGCTCTATTCATCGAGAGACGTTTGTTGTGTAATTTGATTTAGATTGGTGTAGAGCAAGGATTATTGGAACATATGGCAGATAAATTGGTTATTGTTGAGTCGCCGGCGAAAGCTAAGACGATCCAGAAATACCTCGGGCGAGGCTTCCGTGTTGAAGCTTCGATGGGTCATGTCCGCGACCTTCCAAAAAGTGATTTAGGTGTTGATGTTGAGCATAATTTTGCACCTGTATACGAGATTGCTAAAGGTAAAGAAAAAGTTGTTGCAACGCTAAAAAAGTCTATTCGCCAAGCCGATGCTGTTTATCTTGCAACTGACCCGGATCGCGAGGGTGAGGCGATCGCTTGGCATATTACTGAAGCAGCTGGTATTCCTCGTAGCAAACCTATTTATCGTGTTGAGTTTAGCGAAATTACTCGTAATGCTGTCCAGCAGGCGATCGCGAAGCCGCGTCAAATCGACCGCAACCTTGTGGATGCCCAACAAGCTCGGCGTGTACTCGATCGATTAGTGGGGTACAAAATCTCGCCGTTGCTCTGGGAGAAGGTGCGCCGTGGGCTCTCGGCAGGGCGCGTGCAATCGGTTGCTGTGCGCCTCGTTGTCGAGCGCGAGCGTGAGATCGAGGCGTTTGTCGCCCAAGAGTATTGGACGATCGAGGCGGATTTAGCCAAGAATATCGATGATCCACGTACAAGCTTCCGTGCAGTGCTGATCGAGCAGGCTGGCAAGAAGCTCGATAAGTTCGCGATCGGGAACGCCGAGGCTGCGCAGACGATCGTTGATGACCTTGATGGTGCAAAGTATATCGTCCGCAAGGTTACGCGCAAAGATAAGCGCCGCAGCCCTGCGCCACCGTTTACCACGAGTACTTTGCAGCAAGAGGCTGGGCGTAAGCTCGGTTTCTCGGCCAAACGCACGATGATTGTCGCTCAGCAGCTGTACGAGGGCATCGACATCGGCGGCGAGGACGGCACGGTTGGTCTGATCACCTATATGCGTACCGACAGCTTTAACGTGGCCCGTGAGGCGCAGGCCGAGGCCCGTACGCTGATCGAGGAGCGCTATGGCCAGGAGTACCTTCCCGAGAAGCCGCCGATCTACCGCACGAAGGCGAAGGGCGCACAAGAGGCTCACGAAGCCATCCGCCCAACATCGTCTCTGCGCACACCCGAGGCGATGCGCGCGCATCTCACGAGTGAGCAGTATCGGTTGTACGATTTGATCTGGAAGCGGTTTATCGCTAGCCAGATGGCTTCTGCTATTTTCGATAGTACAACAGTTGATATCGCCGCAGGCACACGCGATGAGCAAACGCTTCTGGCGGCTCCTCCGTACGTGTTCCGCGCGACCGGCAGTGTGCTCAAGTTCCCCGGCTTCTTGGCGGTCTACAATGTCAGCCTCGACGAGGGCGAAGAGGACGAAGATAGTGAGCGCCGTCTGCCGCCGCTCAACGAGCTTGATCCGCTGATATTGCAGCAGTTACTGCCGATTCAGCACTTCACGGAACCACCGCCGCGCTTCACCGAAGCGAGCTTGGTGAAGGAGCTTGAACGGCTCGGCATTGGGCGTCCTTCAACGTATGCGCCAACCCTCGCCACGGTGATTGAGCGAGAGTATGTCGAAGTTGTAGACAAGAAGTTGGTTCCCACAACCTTGGGTCGTGTCGTTACCGACCTGCTGGTGGAACACTTTGGTACGATCGTCGATTATGGCTTCACTTCGGAGATGGAGCAGCAACTCGATGATATCGCCGAAGGCACTAAGCTGTGGGGGCCAGTGCTACAAGCCTTCTACACACCGTTTGAGCGCACACTGGAGACGGCTCGCGAGACGATGCGCAACATCAAGCGCGAAGAGGTGCTCACTGAGTTGACCTGCCCGAAGTGTCAGCAGGGTCAATTGGCGATCAAGTTTGGCCGCAATGGCGAGTTTTTGGCTTGCAATCGCTATCCTGAGTGCGACTTCACCAGCGATTTCCATCGCACGAGCGAAGGACAGATCGTGTTGGATGCAGCCAGTTCGCCCGAAATGAGCGACATCGAGTGCAATGTCTGTGGGCGGCCAATGGTGATCAAAAAGAGCCGTTTCGGACCGTTCTTGGGATGCAGCGGCTACCCAGACTGCAAAAATACGCGTCGGCTTGGCAAGGATGGTAAGCCAGTACCACTGCCGATTCCGACTGGCGTTGGCTGCCCCAAGTGCCACGAAGGTCAGTTGATGCAGCGTCGCGGCAAGTTTGGCCGTCCGTTCTACGGCTGCGATCGGTATCCAAAGTGCGATTATATCGTGAACGATTTGGCGTTAGTGGATAGCTACACGCCTGAATCTGACGCGCCAACCAGTGCCAATGCGCAGGAAGCAGAGCCTGCAAGCAAGCCTTCTCGTACAAGCCGTAGTAGCTCTAGCGCCAAGGCGAACGGCACCACGACGCGCAAGGCATCCGGCAGCGCCAGCACGAAGGCAACCGCCAAAACGAACGGCACCACGACGCGCAAGGCATCCGGCAGCGCCAGCACGAAGGCAACCGCCAAAACGAACGGCACCACGACGCGCAAAACATCCGGCACTGCCAGTTCTAAGGGAAAAAGTAGAGTAACAGCAAAACAAAAAGAGTAAAGTACTACTCTGCGATGGTACTACTCTACAGTTGATCGGTACATATCGTTCTGCCATAATTGCACCACAATAAGTGAGGTGCAATTATGAAACCGAGCCATTTATTACTTAAACAATCGTTTTTGCTGATTGCAACCGTCATCTTTTTTATTCTTGGCGTCATTATCATCTTTTGGCCGTGGTTATTTGAACATCGAACGTCGAATATCGGCAGAGGAGGGCCATCAGAGTCATTCGCACTTGATGATTCTGATGATCTCTTTGCTGATGAAGATACGCAATCCACAATCACTCCAACCCCAGAGATAACGTATGTTATCGTGAATATCACTGGTGCGGTACGGTATCCTGATGCGTATAAGTTACCATCCGAGGCTCGCGTCAAAGATGTCGTATTGGCAGCAGGGGGGTTCAGTGAGGATGTGGCAAGCGATTACGTTAATCTGGCTGCACACATTAGTGATGGTCAGCACATTCACATTCCTCGGCAGGGCGAAATAACATCGGCACCGTTGGCCGAGCTACCGCGCACTGACGCTTCCCCATCGAAGGAAACGGAATTGCTCAATATCAATACGGCGAGTGCAGCTGATTTGGAGGAGTTACCAAGGATCGGCCCTGCGCTCGCTCAACGTATTGTAGAATATCGCGAAGCGAATGGGCCATTCCAATCAATAGAAGATCTCCAGCAAGTTAGCGGAGTTGGCCCGGCGCTTATCGAACAGATCGAACCTCTCATCACCGTCGGGCCATAAGTAGAGCAGAACAAGGTGATGACATGCGCCGCACAAAAATCGTCGCCACGATTGGTCCAGCCTGTGATACGCCAGAGATGATTGGACGGCTTTTGGAAGCCGGGATGGATGTGGCCCGACTCAATTTCTCCCATGGTAACCACGAAGAACATCTCCAACGGATCGCCCGCCTCCGGGAAGCCGCCAAAAAGCATAATCGTCCTCTTACCATTATTCAAGACCTCCAAGGCCCCAAAATCCGCACTGGCTCACTGGTTAATGGCAAACCAGTGCAACTTGTCGCAGGCCAGCGCTTCACCATCACCATTCACGAGGAGATCGGCACTGCCGAGCGCGTCAGCACCACCTACACCGAGTTGCCCGGCGATGTCCGCCCCAACGATCGTATTCTGATCTCCGACGGACTCATCGAATTGCGCGTGCTCGAGACAACTGCTGATGAAGTTCACACTGAAGTTATATTTGGTGGCGAACTGCGTGAACACCAAGGCATCAATCTACCCGGCGTCAATGTCAGTGCTCCGGCCCTCACACCCAAGGACCTCGATGATCTTCACTTCGGCTTGTCTCAACATGTCGATTATGTGGCGTTATCCTTTGTGCGACGCGTCAGCGATATTCAGCAGATCAAAGAGTATATTGCCTCGACGGGGTATAGCACGCCAGTGATCGCGAAGATCGAGAAGCCCGAAGCGCTCGACGATTTGGCGGGCATTCTCGAAGCGACCGATGCGATTATGGTGGCTCGCGGAGATTTGGGCGTTGAGATGCCCGCCGAACGTGTGCCGCTGGTGCAGAAACAACTCATTGCGGCGGCCAATAGCGTCGGTGTGCCCGTGATCACGGCTACGCAAATGCTCGATTCGATGATCCGACATCCACGTCCGACTCGCGCCGAGGTGAGCGATGTGGCAAACGCGATTATCGATGGCACAGATGCGGTGATGCTCAGCGGCGAAACTGCCAACGGGCTCTATCCCCTTGAATCAGTACAAACAATGGCGCGCATTGCGGAGACCGCTGAACAGAGTGGTCGGCACAGTGATATTGTGTTGACACCCCTGGGTTTCGAGACGAAGCGCGGCGGTGTCGCAAAGGCGATCAGCGCAGCCGCCTGTGCGATCGTGAATACGGTGCCGATTCGGGCGATCGTGGCCTTTACGATGAGTGGGAACACTGCCCAATTGGTTGCGCAGTTGCGCCCGAATGTGCCAATCTTGGCATTTACACCCAGCGAGATGGTGTATAATCGCCTGAATTTGGTGTGGGGCGTAACGCCGATCATGTCGCCGTATGTGGAGCATCTTGAGCAACTGAGCCAACAGGTACGCGAAACTGTCATTTCACGCGGGCTCGCTCAGCCAGGCGATTCGATCGTGATGACAGGTGGTCATCCGCTCGCAGTGCGTGGGCACACCAATTTTGTCAAGGTCTTTCAAGTCTAATCAACAGCTTCCTTCACGGAATATGCCTAGGAGATGCGTAATGTTGCGCATCTCTTTTTTACACGCTGTTTCTTAGCTCATCTTCAGCAAACATTTATCTATGCTCGATATGATTTATACTTGTTCTGTTTATCGATGTTGTATCGCTCTTGTATGACTAAACTCTAGGGAGTGTCTCAAATGGACGGGTTCGGCTTGCCAGAAGCGATTCTTGTACTTGTCGTCATTATTGTGCTCTGTGGCCCGGCACGGCTCGCTCGGCTATGGAATGCAACAAGTGCTTTTACGCTACGACTGATCAACAAACAACATACAACCACTTCCGGCGGCCAATCGGCATCCGATGCAGGTAAACACGATCTTCGGTAGGCATTTCTAAATACTACTTTTGGCAGTATTTCCGTATCAAAGGCTGAACCTCCCTCCCGTTTACCTTTTGACCCTCAACAAACATTGAGCAAGCATAGGTGTACGCCTACGCTTGCTCAATTGCTTTTGCGCCGTCTGAAGCCGTTAGCAGCTCGGCGACCAATACTGCTCGGGTGTATCGCAGCCCTGCGAGCCGATATCCTGCGGCGTCCATTCGTTCACCGTATTGGTGGTGTTGGTTGGCCCGCCAGTTGCGAATTCGCCGACGTTTGTCTCTGTGACGAACGGTGCTGGCAACACCTGCTCCGGCGGAACATCGGCGTAGACGCCCTGGAACGCGCCATCAGTCACCTCAAAGGAGGCGATCACCAGGCGACCGCTGTAGACGCCGTTCGCGGTGACGTGATACGTGCCAACCGGCAGGCGCTCGTCCAGCTCGATGACGGCGTAGAAGTCGCCGTTACCATCGGCCACTTGAGTGGGCAGGCTGCGCACCGAGTTGTCGGGCAAGGTCATCCATAGGCCCACAGGCTCGCCGTTGGAGAACATCGCACCCGTCACCACAAGACCGCCGTTCTGGTTGGTGGCGGCAGGGTACGGAGCCGCTACGCGCAAGGTTGCCCAGCCGCTCGGCGTGGAGCTGCGGCCCCGCAACTCGAACGGTGCGAAGACCTGGTAACCGCTACGCGTGCCGAACGCAGTGAAGGTGTAGCGACCCGTCATATGCACGTTTGTAAAGGTAAACGAGGACTCGAAATTGCCGATGTCACTAGCGATCTGCTGCGGATAATCGATCACCGAGCCATCGGGCTGCGTGATCCAGATCGAGATCACCTCGTTCGGGAAGAAGAAGCGACCGTGAATGTTTGCGACGGAATCGTGCTCGCCGGAGCTCTCGAAGGTGCCGTTGCGCCACACATCGAGCCGAGCAGGGCTAGCCGGTGGGGCTACGTTAGGCCGTGGCGTTACGACAAATTGGCCGCGCGCAGTCTGCCCGCTGCTGGTACCGACCGCTGTGAACGTGTAGCAACCATAAGGCCATTTGTTGTTGATGGGAAAGTCGAAGTAGAGATCGCCAGCGATGTCGGCGTCGAAGACGGTTTTGTAGTTGGGCGGCATATTCACGACGCCATCGAGCAGTTCCACGGCATAGGCACTAAAATGGCGGCCATCGGGGAATCCAAAGCTGATCTCGACTCGCTCACGATCCCAAAAACCGTGCAATTCAGAGCCAAAATAGCTATCTTGATAGCTCGCAGGCACCGTTCTACCGGTTGGTTCACACACTGCAGTGGTATGCCCATGAACGATGTATACCGCACCTGCTGTGGAGCGCTGAGCAAATACGATCAGCACACAAGCCAGTACTCCAGCAAGCACGAGGGCGAATCGACGCGCAGGAAGCAACGTACGCATAGGAAAGACCTCCTTCTAATCACCTCGAAGGGCATGGCTCAGCTCAAAGGGATCGCAAGAGAGCCGAGGCAGGTTTCAGGGCTGTTGCATAGCCTCAACACAAATATGCAGTTCATCATGCCAGGCACTCGCAGCGATTGGGGTGATACAGCGGACTCTTCCCATACATCTGCTTACCTTGCGAAAGCCTTGCGCCTGATGATTGCCGTTGAACCCCGGTATTCATGTGGCTGTAAGACTCTATTGCACCTCCTTTGAAGAATGCCGTGGCCAGCAGGTGCCACACGTTTAGCACCGCTATCTTCTGCTACAATGACCTAAGCAACCGCAAGATGCGGAATCGTGTGCTTACTATCGTATGCAAACGCCAATCAACGACCTAGATGGATACATGACAAGAGGGTGACAGATGCGTGAAAAAGCCGTTATAATCGTTGACAACTCACGTCGTAGACAGGCCTCTCTATTGCGGAATATGGTACGGGCATCGGTACTACTATTGTGCTTGTTGCTAAGTCCTGTGGCGGCGGCGTGGGCCTGCGGCATGCCACTCGACGCACTGATCCCCTCTGAACAGGCGTTGATCATCTTTCGTGATGGGCGCCAAGAACTGATTCCCAGCCTCCATCTGCAGAGCGACCAGCCCGGCGCAGCGGTGATCTTCCCGCTCCCCGCGGCGGCAAGCATCACCGAGGGACCCGATAACACGCTGTTCGATTATCTGAATGAGGTCACTCAGCCGGAAATCAAAGAGGTCGAACGCTTAGTGTGGCGCGATACCGAGGGCATGGTAGGCAGCGCGCCGGGCGGCGTGCATGTGGTGGAACATACGACGATCGGCGGCTACAGCGTGGCGCAACTGGAAGCCGATGATGTGGATGCGCTGCAACAGTGGTTCGACGAGAACAATTACAGCGTACCAGCCAATGCAACACCGATCCTACAATCGTACATCGACGATGGTTGGACGTTTGTGGCCATCAAACTTGCCGATAATCAGCAGTCGGATGGCGCACTCAAGCCGTTGCGCATCACCTTCGATACACCCGAACTGATCTACCCGATGCGGCTGAGCGCACTGTCGGAACAAGCGCTCGACGTGCAGTTGTACGTCTTGGCCGAGCAACGTGTGGAGATCGACCCGCTCGAAACCCTCTACGCTGGCCCAGTGAGCGATCTGGATCAACCGCCACCCGCCGAGTTCGCCGAGCTCTTTCAAGCATCGTATCTCACCAAGCTGCGCAATACGCACATCAACCCCAGCACAATCACCGATGATTATGTTGTTCGGCCCGCTGCCAGCAATGAGCCGTTTCGCCAAGTGATCGAGCGCACGATCTACATCAACGGCTGGAATCGAATGGCTTTGCCTATTTTAGGCATTGCAGCGGTCGTTTTTTGCAGTTCGCTTGCACTTGGGATCGCCTATAACATTCGTCGGCGCATCGATATTTTGGCTGGGCCAGATCCCGAAGATGAGGACGATTATTAATCCTTTTAATCATCGCAATCAAATGCTAATCAGCTAATCAGTTGTCTATCATCTATGTAGCGTTGATTCCAAGCTATACTCGCATCATAGTGCGTATTACAGCACATTGTCATAGTTTGGAGGATATACGCGATGAAGCAGCTATTGGCTGTTTTGCTTCTTTTGAGTGTTTTGAATGTGGCGTTACCCGCCCAAGCAGCACCGCAGCATCCACAAACAGGCATATCTCCTGCCCATCAGAGTGGGCTGATGGGTATGGCGATTCGCGATCCGTGGTACGAGTTCGGCACCAACCCGAACTTCCCCAATCAGCCCAACTACACCTTCCAGGACAATATGGGCGCTGCGTTGGCCTTGGCAGGCGTCGAGTGGGTGCGCTTGGAGTTTCATATTCCGATCGGCGCGGACGCGGCCACTGTCACCCAGGAGATCGCCAAGAACGACTACTTTATCAGGGAGGTCGCGCCGCGCCACGGCATCAAAGTGCTCGCGCTGCTGGGGTTTGATCTGCTCCGCCATAGCGAGGCGCTCGATCTCAACTGCGAGAGCGCGAGTTGTCTGGTTCCAAACTCGCGTTTTGGCGGTGGCGTGAACCAAGCGATGGAGCTGTGGTTGACCCGCGCGTTGGAGATCGCGGCTCGGTATCGCGACCAGATCGGCGCGTACCAGATTTTGAATGAGCAGAATCGCCTGCCACCGAGCGGCCAAGCGATCAGCCCAAAAATCATGGGGCGGCTCCAGACCAAGTTCTACCGCTTCTGCAAAAATATCAATCCAACCAACGAGAATCACGGCTGCACAAACAGTTACATCATCATGGGCGGCCTGCATCCACGCGGCACGGGCACATTGGGCAAGCCCGGCTATATGTCCGACGCAGAGTATCTGAAAGCGTTGTACAACGATAGCTCGTTCAAGGATTTTTATAGCCAGTATGGATTTTATCCGAACGATGCGGTGGCGTATCACCCCTACCCCGAGGAGATCCGCCTGTCGATCAGCAATGTGTACGTGGATCAGGGGCTGCAGCGCATACGAAAGGCGCTAGAGGAGATCTCGCCGCCCAAAGTCGGCAGCCAGAACCCAGCCTGCGTGCCGTTTTGGATCACCGAGGTGGGGTACAACGTGGGTTTCGACCCCGATGGCCCCAAAAACCCCATACCTGTGCAGACAGAGCAGGGCCAGGTCGATTTTATGACCGATATCTACACGAGCCTACCGGCCCGCCAACTGAACGCTCAGCGGTGCGGCGCCAATCAACCGGAGGTGGCCAAGATCTTCTGGTTCAAGTTCGAGGATTTCCCGCCCGCCGTCACGCGCTACAACGACAAAGGCGAGCCAGTGGAGTACGCGCAGCAATGGGGTGTCGTGCGCATTCCCATTCTGTCGGATGGCGGCTGCGAAGGTGGCTGCTACGATCCAAATGGGCGAATCCAGTTCTATCGCCCAGCCTTTTGGACCTACCGCGATTTCGCGAAACCAGTGCGGTTGTACCTGCCTGTGATTGGAGCAAACGGAAGTTAAACGGATCTTCAAGCTAGAATATTGTGATATTGAGGTATTGTTGTGTACAACGCCTCGATATCACATGTTTCGAGGCGTTGAATCCTCAATAGTCTATTGAAGCGCAATCTTGAGGGTAAACACAACAAAATGGCGGCTTACTCGATACGAGTAGACCGCCATTTTGTGTTCAGTCTGGCTTACCAGAGCTTACCAACGGGGCGAAGAACGGCGCTGCTGCTGGAAGCAATCCGAGCAGTAAACAGGCTTATCGCCGCGGGGAATGAACGGAACCTGTGCTTCCTTACCACAGGAGGCGCAAGTGGTAGTGTGCAGCTCGCGCTGACCACCGAAGCCACCGCGGCCACCGCCGCTGCCGTAGCTGTCTCGACCACCCCCATAACTATCACGTCCACCGTAGCTGTCGCGTCCGTAGCTGCTGTGCCCACCACTCGCTTTACGAGCTTGTCGGCAGGAAGGGCAACGGGTCGGTTCGTTGGTGAACCCCTTCTGTGCATAAAACTCCTGCTCGCCAGCCGTAAAAACGAAATCCATCCCACAATCCCGACACGTGAGGGTTTTGTCCGCGTAGCTCATCGCTAGCATCACTCCTTAACGAAAGAAAAGAAACAGCTTGTCCATGGCTTGGGGAACGATGAAGCGGTGGAGCACTCGTCCTGGGGGTACAGGAGGGGTCTGAGGCGTCTCGTGGAAACCAAACCATTGAACATACCATGGATGGTATCACACTTTTTGCACTTTTGCAATAGTCTATTTGAACGATTGCCACACTTTTTTACCACATCTGTACCGTAACTTTACCACATCTGTACCGTAACTCGCATTTTTACCGTGTTTTAGTAGATACATCTACTTTCCGCCGCCTTGTTTACCTCCACGGCGCCGACGACGTCGTTGCGATTGGCTACGACCTTCTCCCGTAGTTGTATCTTCTTGATCTTGTTCTATTGCTTCTTGCGTTGGTTGTATTTCACTTGAGGGCATGAGATCTTGACGAGGTGTTTTTTGCGAGGATGTTTGACGAGTATCTGTAGTACGCGCTTCGCGTGACTCACCAGATTCGCGATAGTAATTGTCGAGTTGGCCTGCCTCTCGATCGTCAAAACCTTCTTCGAGCAGTGCGAGCGCCTCAAGCACTTCGGGGTCTTCCATCGTATCGCGCAACAGGCGGCGCTCACCACTATTCTTGCTTTCGCGGCGCGAACGCTGCTCGGCAGCAGCTTCACGACGCTCGCGGGCGGCGGGCGTGATACCTTCGTCGTTGCGGCTGCGGGCAACCTCGCCTACACGACGAGTCGCCTCGGTGAGCACGCTCGGCTGATACTCCTCGTGTACGCCGCTGCCAGCCAGCTCGACAGTGACCGTTTCGCGCACCACATTGACGGCCACCACTTCACCCGGGCCATCGGGAGTCTGCACCCAGCTCCCTTTGCGGGGCAATTCGCTCTTGATCTGAATGTACTGCTCGTGCTCGTAGGAGAGGCAGCACAACAGGCGACCACAGACGCCGCTGATTTTGCTAGGATTCAGGGGCAAATCCTGATCCTTGGCCATCTTGATGGACACACGGGCATAATCGGGCAGGAACGTGGCGCAGCAGAGCGTGCGACCACAGGGACCGATGCCACCAAGCAGCTTTGCTTCGTCGCGCGGGCCGATCTGGCGTAGCTCGATACGTGTGCGGAAGGTACGGGCCAAATCGCGCACCAACGCCCGAAAGTCGATTCGTTTATCGGCGGTGAAGTAGAACGTCAAGCGCGAGCCGTCGAAGCTGTATTCGGCTTTGACGAGCCGCATAGGGAGATCGTGCTCGGCGACTTTTTCGGCACAGCGTGCGAGAACTTCATTGTGTCGCGCGCTCAGCAAGCGCATACGCTCAAAATCGGTGTCCTCGGCGTACCGTACAACCGGGCGGAGTTCTCCAACAATTTCTTCTTCCCCAACTTCGTGCGGGCCGATCGCAACCTTGGCGAGCTCAAGACCGCGCACCGTTTCCACAATAACGTGATCACCTTGGGTGAGAGTATCGTAGCCGTTTGGATCGAAGAAATAAATCTTGCCAGAATCCTTAAATCGTATCCCAACCACAACAGGCATAGCAACGCTCCGTTGTGAGCAGAAGATATCGCGGGTTTAGTGTCTCTAGAGCAGTGCCATCGCCAGAGCAAATCGGGAATGGATCAGCCAGGGAACTGTGAGATGAGAAAAAGAATGACAGCTAGTGTTGCACATCCATCCCACAACAAACGCCAGCACAACGTGCTATGCACGAGCTTATCTATCGACAACAGAAGGGGAAACCGCTGTATCTTACGCTCAAATGTATCTATTCTTAAACGCCAGACATTGGCGTGTGTAATACCATTATATGCTATCAATCACAAGGTGCAAATGATTTTTGGGGGTATCGCGTACGAAAGCGCCGAACTCGATGTGAAATTAACGGCGCCCTTGTACGCGATAGGTCTGAACACGTTGTTGTTTGCCTTTTAGCTCAAGTTGGCCCATCTCTTGAAGCACGAACCGATCGCCGAGCGCGAGGCGGGTGGCTTCGCTGATCAGCACCGAGTTCAGTTCGGCGCGACCCTCAAGCCGCGAGGCAGTGTTGACGGTATCGCCCATCACGGTGTATTCGAGGCGTTGGCGCGTGCCGAAGAAGCCAGCATACACGGTGCCGGTGTTGATGCCGATGCGGAATTGGAAGCGTTTTGCGGGATCGAGCTTTTCGATCAAGCGCCGATGCGAGGCGATCATATCGAGCGCGGCGCTGACGGCTTGCTCCGCCGAGACTTCGGGAGGGATGGGATCACCGAGTTGTGGGGCGCCGAAGACGGCCATAATACCATCGCCGATGTATTTATCGAGCGTACCGTTGTGTTTAAAGATCACTTCGGTCATCTCGTGAAAATACTCGTTCAGAAGGTCCTGCGCCTCGCGAGGCGAGAGGCGCTCGGAGAGCGTAGTGAAGCCCTTCACATCGGAGAACAGCACGCTCACGACGAGCTCTTGCGGCTCCCACAGTTGGCCGTGTTGTGTGACGTAACTGGCCATCAACTTGGCGATATTGGGCGACATGAAGCGCTCGAAGTTTTGGCGCAGGCGAGCCTGTTGGCGCAGTTCTTCGGAGAGACGCGCCCGCTCGATGTTGATGGCTGCTTGGTTGGCGAGCGCCGCGAGCATGTCGCGATCCCGTTCGTCGAACTGGTCGCGCCCTGGTGCATCGACGTAGATCAGACCGATCGTACGGTTCTCGCTGATCAGTGGCGCGCACACAGCCGAGCGGATATTGGCGCTGATGATGCTATCGGAGCCGGCGAAATCGAGCCGAGCGTCACGCGTCAACACCACTTCATTGCCGGAGAGCGCTTTGTGCGCGATGGTGGAACTGAGCGCGACATCGCCCTGTGAGGGTGGATAGATCACCATTGGAACGAGCTCAGTGCCTTTGCGCAGCATAAGGAGGCCGCGCTGAGCGGGCACCAAGCGCAACACCTCTTCCATCACTGCATCGAACAGTTCGCGCAGATCGATGATGGCGTTTAGGCGCTTACTAATGCGGTAAAACTCACGTAGATCGAGCGCGAGTTCCGGCAGTTCGTTCGCTTCAATGTGGCGTGCTTCGGCGGCGAGCGGAAAATATCGGTTATCGTCGAGGACAACGCTTTGCGCGGCACGATCCTCGAAGGTGAACTCAAAAGGACCGATTTGCACGACGTCGCCATCGCTCAGTTGCTCTTCTTTGATGCGCAGGCGATTAACGAATACACCGTTGCGGCTATCAAGATCAACGACCCAGGCATCGCGGCCACGAAGCGCGATGAGAGCGTGATGACGCGAAACAATCGCATGGTTGAGAACGACATCGTTATCAAGCGCACGCCCTATTCGAAGACCTTTTTCTGTAAGCGGCAACGTGCGAGATTCGCCGTTGATAACAACCGACAGCCTAGCCATGGTCGTTCCTTAACGTTAAATCGTGCGCACGGGGAGCAAAATGCGCAGAATTCATAAGGCGGGCATAAATTAGTATAACAAAGGCATAGACGCAGGGCAAGCATGATTGGTTACTATGCCGAAAACCACTTATTTGTGTAGTACTTCAATAAACGAAGATTTTATCAAGAATCTGCGAGAACATTAGCCGCATTTAATTGGAATGTATCGGGGAAGAACGATACAGCGTCGGGAAGCGAAAAGCGATTCGCATTGACAGCACAACCAGGGGATGTCTCAGCGAATCTGATGGGCCTGTGGAGAGTTCCGCAGTTGTTCGCGGATGAGGGTGGTCCAACCGAGCGCATCGAGGGTGACGCCTCGCTCATCATCATACTGCAATAGGGCGCGCTCAAAGTACTGCACAATGCGCCGTTGACCATCGGTGGTGCGTTCCTCAAACTCCTCGGAGAGTGGGTAGCCGAACAGCAATTGACCCTCGCTCCGTTCCCAGTAATCGAGGAAGCCAGCCCGCAGGGTGTGGCCTGTTTCGGGGAAGTAGCGTAGCTCGGGATCGGGCGTGGTGATGGGCGCAAAACGCTCGGCAGCCGCCTCCCGACCGATCGGGGCGAGTTGCACGTGGTAGGGCGTATCGGCTTGCTCGGGGTTGAGTTCGAACACAGCCCGCTCGAAATATTGGCGCACAAGACCTTCTGTCGTTTGGGGCGGCGCCAACGGAGCGCCGAACCGTTCGAGGCCGCCGTGCATCTGCCAGAAACGCCAGATCAGGGCGGGCACGTGGATACCGTTCACCTCTTGGTCGGCGGGGAGCGGCAGCAGTTCCTCGGCATGCGCGAGCACCATGCGCACACCCGCGAGGTTTTCCTCGAAATCCGGCTCGGTGCCGGTGAACAGCTCGGGGGTGATCGCGGCGATACCCAAGCTACCGGCCCAATCGTGCATACCGCCAGTGATCATATAGTTCGGCCAGAAGCGGTCGTAGCGATACCCAGTCGCCTCGGCGTAGCGCTGTGCCAGCGTGATCGAGGGTGGGTGTTCGCAGAATGCGGGGAACACATCACCGCCATCGGAGTGATAAAAGATCACACCAGCTGCATCGAACAGGAACGCACGCGCCACCCGCGTCTCCGGCTCGGAATCGACATACGCTCCGCCCGTGTACGATTCGATCCCTCGTGCGCCTTGAACATACATCCCCCAATCGTTTTCGGGGCAACTATCGAAGTTGGTGTTCATATTGCGGTTGAGATCGACCTGATTGGCATTAAAGCGTGTGCCAATGTACAGACCATCGGGGTTTATGGTCGGAACGATGTACAAACTGACGCTCGCTGGCACTTCCTCGGGATGCGCACGAAAATGCTCGGCAAGTGCAGTCACAAGCCGATATGTGTTAGCTTCGGGGCCACCGTGTGTGTTACCTAGCAGAACAAACTTGCGAGGGCCATTCCCGATGCGTACCGCAGTAATGGGACGACCTTGTCCTGAGATACCGATCGTCAACTCGCTTATCTGCGGTAATGGGCGAGCAGTAGCAGTACTTGGGAGCACTAACGATAGCGCTACAATGGCAGTGATGATTAGCGATCGCATCGGCGCTATTATATCGAAACCACGTGATGATCACAAGTTTAACAAAATTTGACAATTCTTAGGTTCGAGTTCTATACTGCACAACACTCATTCTAAGGTCTAAATCCTGCTATAGTACCTTGTTGTGAACAACTGGAAAAGTAGGGAATCTCAGTCAACAAACTAAAATTCTATATCATCGGCAACACTCTTCTTCATTACTTCTCCTTGGGAATGGTGTAGCCCGCAATTCCGTAGAGTATATTCAGGTTTGTGCTCTTGTGGACTAAACGTCTCATGATTATACCTGTGCAAGACAAGGTTCTGTGCGCGCCAGGCCGTGTTTAGCGAAGGTACATGGGCGTTTCTGTCATATCATCAGCCAACGATTGAGCTGATTTGTCCCGGAGAATTCGGAAAGGAATGTCAAGAATGACTCAATCGCGTCTTTCCTGGCGTCGAAGCGGTGCAGTCGCACTGTTATTCGCGTTATTGGTCCCAATTCTTGTGGCTTGTGGTGGTAGCACCCCAGCCGCGGCTCCGACAAGTGCCCCAGCGGCGACAGCTGCGCCTGCGCCGACGACTGCTCCTGAAGCTACGGCTGCTCCTGAAGCAACCGCTGAAACCGAAGAGGCCACTGAAACCGAAGAGACCACACCTCCGGCTGGTAGCCAGGGTGGCTTGACGGAGAACAACGGTCTGTTGGTTGCTGCCGCTAACGAGTGTGGTGGTTCCTACACCGGTATGCTGAAGGAGATCGCTGCTCTCGATAGCCACACTGTGAAGTTCACGCTCTGCAACGTCGACCCGGCCTTCGAGGCCAAGTTGGCGTTCGCCGCCTTCCAGATCGCCCCGCGCGAGTACATCGAGTCGACCGGTGGCACCGGCGACCTGATCGACAAGCCGATCGGCACCGGCCCCTACAAGCTGGAGGCCTGGAACCGTGGCGAGAGCATCGTCCTGGTTCGCAACGAAGATTACTGGGGCGACAAGGCTATCCCCGAGCGCCTGATCATCCGCTGGAGCACCGAGGCCGCACAGCGCTTGCTGGAGCTGCAGTCGGGCACGGTCGATGGTATCGACAACGTTGGTACTGAGGATATCGAGACTGTCAAGAACGACCCGAGCCTGCAGTTGCTGGAGCGCCCGGCGTTGAGCACGTTCTATCTCGGTATCAACAACACGACCCCGCCGTTCGACAATGAGAAGGTTCGCCAGGCTATTGCTATGGCGATCGACAAGCAGCGCATTGTCGATAACTTCTACCCGGCTGGCTCGTCGGTTGCGAACTACTTCACGCCGTGCTCGTTGGCACACGCCTGCTCGGGCGAGCCGTGGTATCCGTTCGACGTCGAGGCTGCTCGCGCGTTGCTGGCCGAGGCTGGCTACCCGGATGGCTTCGAGACCACTCTGTCGTTCCGCGACGTGGTGCGTGGTTACCTGCCGCAGCCTGCACAGGTTGCCCAGGACATCCAGGCTCAGTTGCAGGAGAACCTGAACATCAAGGCGAACATCAACTTGATGGAATCGGCTGCCTTCATCGACGCAGCGAACGCTGGTAAGCTGGAAGGCTTGCACCTGTTGGGCTGGGGCGCCGACTACCCCGAAGTGACCAACTTCTTGGACTACCACTTCGGCGCTGGCTCGTCGCCGCAGTTCGGCAACCGCTTCGATGACATCACCGAGGCGTTGCGCGAGGGTGCTTCGAAGGCTACCTTCGAGGAGCGCGATCCGTTCTACGTGACCGCCAACAACGCTATCCGCGAGCACGTGCCTATGGTGCCGATCGCTCACGGTGGTTCGGCTGTGGCCTTCCGCGCTGATGTTCAGAACGCGAACACCAGCCCGCTGGGCAACGAGCGCTTCGAGATGATGACTCCTGGCGATCGCGACACCTTCATCTGGATGCAGAACGCTGAGCCTGCAGGCTTCTACTGCGCCGATGAGAGCGACGGCGAGTCGTTCCGCATCTGCCAGCGCATCAGCGAGTCGCTGTTGGCCTACGAGCCAGGTGGCACCGCTGTGATCCCGGCCTTGGCGACCGAGTGCACGCCCAGCGACGATCTGATGAGCTGGACCTGCAAGCTGCGTGAGAACGTGAAGTTCCACGACGGCTCGGACTTCGACGCCAACGACGTGGTGATGTCGTACTGGGCAGCTTGGGACTTGGCAAGCCCGTACCACGTTGGCCGCGTTGGCGACTTCACTTACTTCGCAGCACTTTGGGGCTCGTTCCTGAACGCGGAGTAATCGCTCTGTAGAGAGCTAAAGCAATGCCATCGAGGGTTTGCATGCGCGCACAACTCTCGATGGCACTTGCTATTCATCATTCGACATTATGTAAGGTTTGGTTGGATGAGTCGTTACATTCTGCAACGCTTGATCATCTCGCTACCTGTGCTGATTGGCGTGGTAGCGTTGACGTTTGTGCTGGCGCGCCTGATCCCTGGCAACCCCTGCACAGCGATGTTGGGCGAGAAAGCAACTCCGGAAATCTGCGAGCGCTTTAATCGGGAGAAGGGTCTCGATAAACCGGTTGTAGTTCAGTTCCTTGTGTTTATGGGCGATGTGCTCCAGGGTGACTTTGGCGAGTCGCTCCGCTACAAGCGCCCCGTGACAACGCTGATTATCGAGCGCCTGCCAGCTACGATCGAGTTGGGCGTGGTTGCTATCATCATTGCGTCGATCTTCGGTGTGACAGCAGGCATCATTTCGGCTGTGCGCCGCAATTCGATCTTCGATGTTGGCACCATGATGGTGGCGAATATTGGTGTATCGATGCCAGTGTTCTGGCTTGGTTTGATATTAGCGTATATTTTTGCGCTTTTATTGAAGGATACGCCCTTCTGGTTGCCGCCTTCAGGCCGCCTCACGGCTGGTATCGATTCCAAGCCCTTCTACGAAGTATTCGGTTGGGAAATTTCAGCCAACTCTATCGGCGGGAACATTGCTCAATTTATCTCCAACTTCTATCTCTTTAACTCGGTGATCACGGGTCAATGGAAGGTCTTTGTTGATACTGTTCAACACCTGATTCTGCCTGCGCTAGCATTGGCCACGATCCCGACTGCGATTATTGCACGTATGACTCGCTCAAGCACGATCGAGGTGCTGGGCCTGGATTATGTGCGCACTGCTCGCGCAAAAGGCTTGTCTGAGCGGCGCGTGGTGCTCTGGCATGCGTTCCGAAACGCACTCCTGCCTATTGTGACCATTATTGGCCTCCAACTTGGCGCCATCTTCAGTGGCGCGGTGCTCACCGAAACGGTGTTCAACCTCGCTGGCGTGGGCCGTGTTCTGTACGATGCCATTACCGCACGCGACTATCCGGTCATTCAAGCGTTTACGTTGGTGATCGCCTTTGGCTATGTGCTTGCCAATTTGCTCGTCGATTTGTCGTATGCCTATTTCGATCCTCGAATTCGGCTCGATTAGCAAACGCGGGCTACCTGCTCACTATCAAATCATGCTCAGCTGGACGATGCAATGCGTGTACTGAGCTACTATGACGTTTGTTCACCGCATATACGCGTATCGGCGAACCAGGGTATTCGCAGTGGAGAACCGACGCACGTATATACCTTAAGAGCCATCTAATATTATGACGACTAGTTCGACGACTTTGCAGGCGGAGACAGTCACTCGCCCACCAGAATCGCTATGGCGTAAGACGTTTCGCTCATTTTTGAGCCAACGCTCAGCGATTATTGGCCTTGTGATTGTGACACTTCTCGCGTTGACTGCGATTTTTGCTCCGCAAATTGCTCCATACGACCCAAATCGCGTGTTGATCGGCGTTGAAAATGTGAAGCGACGCGATCCCCCGTGTATTCATCTACTCGGCTGCCCAGCCGATCAACCTCAACATTTACTCGGTATCGACGGAAACGTGCGCGATGTGTTCAGCCGTTTGGTGTATGGCACCCGCATTTCATTCACGGTTGGCTTCTTCACCGTGGGCCTGTCGATGTTCTTTGGGGTGATTCTGGGCGCGGTCGCGGGTTACCTCGGCGGCTGGGTCGATAACCTCATCATGCGTTTGCTCGACGTGGTGCTGGCCTTCCCTTCGCTGATCCTTTCGATTGCGATTGTGACGGTGCTTGGACCAAGTTTGTTGAATGCGATGATGGCGATCGCGATCGTGTCGATCCCGGCGTACGCGCGCGTGTTACGGGCGAGCGTGCTCTCCGCCAAGCAGGAGGAGTATGTTCAGGCGGCGCGAACGCTTGGCGTACAAACGTGGCGCGTGCTGTTCCGACACATTCTGCCAAACGCGATTACGCCGCTGATCGTTCAGGCGACGCTGGGTATTGGTACTGCGATCCTGGAGACGGCGGCTCTGTCGTTCCTGGGCTTGGGCGCGCAGCCTCCCACGGCTGAGTGGGGCGCGATGCTGAGCGCTGAGCGTAACCAGGTCTTTAGCGCACCGCACTTGGTGTTCTTCCCTGGTCTGGCGATTATGCTGAATGTGCTGGGCTTTAACCTGCTGGGCGATGGTCTGCGCGATGCGCTCGACCCGCGTTTGCGACGGTAATACATCTTGGTGTATTTTCGACGAGACCGGTGGTTAGAGAGCCGCTGGTCTCGTATTTTTTTTGCCGTGTTTTCGTGAGGTTGGAGCAAATAATGATACCAAATTTGGTTGGACAATGTCAGTAACAAACTCGTTTTAGCCTGCGGCAGCAATGCAGAACCGGACTATTGAGTAGATGCGCCTCTTTCCTCTCAACGAAAAGCACTGTCATCTCGAACGGTCGAAGCCCTGAGCGAAGCGATTGGGGAGCGATCTCAAAGCGCACGACAATGCAGAACGACGAGATTTCTCGCGTCGCCTAGTGGCTCGCTCGAAATGACCATGAGAACAGTGAAAAAAACGATGCGCTAAAACCATTTTGAAATGACAACGATCCAATCGGACTTGGTATGAAGTGGCGAAACAAGCGTTTACCGTACATCTGGCCTGTACACCCGCTCAAAAAGATGCGCTACAATGGGACAGATTGTTTTATGCAGCGGAGGGATTATGACAGCCATCTCACTGATGATCGAGGGGCAGGATGGGCTGACGTGGCCACGTTGGCAGCGGCTGATCGCCGAGGCAGAGGAACTTGGCTTTGCTGGCGTATTTCGCTCGGACCACTATACCAACAGTGTTCCGCCGGATAAAGAATCGCTTGAGATGATCGTCTCGCTGACGTACCTGGCGAGCCACACCAAGCGCGTGCATTTTGGGCCGTTGGTGGCACCAGTGTCGTTCCGCGAGCCGACGATCCTAGCGCGCCAAGCCGCCGCTATCGACGATCTGAGCGGTGGCCGCATGATTCTCGGGCTTGGCGCAGGCTGGCAGGAGCGCGAGCACACGCTGTTCGGCCATAACTTGGGCGATATCCCCACGCGTATGGCGCGCTTGGAGGAGGCGCTTGAGGTGACGAAGCTGTTGCTGAACAGCGACGAGCCGGTCACGTTCGAGGGGTCGTTCTACCAGTTGCGCGGTGCGACGTTGCTGCCCCGCCCGCAGCGCCCTGGTGGGCCAGATATCCTGATCGGCGGGAACGGGCCGAAGCGCACGCTGCCGCTGGCCGCACGCTACGCGACGATCTGGAACGGCGTGTACCTCACGCCCGAGGCGTTCGCCGAGCGCAACGCCCGCCTGAACGAGTTGCTGGCCGAGCAGGGCCGCGAGCCTGGTTCGCTGCGCCGCACGATGATGGGTGGCCTGTACTTCGCGCGGGATAACGCGGCACTTGAGCGCAAACTGAGCGGCATCCGCCAGCGCACGCCCGAGTATGCCGACCTGCCGCTTGATCAGTTGACGGCAACCCTGCGCAAGGAGCGCACGCTCTTCACAGGCACCGCCGATGAGGTGATAGCGCAGATCAAATCGTACGCGGCGGTCGGGGCCGAGGAGTTGATGCTTCAGTGGCTCGATCTCGATGATATCGATGGACTGCGCGCCTTCGCGGAGCAGGTGCTGCCCCACGTGTAGGCGAACGATGCTCAAAGGCAGGTGCGGCGATGGGGAATGGTTCGCTGCACCTGCCTTCGTTGTGTGCTTGGGGCTTAAACGCGAAAGACTTCGACCAGTTTCTTCTCGGTCTCGCCTTTGATGGTCGCCACAATCTCCATGTAGGGCTCCAAACCTGAACCACTCAGTTTCTCCTTCAGGAGCTCATCGATCTGAAAGACTCCCGCCGAGTTCAGCATATCAACCACGATGCGCACGGGTTTGTGATCGCCCTGCTGAATTTCGATATGGTCGATAGCCGCCGCCGATAGCGAGTGAATATTGATCTTGCCCGCCTCGAACGCGATGCGCGAGCGACCCTTGGCGATGTCGAGCGCATCGGCGATGCGCACCACGCCCGCCTCCAGCGTGAGCGGTCGGCCATCGGAGCGATGCGAGATGATCGCGTGCAACACCTCGGACATTATCACGGTGCGGGCGGCGACATCGTAGATGCCGTCGAGCAGTTCGCGTAGCTTCATCGTGGCCAGGATCAGGCTGAAGCGTTCGTGATCGTCGCGGTGAATGGCCATACCGAGGTCGTGCATGAGCGCGCCGAGCACCACGACGATCTCAGCGTCGTCGTTGGTGAGCGCGTGGTTGGTCACGATGCTCGGCACAATGCCCTGGTTGATCAACAGGCGCAGCAGTTTGAGGCCGATGTTGGAGACGATCTGTACGTGAACGGGGCCATGGTCGCTCATTCCCAAGCGATCGACGGCGTTGATGTTGGCGCAGCGCCAGAACATATACAGTTCGTCGTCTTGATTGACGCGGTCGATGATCTGCTGCAACTTGGTGTTATGGCGTGTGGGCATTCGAATGACCACATCACGCACCATCGGCAACGATGGTGGCTCGGACGAGGACGGAGCTGTGAGGTCAAACCCTTCGGCCACAATTATTTCGGTTGCTGAACGTTGTTTGTTATTCGTTTTCTGTTCCTGAGTCATATATCCTCCATTGAATTTGTATCTCTGTATTGTACCGATTGTATCGCCTTTTGCTAGGGCGTATCTTGCGCTATTCTCGCACGGTACAGATTGCTGCGGGCTTCGGCTGCATGTTTTGTCATGGGTATAGTTTACAGAACAAAGATTAAGCCCTTGTTATCAACTCTGCTCGTATTATGGCCGCTTCTTTAGGGAACGTTTATGTTCCCGCCTTCACATCGCTGAGGAGCATGCTATAATGAGACTAATTCACAATAAGCTATGCTGATGTTGATAGCGGCACGTTTCGCTTTGGTTGGGAAGGCTCCTGGCCAGCATCTGCTTGGACGTATTTGAATTGCAAAGGTATTGAAGGAGATGGCTATGTCCTGGGTTTCGCATGTACTCACGCATTTGAGCGAGCACGGTCACCGGGTGACCGAACCTCGGCGCGTGATTCTTGATAGGATCGTCCAGTATAGCCAGCCGTTCACTACCGAGCAGTTGTTCCGCGATGTGGGAGGCGAACAGGGGCCGATCGGGCGGGCAACCGTCTATCGCACGGTCGAGTTGCTTTTAGCCGACCGTTGGCTTGCCCGCGTGCACTGGAGTCCCGAGAAGGATTCCACCAACGACGATCATGCCTATGTGCCTGTCGAGCAGGGCCACCAGCACCACATGGTGTGCAAGCATTGCGGGATGGTCGCGGCGTTCGAGGGCTGCGATATCGATGCGCTGATGGGTGGTCTGGCACGACGGCTGAACTTCCGCGTCGATGACCACTGGCTTGAGATCTACGGCGTGTGCCAGTCGTGTCAGCGCCGTGCCTAGCGGCTATTGGCTTGTGCGAATGGTGCGAAACAGCCACGCGATGGCGAAACAGGCCGTACACGAGAGTACAATCGCCGCCCCCGACGATACCTCAAAATAGTACGAGGCATACAGCCCGATGATCCCCGAGCCGACCGCGATCACCGTCGCAAGGACCATCATGCGTGGCAGCCGATTGGTGAGCAGTGCCGCTGTGGCCGCAGGTGTCACGAGCAGCGCGCTGGTCAGCACCACCCCCACCGCTTGAATCCCCGCAACTACCGCCAACGCGAGCAGTACGAGCAGTACGGTGCGCAGCGTATCGGCGCGCAACCCGATCACTTCGGCGTGGGTCGGGTCGAACGAGGTGAGTTCCAGTTCTTTGTGAAAGACGATCAGGACGATCACCACGAGGGCGGCTACGATGGCGATGAAGATCAGGTCACCCCGTGTGACGCCCAGGATGTTGCCGAACAGCATGTGCGAGAGATCGCGAAACGAGCGCACGGTGCTGATGAGCAAGATGCCTAGCGCGAACATCCCCGTGAACATGACGCCGATCGCCGTGTCCTCGCGCACTTCGCTGCGGCGCGAGAGCCAACTGATGCCGAGCGCGGTCAGTATGCCTGCGATGACTGCTCCGGTGAGCAGGTTCCAGCCGCGCAAATAGGCGACCACGAGGCCGGGCAACACGGTGTGGGAGAGCGCATCGCCGATGAAGGCCATGCGCCGCAGCACAACGTAGACACCCAGCAAGGCGCAGGTGAGGCCCACAAGCGCTACTGCGATGAGGCCAGTCTGCATAAACGAGTAGCGCAAGGGCGCTACGAGCCAGTCCATACGATCTCCTGCTGCAGGGCGGGGGCGACAAACGAGCCAGGCGGAGGTGGCACCATGTGCCCCCCGCTGAGGTAGAGTGCTTGGTCGAAATCGGCTTCGAGGCGACCAAGGTCGTGCGTGGCGATGATGAAGGTTTTGCCTTGTTGGTGAAGTTTCTCCAGCACGTTGGCGATGACTTCGCGCGTGTTGGTATCGACGGCGTTGAGCGGTTCGTCGAGCAGAAGCAGGTCGGCTTGCTGCGCCAAGGCCCGCGCAAAGAGCGCACGCTGCTGTTGGCCGCCGGAGAGTTCGCCGATCTGTCGGTCGGCGAGGTCGGCGATGCCGAGTTGTTCGAGCATTTCGTCGGCGATCGCCCAATCGGCGCGCGATGGCCGACGCAACCAGCCGAGGTGGACGTAGCGCCCGGTGAGCACGAGGCGCCGCACGCTGACGGGGAAGCGCCAATCGAGGTCGCCCCGCTGCGGCAGGTAGGCGACGCGCTGGTGGCAGACGCCAACTGGTTTGCCAAACACGAAGATCTGGCCGGAGCGTATCGGCAGCAGCCCCGCGATGGCTTTGAGCAGTGTCGATTTGCCCGCGCCGTTTGAGCCGACCAGTGCGGCCCGCGAGCCACTCGGTACGGAGAGGTCGATGCCTTCTAGCGCATCGGTATCGGCGCCCGGGTGCCCAGCACGCAGTTGACGCACCAAAACTGCTGGTGCGTCGGGGGTGCCTTCGACATGCCGTCGGCGTCCGTATGGTAAGTACAAGCCTTGCATTGTTTCTACTTTAATGCCGTCACTATGGTCGTTATATTGTACCGTATCATCGCGAGATATGTAGCCCCTTCGCTGTCCGATTCGCCAAGCGCATCGGAGTAGAGGGTGGGCGCGATCTTCACACCTGCTTCCTGGGCGATGCGTTCCATGAGGCGGGCGCTCTGTACGTTCTCGGCGAAGATGGCTGGTACGTTGGCGGCTTTGATTTGCTCGACGAGCGCGACCAGTTCGCCTGCCGATGGGTCGGCGGTTTCGGTGGAGAGCGAGCCAAGCGCGGTGCCGACGATCTCGTAGCCGTAGCGGTTGGCGAAGTAGCGCATGGTGTCGTGCGCGGTGACAAGTTTGCGGCGCTCGGGCGGCAGGGTGTTGGTCTGCGCGACGATCTCATCGTCGAGTTTCTGGAGTTCGGCCAGGTAGCGCTCGGCGTTGGCGCGGTAGTCGGCGGCGTGTTCAGGATCGGCTTCGACGAGGGCGTCGCGGATGGTTTCGACCATGCGCATGGTGTTGGCGACATCGCTCCAGACATGCGGATCGTATTCGCCGTGATCGTGGTCGGCTTCGTCGTGATCGTCGTCTTCGTCGGCGTGCTCGTCTTCGGCGGGCAGCGGTGTGACGTTGGCGGTGGCGACGATGCGCTTGGCCTGCGAGCCGGAGGCGCTGTACAGGTCGTCGAGCCACGGCTCGAAGGCGAGGCCGTTTTCGATGATCAGCTTGGCTTCAACGAGGGCGACGCTATCGGCGGGGCTTGGGTCGAAGGTGTGTGCGTCGCCGCCGGGACCGACGAGGGTGTGCAGGGTGATATGTTCGCCGCCGACGTTCTGCACGAGGTCGCCCAGGATGCTGAAGGTGGCGACGACGCGCAGGTTGTTTGTGTTTGCTTCGGTGGTGGATGCTGTATTGGTGCCGCAGGCGGTCAGAAGTGCAGCTAGGATGAGGATGAGTGCTTGGCGCATGAGTTTTGAGTCCTTTGAGTTTCCTCGCCGCTGCCGCCTCATTGCAGTTCAGCTAGCTTTTGGAGTGTACAAGATTGATACTATTTTTCCTTATAGCAGGGTGCTACAACGAGCCATTTTGGTTTTTCTGCTAAGGAATTAGGTCTTCTCTGGTTGTGTGCTCCGTTGCTTATAGATACATTATATCATTAACGGATAGGGGTGTCAACGCGGGTGGCGTTGCTGCGCATAATCTGACGATTCGTCCACAGATTCCACGTTCATCACCTGTCGCCTTGTGACCGAATAGTCGCCACGGCGTGAGGGCGGCGCAGCCATGCGCTGCGGAGCAGCGCGTAACGTGCGCGCGTTGTGGCGCGCAGCGCCATCGCTGTCCGAGCGCGCACACGTTGTGCACGACGTTGTTACCCCGTAGCGACGGGCGCTCAGGCGCTGGCTGCTTTTTCTTCCCCAAATACACTGGCGTTCTTAGGCCGGTGGTATAGACCTCTAAATGTTCTCACTAGTTCGATCGTACATAGGAATTGTTAGGTTCTGTGTCATTTTATGGCTTCTATATGCTCTATATGTAATATTTGTTATTGCTATGCTGCATCTTGACAAATGAAAGTTCATGTTCTATCATCACAGCAGTGGTTCACTGGTATAGACCTCTATAGTTTTCTGATATCAATGGCTCTACACAAAAACAGTCCCATCCCTTTGTATTATCAACTCGCCGAATTATTGCGAGAGCAGATTCGGGAGGGCGTGTTGCGCCCCGGCGATCAGGTTCCTTCGGAGCGTACGCTGAGCGAGCAGCACGGCATTAGCCGGATGACGGCTCGGCAGGCGATCACGTATCTGGTGAAGGAGGGTGCGCTGGTGGTGCGCCATGGGCTGGGCACGTTTGTGGCGGAGCCGAAGTTGACGCAGGATGCGCTGCATCTGCTGGGTTTCACCGAGGAGATTATGCGGCACGGTGGCCAGGCTGTGTCGCGGGTGTTGGAGCAGGTGGTGGAGTTGCCGCCGCTGCGTGTGGCGAATGAGCTGCAATGCCGCCCCGGTGAAACGGTGCTGAAGGTGGTGCGCCTGCGTTTATCGAACGATCTGCCCTTGTTGCTGGAGACAAGCTATGTGCCGATTGCGCTGTGCCCCGATTTGATGCAGGCTGATCTGGCCAAGCAGTCGCTGTACGCGGCGTTGGAGCAGCTCGGCGGGCTGCGGCTGAAGCGGGCGCGCCAGACGCTGGAGGCGACGGCGGCGAACAGCTATGAGAGCGATTTGTTCGGTATTGCACCAGGAACCGCGATGATCCTGCTCGAGGGCGTGACCTACGATGAGCAGGATCGTCCGGTGGAGTTCTTCAAGGCGATCTATCGTGGCGATCGATTTAAGTTTAGTTTCTCCAGCGAGCGCACAGTTTGGGACGATGCTGACGCGGTTGGGATACCACGTGTTGGTATTGTGCTGGCGTAGATTCGCGGGAATAGAGGAGCATCGCAATGGGGTATAGTCCTTCGCCACGTCCGGTATTCGATGGCCCCGCGCATATTCCATATGAGACGGCTGCGCGGCATTTGTGGGGCGATCCTGAGGCTGGTGAGGTGGCCGATTGGATCTATGTCTCCAGTGCGAAGATTCATCAGTTGGTGTTTGGTCTGCTTCCGGGCCGGATGTTCGGGCATTCGCGAGAGTATCGCACGGTGTTCGGCGCCGATGAGGTGCTCTACGTGTTGAGCGGTGTGATGGTGATCATCAACCCCGAGACGGGCGAGGTGCAGCGGGCCGAGAAGGGCGAGTCGGTGTTTTTCCGACGTGATACCTGGCACCATGCGTTCAACTACAGCACTGAGCCGCTGCGGGTGTTGGAGCTCCTTGCGCCGCCGCCCTCGAAGGGCACCACCGGCAGTTATGCGCGAACCCGACCGTACTTGGAGTCGAGTCTCTATACGCAGAACCAGTGGCTGGGGCGCTGGCCAATGGAGCGCGCCGAGGCCCGCGCAGACGACTCGTTCGTGGTGATGCGCAATGCGGATCTGCTCTGGCGGATGGAGGGCCACGAGCACCATGTGTTGGTTGGCCTCATTGCATCGACTGAGCATCTGACGGTCGGCACGATCGAGTTGTTGCCCGGCCAACAGAGCGATCGGCGCTGCCACGGCGGGGATCTGAGCTTGTATGTGGTGGAGGGAACCCTGAATGTGCGGGTGCCCGAGAACGAGGGTCAGCGTTGGTTCGAGTTGAAGGCTGGCGATGGGTTCTATGTTCCTGAGGGCGTGTCGTACCAGTACTACAACATTTCTGGCGCGACCGCGAAGCTGATCTTTGGCGTGGCGCCACAATACTTGGCCGCGAGTTAGGTTGTTAACACGCTTGCTTCGGGCAGTGCAACAGCGATATGAATACGATGGGCAACGCGGGGCTAACCAATCACGAACAGCTTTTTGCTATCGGTCTTGATGTAGGCGGTAGCAAGATCGCGGGTGGTTTGGTGTCCTTGCGCGATGGCTCGGTGATCGAGCGCCAGTCGATCGCGACGCGGCCTGAACGGGGCGGTGCGGCGGTGTTCGAGGATGTGTTGCGTTTGGCCGAGTTGTTGTGCGCGCATGCCGCCGATCAGAATCACGAGGTGGTGGGGATCGGCGTGGGAGTGCCCGAACTGGTGGATCGGGAAGGGCGCATCACGAGCGGCCATACGATCGATTGGCGCGAGTTGCCTGTGCAGTCGCGCCTGGAGCAGTTGGCTCCCACGGTGTTCGAGGCCGATGTGCGGGCGCATGCTTTGGCCGAGGCGCGCTACGGCGCGGGCCGCGCATTCGAGTTGTTCACCTTTATTTCGGTCGGTACGGGCATCAGTAGTTGTTTGGTGCAGGATGGTGTGCCGTTCGCTGGCGCGCATGGGAATGCGCTGGTATTGGCGACGCAGCCGCTGATGCTACCGTGCACGAGTTGCGGCAATCTGACGCGCTTTACGCTGGAGGAGTACGCTTCCGGCCCGGCGTTGGCGCAACGCTATAACGCTCTAGCTCATTCTCATATCCAGAGCGGCAGGGATGTGGTGGCGGCGGCGGTGGCCGGCGATCACCACGCGATCGAGGTGGTTTCGAGTGCTGCTGCTGCGCTCGGGGCGAGCGTGGGATGGTTGGTCAATGTGCTCGATCCACAGGCGGTGATTATGGGCGGCGGATTGGGCATGGCCGGCGGGTTGTACTGGCAACGCTTCGAGGCAGCTACACGTGCGCACATTTGGGCCGAGACCGGGCGCACGCTGCCGATTCTGATGGCAACGCTCGGTGCAGATGCTGGCCTGATCGGTGCTGCCGCGAGTGTTCTGCCGCCTGTTCGCTCTTTGGGTAAGTCGATATAGACAGTACGGAGTGTCTCGCCTCACACGGTTACGAAGCCAATCGATACGGTGCTTTTCGGTATCAATTCTCGCGTTTCTAGCGTACTAAGGGGGCACCATGGCAACGAATACCTTTAATAATTTCCTGACTCCCCAACGAGGAGTTGAGGAGTCTGCTCAGTTACTTCAGCGGCTCTACCTGGTCGAACGTGAGTTGTTACGGGCACTCGGCGGCTGGCATATGTCGATCAGTAATTGGGAGTTGAAGAGCCTCGTGCCACGGCACTGGTGGCAGGATTCCCTCCACGCTGATGCTTTCCGCAATCGTGTGCTTGAGTTACGTTATCCCCGGCGCGATGTTGATTCGCGTCACGATCCCGACTTGCTATCTTTCCTAGGGGAATTGACCCGCGCGCAAACTGATGCCGAGTTCGCATTAGGGATATACCACGTCGTAAAGCCTGCCCTGATCGCGGCTTACGAACAGTATATTGCGGGCTGTGATACGCTGCTGGACGCGCCGAGCGTGCACCATATTGAGCACACCCTGATCGATGAGCGCGCCCATCTTCGGGCTGCCGAGCCGGTGTTGGCCGGTTTAGACAGCGATCAGGTGGCTGCGGCCCAGCCGTGGGTCAATTACCTCTCTACATATTTATCTGCGATCGGCGGTATTTTGGGTACTGGGCCGCGCAGCGATCTGCCTTTGAAGGATGCCTGTGCAGGGCGCCCGGCCTACCATGTGCCGCCCCGCGCCGTGCGCGATCCCCGTTTTGCGCCCGCAGTGGTGGAGAGTCCCCGTCGTCCGCCGCGCACGCCCCGCGAGAGCCAAGTGTGGTACGCCATCGACCACGCCAACGAGATGTGGGCCGCCGAGGTTCCTGGCGCGATGATGTGGGAATGGGCGAATATGCCCTGGGAGTTCTATATGGATGCGGCGCGCTGGGGCTACGATGAGCAGCGCCACGCCGAAATGGGCATTCGCCGCCTGACTGCCTGGGGCTTCGAGATGGGCATCGACTACCCAATGGTGGGCGACCCGTATCACGCGATCATCGAGCAGGGCCACGGGCTGCTCACCGTGCTGGCGTTGCTCTACTACTTTGAGCGCGATGCGCCCCGCTTCAAGCAGCAGGCCAAGGAGAAGTACGCATCTCTAGGCGATTACACATCGGCGCAGGATAGCGATTACGATTGGGCCGACGAGGCGCTGCACTTGCGCTACGGCTATACGTGGCTGAATCACATGCTGGGGGCCGATGCCAAGCAACGCCTGCCCGAATTGGTGAAGGAAGCGGGCGAGTTGTGGGAGCGCTGGCTGGCGGAGCGCTGGGAGCGTGGCGAAGATGGCTATGGCCCATTTATGGAACGTATCGAGGCCCGTATCGCAGCTGCTGAAGCAACTGAACAGGCAATTGCGTGATGAATGCCAACCTTGTTGATGTTGCCGTAATGGTTACGCTCACAAACGGGTACAGTTTTGAAGTTTTCCCCAACGAAACAGTGCTCGATGCGGCCATACGTGCGGGTATTCCGATCCCATATTCGTGTCGTAGCGGAACATGCCGAACATGTATCAGTCGGGTGATAAGTGGATCGATCGAACATGACCCAGAATATCTAGATGATCTACTGATCGATCAGGACGAAGTCGCAGATGGTTACCGACTTTTGTGCTCCTCTTTAGCACATACCGATAGCGTCATCGAGCGTGATGATTAGTATCGGCTGCAAAGTTGATCGGATTATCGTATATCATATAATGTAGTAGGATAGACGAAGGTACTTCGGCTATCCTGCACATTTTGGCGGTGTTAGGAGCAGCAACCTGCGAGCAACAATCCGCTAGAGCGACTTCGTGTAACTAAGGAGGCACATCATGGGATCGCGACGTAGTTCAGATTCTCCAGGCGGCCTGGATCGACGGAAGTTCCTTCGTTTGGTTGGGGCAGGTAGTGGTTTGGCCTTACTCTCCGCTTGTGGTAGCTCGACAACGCAACCCTCTGTAGCCCCAACCTCAGTGCCCGCCGCGACAACGGCACCAGCCGCTGCTGCAACCACCGCACCAGCCGCTGCAACCGCCGCCCCGGTTGCCGCAGGCGAAAAGATCTCCATCTCGTTCTGGACGCCAGGTGGTTCAGCAGTCTTCTGCCAAGGCTTCGATACGATCGCGAAAAACTACGAAGCATTGAACCCAAACATCGACATTGGTGATGTGCAGTGTGGCATTGGCAACGACGACGATTACAACGAGATTTTGCTCGCACGTATTGCATCTGGAGATCCGCCCGACTCTACCATTCTCTGGACCTCGCCCATCGCGCTCGGCTCGCGCGGCGCGTTGGAACCGCTCGACGAGTACATGGCAACATCGCAGTTCTCGCAGCTTGAGAACTGGCCCGAAGGTGTGTTGGCAAGCTGCCAGTACCAGGGCAAAACGTACGGTTTGCCCGCTACCGCAGGCAGCTATGCGCTGTACTACAACCAGGAGATGTTCGAGGCCAAGGGTATCCCTTCCAGCCGCGATCAGTTCCCAAAGACCTGGGACGAGTTGCGGGCGCTCTCGAAGGAGTTCACGCACTGGAACGGCGATACACTGGAGACCGCCGGTTTTATACCAAAGGTCGATGCAGTTGAGTTTGCGGTTTGGGCCGCGCTCAACGGTGGCAAGATCTACGACACCGAAGCTCAGAAGTACGAGATCAACTCGGAAAATAACATCGAGTTTATGCAGTACTTCCTCGATTGGCTCGAAGAGGAGTACAAGGGCGACATCACCAAGGTTGAGGAATCAGCCTCGTGGATGCTCTACATCGACAGCGATGGCCGACCGCCAGCGTTCCAAGCGGGCAAGCTCGCTATCGGTATGCAGGGCTTCTGGGCGGCAGGCGACCTCTACCAGGCCGAGCCGGTCTTTGAGCGCTGGGACGTAGCGCAGTTCCCGGTTGGCCCCAGCGGTACCACTACCGTCTCGGGCTACTGGCCGAACTGGCTGGTCATCCCCAAAGGCTCCAAGCACGTGAAGGAAGCCTTTGATTACCTCGATTATCTGAGCGTCGAGGGCATCAAGGTCTGGTTCGCCAATATTCCCGACCTGCCCGCTAACCGCAAATCGTCGCCGGATCTGGTGCCAGAATTGACCGCACAGCGACGTGGCCGCGAGTTCGCGCTCGACTTGACCAACTTCTTCCGCAAGCAGTTGGATATCGCCACACCGATGTGGACATCGCCGATCCAAGACTTCTCGAACGACCAGATCAATCGAGCGATCGATCTGATCTTGCACAAGGTGAAATCGCCGAAGGACGCGCTGACCGAGGCGCAACAGGCCAGCCAGGCGAAACTTGAGGAGACCCTACGCGCATAGCAGAAACAATGGTTGTTAGCCATTTATGTGTCCATCTTTATCTTGCTAACAACCAAAAATAACAACGATGTTATTGCACGGATCATTTGTTGTCGTCACTCTCTTAGCTCTACAACGTACCAAAAACGATAACAATGGGGCGGTGGGTTTTACCTGGTCATGACATTATTCGGAGGGCTAGACGCCTAGCCCTCCGAACACCGCACGATACGTGTCGATACAATCCACCACAGGCGTTTGGTTATCAGATCAGGCTTGCACACCCGGCGCGCCACACTGTCAACTCACCCTACACGGATTCCCTTCTCGTATGGCGGCCTGCATTGCCTCAAGGATTGAGAAGAAGAGATGAAGAGTATTGCGTGGCCAACCATACGGACTCGGCAAAAGGTCGGTAAACTTCGTCAACGCGAGGCGATCGCAGGATTCCTGTTCGTATTGCCTTGGATCATTTCACTCCTGGTCTTCACCGCCTATCCACTCATTGCTGCGGTCTACTTTTCGTTCACGGAATACAATATTTTAGAGCCGCCTCGTTGGGTCGGATTAGCAAATTATCGGAAGATTTTTACGAGCGACCCGACTTTCTGGCTCGCCGTTCAAAATACCGCCTACTACGCCTTCCTCTCGGTGCCGCTCCGGCTCGCGTTGGGCCTGGGCTTGGCGCTTCTGTTGAACATCAAAACGCGTGGTATTGGCATTTATCGTACGCTCTTCTACCTGCCCTCGCTTGTGCCACCCGTGGCTAGCGCCATCATCTTTCTGGTGCTGCTCAACCCGAACGGCCTTGTCAATCAATTGATAACGTCGGTGGGCCTGCCCGCACCACGTTGGCTCAACAGCCCCGAGTGGTCGAAACCTTCGCTCATCCTGCTCAGCCTCTGGCCAATGGGAGTTGAGGCGTTGATCTTCCTGGCCGGGCTCAAAGAAGTGCCGCAAACGCTGCTCGAAGCCGCCGCTATCGATGGCGCTGGCCCCGTGCAACGCTTCTGGCACGTCACACTGCCGATGATCACCCCCGTCATCCTCTTCAACCTTGTGATGGGCGTGATCTACTCCTTCCAAGTGTTCGATCAGGCGATGGTGATCGGCGGCACCAGCGGCGACCCGCTCGAATCGACGCTTATGCTGATGATGCATATCTACCGCAATGCCTTCCGCTACTTCTCAATGGGCTATGCATCGGCATTGGGCGTGGTGCTGATTCTTGGGATTTTGGCGCTCACATTGCTGATCTTTCGCACTGCAAGAGTGTGGGTTTTCTACACAGCCGAGGACTAGACAATCTAGCGAACGTTCTTCAGACCGCCTTGTTGCGGAACGCTTGCGCCGTTCGGCTCAGGTCTAGCAGTTCGTTTCACGATATATTCGCCTCATCACACGGATGTTCTTGGGAGGCTCGGTTATGGCTCAGTTATTCTCACCCGAAGAGAGATCATTCCACGTCTCATCCCAGCGCTTGTCGCCCCGTCGAGTTGTGGGCTTGATCGTGCGGCATGCGGTGTTGATCTGCATTGCGATCGTTATGTTAACCCCATTCTATTGGATGGTGATTTCGGCGCTGAAGCCAACCAGCGCCATCTTCACCGTGCCGATTCAATGGGTGCCGAATCCGCCGTTGTGGAGCAACTTTTGGGATGCGATCAATTACCCGAACTTCCCATTTGTGCGCTTGTTCCTGAACAGTGTATTCTACGCTGGTAGCGTCACGATCGGCACGGTTATCTCGTGTGCAGCGGTGGGCTACGGCTTCGCGCGGCTGCGCTTCCCCGGGCGCGAGGTGCTGTTCACCATCACTATGGCGACGATGATGATCCCCAATATCGTGACGTTTATTCCCACCTACGCCCTGTTTAAGAATCTTGGGCTGATCGGCACCTACGCGCCGCTGATCCTGCCGAGTTTCTTCGGCAATGCCTTCTTCATCTTTATGCTGCGGCAGTTCTTCCGGGGCATCCCGCATGAATTGTCCGATGCGGCGCGGGTCGATGGCGCGGGCGAATGGCGTATTTTTTGGCAAATTATGCTGCCGCTGGTGCGCTCGGCGCTGATGGTCGCGGCAGTGTTCAGCTTCCTGTGGACCTGGCACGAGTTCTTCCAGCCGCTTGTCTACCTCTCCGACCGCAATCAATATCCGCTGTCGTTGGGGCTGTTCTCGTTCCGTTCGCAACGCACCACCGAATGGTCGTTGATGATGGCGGCCACGACGCTCACCACCTTGCCGCTCATCATACTGTTCTTCTTAACGCAACGCTTTTTCCTCCAAGGTATCACGGTTACTGGCATGAAAGGGTAGTCTCTCGCAGTTTTGGACTTCGAAACCAACGTTGAAACCAAAAGGACATCCCATGAGTTCACAACCGATCCGTATTGGTATTGTCGGCTGCGGCAGTGTGATGCGTGGAGCGTACACGCGGCAAATCAAACGAATGCTTTCGCAGGGCTACAACATCGAGGTCACGGCAGCCTCCGATGTGGTGGCCGAGAACCGAGCCATCGTCCAAGAACGCTTTGGTGATATTCCGTTCAGCACCGATTATCGCTCGGTGGTGGAATCCGACAACGTCGATCTGGTGCTGGTGCTCACCTCGATGAACGAGCATGGCCCGATCAGCAAGGCTGCGCTGGAGGCGGGCAAGCATGTGCTCGTCGAAAAGCCGATGTCGGTGTCGCTCGAACAATCGGCTGAGTTGGTGGAACTCGCCAAGCGCAGCCCGGGCTATCTGCTGCCCGCCCCACACGTGGTGCTCAGCCCCACCTTCCAGGCGATGTGGCGGCGCATCCACAAGGGCGATATCGGCCAGGTACTGCAAGCACGCGCGCGCTACGGCTGGGACGGCCCGTGGTGGGGGCAGTGGTTCTATCGCACCGGCGGCGGCCCGATCTTCGACTTGGCCGTCTACAACGTTACCGCGCTGACGGGCCTGCTCGGGCCAGCCAAGCGCGTTATGGCGATGACGGGTATTGCACGACCCAAGCGTATGGTCGATGGCGAGTTGATCCAGGTGGAGAGCGAGGATACTGCCCAGATCCTGATCGATTTCGGCCAGTCTATCTTCGCGGTCGTCACGGCGGGCTTCACCATGCAGCGCTATCGCTCGCCCGCTATCGAGATCTACGGCAGCGAGGGCACCATCCAGATGCTCGGCGACGACTGGGATCCGAATGGCTACGAGTTGTGGCAGAACAAGGTCGGCGCGTGGCAGATCTTCGATGAGACGGACCCCGATTGGCCGTGGACCGACGGTCTGCGTCACTTGGTCGAGTCGATCCAGCAAGGCACGCGCCCGATCATTACGCCCGAGCACGGCCACCACGTCACCGAGATTATGCTCAAGGCGCTGATGTCGGGCAAGGAGGGATGTGCGTTCGAGATCGAGAGCACGTTCACTCCGCCGACGTTCCCTGACCCAGAAGAGGAAATTGCGCCACACCTCGTCCACGATCGCACCAACCAATAGCGGCAACACCACTGTTTGTGTGATGGGGTAGCCATTGACGCACGCCGGGGAGATTGCTATAATCGACCCGGCGTGTTCGTGCGCCACATTGCCTGTGCGGGAGAGACCATGACCGAAGGCTCACTGGTAATTCGGCTCTGCGATGCCAACGACGCAGCGCTGATTGCACCTCTACTGCAAGCCCGAGTCGCCGCCGCAGGCCAACCCGCGCCCGATCCCGATGCGTTACGCGACCTCGCCCACGCACTACTCATCACCCAATTCAGCGATTTTATTGTGGCTGAATTAGGAAATCGCCCGCTCGGCGTGTTGCAGATCAACTATCGGCTATCGAGTTGGTATGTTGGCCCGTATGCCGTGATCGAGGATTTCTACCTCGCGCCCGAACTGCGTGGCAAAGGCGCAGGCCATCGCATGCTCGATTACGCCTGTGCCCGCGCTCAAGCCCGTGGCGCGCTCCTGATCGAAGCCACAGTGAGCGATACCGATCGCGCCGCACATCGCTTGTACGAGGCGTTTGCCTTTCAGCCAAGCCAACAGATCCGTTGGCAACGTATGTTACGCACCGAGGAAGCGCCACCCGATCAAGAAACACATTGACAGCCCTTAGCGATCCCTCTATAATGCGTCGGTTAATTTGACAATCACTGACCTACTACTGGAGGCACAGCAGCCGTGCGTAATCGAGAAGCGACCTTCCTTGTCGTCATCCTGATCGTCACCGCGTTGGCGGTGTGGATCGATTTCGCGCCAAACGACCAATGGCTCGGAATTGATGTGCGCACTCGCCTCGGGCTCGACCTCCAAGGTGGCACTCAGGTGCTCCTGCGAGCCCAGCGAGAAATCACATCTGACGAGATGCAAACATCACTCGGTGTGATCAACCAACGTGTCAATGGGCTTGGCGTTAGCGAAGCAGTGGTTCAGAGTTCCGGCAATAACCGCATCGTGGTTGAGTTGCCTGGTGTTAGCGACCCCGAGGAGGCCATCCGAACACTGCGCGGTGCTGGCCAACTCGAATTCATCGATAGCAACGGGAATTTCCTCGACTTAGGTAGCTTGGTCCGCACAAGCGCCAACCCTGATCCACCGTTGCCTCAGCCAACCGATTCCGTTACCCCCACTACCGAGATCGAAGAGCCCGAAACGCTGACCGGTCCAATCTACGAGAGCATCACCAATGGCCGCGACCTGAACACCGGCCAGGTGCAGCCGCGCTTGGGCAACCAGCAGGCTCCTGGGGCAAGCCCCTATGCGGTGTCGTTTGCCTTCACAGGCGAATCGGCCACCAAACTCGCCGATTTCACCAGCCGCAACATCGGCAAGCCGATGTGTATCGTGCTCGACAACCGCGTCCAGAGCTGCCCTGTCATTCAGGCGGCGCTGATCGACGGCAGCGGCGAGATCACGACGGGGAGCGCCGCTGAGGCTCAAGCGCTGTACACGCAGTTGCGCTTCGGTGCTCTGCCCGTCAGCTTCGATGTCGAATCGAACCGCACTGTCTCGGCTACGCTCGGCCAAGACTCGATCAACCAGAGCTTGGTGGCAGGCATCGTTGGTTTGCTGTCGGTTGGCCTGTTTATGCTGCTCAACTACCGCTTGCCGGGCTTGCTCGCAACCATCGCTCTGCTCATCTACACCGCGATCACCTTTGCGCTCTACAAGCTCATCCCGATCACGCTGACCTTGCCGGGTATCGCAGGTTTCATCCTCTCGGTGGGCTTGGCGGTCGATGCAAACGTGCTGATCTTCGCCCGCTTGAAGGAAGAGCTACGACGCGGCAAATCGCTCTTTACCGCAGTTGAGGCTGGCTTCAACGAGGCGTGGCCCGCGATCCGCGACTCCAACGTTTCGACGTTGATCACCTGTATCATTCTGTATATGTTCGGCAGCAGCTTCGGCGTGAGCATCATCAAGGGCTTCGCGCTCACGCTGGCGCTCGGTGTGATCATCAGTATCTTCACCGCTGTTGTTATGACGCGCACCTTCCTGCGGCTGATCGTTCCATTGCGCTTCGCCCAGAACCCCTGGATGTTCGAATTGGATGAAGCCGCTGGTTTAACGCGCGAACGCGATGCGCTAGCGTAATCGCTGCCTTTGTTGTAGTGGTGCACTGCTCGTGCGGTTCACCACATGTCTCATCACTATCGACATTGTACGCTTTTAGGAGCATGCTCCGATGGAAAACATCGTTCGTCATCGCTACTGGTGGTTTGCGATCTCGCTGCTGATCATCATCCCTGGTCTCGTCTATCTAGGGCTGTATGGCTTGCGCCTCGGCATCGATTTCAGCGGTGGCTCGCTCTGGGACATCCGCTTTCTTGAGCGCACCCAAGAGCAACTGAATACCAACGAAATCGCTGAGATCTTCGAACAGCAGGGCCTCGAGAATGCACTGGTGCAGCTCAGCCAGGAAACGGTCAACGGCGTGACCTACCCATCGGCGATTGTGCGCACCAAGTCGGCTTCGCCCGATGAGCAGGAACAGGTGATCCAGGCCCTGAGCGCAGTGTATGGGCAGGTCGATCGCAGTGAGGTGCAGAGCGTGGGCGAAACCGTCAGCGCCGACTCCACCCGCAGCGCGATCATTGCCGTGGTGGCGGCCTGTTTGGTTATTCTGTTCTACTTGACTATGGCGTTCCGCCACGCGCCGCATCCGTTCCGCTACGGCTTCTGCGCTGTGCTCGCTATGCTCCACGACGTGGTTTTGGTGATCGGCGTTGCGGCTATCCTGGGCCACCACATTGGCCTGGAGGTCGATGCGCTGTTCCTCACGGCGTTGCTCACCGTGATTAGCTTCTCGGTGCACGATACTATCGTCGTGTTCGACCGCATCCGCGAGAACTTGTCGCACCGCCGCTCGGGCGAGAAGTTCGAGGATATCGTCAATCGCAGCATTGTGCAGACTATGCCTCGCTCGATCAACACGCAGTTGACCTCGCTGTTCACGCTGGTCGCGCTGCTGCTGTTCGGCGGTGAGAGCATCCAGCACTTCGTGCTGATCCTGCTGATCGGCCTGTTGAGCGGCACGTTCTCATCGATCTTCAACGCCGCCCAATTGCTGGTGGTGTGGGAGAACCGCGAATGGCGCAACTGGTTCGGTCGCCGCGATACCGAGGAAACTGCCACGGCCTAAACAAAACCCCAGAGTAGCAATAGAGCGGGATGGCGCACACCATCCCGCTTTTGTTGTCTCCATTCGCTTCGCTCAGAGCTTCGACCGTTCGAGATGACTGTGCTTTTCGTTGAAAGGAAAGAGGCGCTTCTGCTCAATAGTGTGATTCTGCATTGCTACCGCGGGCTAAAGCAGCTTGGATAGAGCTACTATCCAACCAGATTTGGTATCAAAGCAAACAGATGTCGAGGCGCAGCATGCAGCAGCACCTCGACATCTTTCAACTCACGAACCGACGATCACCAACGGATGCGGTCGATCTCCTCGGCGAGCTGCGTGGGGAACAGCACAAGCACCCGGTCACTCGACGACATAAACAGCATCTTCACGCCACCAGTGAAACGCTGCACGATGCCGTTATCAGGCAGCTCCGGCACAATCGCCCATCCTAGCGTATTGCGCACCTCAGGGTTCTCGCGCCATAGCTTGCCAAAGCCGCGGATCGGCTCGACCAAGCCCTGTGGAGGCTTCTCGCCGCCGCTCTCAGGCATCCCCTCGTACCACGTATCGACATACTCCTGCCACACGAGCGAACGACGCACCTGATCGTAAAAGACTACATAGATCAGATTCGGCTGGCGATAGCCGCCCTGCACCCACACCATCGTGCCGCGCTCGAACAGTTGCACCGCCCGAACACCAACAGGCTCCTGCAACAGCGACCACACCGGGCAACCCACTCGCGAGCGATACGCCTCAGCGGTCTCCTTGAGCGGCCAACTGGCCGAGAAACAACCGCCGCGCTCGTGAATGTCACGGCCCAGCAGACCGAGCAACACCTCGTACTGCGTGCCAGCGTTCTCTGGGTGATACTCCATGCGGCGGCGCTCGAAATATTGCACCCGCAAGCCTTGGATACCAGGCCCATCCTCCTTCGCCGTGATCTGATCGAACTCCTGCGTGATCGGGTAGCCGAACCGCTCCAAACCGCCGTTCTGCTCCCAGTAGGTCAGGAAGCGACCACACACGCTATGCTTCGTCTGCGGGAAGTAACGGCAGCCCGGCTCCGCCCCGCTCACGGTTGGGAAATCCTCCCACCGCGTGCCCTGCAACTCCAAGATCTGTGCGCCCAAGCGCCCCGCCATTACACCCTGCGCGCCATGGTCCTCCAGCCGATCGCGCTGGAACCACTGCGTCGGGCCGCTCCAGCCATCCCAATTGGCCTCATCCGTCACATCGCTGATCGGATAGCCGAAGATCGCCAACCCGCCGTTGCGCTCCCAATAATCGAGGATAGCGCCGGATATACAATGATTCGTCTCCGTGAAGCAGCGAGTGCGTTGGGCAGCCTGGGCCGGAGCCACGGCCAACAAACTGCTCAGAACCACACTCACAAAGAGCATTGTTGCTAGAAAACGTCGCATTACCGTACTCCTCTATGAACTGGTACTGAACGAACCTATCAGCAGTATACTCCTCGCCTCCCGAATCGGTATGGAAAAATGCTTGCGTCAAACTTATAGTAAGCTCATCTGCTGAAAGAAAGATGAAATACTGCTGTATATCTAAGACGCACAACCATCTAGCAATGCATCTATCATCTCAGATAGCAAAAGACAATGTTATGCAATCGGCGAAGAACAAAAATCGCCAATCCCAGATCAGAAGCATAATTCATGCCAAATCGATGCAGAAACAGGCCATGAAACGGGCCAAGTGGACCTGTCTCCGCCCATTTGATATCGCATCGCGATCCGGTATTGTCGCTCGGTGAGCGGTGGGGATAGCTACACTTTCGCGCGCCGCGACCGCAGTGGAATGCCATACTCACGGCGCTTATTGCCGATGGTGCTGGCCGCTACACCAAAGTGAGCAGCGATCTCGCTGATAGGGCGGTGCTCATCGAGATAGAGGCGGCGCAGCTCGGCAGCCGATAGCATAACAGGCTTGAAACGGGCATCGCGCAGCACTACCCCGCACTGTCGCAAGCGCTTCGCGACCGTGGCAGGGCTGCACCCGAACAGCCGCGCCAACGTGACCGTCGTGGCGCCAGCGCGATAACGAGCGCTCAACTCGTCGCAGGGAAGGTCGATGGGTGATCGCATAACCTGCTCCTCTCTCCCGATAGCAATGTGGCCAGTTCTACCGGAATCGTGTAAAGGTGGAGAAAAAAAGAGCGTGTCGCATGCACGCTCTCAGGGCCACAACCATTTTACACGATATCGTTTAGAGATTCAAGCAATAACCCGAACCTTCAACGAAACATGACTATCCAGAAACTAACGGTTGAGGTCAATCCTCGCTCGGAGGCTCTGTCTTGAGGCTATCCTCATAGCGGAAGCCAGCTCGCTCAGCAACCATAGTCAAGGTCTTCTGAGTTGAGCGATGGGGGGTGTGCTGGCCTGTTTCCCACTCACTAATCGTCTGCTGGCGAACCTCGAGTTCATCGGCCATTTCGCGCTGAGTGAGCCGCATATGATCGCGCAATGCTCGAATGGTCTCCGGCTTCCAAACATACTTCGTGATCTCACGTCGTTTTGGCTTTGATTGGCTTTCACTCATGGTCACTCTCTTGTATGTTGATTAGATTGTTCTCATAATTATTGTATCATGGTGATGAGCAGATGCAATATCCTAACGTAAATTTGACAATTATGTGCACCTGTAGTATATAGCTCCTTATCCTATAATCGCGGAGATCATGTTATTACGACCCTGATCGTCGCCTGATAGAGTGATCAACTCTGTCATTTTGGCATGGAACTTAGTTCATCAGTTCTTCATGTAATAGCGCGATACTTTCTTTACTTATATGTAGTAATCGATGCCCTGCCGCATCATCACGCCACGACGCCTTCAATTCCTGGGCATGGGCAAGGAACGTGAGATACGATGTGGATGTCATCCGCGCAGGCTGATGAGCTACCTGCAATTCCAATGACCGAAGGCATCGACACCCCCGACTTGCCCGGTCGGATCATGATTATAGATGACAGTCTTGAAACAGCGAGCGCCCTGGCCGCACTGCTTCGCTTATCGGGCCACGCCATAGAGATCTTCACCAATGGCCGTCTCGCACTCACCGCAGTCGCCACCTCCCCTCCCGACCTGATCATCCTCGATGTCCAGATGCCCGATCTCGACGGCTACGCTGTTTGCAACGCGATCAAACGCGACCCATCAACCTGGGGCATCCCTGTCATCATGGTGACGGTGGGCAGCGAACGAGAAGCCCGTCTCCAAGGAATCGAGGCCGGAGCCGACGACTACCTCGCCAAGCCCGTCGATACGCGCGAGCTAGAGCTGCGTATCCGTGTGCTCCTACGCAACAAACGCCGCGTCGATCGGCTCGAACACGCCGAGGCTGTCATCTTCGCGCTCGCCCGCACTGTCGAAGCCAAAGATTCGTACACCGAGGGCCACCTGCGCCGCCTCGAACGCTACGCCGAGGCGATCGGGCGCGCCATGGGCCTCGGTAGCGAGATGCTGCTCGCGCTACGCTACGGCGCCCGCCTCCACGACGTGGGCAAAGTTGGCATCGATGAGCTGATCATCCGCAAAAACGGTCCGCTCACGCCCGCCGAATACCGCTCGATGCAACAGCACACCGTCATCGGCGAGCGTATCGTGCAGCCGCTGCGCCTCGCCCGCGCCGTGGCCCCGATTGTGCGCCACCATCACGAGCGCTGGGATGGTCGCGGCTACCCCGACGGCCTATCCAAAACCGATATTCCGCTCGGCGCGCGCATCGTCGCCGTCGCCGACTCGTTCGACGCGATGACCACACAACGACCCTACAACCGCCCACTCACCTACGACGAAGCCCTCGAACGACTCCGCCTCGGCGCAGGCATCTACTGGGACCCACAGGTGATCGATGTCTTTATCACCTGGTTCCAGGCCAACCGCCCCTAATCGGCGGACAACCTACTCCAACGGCCCGACCTTGCGGATAACATCGCCGATCGCAGGCGCAACGTCTGCCCGTGCCCCCACCGTCTCACTCCACCCAGGCGGCAACAGATCCGGTGCGATCTCGGCCAACGGCACCAGCACAAACGGACGCTCAGCCATGCGCTCGTGCGGCACCCGCAAGGTCGGCTCATCGACCTGCATATCGCCGTACACCAGCACGTCCACATCCAGCACCCGTGGGCCATACCGCAGCCCTGCCGTGCGCCCCGCCTCCCGCTCCACCTCCTTCACAAACGCCAACAACTCCAGCGGCGATAAGCTTGTGCGCCCTCGCAACACCGCATTCAAAAAGCGCGGCTGATCCGTCACATACGCAGGCTCAGTCTCGTAGACCGACGACACCACCTCGATCTCCACCCGCTCGCGCAGACGCTCCAGCGCCGCCCGCAAATGCCCGTACCGATCGCCCAGATTCGAGCCCAACGCCAAAAACACCACGATCGCCTGATCTGTCATTGCTACCTCCAAATCTTGCATAAACACGAATCGCAACATCTTCTCAACCAACGCGACCCACGCCTCTCGTAATAGGGAGACAAGGTGACCTGGTAAACACCAACACCACTCATTCTCAATCTGGTTGGACCGTCACAATATTAAACACGTTTTAGCCTGCGGCAGCGTTGAAAGCCTGCATCACCTCATGAAACTCAAAGCCGTTTGTATGAGTAATCATTCAGATTTGGTATCAAGCAACATCTGAGCAATCTGTGTCATCTGTGGATGCACATCCCACATACAAAGCGCTCGGCCTGCCCACGAAGCAAGCCGAGCGCCCATCACAACTTGCAGCCCGAAGCGCCCCTAATCCTGAAACACACTCAGCGACAAATACGCCGAAACGCCCCAATTCGGCGCATCGACGATCTGGCTGATCTTCAGGTCTGCGGCCAAGCTGCACAGCACGTACGCATCCTCACGGCTCAAACCGTGCTCCTCGACCAGCCACGTGATCACGCCGCGCACCGCATTCTTCGCGTTCGTCATCAAGTCCGGGCCAAGCGCCGTATGCACAAAATAGCCCTTCGTATCCGAACGGGGCTGCAACGAACCGGGAGGCGTCACAAAGCGATAATTCCACGGCTTCAGGCCGCCGCCCTTCTTGACCGAGAAGCGCAGGCTAAACTCCATCGGACACTCGATCCCCGTGACGCACACCTCGCCATCGCCCTGCGCCGCATGGCAATCGCCCGCCGAGAACAGCGCGCCCGGCACCAGCACCGGCAGGTACAACTTCGTGCCCGCCGTCAAATGCCGCGTATCGATATTGCCACCGCCCTTCGTCGGCGGCAACACCGCGTGCATGCCATCATCGTCCGGCGCCACACCCATCGTGCCGCAGAACGGCTCGATCGGGATCAAAATATCATTGCGCAGCGCCGTCGTCGAACCGTTCGTCAGATCAAAATAGCGAATGTACGGATCGGGGAAATCCTCGGGCAGCAGCCCCAAGCCCGGCAAAATGCCCGCCCAACCCCAGTCGAGCGTCTTCAAGCTCAGAATCTCCACCTCCAGCACATCACCAGGCTCAGCGCCCTGCACATACACCGGGCCAGCCAACGGGTACAGACGGTTGAAATCCAAACTCCCCAATGCCGAAGCGGGCATCCCGGGCCTGACCTGCCCATCCGTCACCTCCTCGGTCTGGAAGTGCACCACATCACCCGACTCTACCTCAATCGCAGGTTCCAAGCTGTTGTCCCACTTATAATGAACCTTCCGACGATCCAACACATGTTCTCGACCGCCCATCAGGAACCTCCTTCGCTACAAACCGAACATCGGAGCAGCATCGCAGGGTACAACACACTACTCAAACCTCATTGCTGAGGCAAGAATCAGCCTGTCATTTGGTTGGGAAAGAAGAATCAACCGCAGCCTCAACACCCGTCGCTACGGAACAACCTCCGTCGTGTGGAACGGGGCGCGGAGCGCATCGCCTACGCCGAACGCGTGAACCACCACACCCCCGTGCATTCTGGCACGATCGCATGTCCCGAAGGCTGGACCATCGCGGGCATCGCCGTGCCGAAAAAGAAACTCGTCGTCACCGCCGCCTCGGTCGCCGAATCGAAGCGGTAATCGGTGCGAATCCAATCCGAAGAAAAACCAAACTGCTGCTCTAGCATAGCATAATATTCCGCCAACGCAGCAGTCGGCGGCTGCGGCGTCTCACGGCCAGTGCCCAACGTCTCCAGCAGCACTGCCGTACCATCGGGGCGCAACACCCGCAACAACTCGCGCAGAGCCAGCGTCACCTCATCGCGCCACGTATCGGGATACCAATCGGTCATATGCCCAAACGACCAGCCCGAGATCGCCAGATCAGCACTCGCATCCGCCGCCGGAACAGCCCGATTATCGGCAACCTGAGCCTCCCAATGCGAAAAACCGCCCCGCTGCAACTTCGCAATCGCCCGATCGAGCATATGCTGAGAAGCATCGAAAATCCGCAGACTCCGCACGTGCGGCGCAAGCAACAACGTCAAACGCCCCGTTCCAGCACCAAACTCCACCACATCGAGGTCCTTCAAAGGCCGAATCTCCTGTAATTTCCGCTCAATCGCCCCCTCCCAATCCTCGTGATCAACCAACGCATCATATTGTTCAGCATGCTGAGCATACACTGTTTGGAAATCAGGCATCGGAATCCTTTCGTACAACAGTCATTGCCAAGACACACAGCCCAGTACAACAGTGAAACCCAGGCCGCCGACGGCTCCGGGTTCCACAAATACGCAATTCCACCATCAAAATGATGTATAGGCGACCGTCTCGTGCTATTAGAGATCCATCGTCAGTTGACCATCAACAGACTTGTTCGGAGGCACCTCAGACGGACTCGCCGCATCGGGAGGCTCGGCAGGCTCAGCGGACGCCTTGCCAGCCGCCAGCGCCTCGGGACCGATCAACGCCAGCAGACCTGCCTCGTCCAACAGCGGAATGTTCAACTCCATCGCCTTCGTGTATTTCGAGCCGCCCGGGTCAGCGCCCGCCACCAGGTAACTCGTCTTCTTCGTCACGCTCCCCGTCACCTTGCCACCGTGCGCCTTGATCAGCGCCTCGGCCTGCTCGCGCGACATCGAAGGCAGCGTACCGGTGATCACAAACGTCTTGCCCGCCAGGCTATCGCTCGCACGAGCCGCGCCAGCCGGAGCCAAATCCGTCTGCACACCCACATCCTTCAACTTCTGCACCAACGCGCGGTTGGCCGGAATACTGAAGAACTGCACGATGCTCTGCGCCACCGTTGGTCCCAAGCCATCGATCGACAGGATCGCCTCGGCGGGCGCATCGGCCAGCGCATCGAGCGATCCGAAGCGCTCGGCCAATGCCTGCGCCGCGATGCTGCCCACAAAACGAATGCCCAAACCGATCAGCAGGCGAGGCAACGGACGCACCTTGGCCGCCTCGATCGCCGACAACAGATTCGCGATCTTCCGCTCGCCGAAGCCTTCCAGCCCAGCGAAATCCTCGGCGCGCAACAGATACACATCCGCCACATCCTTGATCAGTCCCTTCTCGACGAACAACTGCGCCTGCTTCTCACCGATCCCGGCGATATCCATCGCCCCGCGCGACACAAAATGCTCGACGCGCCGCACCAACTGCGCGGGACAGATCGCGAAGTTCGGGCAGCGATACGCCACCTCGCCCTCGGCCCGCTCCAGCGGCGTACCGCAGGCCGGGCACAACTCGGGCATACTCCACGGCACCTCGCTGCCGTCGCGCCGATCGACGATCGGCCCGATGATGTACGGGATCACATCGCCCGCCCGCTTCACCGTCACATAATCGCCGATCCGAATATCGCGCTGAGCGATATAATCGGCATTGTGCAGGCTTGCATTGCGCACGATCACCCCGCCAATATTCACCGGCTCGATCACCGCATTCGGCGTAATCACGCCAGTGCGGCCCACATTGACCGTGATGCTCAGCAGCTTGCTGGTCGTCTCGCGGGCCGGGAACTTATAGGCGATCGCCCAGCGGGGGTCGCGCCCCACCACACCAAGCTCCGACTGCAACGCGAAACTATCGACCTTCACTACGATTCCATCGGCCTCGTAATCGAGCGTATCGCGGCGCGCCATCCAATCGCGGCAATACTCCAGCACCTGCTCGAAATCCTCGAAGCGGCGCGCATCCTGATTGACGGGGAAGCCAAGCTCGCGGAACAGCTGCAGCGCCTCCCACTGCGAGTGCAGCTCGACGCCCTCGAACGGGCCGACCGCATACGCGAAGAACCGCAGCGAACGGCTCGCCGTCACGCTGGGGTCCTTCTGGCGCAGCGAGCCAGCCGCAGCATTGCGGGGATTGGCGGCCACACGCTCGTTCGCAGCCGCAAGGCGCTCGTTCAGCCGCTCGAAATCCGCGATGCGCATATACACCTCACCGCGCACCTCGATGCTGCTGGGGATGGGCCACGCCTCATTGGAAGGCGTGCGCAACGACAGGGGAATACTGGAGATCGTGCGCAGATTCGCCGTTACATCCTCGCCAACCTCACCATCGCCACGGGTCGCGCCGCGCACCAAACGCCCCTGCTCGTACGTCAGCGCGATCGCCAAGCCATCGATCTTCGGCTCGACAACAAACGTGAGCGGCGTCGCCTCGCCGAGCAAGCGCAGCACACGCCCACGCCAAGCCCGCAGATCGTCCTCGTTGAAGGCGTTGCCAAGCGAAAGCATCGGGACGGGGTGGCGCACCTTGGCGAACCGATCGGAAGCGGCAGCACCCACGCGCTGCGTCGGCGAATCGGGTGTAATCAGCTCGGGGTGCGCCTCCTCGAGCGCACGCAACTCGCGCATCAACGCATCGTACTCGGCATCGCTGGCAATCGGATCATCGAGCACATAATAGCGATAGTTGTGGAAGCGCAGTTGTTCACGCAGCTCATCAATACGCTGAGCCGGATTCTCTGTAGCCATGTGTCGCTCCTGCACTAATGTTCGATGCTATTATAGCCGATTTGTTCGAAATCTAGAAGCAGTTTTGTTCGAATGTGGCATGCATGTGGGGGTATAGAAGCGCAAAAGCTCACAGTGGGACTGCGCGCATAAAGTTCTAAAAAGTATCGGGAGGTTGTGAGCAGAGATACCTGCGTGTCAGAAAAAACGCATACAGACCACCGAACAAGAACCATACCGAGGAACCAAATAGCACCCACCTGACAGAGCGGATTCCTTGGGGTCCAGGGGCGATAAGCCCCGGTCGGGGTTTCCAAAGGGCCACGACCGGCCCTTTGGGCTTACGCAGCAAGCCGACCTGCTCGCGAGTACGCGCATGTCCGCGTATAGCGCATCCGACGCTCTCGCAAAGGAGACACATCAAAAAGTGCACACAGTTTCACTTATGAGCCGCCTGATGCTCGTTGCTTCCGCATTGGAATACTTTCCAGAAAGCCTCTCACATTCCTCAAAACAGGTGATGTCGAGGTGCTGCGCGTAGCAACGCCTCGACATCACAAAAAATGTGAGTGGAGCAAACACTCACACTCACACACAACCGATGACAGATCGACAAACAAACTGCGAACCGTACGTTACGATTCGCTCTTCTGATCGATATCAACCCCAAGGTTCGCGAGGATAGGTTTGAGGGCCGCAGTTGCATTCATCACCTGAAGGCGCTGGCGCATATAGTCGAGATCGAACTTTTGGCGGCGAATGATCCCAGCGGCATCCGCAAGATCGTGCTTCCCTTCCTCGGCTCCTCGCCCCATTGCAACCTTATGAAGCAAGACATCCTCGGGCGATAACACCAAAACCATCGCGCCGAGCAAGGGCATGCGGCGAAGCTGCGATGCCATGAGCGAATCCAGGGTATATGGGTAAACTACACCGTTGCGCCGGATAGTGAGATCATCGAAAACTTTGATACCACGCCAGAGGATACGTTGCCCATCGAATTGAACTGCTTTTTGCTGTTGTTGCAGTAACTTCACAACGGTTGGCAGTTGGCCAGTCGTCACCAAAAGATCAACATCCTGAATAGGACGTCGATCTCCATAAAGATGCGCTGCTGCACCTGCACATATACCCCAAGTCAGCTGCTGAGCATCGAGCAAACGCTGTACAACGCCAAGATTTCCTGCAATTAAGGACATAGCCGCTCCGATGAAAGGTCGTAGTTGTGCAAAAGGAACGAAATGACGCAGCAGCCTAGATGCGCCGTTTCATATCATACCATAGCAACTAAACGCCGCAAAGTACCTAATAGTCCCTACGTGGTATCCCCCTCTATGCATATACGATTATGCATCGTCTGTAGTACGATCGGCATATGATAGTGAGGCTCTTGTGTTGCCCTGCTCATCAGGAGTTGTGTTGAACGTGGCGCATCTCTTGGCGCAGCGCCAACCAGGTACTTCGTTCGAGGCGCATCTCGAAGAACTGCACCCAGACACCGTACTGTGCGAACCGGAAGTACTGCCGCAGATGCGCATAGCACGGCCATTCCAACACACTGGCATCGAAGTAATAGCCGGCATCCCGCCAATCGTTGCCGATCACCTCGAAGCCGAGCCGCCGATAGCAGCGCACCGCGCGTTGGTTTGGAGCGGCGACATCGAGCACCATTGCGCGGAAGTTGAGGTCGTTGAAATAGCCATCCAAAAAGGCGGCCAGCGCTTCGGTGCCGAGCCCTTGGCCCACATACGGCGCGCCAAAGGTGATGCCCAAACGCGCGACACCTGCTCGCTCGTCGATCTCGCGCAGCGAGATCCGTCCGATCAATTGACCACGCAGATCGTCGACAGCCCACGTCCGCCGCATACTGCTGACCTCGAAGCCGTGCGACCACTGCGACGAGTTGGCAGAGAGTTGACGGGGCAAATTCCACAATGTATCAAGCGGATCATCATAAGGGGGCCATTGTTCGGCAACGATATCATCGTGCCGACGCCAAGGCCGGATCCGAGTTCTGAGACTATGCTGCTCCATTGGGCCTCCACGCGTACAAGCTTCCATCGAAAGGATACAGTCTCTGTGCGATCAGATCACGCACTTCTCCTTGGCTCTGCCATACGCGTTCAATTAACGACGATGGATACCCAAAACGTGCCTGGTGCAGCACAAACTCATCCTCATCATCCAAAATGACCTCGCCGGTCACGGCGCTCCAGATAACGTCAAGGTCCAGATCCACATAACGAAGTGCGTCCTGATCCCACGTTGCTGGTGTTGCGATATTCACGTAGTGCGTTCGATTGCGCCAATCGGCGAACCAATTGACATGAACGTTATAGTACCGAGATGGCCAATACAGTTGAAGTGAGTGGTTCTTCGTTTCACCGCCTCCACGATAACTGTCGTACGATTGCCCTGGCGATGTGTAGACCATCACTACCTCGGGCGTTTCATGCACGATAGTAGCGGTATAGCGATAGTGTAAACTCCCATCGAACTTCGTGGAATGTATCAGTAATGATCGCATACAGTAGCTCTATACAGTCGTTGCCTGCAACCCCTCCGGCTCCTCCACAATGAGCTGCACCAACTCGGGCAATACATCGCCCGGGTCCGCCGCAATCGTTTCATCGGCCATGAGGGTGTAGATCGACTCATCGGTGGAGATCGCAAGAACGTAGCCACCAACACGCTTGGCGAGCATTGGGAAGGAAGCAATTGGCTGGATCACGCCCACTTCGCCCACCACCAAAAAGAGGTCGCACTGCTCGACGGCACGCTGAGCGCGGCGCAATTCCCATTCCGGCAAGCCCTCGCCAAAGAGCACCACCCCGGGGCGCAGCATACTGCCACATTGGCTGCAGCGCGGTGGCGATTCGCCTTCTTCCTCCCAACTACTGTTCACATGCCCAGCATCGTAGCAGCGACTCCGGCGCAAACAGCCGTTCACTTCGATCAAATCGCGCGAACCAGCGCGCCAGTGCAAGCCATCGATGGTTTGGGTGATCAAAGTAAATTGGGGGTAGTGTTGCTCTAAATCGACTAAAGCGTAGTGCGATGGGCTTGGCTCAAGCGCTTCGGCGCAGCGCCGACGATGTTCGTACCATTCCCATACTAACCGTGGATTCCGCAGGTAGCCTTGTTCCGTCGCAAGTTCGCTCACATCGTATTGGGCCCATTCACCAACGTGAGCCTCTCGGAACGAAGGCACTTTGCTTGCAGAAGCTAAGCCACTGCCCGTTAACGCAACAACGCGGCGGGCCTGCTTGAGACGCTGAACTACCGCGTCTGATAATCTGAGCGGCATCGTTTTCTCCTACGGTCTGAAGGAACGATTGGAAGCGTTGGCTTCCTCTAAGGAGCGGGTTCTCTTGCGGGTTTCCGATAAACGTATGAAGCGTGTAGCGAGAATGTATCTCTCATTCTACCACGTTCTGTACCTCGAACGAAGTGAGAGAAATGGTTCAAGATCAGCACATTCTGAGCATGAATGTGATGATATGGGGCGATCGTTCGCGATGGGCGTGTCACTCGGGTTTCACATAAATTGCCGATACCCAGCCCTCCTGCTCACCACTCGGCAGGCTGACGCGCACGTGGAGCCAGGCTACATCGTCAACAATTTCTGGGCCACCGAGTTTACGGACCCGTGTGCCGTTCGGGATCACGGCTGTCACAGGAGTCTTCAAGCCTGGTTCAGCACGCAGGTTCAGTTCGCCGCCCCCAGCATTCACCACCAACACCTCACCCGGGCCGCTGACGACGCCGGTCAGCCATTCGGGAAGGCTAAAGCCAAGCTCTGGCAACGAGGGCAGGTTGACCTCCAAGCGTGGGAGTTGGACATTCGCGACCGCGCTCAGCGCATAGCTCGCCACATAATATGCGCCACAGCTAAACGATAGGAGCAACACCAGCACCACGACTATACCGGAGATCGAGCGCTGGCGGCGGTTCGACAGACGAGCGGGAGGACGCACATAGCGGCCAACGGATGGGTCCTGAGCGACGCCTTCGTACGAGACATCGACGGGCTGCGGCACAGGGCGCGGTGCCACGATCTCCTCCGCCGTGCGGTTGATACGTTCGCGCAGGGTTGTGGGCTGCACCGGAGGGAGCGTCAACGGCTGTGTATCTCCGGAGAGCGTGCGCCGAATATCGTCGAGGGCTTGGCTGAACGCGAGCGCATTGGGCGGGCGGGCCTGTGGGTCGCGAGCGGTCGCCCGTTGCAACAGCCGTTCGAGGGCTGGCACGTACAGCAGTGGGCGCACTTGCGACAAGGTGGGGATGTTGGCGTTCAGGTGCGCGAGCGCAACCGCACGAGGATCATCACCTGTAATCGGGCGATGCCCTGTGAGCATTTCGAACAGCAGGAGACCCAGCGAATAGACTACGCTCGCCGGAGTCTGCGTGCCGCTCTCGGTGCGCTCCGGAGGGCGGTACACCGCCATATCAAGCGCCATCACGTTGACTGGCGTCATCCAATTCTCGAACAGCTCGATATGCCCTTCGCCCACCAAAATGACGTTGTTGCTGCTGATCGGTGGGTGCGGCACTCCAGCGGCTTGGCAGGCGGCCACCGCACCGACGATCTGGCGGAAGTAGAGCAGGGCATCCTCAAGCGAGAGCGCGCCGAGTTCGCGCAGCGATGGCCCCTCCACAAATTCGGTGATCATGTAGGGGCGATTCCCGATCTCACCGCTATCGAACACCTCCAGCAGCGATGCGTGCGAGAGACGAGCGCCGTTGTGCGCCTCCTGAATGAAGCGCTGGCGCAGCGGCTCCTGATTCATCAACTCCTTGCGGAAGAGATGCACCAATACCTTGCGTTGTAATCGTTGGTCGGAGGCGCGGTACACGATCGCTAAACGGCCAACACCGAGTTGTTCCTCGATGAGGTAGCGGCCATGCAAAATGGGGGGAGATGTCGGCGTTGCTTGTGACATAAGTGCTAGTGCAAACGGCGTTTTAGGCAGAGCAATGAGTTAGGAGCGTTTTCTGGCGACCACAAGCTCGTAGTGCCCAATCTGCCAATCATAAATGCTTATCTGCTGCATTCCCTGCGCTTCCAAGAAGCGCGTGATGGAACGACGCGTTTGCCCTTTGAACGGCAACAGCCGCGCCCAACCATCAGGGTACTTACTGACAACCAGCGTCCCATCGGGCCGTAACACACGTGCCATTTCGGCTAACGCACGCCGCGAAGATGGGAAGAACTCGAGCGCTTCCAGCGAGACGACCAGATCGAATTCTTCGGCGGGCCAGGGTAGCGTGTCTGCGTCCCCCTCGATCAGCGTCACCCGATCGGCGATGCCAAACTTGGCTACCTGTAAGCGGGCCTGCTCAAGCATCGCCGGAGTGAGGTCTAAGCCAACCACATGCCCTGTGAACCAAGGCTGACGGGCTAACAGCAGTGGAACCCGACCTGTGCCTGTGGCAACATCAAGGACCCGAGGGGCAGCGAACGGCTCAAGCGCACTCGAAAACAGTGGCAGCAACACTCGCTCGTCGGTATCTGTCACACCACGCCGCACCCGATCGTAGTGAGGTGCCCCGCGTTGGTAGATAAACCGCACCGCGTAGCGCCCGAGATAGGTTGCTTCACCAACGACGAACAGCCAATAGAGCAAGGCTAGCAGCGCCAGTGCGGCAAGCAGCCCAAGCGCAATTCCCACCAAGCCTCCGAGCCAAAACGATATAGTACAACGGCATACCGCGCGTAGTAGGGATTATAGCATGCTGCAGAACGCAACGCAATGCGGTAAAACGAGAACACACACCTGACAACGCGTTGTTAAAGATGGCCCCCGCAGGCTGCCGCATCTCGGCTCCGCTAATCGAACACATTTGCGAATGCGCACCAGGTTTTGTATAATGACGGCGGATTTTTCCCGTTTCATATGCGGAAACAGCCCAAAGAACAACGGCGCGTAACACCACCGCTAACCCTCTCTATCGCAGGCGCGTACATCTAAAACGTGATTGGTGTACAATACGTACAGAACCGAACACAGCAGGCGAGGATGTGAGCGCTTGGCGAACAGGCGCATGGAAGGGCGATACCTCATCACGCAGCGTCATATGTCATTGCAACGCGTGAACCTGTGTACAATACTGCAAATCTCTCAAGCATTGTAAAGGACCATTGTGCAAGCGCGTATTGGAGAAGTCATCGAATCATCGACGACCGGCTTTACCGCTGGGGCTTACGAACTGCTGGCTGCACCGCCGTTTGGCGCGCTGATCCGCGCCCAATCGCGCAGTGAGGGCTTGTCGATCTACGGCTTGGTATACGAGATCCGCACGGGCAGCAAGGAGCCTGGCGGACGGGCGCTCGTGCGTGGGCGCACCTACACGGGCCGTGAGCTGTACGACGATGAGATCTACCACGAACACCCCGATCTCGCTGAAGTGCTCCAAACAGAATTTTCGGCCATTACGGTCGGCTTCGTCGAGCACAACCGCATCTACCAATACCTGCCGCCACAGCCACCGCCTGTGCACTACAGCGTCTACGAATGTACAAGCGATGAATTGGTTCGCTTCACCGAGCGCTTAGATTGCTTCCGCAGCCTCCTGTTCGCCTACCAAATCCCGAGCGACGAGTTACTGGCGGCGCTGATCCGCAGTGCGGCACGTGCCCGCGCCTCAACACCGGAAGGCGAGCATGGCTTCCTCGTGCGGGCGGGTCGCGAAGTCGCCTCGCTACTCAAAGATGATTACGATCGCCTCACCGCGATCCTACGGCGGATTCGGCCCTAGAAAGCCAATGCCTCTGCCAATTATTCCACAACCTCGTGGCTGAGCACATCCTATGTGTGCATCCGGTATACTACTTTCGAAACTCGGCGATATTTCCTGCTTACAAGCAATGACAGCTTTGTAAACCTCTTTTTGTTGCATGGCATAAGGTGCTTTCATATTGAAGGAGGAAGATCCTGTGGAGTCGAAGATTCAAGAACTCAAGCGCCTCCTCGCTACGGTGAGCGACCTACGAGCCGCTGCCTCGATTTTAAGCTGGGATCAATCGACCTATATGCCGCCCGGTGGAGCCGCCGCCCGTGGGCAACAACTCGCCACGCTAGGCCGCCTCGCGCACGAACACTTTATCGACCCCGCCATCGGCAAACTGCTCGACGAGCTCTCCAGTGAAGAAGCGAATCTCGACCCGCAATCCGACGATGCCGCGCTGATCCGCGTGACACGCCGCGAGTACGAGCGAGCAACCCGCATCCCCGCCTCCTTCGTCGCCGAGTTCGCCAGCCACGAGGCCGCCTCGTTCGATGCGTGGGGGCGTGCCCGCCCGGCCAACGATTTCGCGGCGATGCAGCCCTACCTTGAGAAGACGCTGGAACTCAGCCGCCAACTGGCCAACTTCTTCCCCGGCTACAACCATATCGCCGATCCGCTGATCGACGAGTCCGACTACGGCATGAAAGCCTCGACTCTGCGCGAGCTGTTCGGCAAGCTGCGCACCGAGTTGGTGCCGATCGTGCAGGCGATCACCGAGCAGGCCCCCGCCGATGATTCCTGCCTCCACCAGCACTACCCCGAAGCGCTGCAACTCGAAGCGGGCACCCGCATCGTCAGCCGTTTCGGCTACGATTTCAAGCGGGGGCGCCAGGATAAGACGTTACACCCCTTCTGCACCAGCTTCGCCAATACCGATGTGCGCATCACCACGCGCGTCGATGAGTACGATCTGTCGAACGCACTGTTCAGCACGCTCCACGAGGCGGGCCACGCGATGTACGAGCAGGGCATCAGCGACAGCCTGCAGAGCACGCCACTCGCGCACGGCACCTCGTCGGGCGTCCACGAGAGCCAATCGCGCCTGTGGGAAAATTTGGTCGGGCGCAGTCGCAGCTTCTGGCAGTACTACTACCCGCAGCTTCAAGAGCTGTTCCCGCAGCAGCTCGGCGGCGTGCCGCTCGACACCTTCTACCGCGCCATCAACAAGGTGCAGCGCTCGCTCATCCGCACCGATGCCGACGAAGTGACCTACAACCTGCACGTGATCATTCGCTTCGAGCTTGAGCTTGAGCTGCTTGAGGGGACGCTGGCCATCCGCGACCTGCCGGAGGCGTGGCGCGAACGCTACCGCGCAAACCTGGGCATCACACCCCCCGACGACCGCGACGGCGTGCTGCAAGATGTGCACTGGTACGCTGGCACCATCGGCGGGGCGTTCCAAGGCTACACGCTGGGCAACATTATGAGCGCGCAGTTCTACGAGGCCGCCGTACGCCAACACCCCGAGATCCCCGACCAGATCGCGCAGGGCGAATTCTCGACGCTGCACAACTGGATGAAGGAGAACATCTATCAGCACGGCTCGAAATTCACCGCCGATGAGATCATCCAAAAGGCGACGGGCCAACCGCTGACGATCGAGCCATACATTCGTTACCTGCGCACCAAATACGGCGAGTTGTACACGCTCTAAGCCTAAAGTTGGTTGACAAACGGCAACATCATCACCTATAACAGCATCAACGGTATGGAATTGGTTAACGATGTTGAGTTTAGAGGGGTTACGAGCATGATTGCATCTCGGGCACTACCAATCAATCTCAGGGTGATCGGCTATCTGATGCTTGTGTTGTTGTTGCTCGGTATGACCGCGCTTCCTACACAGGCGGCCACCACCCTACCACCCGTCAACAACTTCGCCACCGCACAGCTGAAAATGCAAGCCACGGTTAGCATTGGCGGTCTGAAAGGGGTTTCGTACGGAGCGGGCGCCGTTGTTATGCCAGATCGCACCTCGCTTTGGTTGGCAACCGACGAATCGCCCGAACTGACTGAGATCGTGCAAATTGGGGGCACCGTGTATATGCGCGAGGGCGATAAGCCGTGGGAGATCACCAATGAGACTCCCCTCTCGCCCGATATATTCCGACCGATCTCGGCCCAGTTGAACGAATTGCAAGAGAGTGCTAACAGCGTCACCTTTATGGGCGATGCGCTCGTCGGCGATGTCCCCACCAAGCACTATCAACTGTGGATCAGCCCAGAGAAACTGTTCGATCAGGTGGACGATATCGGCTTGCCTTTGGGCGACGATGTCTTGGCTCTGCTCAACAACAGCATCATCAAGTACGACTTCTGGATCGGTGCAAACGATGGCTTCCTGCACCAGCAATTGAACACGATCATCCTCCCGGCTAGCTCGTTTGAAGGTATTGAGATTCCCGAGATCACCATCGAAACGCTCGTGACCTACTTCGACATTAACAACCCCAATCTGAGCGTCAACGCGCCGATCTAAGCACTCGCGCGTCGAATCGAAACGGATGCCGCCTTGCACAGGTGGCATCCGTTTTTGCTTGCCCGTGAGCGGAATGTTACCCTTCGCGCAGGGCCAACTGTTGCAATTCGTAGAGCTTGGTCATCGCCTCGATCGGACTGAGCTCGTTGATATTCAGCCGCCGCAGCATCTCGATCGCGGGGTTCGGCGCGATATCGAACAGCGAGAGCTGCGCCGCTTTGCTGGGTGGCTCCGGCTGAGGCGCAGCCTGGACGCGGCGCTTGCCCTGCGGACGCTGCTCAAACTCGGCCAACAACTCGCTCGCCCGCCGAATCACAGGGCGCGGAATACCCGCCAACTCAGCCACGTGGATGCCATACGAGCGATCCGCGCCGCCGCGCCGCAGTTCGTGCAGGAACACCACCTGACCCTCGTGCTCGATCGCGGCCATATGGTAATTCTTCACGCGGGGCAAAATGTTCTCAAGCTCGGTCAACTCGTGATAGTGCGTGGCGAACAGTGTGCGACAACCCAAACGCGGCTCGTTGTGGATATACTCGACCACCGCTCGCGCGATCGCCATACCGTCGTAGGTGCTGGTGCCACGGCCCACCTCATCGAGGATGATCAGGCTGCGGCGCGTGCTCTGCAGCAACAACGCGGCGGTCTCGGTCATCTCCACCATAAACGTGCTTTGACCGGTGGCGATATCGTCTTGCGCGCCGATGCGGGTGAAGATGCGATCCACCAACCCGATCTCGGCGTACTCGGCGGGCACGAACGAGCCGATCTGCGCCATCAGCACGATCAGCGCGACCTGCCGCAGTGTGGTGCTCTTACCTGCCATATTCGGGCCAGTCACCAGCAGGATCGTGTGATCATCGGTATCGAGATGCGTGTCGTTGGCGATGAACTCCTCGTCGAGCGTCTGCTCGACCACCGGATGGCGGCCCGCCTTGATGCTCAGCACCGTCGAATCCGACAGCACCGGACGAGTGTAGCGCCCGCGCACCGCCACCTCGGCCAATGCGGCGTACACGTCGATCTCGGCGAGCAGACGCGCCATAGCGAGCAATCGGGAGCCGTGCGCGGCCACATCGCGACAGATCCGAGCGAATGCCTGCTGCTCCAGTTCGTTCAAGCGCTCCTTGGCCCGCAGCACGATATCCTCGTACTCCTTGAGCTTGGGCGTGATGTAGCGCTCGCCGGAGGTCAAGGTCTGCTTGCGGATGTAGTGGGGCGAGTGCGCCGCGATCTCATCGGCGTAGCTTTTCGCCACCTCGATGTAATAGCCAAATACCTTGTTGTAATCGACCCGCAGCGTCTTGATGCCAGTGCGCGCGCGCTCCTCCGCCTCCAGCGCGCTGATCCAGTGCTGCGCCTCGCGGCTCGCCTGCACCACGGCGTCCATTGCTGGGTCAAAGCCAGGCCGAATGACACGATGCGGCGGCTCGGCATCGACTTCGGGCACGTGCAGGTAATTCGAAGCGCCCAACAACGCCGGCGGATCGTCGTCCAACGCCTGCTCCAAGAACTCCAACAGATCGGAACAGGCATCCAGGCCAACGGGCGGCTGATGCGCGGATGCGACCGTCTCACTCTCGGGCGCGTCGTCGGCAGCGCCGAACAGCGGCCCATCGTCGTGCGCATCGTCCTCGGCGTCGGAATCGTCGCCGCCAAAGAGATCATCGTCGTCGTAGCGGGGCTTCGGTCGGCGACGGGATTCGCGCTGCTCGCGCAGGCTCAGCGGCGCAGTCGAGCGGTCTGTCTCGGCAGCAACGGGTGCCTCGTCCTCCGCCTCCTCGGCGGCCACAGGCTGCGGCGCTTGAGGAACGGTCTGGGGCAGCCAGCCATCGAGCGCGGCCACAATCCCAGGCAACGCCCGCAACGCCTCGCGCAGGCGCACCATGTCGCGCGGTGTGGCGACCGTCACACCTTGGATCACGCGGTTGACCACCCGCTCAACATCGCCGATCTGCTTCAGTTGTGCGCGCAGTTCGGCGCGCTTCAGCGAATCATTGACGAAATGCTCGACGTTATCGTGGCGAATGCGCAGTTGCTCAAGGTCGAGCAACGGTTGCGAGATCCAGCGGCGCAACAATCGTGCGCCCATCGGCGTGCGCGTCTGGTCGAGCACGCTCACCAGCGAACCTTTGGCACGCCCGCCGCTGCCTTCGAGCAGTTCCAGGTTGCGGCGCGTCTGCGGGTCGAGGAACATATGCCCGCCGATGGTGTAGGTGAATAGCGAGGTGATCTGGCCTACTGCGCCGTTCTGCGTCTCGGTGATGTATTGAATGACCACGCCCGCCGCGCGAGTCGCCAATGGCTTATCGGCCAGACCGAAGCCCGCCAGCGAGCGCACGCGAAACTGCTGCATCAGCGCATCGCGGGCCGTGCGCAGTTCCCAGCGCCAAGACGGCTGGCTTGTGATGTGGCCGTGCGCCCAGCGTGCGTTGTTCTCGCGTTCGACGCGCCGCGCCACACGTTCGCCCGGCAACATGCGATCGCGCTCGTCCTTGGTCATAAACTCCAAGTCGAACTCAAGCTTGGCGCTGGCCGGTTCGAGGCCAGGCAAACGTAACGCCGCATTATCCGCTACCAGCACCTCGGCGGCCTGCAGGCGCGCCAATTCGCCCTGCGCGAGCAGCACCGCCCGTTCACCGCCGAACTCGGTACACGCGAACTCGCCCGTGCTGAGATCGGCGTAGGCCAAGCCCACCCGCTCGCCCTCGGCGATCACCGCCACGAGATAGTTGTTCTGCGCCGCCGTCAGCATCCCGCTATCGACGACCGTGCCCGGCGTGATCATCCGCACGATCTCGCGATCAACGATGTCTTTGCGCTGGCTGCTCTGCTCCAACCCCGAGGCGAAGATCGAGCGGGGCCGCGTATCGGACTTGCTCGACGCTGTTGCTGAGGTCTGCTCGGCCACCGCCACGCGATAACCCGCCGCCACCAATTGAGCCACGTAGCGCTCGATCGCGTGGTAGGGCATACCCGCCATTGGGCAACGGGGCTTGTCTTTGGTCTTTTTGCCTTTGGGGTTGGCAAACTCGCGGTGGGTGAGCGTCACGCCTAACAATTCGGCGATCAGTTTCGCATCATCGTCAAACGTTTCGTAAAAATCGCCTAAACGATACAGCAATATAGCATCTGGGCAAGAAGCCTTTAGTTCGCGATATTGAATGTACCATTTATCGAGATCAAGATGCGGAAATTCCTGATCGAGTTGAGCACGCAACTTTCGGCGATGTTCGCGCTGTTCGGCATAGCTAGTGCTGGTATTCATCGCGAAACTCCATCTAAATCGTTTACACTCGTAATCATGGCATGGCTCATCGACGGGTTATACAACAGACGGCCCCATGCCCAAAACCCAGTTGGGCTGAGCCACACGAAACGAGAACGGCTTTTTGCTGAACAGTATGCCAAGCGTCATTATAGCACGTCGCCTTGTTTTAACACAAATGTACTAAACTTCAATCCAACAGTGATATCGCGCATGCTGATGCCCAAAAACAGCTCGCAATCAGCAACACGCCGCAGAGAAAACGCGCATTTTGGGCATAAAACAGAGCGCCTTTCACCGAATATCTAGCAATCGAATAATTCGAGATCGACGGTATCCACAAATCGCATCACAGCTGCAAACTATTTGCTCATAACTCTTAACTAATCATTACGTTATTCAAAAAGTGGTCGTGTACAATGATAGCAGGCACGTTTGAGCCGCTTCACCAAGGGAGGATGTTATGCCACTCCGCTCGCTGCGGACATCTACACAACAATCCAGCATCAGTATCCCAAACTCTCGCAGGCTCGAAATCCTTGTTCTGGTCGTCTATACGCTCACCATGTTCGCCAGCGCCACGCTGCTCTTTCAAGTGCAGCCCATGTTTGCCCGCATGATTTTGCCGCAACTTGGTGGCTCACCGGCTGTGTGGAACACCACGGTGGTGTTTTACCAGATCGTACTGCTGGCTGGATATATCTACGCGCATTTTATCGTAACGCGCATCCCGCAACGCTGGCAAATCGGCTTGCACGTCGTCTTGCTGATCAGCGCCCTGCTCTCCCTGCCGATCAGCGTCCCAGCGGGATGGTCGCCACCCGCAGGCGGCAACCCGATCCCGTGGCTGCTCGCGCTGCTGACGGTGGCGGTGGCGCTGCCCTTCTTCGTCGTCTCGATCAGTAGCCCGTTGCTGCAATCGTGGTTCGCCAAGACAGGCCACCGCTCCGCGCCCGACCCGTACTTCCTGTACGCGGCCAGCAACGCAGGCAGTATGCTGGCCCTGATCAGCTACCCATTGCTGATCGAGCCGCACATGCGCCTCAGCGCCCAGAGCCAATTATGGACAGTGGGCTTTTTCATCTTTATGGTGCTGATGCTGGGGTGCGCGGCGTTCGTGTGGAACGCGCCCAACACCACGCACACGACATCGCAGTCCGTCACACAGCCGTCGGTGCTGCCGATCGCCTGGCGGCGCCGCATCCATTGGATACTGCTCTCGGCAGTGCCATCGAGCCTGATGCTGAGCGTCACCACGTATTTATCCACCAATATCGTGCCGATTCCGCTGCTGTGGGTCATTCCGTTGGCGCTCTATCTGCTCACCTTCATCCTGGTCTTCGCCAGCCGCCAGCTCTTGCCCTACGAGGTGATGCGGCGCGCGTTGCCGATTGTGCTGCTGCCGTTGGTGATTCTGATCGCGGCGCAGGCCACCCAGCCGATCTGGATGCTGCTGTTCCTGCACTTGTTGGCCTTTTTTGTGATCACTATGGTCTGCCATGGCGCGCTCGCGCTCGATCGGCCTCCGGCGCAGCAACTCACCGAGTTCTACCTATGGCTGGCGGTCGGCGGCGCGGTCGGTGGTATGTTCAACGCCTTGCTGGCCCCAGCGCTGTTCAATACCCTGGTGGAATACCCGTTAGTGTTGGTAGTGGCCTATCTGCTGCTGCCGCCGCTCGAGCAAAAGGGCACAGCACGGTCAGGTTGGCTGGCGAAGCTCAACCCGAAATATCTCGATCTGCTCCTGCCGATTGGGCTTGGGGTATTGGTGCTTGGGCTGATTATGTTCACGCAAGCCGCCAAGCTCGCCTCCGGGCCGATCAGCTACGCCCTCATTTTTGGCATCCCGGCGCTGCTCTGCTTCAGCTTCTCGCGGCGGCCCCAGCGCTTTGCGTTGGGCATCGCGGCGATCTTCCTGGCCAGCACATTCTACACCAGCGATCAGGGCACGGTCATTTACGCCGACCGCAGCTTCTACGGCCTACACCGCGTATTGCTCGATCCCAGCGGGCGTTACCACGTGATCGCCCACGGCGGCACGATGCACGGTCGCCAGAGCGTCGACCCAGCGCGCGCCCGTGAGCCGCTCAGCTACTACACCACCAGCGGCCCGATCGGCCAGGTCTTTGCGCTCGGACCGCGCCAGCGCGTGGCGGTAGTGGGGCTCGGCGCGGGAGCGTTGGCCTGCTACGCCCAACCCGGCCAAGAGTGGGTGTTCTACGAGATCGATCCCAGCGTTGAGGAGATCGCGCGCAATCCGGCGTACTTCACCTACCTGAGCAACTGCACGCCCGACGCCAAGGTGGTGCTCGGCGATGCGCGCCTCACACTGGCCGATGCGCAAGATCAGCAATACGACCTGATTGTGCTCGATGCGTACAGCTCGGATTCGACGCCCGTTCACCTGATCACCCGCGAAGCACTAGCGCTCTACCGCGAGCGGCTTGCGCCCGGTGGCATTCTGGCCTTCCACATCTCGAACGAATATCTCGACCTGAAGTTGGTGCTTACAGCGCTCGCACACGACGCAGGGATGGCGAGCCTGTATCAGGACAATCGCCAGATCAGCCCGGAGGAGGCCGCTAATGGCAAAAACGCCTCGCAATGGCTGATTATGGCGAACGAACAGGCCGATTTCGGCGCGCTGCGCGATGACGCCCGTTGGCAGCAACTCGCCATTCCCGATGATACCGTGCTCTGGACCGATGATTTTTCGAGTGTACTGAGCGTGCTCCGATTACGCTAGTTTCCCTGTTGAACGGCATTGTTGCCGCGTGGTATACTTCCCTAGATTGAGGCTCTTGAGGGTAACCCAATGCATGTCACAACTATCGTGGATACGAACGAGATAGAGCGACAAGTACGCGAGATTTACCTAGAAATCGCGCGTTTACAAGTTCGTCGCCGCGAGCTGAATAAACGCATTCATAAACTCAAGCGCACTAAACAGAGCGTCGATGGCACATATCATGCTGCGCAAGCGCTGCAAACCGAACGAGATCAACTTGCCGAACGCATTGTGGTGCTCAAATCCACCGCAGCTAGCATCCAGAATCGCTCGTTCTCAAAACAGGCAACAGTTGTAGCGAGTAACCAACAGAGCGTAAGCGAATCGACGCATACCCCACCACAACCAGTCATTCAACCGCCCCGTATCTCAACCTACACACCGCTCGGACGGTGGCGATTGCTCCCAAGTCAAACACGATCTCGTATCGTGTGGACGCTTGGCAATGCGCTGATGTTGGTGGGCGTGGTGTTGCTGCTGTACGTTGGTGGCCTGTATACTCACGCTGAATATGCGCGTTACGCCGCCCGTGGCGATACCGATGTGCCAGCCCCTGTCTCAGTCATCGCCCCGGTCGAAACGTCTGACACGTACGAGCCGGCCCCCTTCACCGCGCCGAACCTCAGCGTAAACGTGAGCAGCACGACCAACGAAGGGCTTGTGCGCAGCGCCGTGCCCGATGCCAGCCGCGCCGCTCACCAATCCACCGTCACCCGTGTGGTGATCCCCAGCATCAACGTCGATTCGAAAGTGGTCGAAGTGGGTTGGGAGGTGCAGGAGCAGAATGGCCAGCAAGTGGCGGTTTGGCAGGTGGCCGAATACGCAGTTGGTCAACATCGCGGTTCGGGCAACCCAGGCGAGGGCGATAACATTGTGCTCGCGGGGCACGTGGGTGGCTACGGCAAGGTGTTCAAAGATCTCTACTACGTCCAGGTCGGCGATCAGATCACATTGTATAGCGAAGGCCAGCAATACCTGTACGTCGTCCAAGAAATCCACGTACTCGATGAAGAAGGCGTACCGCCTGAGCAACAGGCTGCAAATGCGCGCTTTATCGCACCCACTGACCATGAGGTCGTCACGCTGGTGACATGTTGGCCGCCCAAAGGGCCGGATCGCTTCAAACAACGCATCGTTGTGCGAGCGGTGCCGTTCGCCAACGAGCTCAATGCACAACCAGCCATCAACGGTTGGACGATCCGCTAACCGAATTCTCGACACCGCAACCGACGCGGCGCAACTTTTCCGACGTTTATGCGTACCTGTACAGCACCCGATTCGTGCATGGGGAGTTGCTGCTGACTCTTCTGTAGAAACCCAAGTCGTAGGCGTTGAGCAGACCGAAAACTGCGCCAAAACGATGGTTTCTCGCAGCAAAAAACACTTGCCACAATCGAACGTTCGTGCTATACTAACAAACAAATGTTCGCGCAAATACGCGCAGCACTGGCGAGCGGTTTGTCGCCTCGGAATGCGCTAGCTGACTTGTCCAGGCCATGGCATCGTGTGGTACAATACGCGCATATAAGGAGAAACAAGAGTGAGTACGAATAACGGAGGAGCGCAGGCGATGGCCATCTCTCCTGAAAAGGAAAAGGCTCTGGCAGCGGCCATGACGCAAATCGATCGCAAGTATGGCAAAGGCTCCATCATGAAGATGGGCGAGGCCAACTCACGGTTAGCGATCGAAGTGATCCCCACTGGCTCGATTGCTCTGGACATTGCTTTGGGCGTCGGCGGCGTGCCCCGAGGCCGCGTGATCGAGATCTACGGCCCAGAATCGAGCGGTAAAACGACCCTTGCTCAGCATATCGTTGCCCAGACACAGAAGATGGGTGGTGTCGCCGCCTTTATCGACGCTGAACACGCCTTCGACCCGATCTACGCCGCCCGCTGTGGTGTAGATGTCGATAATCTGCTGGTTTCGCAGCCCGATTTCGGCGAGCAAGCTCTTGAGATCTGCGAGACGCTAGTGCGCTCAAACGCTGTCGACCTGATCGTGATCGACTCGGTGGCGGCTCTGGTGCCACGCGCCGAAATCGAGGGCGATATGGGCGATTCGCTGCCCGGTCTGCAGGCGCGTTTGATGAGCCAAGCGCTGCGTAAGCTCTCCGGCGCGATCAGCAAGTCGCGGGCGGTTGTGATCTTCATCAACCAGCTGCGTATGAAGATCGGCGTGATGTTCGGCTCGCCCGAGACGACGACGGGTGGTCAGGCGCTGAAGTTCTACGCTTCGGTGCGCCTCGATATCCGCCGCATTGAGACGCTGAAGTCGGGCCAGGAGGCGATCGGCTCCCGCGCTCGCGTCAAGGTCGTCAAGAACAAAGTCGCTCCGCCGTTCCGCCAAGCCGAGTTCGATATTATGGCCAACGAGGGTATCTCGCGGGCTGGCAATATCCTCGATGTTGGCGTCGAGCTTGAGATTATTCGAAAGAGCGGCGCGTGGTTCTACCTCGGCGAAGATCGCTTGGGCCAGGGCCGCGAGAACGCCAAAGCCTTCCTCAACGAGAACCCGGCTCTCGCCGACGAAATCGAGCGTCTGATCCGCGCTCAAGCGCTCTCCAAAGCCACGCCACTCACCGTGGCAACAACTGGTGTTGAGGGCGATTTTGAGGATGATGATGGCGGGTTGTTCGAAGAATAAGCACTAACCCTAGCTTTTAAGTGACAAGGTTGAAGCTGCCATAGCTTCTCCTTGTCACTTTATTATGTAGAATAGAAACGATGCCTGCAGGTACGATTACGGCGCTCCGTGCCCAAGCCAAAGACCCTCAACGCGTGAATGTGTTTATCAATCACGAGTTCGCGCTCGGTGTCAGCCTTAATACCATCACCAAAGAGGGCTTGTTCGTTGGCAAGACGCTCGACGAAGAGGCGTATGCTCGGCTAGAATTGACCGAGAGCAGCGATCGAGCCATGCAGGCCGCCATGCGCCTGCTCGAAGTGCGCCCACGCGCCACCGCCGAACTGCGCGACCGACTGCGCCGCAAAGAGTTCAGCGACGAAGCCATCGATAGGGTGATCGAACGGCTCACAGCGCTCGGGCTGCTCGACGACGCGGCCTTCGCAAAGCTATGGGTGTCGCACCGGCAATCCTCGCAACCACGGGGCATCAACGCGCTACGCGATGAGTTGCGCCGCAAGGGCTTGGATAAGGACGTGGTGGAGGCGACGCTGAGCAACGCCGAGCTAACTGAGGGTGAAGATGAACGAGCGATGCAGGTCGCTCGGGGCGCGCTGCGCAAATACGCCAATGCGCCTAATCGCCAAGCATTTCAACGCCGAATCGGCAGTTATTTGCAACGGCGCGGCTATTCGTTCGCGACGATCGCCCCGATTATCGATACGCTCTGGAATGAGCTTCAGCAGGGCGCTGCCGAGAATGACGAGACAGAGGATGAAGCGTAGGCGCGACACGTATTGCGCAGCTTCGCAGTATGAGGAAAGAGTATGCCTGATATTCAGTACCTAGGCCATTCGTGCTTCCGCATTCGCGGGCGTGATGGCATTGTGATAACCGATCCGTATGATCGCTCGGTGGGCTTTGATATCGGCAAGCCAACCGCCCATATCGTGACCGTGAGCCATCAGCACCCCGATCACTCCAACGTTGAGGCGGTTCGCCCTCAGCGCGAGCAGGTCTTTGTGATTGACGGTCCCGGCGAATACGAGGTCGGCGGCATTATGATCGGCGGTGTGCGCACCTACCACGATACGAAAAAGGGCGCCGAGCTGGGCCGCAACGTCGTCTACGTCATTCATATCGACGATCTGGTGTTTTGCCATTTGGGAGACCTGGGGCACGAGCTCACAGCGCACCAACTCGATGAGATCGGCGATGTCGATGTGTTGTTCATTCCGGTTGGCGGCGGCGAGACGATCAGCCCAGCGACTGCCAGCAGTGTGATCAGCCAGATCGAGCCGCGCTTGGTGGTGCCGATGCACTATGCGCCCGAGGGGCAGAGCTCGTTCACCTCCAGCGAGCTGGAGCCAGTCGATAAGTTCCTGCAGGAGTTGGGCTTGAAGGATGTGGTGCCCGAGGAGAAGTTGACTGTTACCACATCGAACTTGCCCACCCAAGGCGAGGAGACGAAAGTCGTGGTGATGAAGCGCTCGGTCTAGCTCCGTTTGCGCTCGGTGTACGAGATGCGTGAGGGGATTGCCCTCACGCGCTTTTTGTTATGGGAGAAAGCGCCTTCCGCTACCACACCAACCCAACCATCTTCGCCTTCCTAAGAGTTTGATAAAAAACCGATCGTGAGTAGGAGTACGTCGATGCGACCGATCCGCTCCGAGGTTTCCCATTTCTCCGCATCCTGATGCGCTGTATGTATATACAATATAGTTTCATTGGCCGTTAAGGGATGTGAGAAAATCATATAAGTTTTTCAGAAAAAACCCTCGATTCCTCTACCAAGCCCGTTCTACCTGTGGTATAATGCGCCCGAGAGGATGGAGGCCATATGCACGACTACCAGCTGTTGCTCTGCGATTTGAGCATTCGGCAGCTTAAGAGGTGTGCCATACACCGATTATATATCAGTCTGAATCTTGAGGACACTCTGAAGCCCACGGAGGGGAAGGGATAATCACCTTCCCCTCTCTTTTTATGCCTCGCAGAGAGGTGATTACGGTTACATTACACTGATTACCGTAATTCTACGGCTTTGTACTGCTAATTAACTGTGTTATATCTTGCATTACAAGCCATTTTATGCGAAGCTAACGGCGAAGAATCGATCCATTCTCCGTTATTATTTGAGGAGGTCCGAGTTGAATAGTTTAGTGTTCACACACGTTGATCTCTTCGAAGTATGGGATTAATAATCACAATCAACCCTGACCAGCGGGCGCGCGGGTCGGTTCAGCCACCGAGGCTGAACTGGCCCGCACGACTTTACGCATTATTGTAGTAGGTCACGCAGGTCACGCCATTCGAACAACAAGTAAGGAGCGACAGAAGCAATGGCTAAGTATATCTTCGTGACAGGCGGAGTTGCATCGTCAGTCGGCAAAGGGATCACAGTTGCCTCAATTGGACGACTCCTGAAGAGTCGGGGGCTCCGTGTCTCAGTGCAAAAGCTCGATCCATACCTCAATGTTGACCCTGGCACGATGTCACCTTATCAGCACGGCGAGGTGTTTGTAACTGATGACGGTGCGGAGACCGACCTCGACCTGGGCCACTACGAGCGCTTCATCGACGAAAACTTGTCTCGTCTGAGCAACGTCACTACCGGGCAAATTTACTCTTCCGTGATCCAGAAAGAGCGCCGAGGCGATTACCTTGGTGGCACGATCCAGGTCATTCCACATATTACCAACGAAATTAAGTCTCGTATCGCGGGGGTGGCTCGTCAATCGAACGCCGATGTGGTTATCGTTGAGATCGGTGGCACGGTTGGCGACATCGAGGGGTTGCCGTTCCTTGAGGCGATCCGCCAGATGCGCAAGGACGTGGGGCGCGATAATGTGCTCTACATCCACGTGACTCTGCTCCCGCACATCGGCGCTACTGGCGAGGTCAAGACGAAGCCCACCCAGCATTCGGTGATGGAGTTGCGGCGCGTCGGTATTACGGCGGATGTGATCGTGTGCCGCGCCGACCACCCGATCTCCGACGAGATCCGCGAGAAGATCGCGCTGTTCGCAGATGTCGATCTGGAGGCGGTGATCCCAATGCACACGGTCGAGACGATCTACGAGGTGCCGTTGGTGCTGGAGGAGGCTGGTCTCGGCAATTACTTGAGCGAGCGGTTGGGGCTGCTGGGCACCACGCCCGATCTGCGCGAATGGCGCGATCTGGTGGCTCGCATCAAGGCACCCAAGAGCCGCCTGCCGATCGCAATCGTTGGGAAGTATGTGGAGTTGCGCGATGCCTACATTAGCGTGGCCGAGGCGTTGCGCCACGCTGGCCTCCACCAGGGAATGGATGTTGACCTGAAGTGGGTCTCTTCGGAGCAGATCGAGCGCGAGGGCACCGATGCGTTCCTGAGCGATGTGTACGGTATTGTGGTGCCCGGTGGCTTCGGCTACCGCGGTATCGAGGGTAAGATCGCCGCTGCTGAGTATGCCCGCGCGAACAATGTGCCGTATTTGGGCTTGTGCTTGGGTATGCAGTGCGCTACGATCGCCTTCGCCCGCCACGTGATGGGCCCGAACAGCGATGCGAATAGCACCGAGTTCAATGCGCACACGCAGCATCCCGTCATCGATTTCATGCCCGATCAACTCGATATCACCGATAAGGGCGGTACGATGCGTTTGGGTATTTACCCGTGTGTGTTGGAGCCAGGCACGCGTGCCGCGCAGGCCTACGGCGTCGAGATGGTGATGGAGCGCCACCGCCACCGCTTCGAGTTCAACAACAAGTACCGACGCTTGTTGGAGGCGGCGGGCTTGGTGATCAGTGGTCATTCGCCCGATGGTCGCCTGGTCGAGATCATCGAGTTGCGCGATCACCCGTGGTTCGTGGGGTCGCAGTTCCACCCCGAGTTCTTGTCGCGACCGAACCGCCCGCATCCGCTGTTCCGCGATTTCGTGTGGGCCGCGGCGCACACGTACCGTGAGGGCGATCAGTGGCCGCTGCCCCTGAGCGAGTTCGTGAAGAACAGCAACGGGATGGATGTCTACCAGCCTGTTGGGCTGCCGAACCGCTAATCACGTCGCTGTTACTTTGTTGTTCTACGGACGAGGGTCGCAATTTACGTTGCGGCCCTCGTTCGTTTGTTTGTGGGCGCGTTGATAGCAAACCCGGTTGGTCAGCATCACGATAGGACCAGTTTTAGCCTGCGACAGCAAGGTACGTTCTTACTCTGCGCTATTGCGCGTCGTTTCGCCCGATTTCAAGATGAATATCGTGTAATTGCGGCAGCCCAACCAGGTATGCTATACTGCCATCGCAATCCACACGGTGTTCAATACCATCAGTCTATACTGGAGCCTGTTATGCAACCACCTTTGACTTCGGTGCTGTTGAGTGATAACAAGCCCGCGACTTCAGCACCGCTCAATTTGCCGCCCCGGCCCCGCAGCATTGAGGAAACAGGTCTGTCCCTCACCTATATTTCGGATATGATCTTGCGGGCGCTGTATTTGGTCGGCGAGATGACTGGCCAAATGTTGGTTGAGATGCTGCATTTGCCCTATGAGCAGGTGATTGACCAGGCGATTGCGTATCTGCGACGCGAGCAGTTATGCGAGGTGAAGGGCGCCGGCGGCATCGGCGAGAAGGCGTACCGCTATCAGCCGACGTCGAAGGGTGTGATTCGCGCTAAAGAGGTCGGCGAGCGCACGCAGTATCTCGGCCCCGCGCCTGTGCCGCTCGAGTCGTATGTGGCGCAGATGAAAAAGCAGACCACGCAGGGGCTGGTCATCACCAACGAGCAGATTCGCCAGGCGTTTTCGCATCTGGTGATCAGCGATGCGCTGCTCAATCAGCTCGGCCCGGCGATCAATTCAGGACGCTCGATCTTTCTGTTCGGCCACGCCGGTAACGGTAAAACCAGCATTGCCGAGGCGGTGGCGAAGTTGATGTCGGATGCGATCCTGATCCCCTACGCGGTGGTCGTTGATGGACAGGTGATCCGTGTGTTCGACCCGATCCACCACGAGCGGATTCCAGTACCCGAGCAGCAGGAGTATGCCTCCGATCGGCGGTGGGTGCTCTCCAAGCGGCCCGTGGTGGTGGCGGGCGGCGAGCTGAATATGGCCTCGCTCGACTTGGTGTACGAGGAGAATAGCAAGTATTACGAGGCGCCGTTGCAGATGAAGGCGAACGGTGGCTTGTTCCTGATCGACGACTTTGGGCGCCAGCAGATGCGTCCGCGCGACCTGCTAAACCGCTGGATCGTGCCGCTGGAGAAGCGCGTCGACTTCTTGACCCTGCACACCGGTAAAAAGATCGAGGTGCCGTTCGATCAGTTGATTATCTTCTCGACAAATATCGAGCCGAAGCAGTTGGTCGATGAGGCATTCCTACGACGCATCCGCTACAAGGTCGAGGTGAATAATCCAACGCCGCAGGAGTATCGCGAGATTTTGCGCCGGATCTGCGCGAGCAAAAATGTGCCCTACAGCGACGATGGCCTGCGCTACTTGCTGGAGCACGAGTACCCGCGCCGCAATATCGAGATGCGTTCGTGTCACCCGCGCGATTTGGTCGATCAGTTGATCGATATTGCGAAGTTCACCCGGACAAAGCCCGCGATGACCCGCGAACTGCTCGCGGCGGCCTGCAAATCGTACTTTGTGGATGTGTAGCGCACCTGCAGCCACCTAGCCGCTCGCTATCGCGCTGCGCAGGCCATCCCATGATGAGGTGGAGGTTCTACTGGTGTGGAACCTCCACCTCATCTTTTTGCATTGATTCAGGTGTCCCAAAATCTAGTGGACTTTTTGTTTCGTTCGGCGAAACATTCATAGTGGATTCATCCAACGCATCTTCGCTAGAGCGCGTCCTAATCATCAAAGAGGCTTCGGACAGTGGAGCGAAATTCGCTTGTGGGAATTGAGGGCTAGAGTATACTACAGGCTCCAACTCCGCCAATTGAATATCGTTTCGTCCGGATAGTTCCACAGTGTTGTGACTAAGGAGTTTCACCATGAATCTGTTCGACCTCGACAGTCTGAAGCCTGGCACGCTTGGCAGCTTTAAGCAACCGGTATTAACGATGCCCGATGGGGGTGACCTGACTCTCACGGTATTGGCCGCAGTTGGTGCGCAGGAGGGGCCGACCCTAACCCTGCTCTCGGGTGTTCATGGGGATGAGTACGAGGGTATGCGCACGATCCAGTTGCTGTACCGCTCGATCGACCCAAACAAACTGCGCGGACGAGTGATTATGGTGCCTGTGTGTAATCCCCCAGCGTATTACGCGATCAGCCGCACCACCCCCTACGACGAGAAGAATCTGGCGCGTGTGTTCCCCGGCAGCCCAACTGGCTCGATTACGGAGCAGTTGGCGCATGTGATCACCCAAACATTTATTGCTCCGTCGAATATGCTGATCGACTTCCACAGCGCGGGTATGAAGAGCATTATGCCCACGATGGTCGGCTATCCGTACGGCGATTCGCCGATGGAGAAGGCTGCGCAGGCGGCTGCTCTGGTGTTCGGCGCCGATGTGGCATGGGGCCATCCATACGATCCGACTTCGGGAGGCCGCACCATCTCGGCTGCCCACGAGTTGGGCATCCCGTGGCTGTACACCGAGGCGGCAGGTGCGCGCCGCGCCCGCCCTCGCGATGTGGAGTGCTACTACAAGGGCACGCTGAATGTGATGCGCCACTTGGGGATGTTGGATGAGCCGATTGATGCGCAGCCGCCACGGCTTCACCTGGTTGGTTCGGGCAACACCGACCGAGCCGCGAGCGTGAGCAAGGCTGGCTACTTTGTCCCGGCGGTATCGCTGTTGGATCGTGTGTCCGAGGGCGATCTGATCGGGCAGGTGGTCGATATGACCGGCGAGACGCTGGAGGAGATGCGCGCGTATGCTAATGGCCGCGTTGCGGTGCTGCGCACGCTGCCCGCCGTGATGCCCGGCGATGGCGTGGTGGTAATCAGCCCAGAACTGGCGGATGTGGAGGGCTAGTTCGTTCGCTGAGTTCGTTGGTGTTCATCGGGGCGGAGGCAAGTCGAGCGATCGGGATTGTCTCCGCCCCGTTCAGTCATAACGGAATTTCGCAAGATAGCGTTGACAACGTCGCTCAACATTCACGGAGGCGCTCATGACACTCTTCGAGCTTGATACATTGGCCCCTGGCACGAAGGGCACCTACACACAGCCAGTGATGGCGCAGCCCGATGGCAGTATGCTCTCGATGACGGTTTTGGCGACCATCGGGGAGCAAGCCGGCCCGACGCTCGTGGTGCTGGCGGGTGTGCACGGCGACGAGTACGAGGGTATTCGCACCGTTCAGTTACTGTTTGAGAAGATCAAGCCGAGCGAGTTGCGTGGGCGTTTGATCATGGTGCCCGTCTGCAATGTGCCCGCGTTCTTCGCTTCGCAGCGCAACAGCCCGATCGACGGCCTGAACCTGGCGCGCGTGTTCCCCGGCGACCCGAAGGGCACGGTGACGCAACGCATCGCCCACATCCTCACCGAGAAGTTTATCGCCCGTGCGGACTTCCTGATCGACCTGCACAGCTCGGCGGGCGCGAACGTGATGCCAACGATGATCGGCTACTATTACGGCGATTCGCCAGAAGCCAAGGCATCGCAGGCGGCGGCGTTGGTGTTCGGCACCGATGTGGTGTGGGGCCACCCCTACGACCCGACCGCAACAGGACGCTCGATCTCGGCTGCCATCGATCTGGGCATCCCCTGGCTCTACACCGAGTCGCTCGGCGCACGCTCGCCACGCCCCGAGGATATCGAGGCGTACACCAACGGCGTGCTGAATGTGATGCGCCACATGGGCATGCTGGAGGGCACGGTGGAGGCTAAGACGCCGAAGTACCATTTGGTCGGCTCCGGCAACACCGATATGTCGGTGAGCGTGAACAATTCGGGCTACTTCTTGCCCGCCGTGGAGTTGTTGGAGCGCGTGAGCAAGGGGCAATTGGTCGGGCGTGTGCTGAACTTGGCAGGCGAGACGATCGAGGAACTGTACGCTCATGTCGATGGTCGCGTGGGCCTGCTGCATACCCGCCCGACGGTGCACGCCGGTGAGGGTGTGATTCTGCTCTCGGGCGAACTTTCGGATATCGAAGCGGCCTAGTTGCGCTACGGTCTTTTCGGCATCCCAATGCCATGTTTGCTACTGTATCGTCACTGCGGTATACTCACGCCCACGAACCGTTTGCTAATGGAAAAACAAGTATGAGCACCTCAACCGCGCCCCGTGCGGCGCTCTGGGACATGGACGGCACACTGCTCGATTCGGCTGAGTACCATTGGCTCGCGTGGCGCGATACCATGGCAGAAATGGGCTTCGAGATCAGCCACGAGGAGTTCATCGCCACCTTCGGCCAGCGCAACGATACGATCCTGCGCGGCTGGATCAGCGAAGAGCTTACCGCGGCTGAGATCGCCCGCATCAGCGATATCAAGGAGGCCCGCTACCGCACCATGGTCAAAGAACGCGGCGTGGTGCTGTTGCCAGGCGTTCACGAATGGCTGATACGGCTGCGGGATGCCGGTTGGCGTCAGGCGATCGCTTCGGCGGCGCCACGGGCCAACGTGGCCACGATCATCGAAGTGCTGGGGCTAGAGACGTTCTTCGGCGGCTACATCGGGGCCGAGGATGTGCAACGCGGCAAACCCGACCCGCAGGTGTTCCAGGCCGCCGCCGCGCTGCTGGGTGTACCCGCCGAGCGCTGCGTGGTGCTGGAGGATGCGCCAGCCGGAGTGGCCGCAGGTCGCAGCGCTGGCATGCGCACGATCGGCGTGCTGACTTCGCACCCGTCGCTCGACGCCGATGTCACCGTCAAATCGCTCGATCAGTTGCCCGTCGATATTTTTGATCGTTTGATCGCAGGCTCCTAAAAACCAAATATCATAGATCAGCGTACCATACGCAACTCATCGGATACAGCGTTTTCCTTTTTCCACAGTTCCAAGGAGTTCCACAATGGACCTATTCGATCTCGAAAGCCTTGCGCCTGGTACGCGTGGCACCTACACCCTACCTGTGATGACATTGCCGGATGGCAGCCCGCTCTCACTGACTGTGCTAGCCGCGATCGGTGCGCACCCTGGCCCAACACTGACAGTGCTGGCTGGCGTGCACGGCGACGAGTACGAGGGTATTCGTGCTATTCCCCAAGTCTTTAACACGGTCGATGTCAGCGAATTGCACGGTCGGCTGATTATGGTGCCGATCTGCAACCCACCCGCCTATCACGCGGTGAGCCGCAACAACCCGATCGACGGCCTGAACTTGGCGCGCGTGTTCCCCGGCGATCCGAAGGGCACCGTCAGCCAGCGCTTGGCGCACGTGATCACCGAGAAGCTGATCAAGCCCTGCAGCTTCCTGATCGACCTGCACAGCTCGGGCATGGTCGGCATGATGCCAACGATGGTCGGCTACAACTACGGCGATTCGCCAGAGGCCAAGGCTTCCCAAGCGGCGGCGATGGCGTTCGGCGCCGATGTGGCCTGGGGCCATCCGCTCGACCCGACCGCCACGGGCCGCACGATCTCGGCAGCCCTCGATCTCGGCATTCCCTGGCTCTACACCGAGGCGACTGGCGCTCGCCGCACGCGACCCGAGGATGTGGCCTGCTACTACAACGGTGTGCTGAACGTGATGCGACACTTGGGCATGCTCAAGGAGGAACTGAATGTGCAGCCACCCACGTATCACCTGTTCGGCACTGGCAACACCGATATGTCGGTGGCGGTGAATAGCTCGGGTTACTTCGTGGCCGAGGTCGCGCTGCTCGATTATGTCACCGAGGGCCAAGTCATCGGTCGCGTGCTCGATTTGGTCGGCAACACCATTGAGGAACTTCGTGCGCACAAGAGCGGGCGAATCGGCCTCATCCGCACCCTGCCGCCCATCCACGCGGGCGAGGGCGTGGTGATCATCGCCGACGATTTCAAAGGCTAATTCCATACCTCGGGTCATCTTGTTCGCATAGTCTGGCCCGATTCCAGGTTTCCATCCAAACAGAAGGAAGGACGTACACTTATGGCAAAGCAAGAGATTCGACCAGAGAACGGTCCCAAGCCCGGTGGCGCCTACTCGCCCGGCCTGCGCGTCGGCGATTTCGTATTTGTGTCGGGCCAAGGTCCCATCAACCCGGCCACAGGTGAGTTGGCTGGCGATACCATCGAGGCGCAAACCGCGCAGGTGCTCGAAAACATCAAGAGCATTCTCGAGGCTGCGGGCGCGAGCATGGCCGATGTGGTCAAGACCACGGTGCACCTCAGCGATATGAGCCTGTTCTCGCGCTACAACGCCGTGTACTCGACCTACTTCCCTGATCCCAAGCCAACCCGCACCACGGTCGGCAGTACGCTGCCCGGCATCCTGGTGGAGATCGACGCGATCGCTTACGTTGGCGATAAATAACGAGGCACCCTGACCCTGGTGCTGTTGGCGATGGTGCCGCAGCACCAGACGTTCTAGTTTGGAGCTCAGAGGATGAAATTCGATCTTTTGATCAAGGGCGGGGAAGTGGTTGATCCAGGTGGTCGCAGTGGTCGCCTCGATGTGGCGATCAAGCGCGATCGGATCGCCGTTGTCGATACGAACATTCCAGCCGAATCGGCGCTGCGCGTGATCGATGCGAGCGGCCAATACGTCACACCCGGCCTGATCGACCTACACACCCACATCTATCACCGCAGCACGTATTGGGGCATTAACCCCGATCCCGTCGCGGCGCGCAGCGGTGTGACGACGTGGTTGGATGTCGGCTCGGCGGGCGCGTACACCTGGCCCGGCTTCCGCGAGTATATCGTGAAGGCCACCGATGTCAACGTCTACGCCCTGCTGAACATCTCGGCGATTGGCCTGGTGGCACCGACTGGCGAGCTTGCCAACCTCGATTACTGCGATGTGCGATTATGCAGCAAGTTGATTCAGGAGAATCGCGACCTGCTGATCGGCGTGAAGGCCCGCATCGATACCAACACCGTACGCGCCAATGGCGTTGAGCCGCTGCGCCGCGCGCGCCAAGTCGCCGAGGAGTGCGATGTGCCGATGATGACGCACATCGGCATTGGGCCGCCCGCATTGAGCGAGGTGCTCAGCCTGATGCGCCCGGGCGACATCCTCACCCACTGTTTCACCGGCCAAAGCATGCGGCAGATCGATGACCAAGGCGCGGTGCTTGAGGCTGCGAAACAGGCGTGGGAATCGGGCATCATTATGGATATCGGCCACGGCGCTGGCTCGTTCTCGTTCGAGACGGCTGAGGCGATGATGAGCGCGGGCTACAAGCCCCACGTGATCTCGAGCGATATCCATCAGGTCAGCATCCACGGGCCGATGTTCGATATGCCGGTCTGCTTGAGCAAGTTTATGCACTTGGGCATGAGCTTCGCCGAGGTGATCCGCGCTTCGACCACACGCCCCGCCGAAGTGCTCCAGTTGAACGATCTGGGCACCTTGCGCGTGGGCGCAAAGGCCGACGTGGCGCTATTCAAGATTATCGAAGGCAACTTTCCACTTTACGATATCTTTATGAACCGCCGCGACGCCAAGCAATTGGTGGTGAGCACGCAGACGATCCTGAATGGCCGCCCGATGAAGGTCGCCACGCAGGATGAAGTTGCGCCGTGGATCGAGCTCACCGAGGATCAGTTGGCGCTGATCGAGCGTGGGCACACACCAACCGCCTTCTGCCAGGATTGCTAAGCCATTGGGAGCGCGTCGCTGAGAGGCGGCGCGCTTCTGTATGCTATGGCACCGCCGCCTAGTAATGGATTTGCCATGACAACCGAGTTGCCTTACGCGCGCGTGCCGCGGGTCCCTGCGCATTGGGACCGTTCGCTCGCGCCAACCGAGTGGCCGTGGGCCGAGTTGCCGACCCTGCCGCCCTTCCGCTTGGTGAACACCTTCGAGCCAGCACAGCAGCAGACACAGGCGCGCATCTGCGCCGATGCCGAGAAGCTGTACGTGCGCTTCGATTGCGACGACCGCCACATTTGGGGCACGTTCACCCAGCGCGACGAGCATATCTACGATGAAGAAGTGGTTGAGGTGTTCATCAGCCCCGGCCCCGAGACGCCAACCCGCTACTACGAGCTAGAAGTCAGCCCTAACGGCGTGCTGCTCGATGCGAAGATCCACAACCCCACCAGCGAGCGCAGCAATATCACCGTCGATTTCTCGTGGGATTGCCCGAACATCGGCTGGTGGGCCGGGCGCAACGATGCCGCCAATCATTGGTGGGCGATCTTGGCGCTGCCGTGGGCCGAGATCGGTGCCCAAGGTGAGTTGCCACGCCTGTGGCGCGCCAACTTCTACCGGATCGAGCGGCCCGAAGGTGGCCCCGACGAGTTTAGCTGCTGGTCACCCACCCGCGCCGAGCCTGCCGACTTCCACAAGCCGGCCTTCTTCGGCACCCTCGAACTTGATGAAGATCTGTAACTCTTCGCAAAATCAACGGGTGACGAACAATTCATACAACGTTTGGTTCGAGTGCTCGATATAACGGCAGTAAACGAACAACAAACTGCTACCCGTGCCACCTGAGATTCCCTGTTGTGATGCCGAGGTTTTGCGTATGCAACGCCTTGGCATCCGTCGTTTTAGGCGTACGTGCTGCGCAGAACCACCCCCATTCCTCACTTCATCGAGATGTAATAAGCCCGTTTTATCCTCTGTAGCTGTGCGTTCCGTGCCACAGCATTCCCCACTCCATACACCTCCTCAATGTCTCCATCAGAAGCTTCCCTTCAATGACTTATTCGATCCAGCGAATGAACAAAATATCACAGGTCCTATTATTTCTACTCATAGTATTCTCATTCCTTTGCTTTACAGTAAGATCGCCAAACAATGCACTTCCATCGATACACCCCAATTAATGAAAAGAACAAATCTCACAAATTATTCCGAATACATTATCAATATTTTGCAGCAATACAATCATCTAATGCCCAGTACGCATTATTAGACAGCCGAATGACTTATAGATTCCTCCATTTTCGATCTGTGTGAAGGTTAGGAGGTTGGTATGCGCGTCCACGGCAACAGTACGTCTTCTTTGCGTTCGCTATTGATGGCTTTGCTCCTTTGTTTGAGCATGCTTGTGCCCGAGCATCCTCTCGTTATACAGGAAGCTATCGCGCAGGGAAGCGATCCACGCGCAACAACAGGCGCGTGGGATCCCGTCAACAACTGGGGTATTTTCGGCAAACATATGGCGTTAATGCACAATGGAAAGGTGTTGGTCTGGCCAACAGGCCAAGACGCCTATGTGTGGGACCCTGCGACGAACACCAAAACGCCAGTGCCCGCCACATTCGGCGACCTCCACTGTGCCGCACAAGTGACGCTCGCCGATGGTCGAGTGTTGGTTGCTGGTGGTGTGCTGGTGCAGACGCACGACGGCATCAACGTCACAGCGCTCTTCGATCCGGTCACAAACCAATGGACCGAGGGCCAGCCGATGGAGTTCCCGCGCTGGTACGGCACCACAACCACGCTTGGCGATGGCCGAGTCCTCGTTGTTTCGGGTGATATGCCGGGAGGTGGACGCGCGAACATCCCCGAAGTCTACGATCCGATCGCCGACGAATGGACAACCTACCCCGCCATCTCAGAAAAAGATCTGGGTTTGTACCCGTTTATGTTTGTATTGCCCAATGGCAAAGTCTATAACGCAGGCACGAAGAAAAATACCTTCTATTTCGACACGGACACTGGCGCGTGGAGCAACGGCCCATCCAATAGCTTCGGCAGCAGCGGCTATGCCGAGTCGGGGGCCATGTACGAGCCAGGCAAAATCATTCGTTCTGGAGGCAGCGACCCGGCATATGCAAGCGCTGCCATTATCGATACTACTGTCCCCAACCCGAAGTGGACGCTCACCGAGCCGATGAAGTACCCACGCCGCCGCCACAACATGGTCATCCTGGCCGATGGGCAGGTGATGGCGATCGGCGGCACGCGCACCGGCGATGATCTCTCGGGAGCTGTCTATGCAGGCGAGATCTGGAACCCTGCCACCGGCAAGTGGACGGAAACAGCGCCAATGAGCTTCGATCGCATGTACCACTCCGCCGCGTTGCTGCTGCCCGATGGTAGCGTGCTCACAGCTGGCGGTGAATACGGCGGTCGCAAGAACGCGCAGATCTTCAAGCCGCCGTACTTCTTCAAGGGCACCCGCCCGAAGATCGCCAGTAACCCCAGTGTCGCGGCCTATGGCACCAATTTCCAGATCACCATCCAAGCGCATGCCGCGAGCATCAGCAGTGTGGCGCTGATCCGCCCCGCCGCTGTGACGCACGCCTTCGATCACAACCAGCGCTACGTGCCGCTCGCCTTCACACAAAACGGGAACCAAATCAGCGCCACGGCGCCGATCGATGGCAACACCGCCCCGCCCGGATACTACATGCTGGTTGTGAAGGACAGCAATGGTCTGCCTTCGGAGGCGGGCTGGATCCGCATCGACCGCAGCGAGAACCTCGTGCCGGGCAGTGTTAGCGGCACCGTGCGCGATGGTAACGGCAACCCGATCAGCGGCGCAACCATCACCTACGGCGATCAGACAACCACCACCAATGGCAGCGGCCAGTACACCATCCCTTCGATTATGCCTGGTCAACAGCATATCTCGGCCTCGAAGGGCAGCGCGTACGCAGAAATGAGCCACATCGTCACCGTCATTAGTGGGCAAAACGCTACACTCGATTTTGTGCTGACTCCGCCGGGAACGCTCACGGGCCAAGTCACCGATAGCGATAGCGGAGAGCCTATCGCGGGCGCGGTGGTGCTGCGCAGCGGCGGCAACCCCGCAACCACCAATGAGAACGGTGTGTTCACCTTCACCAACATTCCTTCCGGCGCGCAGAAGTTCACTACCTCGGCGGAGGGTTACGAGAGCAGCGCAGAAGAGACCGTTATCGTGGTTGCGAACACCACGACCACGCACGACATCACCCTTACGCCCAAGCCTACCTATATCGCAGGCGAGATCCGCGATAAAGTCACCAACGAACTTGTGCCATTCGCAACGGTTTCCGATGGCATCAGCACAGTGACCGCCGATGATGTAGGCCGTTACCTCATCGTCACGCCGCCCGGCACCTATACGCTCACGGTCGAAGCAGATGGCTACGAGAAGTTTGTATTGCCCGGCGTGCTCGTCACGTTTGGCAACTACACCGCCGTCGATCCGCTGCTTGAACCGCGCAATGCGCCGATCATCAGCACGCCAGTCGCCGATAGCTATGTGCGTCCCTCCGAGCCAACCAACAAGTACGGCGATAGAGAAGAATTGATCGTGCGCAGTGCAGGCAGTGACACTCGCCACACCTACCTACGCTTCGATGTCAGCGGAATCACCCGACCGATCCAGAGCGCCACACTACGTCTGTTCGTTTCGCAGGCCCACTCTACACTCGGCGGCCAGGTGGTCACCATCGACGACCATTCGTGGGAAGAGTTAGAGATCAACTACGAAAATGCGCCCCCCACGTTGGGGCGCCCGATGGTCGGTAACCTGCCAAAAGGTGCGGTCAACGAATGGGTCGAGCTCGATATCACTTCGGCGGTCTCGGGCAATGGGCCTGTCAGCCTGGCGATCATCTCGCCAATTCCTACTGATGGCTTCCAAGCCCGTTACCATTCCAAAGAGCACGAGAGCGGCAATGCGCCACAGCTCTACATCGTGCAGGAGCCGCCGCCCTGGATCACAACCTTCACGCCGAGCAGCGGTTTGCCGGGCAGCAGCGTCACGATCTATGGCGAGAACTTCAACGACATCACCGATGTGCAGTTCAATGGCGTCTCGGCGAGTTCGTTCACCCGCATCTCGGACACCGAGATCACCGCAGTGGTGCCAAACACCGCCACCAGCGGCAAAATCAGCGTGGTGAGCAGCACCACCGTGGCAAACAGCGTCGATGAGTTTACTGTCATCCCGCCGCCGCCGCCGATCATCACCCTGTTCACGCCGACGAGTGGCCCGGCAGGGACGCGCGTCACCATTAGTGGCAACAACTTCATCGCTGTCACGCAGGTGAGCTTTAACGGCATCCCATCGACCAATGTGACGGTGAAATCGACCACGCAGCTTGAGGCGGATGTGCCAGCAGGCGCGACGACCGGCATCATCACGGTGACGACGGCTGGTGGTTCGGCCAATAGCGGCTCCAATTTCACGGTCACCCAGCCCGCGCCTCCGCCGACCATCACCAGTTTCTCGCCCGCCAGCGGCCCGGCAGGCACCGAGGTGCTGATCAACGGCACCAACTTCATCGGTGTGACCGATGTGCAGTTCAACAACGCATCGGCCAGCAGCTTCACGATCGTATCCACCACCGCTATTCGGGCGATCGTGCCGAGCAGCGCGACGAGTGGCAAGGTGAAGGTGACGACGTACACTGGTAGCGCTACGAGCAGCGCCAACTTCACTGTGACCGAAGCGGTGCCGCCGACCATTACCGGTTTCTCGCCCGCCAGCGGCCAAGTGGGCACCGAGGTGATTATCAACGGCACCAACTTCATCGGCGTGACGCAAGTGACGTTCACTGGACGGGCAGCCAGCTTTGAGGTGGACTCTCCAACACGTCTGCGGGCGATTGTGCCGAGCGGCGCAAGCAGCGGCAAGCTGAAGGTGACGACGCTCGCTGGCTCAGCGACCAGCAGCGCCAACTTCACTGTGCTGGCATCGCAGGTGCAGGGCCAATACCTCGCGTTCATCCCGATGATCGTGAACGGCGCGACGCAGAACTCAGCGCGCTACGCCGCCTTCGAGTTCGCAACGCCCGACAACAGCGAGTATCTCTGCAAGCTCGACTAAGCTCATAGCACAAACAGGAAGATGGCGATCGATGGTCGTCATCTTCCTGTTCAAAATTGGTTCTCTCTGAAATGTATGCTTAGCCACATACATGCACGCTTCACACAAAAGGGGACCCGTGAGATGTTGGCGCGGCCAACGACAACAAGGAAAACCTTTGTGTGACCACCTCTTGTCCATCGGGTTTACCAAGCATACAACAAGGAAGTCTCATGTCCCACGAGCAACGTAGCCTCAGTCGGCGGACCTTCCTCAAGCAAACAGCCGCTATCTCCGCCGGATTGATTAGCGCACGCGGCATCTATGCCCTGATCGACCAGTTCAACCCGCCCTCACTCGCTCGCACTGCCGTCACCACCAGCACCACACGCCCAAACGAGCAATACCATATCGATGATCTTGAGATCGTCACCGACAATAATGTGCCCGTGGTGGTGCCACCGCTCTACCACGATGTGATCACGGCGACGCTCACGCTCAACAATCCGAGCGCCACCCAACTGTTCGAGGCGCAACAGCACTTCGAGCAGGCACTGCAATACGTCGAAGATCAACTGCCGAACACACCGCTTGGGCTGAATATTGTGGTCGGATGGGGCTGGCCGTACTTTCGAAACTACTTGCCGGACGCCTTAGTGCAGAGCATGATGCCGGTTGACAACGTCTACTCAGCACTGACTGGCAAGCGCGAATTCGCTCTGCTCGATGCGATTCGGTTCCCCAGCGACCGCGATGAGGTGCGGCTCGAAGCGAACCACGTTGTGTTCTTTCTGCGCAGCGATAGCCAGCAGATTTTAAAGAATGCCGAGGAGGCGCTGTTCGATAACACCAATAGTCCCGCCTATCTTGGCTCGCTGCTGCGCGTTACCAGCGTGCGACGGGGCTTTGTCGGGCGCGGCTTCGACGGCACCAATATCGCCAAGGAACTTGCGCAGGCGGCCAACCTACCCGGCGCCGACGCTATCCCTAGCAATTCGCAACTGATGATGGGTTTCACCAGCACTCAGCAGGCGGCGCTCGCGCCAGGCAACCTGATCAACTTCGAAACGCTGCCAAACCTGACCGACCAATGGCCGAACGGCTACTTCGTTGGCGGAACCACCATGCACCTCTCGCATATGTTCGAGGATTTGGGCATGTGGTACGGGAGCTTCGACTATCGCGCGCGGCTGCACCGCATGTTCAACCCGCGCACCAATGCGCAGCCCAATATCGTTACGCTGCCGAACGGCGAAGGACAGGGGAGCAACGTCGAGCAACTGATTCAAGATGCCACAAGCGATGGAGTTCTGGGCCACAATGCCACGTTGCAGCAGGGCAATCGGCTGAACCGCGACGTGACCGATAATTACGGTGTGCGCCACAATAAGGCCACCGCTATTTCGCTGCGCGCGGACTTCAACACGCTCGATAACACCTTCGCATACTCGATCTATGAAGATGAGATGCACGAACAGAAGGCGGCGGGCCTGCATTTCGTGAGCTTCACCGCCACGAGCCACCAGTTCCACACGCTACGCCTCGCGATGGACGGCGTGATGCCAGATGGCACTAATCTACGCAATGCGCCCTACAACATTAGCGATGCCGCCAATGGCATCAACCAGCTGATTCGGGCAACGCACCGTCAGAACTTCCTGGTGCCGCCCCGTCTGCATCGCTCGTTCCCGCTGGCCGAGTTGCTCGAAGGGGTACCGCGCATCTTTATGCCCAATGTGCAAGCGTGAGCGTAGCGCCGCAGCGCTCGATCTAAGATGCGGTTTTGCGATGTTGATGTGCTGTGTGAGGTAGCGCATCAACATCGCTTTTCCTAGAGATGCAGGTTGCGCGTGTTATGTACAGCTATATCACAGCACCTCGCACTACGTTCAACATTGCAATAACACCCATCGGCATGTTGAACGTAGTGAAGGAATACTGCCTGTTTACAACGTTGTACAGCACGACTAGAGGGAAAGTTGAGCAGTCTTGATGTGAGTTGATGGTAAATAAACACGTTTACACCGCGCTGGGCTTACGTGCAACTACAACAAATCCTATTGTATCGTATTCATCATTGAGAATACGATCAAGAAAACCAAAAACAATTTGTAAAATAATACATAATCCAATAGAGAAGGGACCAATGATTGGGCGTATTTTAGTTTCATGAGGGTAACCTTTACTACCAAAGTTCCGATGTAAGTATGAGCACAGTAAATGCCCAATCACCAGAAACACTCCGCCTCGATACTCCTCGCGCACGACCTCCATCTGGTGTTCCTTAAGAAGATATCGAAGTGAGATATTGGTGTAACGGAAAAAATCATAAGGAAGCTCGTGCAATGGCTCATGGAATGGCACACTCAAGATAAGAGTACCGCCTGGCCGTAATACACGAAATATTTCAGCAAGCATTTGCTTAGGCTCTGGAACATGTTCCATAACCTCAGTGGCAAGTACTGTATCAAAAGACTCCTTCTGGAATGGTAAATTCAACGCGCTCCCTGCAAGATCAATTGCTTGTGTTCCATGAAGCGATGTAGGTATATCAACTCCGACATGTTTTGTAATGTACGGAGCAAACAATTGTTTGTAGGGTTTGTAACCACAACCTATATCCAACATAGCACCAGAAGCATATGGAGCAACTTGCTTAAGTGCATTTACAATGGCCTGACTACTAAGATACCGAGGATGCAGAACTGTGTTTTTAAGACGTCGTTTGAGACTCCGCATTGTGTTACCTTATCTTTCTGATTATAGATCCAGGTAGCGGTCCGGATTAAACTGATGTGAAACCAAGGGTTTGTTCCAATTGTTGATTGTGGTGATCAATGAATAGGCGAATACGCCTTTCATGCCACCATTTATCCTGACTGAACGAGAGGGTTTTACGCACCAGATTGGCACAACGCTACCATAAGGTATTGTTGAAACGTTCAATGTGGGCGGTTTGGCTACTCTCTTTACGAAGCCTATGACAAGGCTAAGGTCAATAAGATCGATCCAATATCTGGCCTATATTGAATAAATTCCTTGTTAATAATGGAATGAGTAAATAGAAGAGAGCTACATTTGGCAGCAGGGGACGTAAAGAAGGAGCGAGAGCACATGTCAAGGACCAGACAATATAAGAACACGATGGAACTCACACTAAAAAACCAAATCGAAGATGGAACATCTATAGACAAAGCAAACAGAGAGGTTTGCAAACACCTTGCTTATTTACCTTGTTACCTCATATCCTGGAGTATTCTTCTTTTCATTTTGAGTATAGCCTAACCATTCAATTCCTATTATACCTTATTTAGAACACATGAAATCTACGTACCAACTATCCATAAAAATCAAAAGCCTCTTGCAGTTAGTGTATCCGGTTTCTGTATATTGAATGGACAGACCTAGCGAAAGAAGGTAGGCCTGGATGTATCCCTGGAAGTCAGACACACAACCAAGAAGGAGCACCCTATAACCCGCTAAGCAGATTGTAGTTTATCATTAGACATCCTTGAGATGATCGCAGAGCAAGGTTGGGATGCGTTGCCAGCACAGATGCGCATGATCATCAATCGGCGATGCTTCTTGAACGCCAACAACATCTTCAGGCTGCACCCTATCAACGTAGCATCAGCCTTAGGGCTATACGAATGGCTACAAGTCCGAAACGGTGAATACTCACATCGGAGCGATTATATTCGATGTGCGGCAAGACGCGATGCCAGTTTCCATCAATAGACCCTTGAGAAGGGTCTGCACAGTCTTCACTTCGCACAGTGCAGTATGCTGTGGAGAGCAGTGTGAGGAATGATAACCGCTCTGCGAACTGAGTTGTCATCTCTACAAACTGAGTTGTCACCTGTGTGAACATTATGTGCAGTCCGCATTACAACAAACGCTGCTGTTGTTGGGCGATCTGCGGGATGCGCCCGTGCGATGCAAGGCCATCGGCGGCCCGCGTTGTCTCTGGCAGGCGGTATTTGGTGAGGCACGCCATCACATACTCCACCGCTGTCGGCAAACTGATGCGATGCCCCACCGAGATGTAGAGCGGTTTCACACCGACGCGCGAACGCAGCACCACTCCGATCTGCTCCCCTTTGTCCGTCAATGGCACCGTTGCACCTCGCTCATCGGGCAGTGGCGGATGCCGACCGACCAACAACGATTTCGCGCAGCCGATCGCTGGTAAACCCGTGAGCACGCCGACATGCGAGGCGATGCCCAGCCTACGGGGGTGCGCGATCCCTTGTCCATCGCAGATCAACAGGTCGGGCGGGTGGCGCAACGCCTCTATCGCCGCGATCACGGCTGGCGCTTCACGGAATGATAAGAAGCCCGGGATGTAGGGGAAGTGTGCGGGCCGTCGCTCGATCACATAATCGAGCGGTTGCAGCTCTGGGAAACTGAATACCACAATCGCGGCCCGCGCAAGCGTCTCGCCATCCTCGGTCATCTCGTATCCGGCATCGACACCCGCCACTGTGGTGATGGTATCAAAATCGTCGCTGGTGATCACCTGCGAGCGCAGTTGTTCTTGGATCACGATCGCTTCGTCGATCGTCGTTGGCCACTCGTTCATGAAGTGCTCCTCGTGCAGTTGGAGGCGATTGCCAATAGTATACGCGCTATCAGAGCAGCGTTGTTAGATGTGCCCATTTCTTCGCACAATGTGCAGCAACTACATCGCAATGTCCGAGTTATTTGTCCCATCATCACTCATCCTGCAGAACTCGGTCCACAATACGCAGAGTTTCGGATCAATCGTCCGCTGTTTATAACGTCCCTGGCGTTGCCAAGCATCTTAGCTCTAGCGATCGCCGCCGCCAATGCCTTATTTGTGCATAAAGACCCACAGTTGACGCTGTTCTCCGCTATTGTAGCGTGTATCGCAGCCGCGCTGGTCTTGATCAGCAATCATGCTCGCTGGAGCGTATCAATGCCCTAGCAGGGGCAGGTAATTTCGGATATACTGAAAGGAGTCATACTTTACACGAGCAAACATAGTAAGGTGGTATCTGTGTCTGTATTTACTGAAACGCAGCAGGGACAGAGCCCTGCGGTGATTGATGTTGATGAGCGTAGCTTTCAGCAGGCAGTGATCGAACGCTCGCACAGCGTGCCTGTTGTCGTTGATCTGTGGGCACCATGGTGCGGCCCATGTCGTACGCTCGGCCCGATCCTCGAGAAAATCGCTAATGAGGCACAGGGCGCCTTTGTGCTGGCCAAGGTGAATGTCGATGAGAACCCGCGTATCGCACAAGCCTTCCGTGTGCAGGGTATCCCGGCGGTGAAGGCGATTGTGAACGGGCGGCTGATCGATGAGTTCGCTGGCGCATTGCCCGAATCGCAGGTGCGTGCCTGGTTGGAGCGCTTCGTGCAGTTCCCAGAGGCGACCGCAGACAACTTGCTCGAAGCAGCAGCCGCGTTGGAGGTCACCAACCCTCAGGAGGCAGCGGCCCGTTACCGCGTCGCATTGGGCGATAACCCCGAGAATACCGCCGCAATGCTTGGGCTTGGCCGCCTACTGGTGCTACAGGGCGAACCAGAGGGCTCCGCAACACTCTCGCAGATCCCGCGAGGCGACCCGCACTACAATCAGGCCCAAGGGTGGCTTGCGTTGGCCAACTTTATGACCGAGGCCGATCAGCCGCAGCCAGAGGACAACCCGCTCGCAGCCCGTTACTGGCAGGCGGCCCGTGCTGTACGCGCGCAGGACTTCTCTGCAGCCATCGAGGAACTGTTGGCGATCGTCATGCGCGACCGTAGCTTCCGCGATGATGCCGCCCGCAAGACGCTGCTCTCGTTGTTCGACGCGCTCGGCAACGATCACCCGTTGGTGGCGCCTTCGCGACGCAAGCTTGCCAACCTGCTGTTCTAGCGGATCAAGCTAGGCATACACCCGCTGAACAGTATCCTTCAGCCCGACAACCGATATCAACATCAACAACATTCGTGATGTCAATACGCTATGGGTCGCAGCGTATTGACATCACACAACTAACAACTGTACCTCGCTACTACAGGCGAACAACGGTTTATCGTTCATCGCCGTCTAACCAGATTCGGTATCACGTGCATATGCTCCATCGGCGGAGCGCTTTATGTCCAAAGGAGAGACTTCATGACCCCAGTGCAGTTCGGTTGGATCGCTCCCGTGATTGGTGTCCCTGAAAGTGGCGGCCAATCGATCATTCTGCAGGAACATGAGAACGGTGTGTTATCGGCAGTCAACGAGTATTTCGATTCGATCTGGGCAGCCGATCATTTTTACGGCTTTGATCGCATTGATGATGCCTATCTCGAATGCTGGACCTCGCTCACCTGGGTGGCAGCCGCGTACCCCAAATTGCTGATCGGCGCGCTAGTGATGTGTAACAACTATCGTCACCCTGCGGTGGTTGCGCATATGGCGAAGACGCTCCAAGCGTTCAGCCATGGCCGCTTGATCTTTGGCTACGGCGCTGGCTGGCGCGAGCAAGAGTACGAGCGACACGGTTTCCCCTTCGAAGCACCAGCCGTGCGCATCCGCCAACTCGATGAGGCGCTGCAGATCATCAAGAGCATGTGGACGCAGCCCCGCACCACGTTCAACGGGACGTACTATCAGGTGCGCGATCTGCCCTGCGAGCCAAAACCAACGCCCGTGCCGCCGATCCTCATCGGTGGCAGCGGCGAGAAGTTGATGCTGCGGCTGGTCGCACGCCACGCCGATTGGTGGAACAGTGGTGCCGCACCCGATGTCTACGCCCGTAAACTCTCGGTGCTCCAACAGCACTGTGCTGATGTTGGTCGCGATTTCAACAGCATTGTGAAGACCGTCCAAATCGAGTTACCCCCACCCACCGACGCAACAACAACCAAGCAAACGATCGATCGCCTGCGCCAGTACACTGATCTCGGTGTCTCACATCTGATGCTCGACTTTGGCGTTGTCAAAGACCCAGATGTGGTGCGTCGAATCGGCGAAGATGTGCTGGCTACGTTTCGTTAGAGGAAACCGCCATGCAATTCGACACAATGTTCATTACCTACGATGGCCCAGTTGCGACGTTGCATCTTAATCGCACGGAGCGACTGAACGCTTTTGGCAACCAAAGCACGTTCGACCTCATTGACGCTGCTAATGCGCTTGCCGCCAACGATGATGTACGCATTGTGCTGATCACCGGAGAGAGCCGTGCGTTTAGTACGGGCATCGATCTCAAGGAACTGGCGGCTGGCGAGATCGATATGAGCTATCACTACCGTTGGGAGCATGCGCTACGCACCTTCGAGTCGATGAAGAAGGTTGTGATCGCGGTGATCAATGGCTATTGCATTGGCGGCGGGTTGCAACTCGCCCTGGCATGCGATCTGCGCATCGCTGCGGAATCGGCGCAGTTGGGCCTGCCCGCCGTGAAGGAAGGGCTGATCCCGGGCTTGGGCGTGTGGCGCTTGCCCCGCTACGTGGGGTTGGGCCGTGCCAAGCAGTTGATCCTGTCGGGCGAATTGATCAGTGCCACGGCGGCGCAGGCGATCGGCATGATCGATGATGTGGTGGCCGATGCCGCGCTGATGGCGTATGTTCACGAGACGGTGCAGCGTTATCTGGCCTTGCCTTGGGCCTCGGTGCTGCACTCGAAGCAACTCACCAACCTTGCATTCGAGCAACCGTATGAAGCGGCGCGCGATCTGTACTTTGCGACCCAAGCGATCGCGATGCTCTCCGACGATCACTACGAGGCGTTGGAGGCATACCGACGCGAACAAGAACAAAAGCACCGTTCACAAGAGCCTACCGAAGATCCTTCCGAAACGTTGTAGGCATGGATCATCCGCCAAGTGCGTTAGCAACCCCATCCACGCGCCCGTTAACGCACTTGGCGCGGCTTCCTAAACCTCGTCCTCCGCTCACCCCGTCACGTCGCACATCATGACTTTCGAGTTCAGCACAGGAGCTATGTATGCGCTCGTCCACTGCTCCCTATATCTGGGATTCCGCCGAAACGCTTCCCCAAAAGGAACGCGAACGCCTACAACTCGCGCGGTTGCGGGCCTGCATCGCGCGGGTGAGCAGCGTACCGTTCTACGCCGAACAGCTTCGCAGCGGAGGCGTCACCGCCGAGAACCTGCGCTCGCTCGATGACCTGTTGCGGCTGCCGTTCACCACAAAGGAGCATCTGCGCGAGCATTATCCGTTCGGATTGTTGGCTGTGCCCAGCGAACAAGTGGTGCGGGTGCACGGCTCTAGCGGCACGACGGGCAAACTCACATTGGTCGGCTATACGCGAGCCGATCTGGAGCTTTGGGCCGAGATGATGGCCCGCGCGCTAGCAGCGGCGGGTGTGCGGCCCGGCGACATCGTGCAGAACGCGTATGGATACGGGCTGTTCACCGGCGGATTGGGCTTTCACGATGGGGCGACGCGCATCGGTGCCACAGTGTTGCCGATCTCTGGAGGCAATACGCAGCGCCAAATCCAGTTGATGCACGACTTGGGCACAACGGTGCTGTGCAGCACGCCGACCTATGCACTGCTGCTCGCCGAGGTGCTGGAGACGATGGACGATGTGCGCGGGGCGCTACGGCTGCGGGTGGGGATGTTCGGCGGTGAGCCGTGGAGCGAGCAGTTACGCGCCACGCTCGAAGCGCGTCTGGGACTGATGGCGGTCGATCATTACGGGCTTTCGGAGATCATCGGGCCGGGTGTTGCGGCGGAGTGCAGCGAGCGCCAGGGTTTGCATATCAACGAGGACCATTTTCTGCCCGAGGTGATCGATCCCGACACAGGCGAACGCCTGCCGGATGGTGCGGTTGGCGAATTGGTGTTGACGTGCGTGACGAAGGAGGCGTTGCCACTGCTGCGGTATCGCACGCGCGACCGCACACGGTTACTGCGCGAGCCTTGCGCGTGTGGCCGCACGACGGTGCGCATGGAGCGGGTGCAGGGCCGCACCGATGATATGCTGATCGTGCGGGGCGTGAATCTGTTCCCTTCGCAGATCGAGACGGCGCTGCTGGCGTTTGGCGAGATCGAGCCGCACTACCAGATTATCGTGGAGCGCACTGGCGGGGTGCTCGATGAACTTGAAGTAGTGGTCGAGGCGCCGACACGGTTGGCCGAGCAGCAGGAGGCTTGGGGCGCGTTGGAGGGACAGTTGGCGCGCCGCCTCCACGATGCGTTGGGCCTGCACTGCCGTGTGCGGGTGGTGGCGCCGCAGAGTCTGCCCCGCAGCACTGGCAAGGCCACCCGCGTGATCGATCGGCGCACACTGTAGCGGGGTTGTGCGAAGGCTACCTGAAGCCCTGGAGCCGTTGTTGTGGCTAATACCACATTCGAATGATTGCTTACAGAATCAGCATGCTGCTGAACACCTTTGCTTCAGCGTTAGACGAATACCAGTATGCTCAGGGAAGGTGGTGTCGATGCGCTGCTACACGCAGCGCATCGACACCACAAAAAACGTCACATACCTTGCTGCCGCAGGCTAAAACGTGTTTGTTACAGACACTGTCCAACTAGATTTGGTATCAGCATCACAAACGGCTGCGCAAACGATGAGGCGGCGATCAGCATTCTGATCGCCGCCTCGGGCATGGTCGGGATGATACTTAGAATCCAGGGAATTGCACGATCATTGCGTCGAGCGTGGGGCCATCGGGCGCGTGCAGCACAAGCACGCGGTCGCCGACTTGGCTGAGATAGAAGTGGCGATCCGCGAGCTGCCAGCGTTTGGTGCGCTCGGTCGATTGCAGCACCGAGATGTTGCCCTGGCCGCGCCACGTGACGTAGGCCTCGTAGCCGCTGAAGAACTCGTCGGCATCACTCTGGCGGTCCCAAGCTGTCAGGAGCGCGAAGGCGATGCGACCCTGTTCATCCATCAGGACTTGGTAGCGGTCGCCACCCCAGCCGGCGCCGATCTCTTGGGCGTAGCCGATGGCGAGCTGACCTTCGAGGTAGATCTGTAGGTTGAGTTGACCCAGCGTATCGTCGATCAGCATCTCCCAATTGTTGCCCATGCGCGGCGCGAGGTTCGCCAGCGTGATCTGCTGAGGCTCATCGCCCGTGAGATAGGCTTCGGGGAAGATGATCTGCTCGGTGGAGCGGGGCGGGTTGGCGAATGCCTGGCGCACTGCTTCCCATCCGCCCATCTGATATAGGGTGGCGACGAATAAAGCACCTTCGTTGTAGGGGAACATCGCCGCCGATTCGGTGAGCGGGCCGCCACCGGAGCCGAAACTCAGGATACCGGAGAGGTCGAGGCTTTGAGCCATCTCAAGTTTGTAGTTGATCCAATCCAGTTCACTGAGATGATTCTGGGCGTACAAGCTCATGCTAAACGTTGCATCGCCCTCCACGAGTGAGCGAATGGCTTGCTCATAGTCGCTATTGCCTTGGGCGCGCTCAAACAGCTTTTCGAGATCGAAGTGCTGGTCTTGCAGGCTGTGCACAAACTCGTGCGCGTAGGTGATGCGGTCGCCCACGCCCATGCGCGCGCGGTTGGTCACAACGACAAGTTGTTTGGTGTCGTGACGATAAAAGCCGAGGATGCTTTTTACGGCGCTATCGATCTCGTTTTGGCGCAAGTTACTGCCGCCATCGTTGATGTCGAGCGCACGCAGCAGGGCACGGTGGCGGCGCTCGTCTTCGGCGGTGAACTCCTGTTCGAGCATCTCGGTGTAGTAGGCCCGCAATTGGTTGCGATCCATAAATTGGCGCGGCACCGACTGCGTGGGCGAGAGTCCTCGCAGCACCACCATCTGACCATTGATGGCGTTCATGCCTTGAAGGTTATCGACTTGCAGTTGCAGGGCTTGATTCTGCTGTTGGAGTGCTTCAACCTGTTGCTTGTACTTGTCGCGCTCTTGCGCTGCCGTTTGCAAGTTGCGCGTTTGGTCGCGCAGGCTGGTCGCCTCACGCACGGCTTTGATGCGATCCTGTTCGGAGCGCTCAAGTTCCGCCCGCAAGCGCGCTATTGTGTCGGGGTCTGCGGCTTGGGTTGGTTGCTGCACTTGGGCGCGGGAGGCGGCAGCAAGTTGTTGCTTCAACTGACGATTTTGGAAAAACAAACCAATATTGAGAAGCATTGCAAACAGTAAGACAAGTACTGCCACCCAGGTCATTATTCGTTGCATACGTCTACTCCAACCTGTGTCAATCATTTTTTGCATCTACAGGCAGTATACCAAATGGCATATACAATGTTCGTAACAGAATCGATGAGAAAGAACAATTTTAGTCATTAATCGTAGGCATTGCGCGATGATTTCGAAATCCTGCAGGAGCGTGATGATTCGATCGCTGAGTTCGCCTACGCTAGCGGGGCAGGAATGATTAATCGGAACACTCCTGTCATTGATAGGTGTGTTTGATGACGTGTTTGGGGTATTATGCCTCCAAACACGTCATTTTTGCTTTTGGAATGGGGAATCACGACGATTCGCGGCTGTGGTATGAGGTTCGCGCTAGCGCGTAAGCGTGACTTTCTGTAAGCCGCGCGGGTGATCCGGATCGTACCCTTTGACTAGCGCAAGATGCAGAGCCAGCAATTGCCCCGGAACGATCGTGGTGATGGGTGTGAGCCATTCGGGCAAGTCTCCCGCGATAGAGAGCGGTGTTTTGGCGAGTTGGTGCGCTGCGGCATCGTCGCTGATGGTGATCAACTCGGCTCCGCGCCCCTGCAGGTCATTGGCGAGATCGAGCATATCGGCGAAGGCGGGGCCTTGCGGCATCAGCAGGATGGCGGGAAGCCCCTCGGCGACGGTGGCGATCGGCCCGTGTCGGAAATCAGCGGATGAATAGGCGTCGGCCATCACGTAGGTGAGCTCTTTCAGCTTCAGCGTGAGTTCGAAGGCGGTTGCGTAGTTGTAGCCACGCCCAACCACGACGCACTGGCTCATGTAGCGGTAGCGCTCGGCCCGTTGCGCAATCGTTGCCGAGGCTTGCAGGGTGGCGTCGAGCGCTGCGGGCAGTTGTTTGAGGGCTGCGAGATGTTCGGGTTGGCCGCTCCAGGCCGCCGCCAACAGAGCCATCACGGTGAGTTGGGCGGTGTAGGTCTTGGTGGCCGCGACGCTGCGCTCGGCTCCCGCATGTAGCTCGATCACATAATCGGCGGCGGCGGCCAATGGCGATGCGCCGTCGTTGGTGATGGCGAGCGTCGGGCGTCCTTGGCGTCGGCCCTCCTCTAGCACTGCTACGATGTCGGGCGATTGGCCCGACTGCGACACGCCAACGACCAGCGCCTCGTTCATGCGGGGTGGCGTGTTGTAGAGCGTGTAGAGCGATGGTGTAGCGAAAGACACGGGCAAGCCAGCGAGCGCCGACCAGGCGTATGAGGCGTAAGACGCAGCGTGATCGGAGGTGCCGCGGGCGGCGATCAGGGCGTATGCGCAGCGCGGCAGCGTGCCGACGAGCTGGACGACGCGCTCAAACTCACGATCTAGCAATCGCGCCACGGTCTCGGGCTGGCTGTAGATCTCTTGTTCAAGGAAACTTGTCATTGGTTCCTCTTGATGCTTTGCAATGCATTTTGTACGCCGACATATTGCGGGAGCGTGCAACGATAACGAGGAATCGGTATTGCCGGGTTGGTGTGATTATTGATCGCATTGAGCGGGCTGTAAAGGATGGGCGAGGTGATGTATTGCGTTGTGTTCATACACAGATGACGCAGATGCCTCAGTTTTTGAATGGATTGTGCGCACAACCATCCAACCAGATTAAGCACCAATCGCGAGCAAACAGTAAAACACGAGGCTATGCCGTTCGGCATAGCCTCATCCTCAACCTACCGTATCGCCCAAGCTAGGGACGTACAACACCTATTCGCCGCGTGCGCAGAAACTCCAGCAAGCGTAACCACCAGCGCAACCGCCTCGCGTCCGTCCTGCGGCGCGTTACATCGCCGATGCGCGGCAACACGTACAAGCCATCCGGCAGCGCGATATTACTCTCCGACAACGCCTCCACCCCACGCGACCAACCAGTGTCTCTGCCCATAGTCGAGCCTTCTCGCTCGCAACGCGCCTAGCGCCTACGAGCCGCTAACGCGCTACGACCCATCTGAGCCAGCGCCAAATCATCCTGTGGCGGGTTGAACAACCCCGCACGAGCATCGCGGAAGTACCGCTCAAGCGGCAGCGAACGGGTAAGGCTAAAGCCACCCGCCACCCGCAACGCGATATCGGTGACCGAACACGCCGCATTCGTACACAGATATTTCGAGGCGGCGATCGCCGAGGCAAGCTTCGGACGGGACTCGGGATCGTACGCCCAAGCCTGAGCGGTATCGTGCAGCACGGCACGGGCGGCACCCAACGTCGCCTCCATCTGGCCGATCCACTGCTGGATGTGCGGCAGCTCGGCAATCGGCTTACCCAGGGCTGGTGGCACGCGGTTGTTGGCGTAATCGCAGGCCGCATCGCAGGCAGCCTGCCCGATGCCCAGATACACCGCCGAAACTGCCAAGCCCCAACCCGCCAAGCCAGGCGGCGGGCCGCTCGGAGCGCCACCGATCGGGCGGCGAGCCACCACCCATTCATCGGGCACGAACACCTGCTCGTAGAACACATCGTCGTTGCCAGCGGTGCGCAAGCTCAAGCTATCGCCCCACGTGCTCTCGATCCGCACCCCTTGGCTGCTGCTCGTCACAATCGCGCTCGCCAACTCGCCCTGAGGGGCCTGCTCGCTGGGCGGCAACACCACGCCGGTCACCATATAGCGCAACGCGGGCGCTCCAGTGGCGAAGATCTTGTGGCCGTTGATCAGCCAGCCGCCTTCGGTGGGAGTGGCCGTGCTGGCGGGCAACCCGCCGCGCGAGATGCTGCCGAGATCCGGCTCGGTGACGACCGAATTGATCAAGCCACCCTCAGCCGCGATCGTCCGACAGATCGTCGCAAACACCGATTCCGGCCAACTGCGCTGTTCGCGCATATTGCCGATCACCTGGAACAACATCGCGGTCGCGAGCGCTGTGCCACCATCACCACGGGCCAAACGCTCCTGCGCCAACACCACATCGTAAATATCAGCTTCCTCGCCGCCGTACTCTTGAGGGATCGCCAAGCGCAGATAGCCCGACGTGTGCAGATCGTCGTAGTTCTCAAACGGAAAGGTGCCCTCGCGGTCATGAATGACCGCCCGTTCAGCGAAACGCGCCGCAAGCTCATCGGCAAGGGCAACAATCCGCTGCTGGCGTTCGCTTAAACGTTGTGGAAGTATCATGAAAGCTCCTTGTACTCCGGCTCGACCGGTATTATAAATTAGTCAACAAAGTTTATCAAGTACATTGACAAATCAAGCGATCGCATCTAGGATGCTGTTACTTTTTACGATCATACAACCCTGCCATATGGCCTACTGTCATCCAACATTCAACAAAATTTCGTAAAAATGAACAAGGACCCGAGCATTCTGAAGAGAGGATCTCCATGGCTATTACCCGAGAACGTTTCGAGCAAGGTCTTACCTACGACGAATACAAAGCGCAGATGACACGCAACCAAGAGCGATTCGAGCAAAATGAGCAGACAGTGCAGATCTCAAGCGCTGATATCGCATTTTTTGCGAGTTTGCCGCAACTGCACGTGTTGGTGTTGGCAGAGGATTGGTGTGGCGATGTCATTGCGAATCTACCGATTCTAGGTCAATTGGCGAAGCAAACCAACAAACTCAATATTCGAGTTTTCTTGCGCGATCAGAACCTAGATATTATGGATCAATACCTCAAGGATGGGCAATTCCGCGCCATTCCTGTATTTGTCTTCTTCGATGAGGACTTCCGCGAGCTCGGCTTTTGGATCGAGCGCCCGGCCAGCGTGAGCGAGATGCAAGCCGCTGCCATCAAGCAGTTGTACGCCAGCGATCCGGCATTCGCCGATGTGGCCCCCGGCACCGACTTCGGCGCGCTGCCCGAGAACGCCCGCAACCGCATGATGCAATTCTTCGCTAGCTTCCGCGAACAGCACCGCGTCTTCTCCGATAGCGAAGTTGTGCGAGAACTGCGCACGCTCCTCGCGAAGAAGCTCAACCTCGGCGGAAGTGCGGCCTCAACTCACCAGCCATCGCCGACGATCGACCTCAACGCGCCATCCAAGAAGTTGGCCAAAGTCAGCATCACCTACTGCTCCGAGTGCGGCTACGAATCGCAGACGCTGGCGCTAGTCTCCTCGCTGATGCACACCTTCCTCGGCGATCTGGCAGGGATCGAACTGATCCCCTGGCACGACGGCGCCTTCGATGTCGCCATTAACGGCGAGATTGTGCATTCGATGTACCGCGATGGTGGCTTCCCCGATCATGCTACAATCATCAATGCAGTGCGAGAGCGCATGAACTAGCACCACACACGGATGGCTGATGTATTGTTCATCAGCCATCCGGCATACCCCACATTGTACACATCGCCACAAACAGTAACACAGACTTATGCACTAACAGCGCTTGTTCGCATACCCTGAAGAAGTGCCTATTTGCGTTTAGCGGAGGAACTTATGGATCTGAGCAGTATCGACCACGTGCTCACCACAACCCGTTCGGTGCGCAAGCGCCTCGATCTCACGCGCCCTGTCGAGCCGGAGGTGATCGAAGAATGCCTGAACATCGCGATCCAAGCGCCAAGCGGGTCGGATCGGCAGAAGTGGCACTTTGTGGTGATTCGCGATCCAAAGCTACGGTGGGAGATCGCCGAGCTGTATCGGCGCTCGTACGCGGAATACACGCAGAGTTCGAGCAGCGCGTCATCAAGCGCTTCGATCTCGGCGGTTCGTGCATCATCGAACTACCTCGCCGAGCATTTTCACGAAGTGCCCGTACTTGTGCTGTTCTGCTACGAAGGGCGTGTGGAGGGGAGTGGTGTAATGGAGCAAGCAGGCTTGTACGGTTCCATCCTACCTGCTGCTTGGTCGTTTATGCTTGCGTTGCGAGCGCGCGGACTTGGCGCAGCATGGACAACGCTCCATCTTCGGTACGAACAAGAGACAGCGCAGTTGCTTGGGATTCCGCCGCATATCACACAAGCGGTGCTGTTGCCTGTTGCCTATTTCACTGGCGACGACTTCCGGCCAGCCAAACGCACCCCAGCCCGAGAGCGTACCCATATCGATGGCTGGTAAGCCAGGCTGTTGAGGTAGCGCGATGTGTATCGCATCGCGCTACGCGTGCTCCAGCGCATAGGAGATCCCGTCGCGCAGGGAGCTGCGGGTGATGATCCCCTTCAAATCCACACCAAGGCCCACCAAAATCTGCGCAACCTCGGGCCGAATACCCGTCAGCACGATCTGCGCGCCGAGCAGATTCACGGCTTGCGAGGCTTGGATAAACGCGTTCGCCACCTGCGTATCGACCATCACAACACCAGTGATATCGAGGATCACCGTCGATGCGCGAGTGCTCGAAACGCCGTGCAGCAGCGTGTCGATCAACTGCGTCACCCGTTGCGAATCGACAGCGCCAATCAGCGGCATCACCAACGTGTCATCGCTGATTGTGAGTAGCGGCGTCGATAGCTCAGCAAGCGTCACCTGCTGCTGTACGATGATATCCTCTTGGCGCTGACGGTCCTCGAGTTCACGCTGCTTCTGTTCCGTCACATCCTGCATGAGCGAGAGCATACGCTTGATGGTGCCATCGCTTCGCTTGATCGGAATTAGCCAACTCTGCAACCACATTTGGCCCGATGGAACCGTTACTAGATCCAGCGATTCGATGGTTGTGCCGTTGTCGTAGCAAGCAAAAGCGACCTTCTCAACGCTCTTTGCTTCTTCGGGTGAGAGGAAATCGTAGATTCGTTTGCCGATAACCATATCTGGAATAAAACCAGATGCACGATACATCTGCTGGTTGGCATATACCATGCGAATGTCATCGCGGTTATTTACGTCGTACAAAACGACCTGCATGGGCAAGGAATCGAGGATCTCGCTTAGCATTTCGAGCGAACCTTGAGAGGCCATCAACTTCGCGAGCCCCGATTGAGTTGAGGGATCGTCAGCACTTGGCACATTATTTGTGTTTATTAGCTGATCGGTAGTCATACGCACTATCTCCCTTGTGTATGATGGGTTTTTGAAGAATAGGGCGAGACATCAACCATAGAGCAGGGCCTCTCGGTTGAATCCAGAAACAGTAATTACATTTCAAGCACCTCGAATGAGAGCCATTCGATCGCGTTCATCAAGTAGCCCTTTTTGTTGAATACAGCCTTTTCGGCTTGATGCTGGCCTGTTTGGTCAATAGCGCGCGCCGCGACACGATATGTACCTGGTTTCGTATCCCACTGCCACTCGAAGCGCCGCCACGAGTACGGCCCGTGATCGACAGCGAGTTCAGTGGGTTGCCACGTTAGACCACCATCCGTACTGATCTCGACGCGCTCGATACCACGCGCTGCCCAAGCAAAGCCCTGGATTCGCTGCGGACCGGCGGTGAGCGTACTATTGGCACTCGGACGCACGATCATCGCCTTTGGGGCGATCTCACGGACTTTGCCGAATTTACGCCCATCGGCATCGAGCAGAATATAACTTTCTTGGTTGAAGGGGCTTTGCGATTCCTGTGTAAGCACCGTCATACCCGTCAGCCATTTGACCCAGTTGATACCGCCCCACCCTGGCACAACCAGACGAACGGGGCCGCCGTGTTCAGGAGGCAGCGGCTCACCGTTCATACGGTAGGCGAAGATCGCATCGGCAAGCAACGGGGCGATCTCGACACCACGCACGAACGCGCTGTCGCCGCCGCTGCGGCACTCGATCTCGACCGCATCGGGCGAGAGGCCAACGCGCTGCAACACCGCCGCAACCGAAGCGCCCTCCCACTCGACGTTCGCGATCGCGCCGTTGCCCCACGGCACGCCCTCGGCGGGGGTACCCAACTCGGCGAAACGCTTGCGACCGTTGCCGTAACATTCGAGGAAGGCGACGTACTTCACGCGCGGCAGGGCGGTGAGCGCCGCATAATCGAGGATGAGCGGATGCTCCACGGCCCCGTCGATCGTCAGTTGCCATTCCTGCGCATCGATCGTCAATAGATCGTGGTTGTTCCGCATAAAGATGGTATCGCGAGGGGTGATATCCGTTTCGAACGCTTCCGGCAACGCTTCCACGTTGATCGGCGTATGCGATTGCACATACATTCGCGCTTGTTTACCCAGTTGTTGAAGCAAGGCTTCATCGGTCATTGATGAGGTTTGCTGTTCCATAGTGCTTACTTCTGTATCTATCAGTTACGAGAACACAGGATCAATGGATAAGCGCTCAAGCCGTGCATATGTTCGCCAATAAAAGGATTTTATGGCCGTTTTAAGTATAGCACGTCTTGTACATAACAAACAGGCAACAATAGCAACGTATAAGGCACAAATACCCAACACATCGCAACAAAAATATTGTCCTTATTGTAACGATCTTCCACAATAACGCGTTATACAATATATGATCTCAGATTTTCTCTATTTTCACACGCAATATATGTAATTCTAGTTAAAATGGAGATGGTGACGTGAAGGCATTTTTACTGGCATTACTCGTGAGCGTGATCGCCTATATTATCGCGGCGGTTGGGGGGATCGTACTGATCAGAACATTTTCCTCAAACACACACGACCGCGACCTAGAAGCGACTATGACTTCGTTCTTTGTGCTTGGCCCATTCGTGGCGGTGTTGGCCTTCGCGATCACGCTTGGGGTGCTGCTGACTATACGGCGATGAGCGAGCACTAATGCTGTTGTTGCGGCTTGCTCACCGCATGACGCAACCCGACCCACAGCGCCAGCGCGAGCGGCAACACCGAGAGGGCCGCGCCCGTGATTCCCAAGGCGGTATAACCCAACTGCGCTAAAATCAACCCGCTTGAGAGGCTACTGGTTGCAGAGCCTAAATTCACCATTAGTTCGCTGGTGCCTTGAATAGTGCTGCGTTCGGAAGGTAGGAGCGTATCGGCCAACAGCGTGGAGCCAGCGATGTAGCAGAAGTTCCAGCCCAGGCCCACCAGGAAGAGCGCAAACGATAGCCATTCGGTGCGCAGCGAGAGCGGTGCTCCGAGGCTGCCGAGGAGCAACAGGAATGCGCCGATCGCGATGGTGTACGGGCGACCGATCCGATCGACGAGCGGCCCGCTAAACATCGAGAGGCCGTACATCCCCAGGGTGTGGGCCATAATCACAAACGACACATCGTTCAGGCCGTGCTGGTGGTGGTGCATATGCAGCGAGGTCACGGTCATCACCAACACCATCACCACTTGGCCGAATAGCATGGCTGCAAAGGCAAGTTGTGCGGCGGGTAGACGAACGATCTGGCTCAGCGGGCGGGCGGGAGTTGCGGGCTGACGCACTCCGCTCACCGTTTCGGCGGCCATCGAACGGGCGATATCGCTTGGGTCGGGCTTGAGCAGCACGAAGATCAGGAAGCCTGCGATCGTGAAGAGGATCGCACCAGTCCACATCGAGCCGGCTAATCGATCGAACCCCAGCAACGCCATCATCTCGCCGCTGGGACTGACCAGCATCGGGCCGATCACAGAGCCGATCGTGCCCGCGAACACCACGGTGCTGATCGCTCGTGCCCGCGCAGTGGGCAGTTGAGCGTCAGCGGCGGCGTAGCGGCTCTGATCGACCGCCCCACGTGCCGCGCCAATCAACAGTAGGCCCAGTAAGAAGAGCAGGAACAGGTGGTTGATGACCGCGAGGCCACCGAGCACCATGCCGAACGCGCCGAACCAGAACCCCAGTGTGAGGCCCCAACGGCGACCGATGCGCTGCATCAACCAACCAACCGGCTGAGCCGCACTCGCAGCGCCGATCAGCAGCAGCGTGCCCGGCAAACCCGCCAGTTCATCGCGACCGTTCAGTTGTGAGCTAATGATTGGGTTAACAGTGGCATTCGCGATCAGCGCGGCGGAGCCGAGACTCTGTGCAGCAAACAGGGTCCAGGTGATTCGGCGGGCTACGCTAGCCGAGTATAAACTCTTCATGGGCATTACTGGTGTGCAAAAGGGCGAAAAACGACGTCGCGGGGATGTACGGGCGGAGCGATCAGTTCCCAATGGGCTCTAACCACACCACCCCATCTACAGAACGCTCAGCACTCCAACCAACTCCGCTCTCGCCCTCAAGTTGCCACCACACATAGCCATCCGCTTCGACCGGGCCATCTTTGATCACAACTTGTTCGCCTTCCTTAAACGAAACCCGCACCGGTGCCTGCAAACCAGGCTCTTGACGCCCCCGTAATGGACGACCCTCAGTATTCACGATCATCGCTTGCCCACCAATCGCCAAGACAGGTTCGGGCGTTGGTTCAGGCGTTGGAGTGGGGAAGATAGGCGTCCGAACTGCGACCGTCGGCACGACTTGCACCGTCGCCATCGTCTCGGCAGTGGCGGGCGCGACCGTAGGCTGAGAGCGCATGCGCCATATGGTGAACACACCTGCGCCGATGGCAAACAACACCACAATTGCCACAATCATGCGCCGCCACCCGCCTTCTCTCGCGATCGCAGGGCGACGAAGGAAGCGACGGGTACGATCGTAGCCACGCCGATAATGATAGTAGTGTTGATAGTAGAACGGGTGCAACTCGCCGCGTTCGGCGTCTGCGACGCCACGCTGATACATCTCCTCGGTATCCATCGTTTTCCTGTCGTTCCACTTATCGGTTGTGTGAATAGGCACGCATCATCATTGATCCTACAGGAGCCTATGCACATGAGCTACGTCTGAATACGTTGACGGGTCCTGATGCGCTAGCGAGCAATGGTGTTTGCTGAATGCTCAATCTGGCGAATGGATCACGATCCTTGGGTGTCAATGCAGGATCAGATCATCGCGACCAAGATCGTGCAGAATACGCGGATACATCTCGTACATTGGCTCGACCGCCGGTAGCAACTTGAGGATCTTGGGAATCGGGCCTTTGGCGATGATCTGACGTCGCGCCAACGCCGCCATCAGGTTGACCTTGCCGTGCCAGAACGAGTGCGCCACATCGGCCTTCATCGACATCTCAATATCGGGGCGCACATTAGGATCCTCGACCCACGTGACATTGAAATAGGTGCCGTTCTGGCTGGGCGATGCGGCAGCATTGATCGTTACTACGGCAGCGGGATCATCATACCGAAACTGAATTACCAAGTGCGAGTCTTTAATTTTTGGGGCAATACGAGAATCGCGCTGAGCCTCGTCAAATAAACGCCCAAAACAAGTTCTTAATTCGTCGATATTTTTGAAAACCGCCATAAATCGCTCCTCGCTTGTAATAGCATCGCAGCACTTGGGATAGAGGATTATACGGCGAAGATGTAGAGATCGTCAATGTCGCATAAAAGCAATTTCGATACAGTTGTTCCACACCATCGCACTTTTTTCTGTTTCGCGTTGCAAGGCCCAATCATTGTTTGCTGCAGATGTTTGGATGAAGCCTTTCGCGTATAATAGAGGAGATTCAAAATGGAACAGGATTGGGCACAATTGTAGCCCAAAAATCGCCAAGCTGCCTTTGGGCCGCTGGCATCAGGGAGGTGTCATCGCGAAGCGATCTCATCTCCGAAATATTGAGAGCACATGGTACAAACGATCACACTTTCGGGCGGGCTACGCCTGCTGGTGGAAGAATTACCTCATACGCATTCCGTCTCGTTCGGTTGTTTCGTAGGTGTGGGAGCGGCTCACGAAACTCGCCCGATCAGCGGGATCTCGCATTTTATCGAGCATATGCTGTTCAAGGGCAGCAAGAAGCGCCCGACGCCGAAACTCATCTCCGATTCAATCGATGGCATTGGCGGCATCCTCGATGCCTACACTGGCTTCGATTCGACCGTGTACTACGCCAAAGTTGCCGATATCCACTTCGACCGCGCACTCGATGTGCTGAGCGATATGCTGCTGAATCCCCGCTTCTTGGCCACGGATGTCGAGAAAGAGCGCCGCGTGATCATCGAGGAACTGCGCGAAACCGAAGATACGCCTTCCGATCTGGTTCACCAACTCCTCGATCGGGCGATGTGGGGCGATCAGCCGCTGGGACGCGACATCGCTGGCGATCAGGAGTCGGTCAGCGGCATCACCCGTGAGGCGATCCTGCAGCACTGGCGCACCCACTACAACCGCGACAATATGGTGCTTTCGCTGGCCGGCAACATCAACGCCGAACGCGCCGCCGAGGCGATCGAAGCGGCCTTCGCCGCGCTCCCGAACGGCCAACGCTCCGCCTATCTGCCCAGCCAACCGCCGCTGCCCGGCCCTGCTGTGACGCTCCGAAGCGATGATAGCGAACAGAGCAACTTCTGCCTCGGCTTCGCTGGCATCGCCCAGAACGACCCCGACCGCCGCGCGATGATGGTGTTCGATATGGTGCTGGGAGGCAGCATGTCGTCGCGCTTGTTCCAAGAGATCCGCGAGGAACGCGGCTTGGCGTACAGCGTCGGCTCGTACAAGAGCGAGCACCACGACACTGGCAAATGGCTGGTGTACGGCAGCGTCGATCCAAGCAAACTGCACGAATGCGTGGCCACGGTGATGGCGGAACTGCGCCGCGCACTACGCGAAGGCATCACCGCCAGCGAACTCCAACAGGTCAAGGAGCATGTCAAAGGCGGCATTCTGCTCTCGCTTGAGGATACCTGGTCGGTGGCCTCGCGCAACGGCTCGCAGCAATTGCGCTACGGTCGTGTCATCCCAGTCGAGCAGGTAGTCGCCGATGTGGAGTCGGTCACGCAGGAGGATGTGTTGCGGGTCGCCCAGCGCGTGCTGCGCGAGGAGACGATGCATCTTGCGGTGATCGGCCCGCACGAGCAGGTCGATGATCTGCGCGAACTGTTGACGCTCGCCGACTAACGCTTTGCTTGGCGCGAATGCAGACAGTTACGGCTGCATTCGCGCCGACTGGCCGCCTACTCCGCCCGCCCGATGATCGGCGCGGGCAGATCGGTAGGCCCGAACGACACATTGAGCGATGGGGAGAAGCGCACGCTATCGCCCTCGAACTGCAACCGCCACAATGCGCGGAACGGCGTGTGATACTGGCAGATATCCACGGCGAAGGTGTCGTCGCTCAGCCACGCGCCAGCAACCGCCGATGGCTGGTATCCTCGCTCATCGAACACGTACTGCCCGAAGCGCCACCCGTTCAGCCCCACATCTACCGCCAGCGGGCCGTAGTTGTTCATCAACTCCACCACCGCGCCATCGCCGTCGAAGGTGACGTAAATAGTCGAGATGTTCAATGGGTTCGGCTCGCAACGGTAGCGCTTGCCACTCACCTGTGCAGCGATCGGCGAGGTTGCTGCGCCTTGCACAGGCGTGAGCGCCAACGAGGCCTGCTTGCGCTCCAGCGCATCCCACGCCACTGGATTGGGGACCAGCGGCGACGATTGGAAGGCGGGAAGCAGATGTTCCCACACCAAGTCCAACACCGCCTGCATGTCCTTCACGCCGCTGGTGATCGCCAGCACCGCGTCCTGCTCGGGCATAACGATGCAGAACTGGCCGAACGCGCCATCGCCACGGTAGGCGTTGTGGCGGCACAGCCAGAACTGGTAGCCGTAGCCCTGCTGCCAATCCGAGACCGGCGTGGTGCCGCCGCTATTGTCCGATTGGAAGGACGTAGCGGCCTCGATCCAACTCTCCTCGATCAGACGCCGCCCCTGCCACACGCCGCGTTGCAGGTAGAGTTGGCCGAAGCGCGCGATCGACTCCGTGGTGATCTTGAAGCCCCAGCCACCGACATTAATGCCGCGCGGACAGGTCTCCCACGTTCCCTCGGTGATGCCAAGCGGCTCCAGCAGGCGCGGCTGCAAGTATTCGAGGAGCGTGACGCCCACCACGCGCTGCAGAATCGCCGAGAGCATGTAGGTCGCGCCGCTGTTGTAGACAAAGTGAGTGCCCGGCTTGTGCACCACCGGGTGCGCCAAGAAGGCCCGCACCCAGTTGCCATCTTCAGCGGCATGCAGCGCGCCCGTCGAATCGGTATCATGCCCGGTGGACATCGCCAACAGATCGCGGATGCGCATCGCCGCCAAGTTCTCACTCACTTCGCTGGGCAGTTCCTCGGGGAAGAACGACACCACCTTATCATCCACCGATAACCGCCCTTCGGCCACCGCCAAGCCAATCGCGGTCGAGGTGAAGCTTTTGCTCAGCGAGAACAGGATATGCGGCGTATCGGCGGTGTAAGGCGTCCACCAACCCTCGGCTATCACGTGGCCGTGGCGCAGCAACATCACGCTGTGCATATCGGGCGTTTGTTGCTCGGCTGCCGTGAGAAAGTTCAGGATCGCGGTGGATGAAATGCCTTGTGACTCGGGTGTACTTCGTGGAAGCTGCCAAGAGGAAGTCATATTCACTCCTATCTATAAGCAAAAAGCACCACAGACAGCACATCAATCGGTTATGGCGATCAGGAAGGTACGGGGCTATTATAGTCGGTTTTCGCCGATCGCCTGCGAAAATATAGCACAGATTTTCCAGTTTTCCTTGTCGCCGCAAACTACCACCAGCTTAATGCCGTCGCTGTCACCAAACGCTAGGGTCGATTCGTTTCACATGAGGGAGCAGCGTTACTGTGAAGAAGGAGCAAATCGATGATTATTCCCTGGGAGAGTTATGATCAGGCGGGCTTTGCCGAGCGGTTGCGCACAGCATCTCAGCGGGCGCTGCTGCTCGATTACGATGGCACGCTCGCCCCGTTTCATATCGATCGATACCAAGCGGTGCCTTACCCAGGTGTACGCGAATTGCTCGACGAGATTCTAGATTCCAACACCACACGCCTGATCATCGTGAGTGGACGACAGATCAACGACTTGCCGCCCTTGTTGGGGCTGCGCCGTCTCCCCGAACTCTGGGGCTCGCACGGGTGGGAGCGCCGTTGGCCCGATGGCCGTATCGAGCACGCCGCGCTCGATGCCCGTGCGCAGCAGGGCCTCGACGAGGCGCGGGCCTGGCTCGCAACAGAACACCTCATCGAACGCAGCGAGAACAAGCCGTTCAGCGTAGCGCTGCACTGGCGCGGCCTCTCCCCATTCGAAATGGCTGATCTGCAGGCTCGCGCCCTCGCCGCTTGGCAGCCGATCGCCGAACGTAGCGGCCTCGATCCGCACCAGTTCGATGGCGGCATCGAGTTGCGCGCGCCAGGTCGCACCAAGGGCCACGCAGTCACCACCATCCTCAGCGAACTGCAGCCCGGCGCGTTCACGGCCTACCTCGGCGACGACCAAACCGACGAAGATGCGTTTCGGGCGCTCGGCAGCCAGGGGCTCAGCGCATTGGTGCGCACACAGTTGCGCCCAACCGCCGCGCACCTGTGGCTCCAACCACCCGAGGAGTTGCTGGCATTTCTGCTGCTTTGGCTTCGCGCCACCCAAGCGTAAGCGCAAAACACTCACCAAGCGCTTAGGCCACAACCTTGTCTGAAGGGGTATAATGAGCATGATCGCCGCTCGAACATACGCGATCTCAACAACACATATGCCGGTCAGCGATTCGCTCGTTGGCCAGTTCGCGATATGAAGGATTGGAAGATATGTCAACACCAGATCTCAAGCCTGCGCTCAGCGCCGATGCTGAGCAGCACTTCCCGATACGCGCCTTCCTGATGGGCCTTGGGCTTGTCCTCGCGGTCGGTGTGATCGCCGCCCTGAGCATCTCAACCAGCGCCGCTCAGGAAGCGTGGGCCGATGGAAATAGCTTGATCGTCCTAGCGATCGGCGCTTTTCTCGCGGGCATCGTGAGCTTCCTGTCGCCCTGCACCCTGCCGATCCTGCCAGCCTACTTCGCCTTCACCTTCCAAGCGCGCCGCGAACAAGTGGTGCTGATGACAGTGGCGTTTTTCCTGGGCTTGGCCACCACTATGACGATCATGGGAGCCACAGCCACCGCGTTCAGCCAACTCCTGAGCCCCTACACGCACTACATCACGCTGATCGGCGGCCTGCTGGTGATCGCCTTTGGCGTGATGAGCTTGTTGGGCAAAGGCTTCAGCGGCGTCAAAGTACTCGATCGGCCCTCCGCCACCATCACAGGCTCGTACATCTACGGCATGACCTTCGCGTTCGGCTGGACGGCCTGCATCGGCCCGATCCTCAGCGCGCTGTACACGCTGCTGCTCTCGACGCAGGGCTTGGCGATCATGCAGGGCGCGATCCTGGCCTTCATTTACGCGCTGGGCCTGGGCACGCCGCTGATCATCATCGCCACCTTCTTCAGCCGCTTGGGCAACGGATCTCGCTTTTGGCAATTCCTCAAGGGGCGCGGCTTCGAGGTCAAGATCGGCTCGACCACCCTCTTCCTGCACACCACCAACATCATCAGCGGCCTGTTGCTGATCGCGATGGGTGTGCTGCTCGCGAGCGGCCAACTAACCACGCTCACCCAATGGGCGCAGACAACACCCTTCGGGCAGTGGGCCTTCAGCATGGAGAGCGCGCTCAGCCGATGGCTCGGCGGCAAGTGATCCCGTAGTCAGATACGTACATCTCCCAGGCATGTGATGATGGGCTGCCACGCGCAGCCCATCGATATCACCACAACAGAAAAGCGGCTTGTTAAGCATTTCAATGTTCTCTTATTAACCAAATTAAGTGAGATAACGGAATTTATGAGCACACAATCGCGACTTCGACGCGCTGCTGGCGCAATCGTCTACCACTACAATGCGGAGAGCAGCACGCCATCCATTCTGCTGATCTGCGATCAGTATGGCCATTGGACCCTGCCGAAGGGGCACCTAGACCCTGGCGAAACGGAGGAGGCAGCCGCTCAGCGCGAAGTCCTTGAGGAGACGGGTGTCACAGGCGAGCTTGGCGCGTTTGTCGAGCGGATCAGCTACACGGTGCATAAAAAAGGCGGAAGTTTCCCGAAACAGGTCGCCTTCTTCCTGATGCGCACCGAGAGCCAACACGTCACGCCGCAGGCCGAGGAGGGGATCAGCGCCGCCGAATGGTTCGCGCCCGCCGATGCCTTGGCGCGTGTGAGCTACCCACAGGTGCGCAGCGTGTTGGCGCATGGGTTGAGCATGTTGCAAGTGGTAGTGTAGCTAACTCAAAAGAAGGGATGTTTCTTGCGACAGAAAGGTGATGCTCTGGCCCACTTCTTGCTTTTAGTATGGGCATAGATATATTTCTCAGGTGATAGTGATTTCTGCTTATAGCAGAGCGCACCAAAAGGCGCACCACTCTAGCGGTCGTAACTCCTATCACCGGAACTCCCTCTTTCCAGGCCATCAGCAAACGATGGCCTTTTTTAATGCCCTTCGAACGACAACGACCTCCTGCGCGTGGCAGAAGGTCGTTATCACAACGTTCGGGAAGAGACGAGTCACATTGGCGTAACCATCAAATCCTCGGCAATGTGATCTCCTTGCTTTGGTTCTGATATTTGCCCGCGCCGTACGAGTTCTCGCACTCCTCGTCGCTCTCGAAGAACAGCACTTGACCGATGCCCTCGTTCGCGTAGATGCGTGCGGGCAGCGGCGTCGTGTTCGATATCTCCAGCGTGACATAGCCCTGCCAGGCTGGCTCGAAGGGCGTAGTGTTCAGAATAATCCCACAACGGGCATAGGTGCTCTTTCCAATACACAAACACAAAACATTGGGTGGCACCGAGATATATTCGACGGAACGCGCCAACGCAAACGAATTCGGCGGAATATCCACATAATCGGCCTTCACATCAATAAACGATTTTGTATTGAAGTGTTTGGGATCTACCACCGCGCCATGCAAGTTGGTGAAGATCTTGAACTCATCGGCCACGCGCAAATCGTAACCGTACGAGCTAAGGCCATACGAGATGACGCCGCGACCATTGACCTGACGAACTTTTTCGCCAACGAACGGCTCGATCATCCCATGCTCTAGCGCCATACGCCGAATCCAGTGATCGGGTTTGATGGACACGCTGCTCCTCCTACTCAACACGTCGGTATGAAATGCAACCTTCATGTTTCCGATGCGACACAACGCCGCCGATGACTGATACAGCCTTGTATCGAGTGTGCTACAGCGCCACTGTTTCAGCGCCACAACGCGATTCGTTCGCTACAACTTGGAACTATCCGAGTTTAATCTCACAAGAACCATTGGATGGCGCATTATACAATACGCCAGACAACAAAAGAAAAAGGCGGCTTTTCTCAGCCGCCTTCTCTGCTATGGTAACTCAGATTTGTACATCATTTGCCATTCTGAAGGGGAAAATAGAGATCTTCCTCAAGAGCCGACTCGTTCGCCGCATTGAGCGCAAACAACAAGCCTGCGCCAGTGCGTGCAGCACCCTGTAGACGCTGCGCCAGTGCCGCCAGTTCGACATCCTTGGACTGCGAGGCTTTGCGCAAAATCATGCCCAAACCCAGCAGCAAGATCGTCAAGACCTGGCGCAACTGATGAACAATGCCATCGTTCAGGATCGGCTTGAGCAGAGGTTGATCCGGCTGTGGCAGATTCTGATTCTGGCGAGACCTGTGCCAAACAAATGAGCCTCCAAACAGCATCAGAAGCACATCGGATTGCTCGCACAGGAACCCCGGCCAACTCGTTGGGTATGCCTCGGTTTGGCTCAATTGGCGTACACGAGCCACAATGTAGCCCCCTGCCGCACCGCTCACTAACCAAGGAGTAAGTCGCTTTATTACATTCTGTTGTATTCGCATGATAAGTTCCTTTTGGCCATGGACAAGGTTCGTATACGGAGGCTGAAAGGGCTAACACGTTTGGTATGAACCTGATCCTTTTTGCTTAAGCTATATTTCGCTCTTGCACGAACCATGCCAGCGAACAGGGATTATCAACGCCCTACAGCCCGTATAGCAGGAAGCGTACATTTGTGCCAAGCGATGACCGCAGTGGTATAATGAGGGCGCCAATACCTGTTCATAGCGAAAACACCTGCGAGAAGTGCAGTGGATCTTGATCAGAAACTAGAATTGCTCGCTCCTGCAGCGCGTTTTGATGCGTGTGACAGTTATAGCCAAAACGGGCGTCGCTATTCGCCAAAAAAGGCGGTTTGGAACGACGCTGGCATTGTGGCCGATAGCGGGCCGGATGGTAAGACTCTGCCCACCTTTCGCTTGCTGATGAGCAGCAAATGCGAGTGGAATTGCCCGTACTGCCCGTTGCGCGCAGGCAATGATACGCCGCGCGCCTCGCTCACGCCCGATGAGCTAGCCAAGGTATTCCTGCCCCGCTACGAGCGCGGCGCCGTGCAGGGTCTGTTCCTCTCCACGGGTGTCGATAGCGATGCCCGCACTGCCACGCAGCAGATGCTCGATGGCGTGGAGCAGTTACGCAAGCGCCACTCCTACGACGGCTACGTGCATCTCAAGTTGCTCCCCGGCGCATCCCGCGATGAGATCGCGCAGGCCGCACAGCTCGCCAACCGCATCAGCATCAATATCGAGGCGCCATCGGCGGCACACTTGGCCCGCATCTCGCCCGAGCGCGATTGGGCCGCCGATGTGATCGCGCAACTGGCCTGGGCGCGCGATTGGCAACGCGCTGGCCTGCTGCCCAGCGGCATCGCCACGCAGTTCGTGGTGGGCGCGGCTGGCGAGAGCGACCGCGACCTGTTGCAGACGACCAGTTGGCTCTACCGCGAGCTTGAACTGCGCCGCGTCTACTTCGGCGCGTTCCGCCCGGTGCTGGGCACACCGCTGGAGAGCCAAGCACCTACGCCGTTCGTGCGCGAGCAACGCCTGAAGGAAGCCGATTGGCTGCTGCGCAACTACGGCTTCAAAAACGAGGAACTTCCCTACAACCACGACGGCGACCTACCGCTACACCTCGATCCCAAGCTCGCTTGGGCGCTCGCACACCCCGAGCAGTTCCCAATCGAGATCAACACCGCCGATCAGGAACAACTCTTGCGCGTGCCTGGCTTGGGGCCGATCAGTGTACGCCGCATTCTGCGCCTCCGTCGCGAGCATCGTTTTCGCGATCCTTCTCATCTTAAAGGGTTGGGAGGTGCTTTGAACCGCGCCCGCGATTTCATCACGTTCGATGGTCGCTTCTTCGGGCGCCCCCCTGCTGCGCTCCAACAGCATTATGCGCCCCGCAACCCGATTGTGGAGCAGTTAACGTTATGGTAACTCCCGAGCAAGACTCTGAACCATCTCATAGAACCACTCAAACGAATATCCGCCAAAACCTGAGCAACGCCCTATCGCCGAAGCGCACCGCGCCACAGTGGCGCGTGCTGCTGCTGCTCGGCTGCGTGATGTCGGCGCTGTTTCTGCTGCTTCAGTTCCGCTTCCCGTTGTTGGTGCTGTACAGTTGCGCCCGCACCAATCTCGATAAGATCACGCGGATCGAGGCCACACCACCCGGCCTCATCCTAGAGCGGTACGATTGCCCCACCCAAAACATCGATAAACTGATCCAGCCGCATTTGCCCACTGGCCTGATGCTGATGCTGGGCTTGTGTGCGCTCTTCGCAGCCTACCTGATCGGGGCGATCCACTTCGCCGCGCACCGCCTACCGATCTACCAACCCGCGCCACAGAGCCGCCTCACATCCTGGCTGCTGATCGGCTTCCCCGTGTTGTTCTGCCTGCAACTGCTGTGGGTCTACCCGTTTAGTTCGGTCGATCTGTACGATTACCTGTTCCGTGGGCGGATGCTGACGCACTACGGCGCGAACAACTTTGTGCAGACGCCGCTCAACTACAGCAGCGACCCGTTCTTTCGGTTTGTGGCCTGGCAACGCTCGGTCACTGCCTACGGCCCGTTGTGGGAAGGGCTGAGTTGGATAGCGAGTTCGGTGGCGGGCGAGCGGCGTCTGCTTGAGACGGAGAGCTTCTTCGGGCCGAACGGTATGGGGCCGCTGTACCTGCTCGATGATCCCGACCGCAACGTCTACGCGCTGCTCCGGCTGATGCTGGCCTTCAAAGGCTTGGGCGCGCTCGGCTACCTGCTCTGCGGCGCGGCGATCTGGGGCGCGTTGAACCGTTCCGCTCCCGAGCAGCGGCTGTTCGGGCTGTTCCTATGGCTCTGGAATCCGTTGGTGATCTGGGAATCGGTTGGGGCCGGGCACAACGACACTTGGATGGCGCTCTGTATGGTGCTGGCGGCCTGGGCATTCAGCGAGCGACGCAGCCGTGCGCATCCCAATGCGTTGCGTATGGAGCGATCGAGCAGCAACTTCGGCGGCGCAGTGTTGGGCTGCCTAGCGCTGACGATCGGCGGGCTGATCAAGTACTTATCGCTGATCCTGGGGCCGATCCTGCTGGGGGCCGCGCTCCGACGTATGCCGACGTGGCGGGCGCGCATCGGCCTGATCGTGGTGGCGGGCAACCTCTGCATTGGCTTGACGGTGCTGGCCTACGCGCCGTTCTGGCAGGGCTGGCAGACCTTCAACAACTTCACCAACCGTATCACATTGTTCAACGCCAGTTGGCTGACGGTGCTGCGCTCGGCGATGGTGGTCGGCGGAGTAGCGGCCCAGCCAGCGATGAGCTTCGCCACAGTATTCGGCATGCTCTTGCTGCTGGTTGGCGTGCTGTGGGCCGCCTGGCGTGCCTGGATGCACCCGCGCGCCGTGGCCGAGCATATGCTCTGGCTGCTGCTCTGGTTCCTGTTCCTGTGCAATCCCTGGTTCCAACCGTGGTACCTGCTCTGGCCATTGGCGTTGGTCGCCATTCAGCCCTGGCGCACCAACCTAGTCGTGGGCTTGGGCATGCTGAGTTTCACCGCTATGCTCGGTTGTTACGTGGCATGGACCTTTCTACGCCCGATCCTCGGCTGGAGCATCGATAGCGTCTCGTGGAGCTTGCTGCTCTGCCTGATCATCTATACGGTGCCGCTTGTCATGCTGATCAGAAGTCCATCGCTCCAACCGCAGAGCATCACGATTTAAAACGACAGCCACATCCGGTCGAGCAAAGGCACGAACCGGATGTGGCATCAGAACCGAACGTTATGTCGCTACGATGCGTTGGCCACCAGGCTTTGGAGGCGCATCAGTTCGGCCAACACGAGGTCGAGCGTGGCCGGATGCTCGGCTGTATCCATCGTTGAAACCACTTGCGGGCGACCATCCTGGCGCATCAGTGTGACCTGATATCTGAAGAAATCGGCTCCCGGCACCTGGTAGCGCGAATTGAGCCTGGCAAATGAGTCACTCGCAAGCAGTTGCCACAGATTCGTCAGATCGCTGCTCGGGATGGTGCGGGTTGATACCGTGCCCTTCTTATCGAACTCCAGCCGCCCGTCCGCATAGACGGTGAGCTTCTCCTGGACGCCCGCGATCCCACCCGAACGCTCGTAGATCACTAGCACGGCATCTTCACCCAGCGCGATCGGCGGACTCACAGATACAGGCGCTTCGGGGCTGGGCTCAGCAGCGCTCGTGGGCGCCGGATCGGGGGTATCCACCTCGACCTCGACGACGGGCGGCGCAGTTGGCGCCCCCGAGGTTGGCGCTGGTGCCGCTACAGAACCGCCACACGCGCTCAATAGCAAAGCAAGACCAACCACCACACAACGAACAACTATCGACATATTTCTTCTCCTGGTGAGGATGTCAGTATCATCCAAATCTGCATATATCAAGCAGACGAATGCACGCGATGGAATGTTCCATTGCAGCAGTTTCGCTAGCCCAGGCGGTGAATGAGTGCCTTCATCCGCTCAACAAACAGAGCGATAAAGCGCTTGGTATCGAACTCGGTCACCGCGCGCACATTCGGCGCTCGCCGCGTCATGTGCTTCCAGTGCGGCGGCCACGTCGAATCGTCGAAGCCCGGCATATCGTGGATCGACGGTTCGAGGCGCGGGTCACCGACATAGCCGATCACCGTTTTCCCAATCGTCAACTCACTATTCATTTCGATCGCCACGTACTGCGGCTCGGTACGCGCCAGATCAGGCATAAAGGCCAGCGCCAATGCGGCAGGATCGTTGATCGAGCAGCCAGCGAAGCCGAAGCAGGCCAAGTGGAATTGGATGTAAAAGCGTGTCGCCTCGGCGATGAAGTTGGCGATCGGCGAATTGAGCGCCAACAACTGATCGACGTGCTCCTGCAACAGCACCACATCTTTGGTGATATCCCACGGCAAGAGCGTGATCGGCATCCCGCTGTGCAACACGATGTGCGCCGCGTGCGGATCGACGAAGAAATTGAACTCGGCCAACGAGGTGGTGTTGCCATCGGCGCGCAACGCCCCACCCATGATGATCACCTCGCGCACGGCCTGAGCGATGCGCGGCTCCTTGCGCACCGCCAAGGCCACATTAGTGAGCGGGGCCACCGCCACCAGCGTCACCTCGCCAGGCGCGGCCATAATCTCGTTGATGATGCGATCAACCGCGTGCTCCTGCGCGGGTGGCACAGGCGAATCGGGCAGGCGCGCGTAGCCCAAGCCGCGATCCCCGTGCGTCTCGGGGGCCGTGAAAGGGGGGCGAATGAGCGGCAGCGCCACACCAGGGCACACAGGCAGGTCGGAGCGGCCACCAAGTGCAAGCACGCTCAAGGCGTTGCGCACGCCATCCTCCATCGAGCAGTTGCCGCCCGTCACACAAACTGCACCAAGATCCACTTCGGGCGACGCAAGCGCAAGCAGAATAGCGAGCGAATCATCAATCCCTGGATCGACATCTAAAATGACACGTTGAGGCATGCGATCTCCTTGGTCAGCACGGCTTCAACACGAGCCGCACGCTGACCAACTACAACATCACTACAAATTGTAGGGTAAGTAACTGAAATACGTCACAATACTCACGAAACACGGATTATAGCATGCAGAAATTGGCTTGACCTGCCCCGACGCATATGCCATAATGCCCATAATTGAAGTATTGTGATCGCACAAAGTTGAGAACTAGGCCGATCAGCCACTTGGCTCGGTGCACAATGACCTCTCTCGTTAGCCAACAGTAGCTGGTGCTTTGTTCTAGTTTTGGGAGCACCTGAATGCGCGCCTATCTCGATATCGAGACAGCGTTCGATGGTTCGATTAGCATTATTGGCATTTATCGACCCGACCACGGAACCATCCAACTTGTCGGCGGCGGTGTGCGAGATGTACCGCTCTACGAAGCATTAAGTGGCGTGACAACCGTAGTCACATTTAATGGCAGTAGTTTCGATCTCCCAATCATCCGCAAACGTCTGTACGCAAACCTCCAACGCGATTTTGAGCATTGTGATCTCCTCTACATTTGTCGCCGACGCGGATTACGCGGCGGTCTGAAGCGTGTGGAAACATTGCTTGGTATTGCACGCACCACCGCTGGCATCAGCGGCTGGGATGCTCCACGGCTTTGGAATCGCTACGAAACCACCGGCGACCGCGCTGCGCTCGATCTCCTGCTACAATATAACCGTGAAGATGTTGTCAACTTAGCTGTGCTCGATAGTCATTTGGGCCTTACCGAACAAACCGAACCCCATAACGCTGTACAACATATTTTCACATAACGCGCATATTGCTCGGTTACACTGACACTTTTTGATGATAAGAAACGTACATGATCCATACGAGCGGGAACATCAGAACAATTGGATACGTTTCTTACGTATACACTGCTAACCTTTAAGAAATAGATAACGATGCAGCAAAAAACGCTAAATAATCGCTATGAGCTTGAACAAAAAATCGGCGAAGGTGGCATGGCCCGCGTGTATCGTGGGCGCGACACCCGGCTGAATCGCCGTATTGCTGTAAAAGTGTTACATAGCCATTATGCTTCAGATCCGAATTTCGTCCAACGCTTCCATCACGAGGCTCAGGCCGCCGCGAATCTTCGGCACCCCAATGTCGTGGATGTCTACGACGTCGGGCAGGATGGCGACATTCACTACATTGTGATGGAATATGTCGATGGCAGCGACCTCAAAAGCATTCTGGTGAAGAACGGCCCGCTGCCGATCGAGCAAGCTGTCGCAATCGCGGAGGCTGTTGCACAAGGCCTAAGCGCTGCACACCGCATTGGGTTGGTGCACCGCGATATTAAGCCCCAGAATATCATTGTTGGCCCAAATAACCAGGTAAAGATCACCGATTTCGGCATCGCCAAAAGCGCCTTCTCAACGGCAATGACGGAAACAGGCGTCACATTCGGCACTGCCGACTACCTCTCGCCAGAACAAGCCAAAGGCCAACAGGCAACCCCGCAGTCGGATATCTATTCACTCGGCGTCACACTCTTCGAGATGCTGACGGGGCGTCTCCCCTTCGTTGGCGATAGCTCGATCGCAGTTGCGATGCAGCACGTCACCGAGGAGCCACCGTTGCCGCGAATGTACAACCCGCGTATTCCGCCAGCGCTCGAATCGCTGGTATTGCGCGCCCTCAGCAAAGACCCGAACGCTCGGCCTGCCTCGGCCCAAGAGTTCGCCCGGATGCTGAGCAATTGGAAAGATTTGGGTCAGCAAGCCACGGTTGTACGCCCTGCCGTGCCGCGACCGGCCCAGCCGCGTCCAGCGCCCGCACGGCCAATTCAGCCGCGCCCTGCCCCACCACCAAGCGTCAACACGGGCCGAATGAATCTGCCACCCGCCCGCCCCGCCATCTCGGCGCAACCACCACCCAGCAATCGCGGGCTCGGCTTCGGCGGCTTCCTGCTCGGCTTGCTCTTATTGGCAGGTGTGCTTGGGTTGATCTACCTTGGCGCATCTGGTATTTTTTCTGATCTGCTGAATTTTACAGCTGGCACGCCCCCACAACCGCGACCGACTGCGGATGTGATCAGCCAGCCTACTCCGACAACGACAGAAATCCCCATGGTTCAGGTGCCAGATCTCAGCGGCCTGACCAGCGCGCAGGCGCGCAGCACCATCGAGAGCGCGAATCTGATCTCGCGTGAGGAAACATCACGCTACCACGACGATATTCCGATCGGACTCGTCATCGATCAGTTCCCGTTGGCTGGAACGACCATCACGTCAACATCGGTGGTCACCTTCGCGGTGAGCCTCGGCCCCGAGCCGATCCTGATGCCCGATGTTGTGGGCCTCCGCGCGAGCGATGCCCAAGCGCGGCTGATACAATTGGGCTTCCAGGTGGAAATGGTGGAGCAAGCCAGCCAAACGATGGACGCAGGCTTCGTGATCCGCAGCGAGCCAGGGCCAAACACGCGGCCTCTGCGCGGCGACACTATCACGCTCTACGTCAGTATCGGCGATCTCGTAAGCATACCCGATGTCACTGGCATGCAGGAGGCCGAGGCGCGAGAGGTCATTCAGGCAGCGGGGCTGTTCGTGTCGTTCGTCGATTACCAAGGCCCCGACAAGATCGAGAACTTCGATTCGATCCCACCCGGCACAGTGGTGAGTTCGGTACCAAGGGGTGGCGACCTCGTTGAACGTAACACAGGGGTGACGCTCGGCGTGCGGCAGCCCTAAGCCAATCGTAACAGCGCGACACCAGGGTGGTCTGCTACCCTGGTGTTTTTTCGCCACAAACACCGCGGTAAACAACAAGATGTGGATGCCCGCCGCAGCAGAACATCCACACCATTGAACTACACCAGGGTGAACATCAGATCATCAACTCGCAATTGTTACCTAAGATGACATCGAGGCGCCGCAGATAGCACAGCGCTAGCACCTATCCTGAAGCTCTTTATCATCGGGAGTGTCGTTGATGGGGAAGTATAAAGTGAAGGTTGTGCCCTTCCCCTCTTTGCTCTCGACAGCTATCGCACCCTTGTGCATGCGCATAATTGCGCGCGCCATCACGAGGCCCAGGCCATTCCCCCGCGGCTTGGTCGAGAAGTAGGGAGCGAAAATACGTTGCAGCGTGGAATCGGAGATCCCGCAGCCTGTATCGCTCACCCGAATAAAGCCGAACCGACCAGGGATCGCAGTATCGTTCACACGACAACGGGCGAGATCTTCAGGCTGCAGATCCACACTGCCCACCGACAGTGAAATGCATCCGTCATCGTCACCAATCGCGTCGGCGGCGTTGAGCACAAGATTCAACAACACCTGGCGTATCTGATGCGCATCAGCAGTCACGCAGATCGGGTGTGGCTGTTGTTCGAACTTGATCGTCATCTGCTTCGTCAGCGTCACCTCAAACAACGAGATCGCCTCGCACACAAGCTGGTTGAGCTCGTACTTACCCAGCTCAAGGCGCCCTCGGCCCGCGAACAGCAGCACCTGCTGCAGCACATGCGAGGTATCTTGCACAGCCTCAAGAGTCAACGACAAATACGTTTGGGCGACGACAGGATCGTTCAAGGTTTCGTTAGCAAGTTCGGCATTACCAGCAATCACAAGCAACCAATTATTGAGATCGTGGGCGATCCCGCCTGCAAGCACGGCTAGGCTCTCTAAACGCAGTTGCTCGTGGTACTGTTCCCGCAGTGCCATCTGCTCAAGCGTAGCGCGCCCCTGCTCAGTGCAATCGCGCACCAGCGATAGCACCCGATAATTATTTTGGATAGGGCGCACGATCGTCTCAAGCTGCAACTCACGCACTTCACCAGAAGCCAATGTGATCTGTAGGTTGCATGTCTGTGTGGTAAGGGATTGCAGCGCCGTCGCCAAATGTTGCTCGTAGTGCTGCGCATCTTCGGGCGAAAGCAAGGAAGCAAAAGAACAGTGCAACAGTTGCCATTGCTCACGGCCTAAAATACGGGCCAGATGACGATTCGCCTCAACAATAACGCCGGAGGTGTCGGACAACATATAGCCAACCGGAGCCTCATCGTACAGTTGATGATAATGGGCAATAAGCTGACGAAGATGGGCCTGATTGCTGCGAAGTTGTTTATTTTCAATTTCGAGAGCACTATGAGAAACTTGCAACTCATTGATGAGTTGCTCAACATCGCTTGCTACCATCGAACCCGTGTTACGGCGTAAGTTTCGCATAAAAGAGGCCGAATGGTCACGCCGCACATGTGTAGGAAGGCGCGTACGAAGGTTCGGTTTACGATACTCTCGATCCATTGGAATCTCCACCACTTGGTTGCTATGTTGCATTCCGAATAATGCAACGGACGTTTTTGCGAGTAATAGCAAGTCGATAGCAACGAGTTACTCAAGGTATGATGGTGCGATGACGCATCTGATAGCTATACAGGAGCCGATGCTAGGTTCAAAGAGTTATGCGATACAGACGATGGATAATGCACTCGCAAACATGCATTGAGCTAATCAATCGAAAACGATACAGGTACTATCCATATAACCCACTCGCGGCCATATTCTAGCCACACAAAAATAGGCCACGCTTATTGGGCAGGAAAGAGTTATAGAAGACCACGAGACTTGAGAGATGCCAAGATCGCGAGTATCGTCTCTGGGTTTACGAGGCGACAAGTCGTAAACAACGATAATCCTTGGTTGCTGAATATCGGTGCGCATTGGTGTTAGGCCCAGTAATACCACCAATAACCATATTTTTACGAGAAAAAAGCCAATGGCACGAAGATAATAGCAACCTTGGGAAAGCGATTCCTGGAGGCCACGCATACCCTGATCAGCGAGGAACGAGGGTAAGGAGTATCATACTACAATCAATTTCATTTGTCTAGCCAAGAAACCACCTGAATAATAATTCTTTGCCATGAACTGACTATCTAAACAACTATATTAAACAAATGCAACAAGACATCGTAAATAAGCATTGTTATATGTCTATAATATTCCTGTCAGAAACTACTAAAAACCAATTTCATGTGGCTGGTGTATAATAGTTTCCCTGATAATAATCATTTATTTGTACGATATTCCAGATACTGGAACGAAACAATGCACATCACCCAGAAGATTGCGAGCCTTTTGTCTCTGCGAGAAGACCAAGTAGCCGCCACAATCGCGTTATTCGATGCAGGCAACACCTTGCCATTTATAGCCCGTTATCGGAAGGAGCAGACTGGCAGCCTCGATGAAGAGCAACTTCGAGAGCTCCAGCAGGCGCTTGAGCAACTGCGCGCCCTTGAGGAGCGTCGCCAGGCGATCCTGGCCTCGATCGAGGAACAGGGCAAGTTGACAGACGAGTTACGCCAGCAGATCGAGGCCGCCGAGACGCGCACGGCCCTTGAGGACTTGTACCAACCCTATAAGCCCAAGCGTCGCACCCGGGCCAGCATAGCGCGCGACAAGGGCTTGCAAGGCTTGGCAGACCAGATCCTGCAACAGGTGGTGGGACGTCAAACGCTCAACCAGATCGTCGCGCCGTTCTTGAACGACGAAGTACCGAACCTAGACGAGGCGTTGGCTGGCGCACGCGATATCGTGGCCGAGGTGATCAGCGATGACCCTGCGGTGCGTGGCCGCACCCGCGAGAAAGCACTGCAGTGGGCTGTCTTGCGTTGTGAGAAGACCGACAAAGCCGAGGACCCCCGAACGGTGTACCAGACCTACTACGCCTTCGAGGGGTTGGTCGGGCGGCTACGGCCCTACCAAGTGCTCGCGATCAATCGGGGCGAGGCCGAAAAGGTGCTGCGCGTCCAAGTCGCCGTGCCCGAGCGCGATTGGCGTACGGCAATCGCGCAGAGCTACCAGCCCAATCCGCGCTCGCCGCTCGCCGAGCAGCTTCAACTGGCGATCGACGATGCAGCCGAGCGCCTGCTGCTGCCCGCAATCGAGCGTGATGTGCGCCGCACCCTCACCGAGCAGGCCGAGACGCACGCCATCCAGATTTTCGCCGCCAATCTACGCGGTCTGCTCAGCCAGCCACCGCTCGCAGGCCACACAATTCTCGGCATCGATCCGGGTTTCCGCACCGGCTGCAAAGTCGCTGTGGTTGATCCCACCGGCAAAGTGCTGGATACCGCCACAATCTACCCGCACGAGCCGCAACGCCAGTGGGATGCTGCCCTGCGCACGCTGCAAGCGCTGATCACGCGCCACAACGCCACCCTCATTGCGATCGGCAATGGCACCGCCTCCCGTGAGACCGAGCGCTTGGCCGCCCAGTTGATCCAGGGGATGCCGCATGTGCGCTACCTGATCGTCAACGAGGCGGGCGCGAGTGTGTACAGCGCGAGTCCTCTGGCCCGCGCCGAGCTGCCCGATCTCGATGTCAGCCTGCGAGGCGGCGTATCGATCGCACGGCGCGTCCTGGACCCGCTGGCCGAACTCGTGAAGATCGACCCGCAATCGATCGGTGTGGGGCTGTATCAGCACGATGTCGATCAAAAGCAGTTGGCCGCAACCCTGAGCGGCGTGGTCGAGAGTGTGGTGAACCGCGTGGGTGTCGATGTGAATGTGGCCTCTCCGATGCTGCTCACGTATGTCTCGGGGATCGGCCCCAAGTTGGCCGAGAATATTGTGGCGCACCGCAACGAGCATGGGCCGTTCAGCAGCCGCAAGGCGCTGCGCAACGTGGCCGGGCTTGGACCAAAGGCGTTTGAGCAGGCGGCGGGCTTTTTGCGCATCCGCAACGGCGAAAACCCGCTCGATGCGAGCGCCATCCACCCCGAGAGCTATCGTGTGGCCGAGCAGGTGTTGAAGCTGGCGGGGCTCAGCACCCACAGCACACCCAGCGAGCGCGAGGCGGCGCTGGCGCGGCTCACCGCGCAGCACAGCGTCGAGGAACTCGCTGAGCAGCTTGGCACTGGTGTGCCCACGCTTCGCGATATCCTCGAACAGTTGGTGCGTCCGGGTCGCGACCCCCGCGAGGATCTGCCCGCGCCGATTCTGCGCAGCGATGTCTTGTCGCTCGACGATCTCTCGCCAGGCTTGCAGCTCAAAGGCACCGTGCGCAATGTGGTCGATTTCGGCGCGTTTATCGATATCGGCGTCAAGCAGGATGGGCTGCTGCACCAAAGCCGCATGCCTCGCGGCACCGTGCTTCAAGTCGGCGATGTGATCGATGTGGAGGTTGAGGCGATCGAAGCGGCACGCGGGCGCATCAGTTTGGCGTGGGTCTCGCCAGAGCGGAGCAGCGCAGGATAAGCACGGGCAGTCGTTGGCTTCGATACGCAGTGAATCGTTGAAGGGTTGTTGCCATAAAAATTGCGGCATTCCCCCGCCAGCGAAAGCAGGCGGGGGAATGTCACCCTCCAATGCCCACTAAGTATTACGTTGTGTTACTCTTAGTGGCATACTAGAACACATGGACGTACAACGCACAGTAACGATACACATTGCTGATGACCCCGATCTGCGGGCAACGCTCGCAGGGTTTCAGGGCGTTCAACAGCGTATCTCGGCGGTATGCTATAACGACGGCAAGCCGTTGTCGGCCCTCGCGCTGCATCGTGCGGTGTACCAGGATG
>ERZ777003.113-NODE-113-length-159823-cov-51.935638_pt1 | contig 159823 bp, 111 predicted proteins | sample MGYA00374956_ERZ777003 | MGnify/ENA primary metagenome ERZ777003 (study PRJEB29302, sample SAMN06268252) | bioreactor metagenome | isolation source: Joint BioEnergy Institute, California, USA | place: USA:Joint BioEnergy Institute, California, USA | collected... | reverse complement strand
TTCCAGAACGAGCCGCTCAGCGATCCGGTACCGGGTCGGCTGCGGGTGGTTTTCACACGGGGAGCCACGCTCTGAGCAACGGGGGCCGGCGTCACGGACGCCGGCCCGTCGTTTTTCACGTCCTCGCACGGAAGGACAACGCCGCGGGAAGCAGGGTTCAGCGGGAGACCGTAATGCGGCCGGCGGGTCCTTCGTGGAGCTCGCCGATCACCGAGGCCGCGGGCGTGCCCGCTTCGCGGAGGAGGTCGAGCAACCTGTCGAGCCGCTCGGGTGCAATGGCGATCAGGAGCCCGCCCGAGGTCTGGGCATCGCAGAGGAGCAGCCGCTCCGGGTCCGAGAGGTCGGCGTCCCATTCGACGTCGGCCTCGACATCTCTCTGGTTGCGCCGCGTGCCCCCGGGCACGAAGCCTTCGCCGGCCAGCTCCAGCGCCCCCGGGAGGAGGGGCACGGCGCCGGCTTCGATGCGCGCGGCGACCCCGCTGGCCCTTGCGAGCTCCCGCAGGTGGCCGAGCAGCCCGAAACCCGTCACGTCCGTGGCCGCGCTCGCACCCGCGGCGACCATGGCCTCGGCCGCGCCCCGGTTCAGTTCCGCCATGCTCGCCACCGCCGCGGCGAGGGCGTCCGCGCCGACCGCATCCCGCTTGAAGGCCGTGGACAGCACGCCCGTGCCGATCGGCTTCGTCAGCACCAGCCGGTCCCCCGGGCGGGCGCCCGAGTTCCGGATGATCCGATCCGGATGGACCTCGCCGATCACGCAGAGGCCGTACTTCGGTTCCGGATCGTCCACCGAGTGGCCGCCGATCACCGCGATCCCCGCACGCCTCGCCGTCTCGCCGCCGCCCCGGACGATCTCGCTGAGCAGCCCCTCGTCCAGATGCGCCCGCGGGAAGGCCACGATGTTCAGCGCAAAGAGCGGCCGCGCGCCCATCGCGTAAATGTCCGACAGCGCGTTCGCCGCCGCGATCCGTCCGAAATCGTACGGATCGTCTACTATGGGCGTGAAAAAGTCCACCGTGGCCACCAGCGCTCGATCCGCATCGAGGCGGTAGACGGCCGCATCGTCCGAGGTGCCGGCGTCGACCAGCACCGCTGGATCGTGGAACGGGATCAGGTGACGCAGGACCTGCGTCAGCTCGGCAGCGCCGAGTTTACACGCTCAACCGGCGCCGTGCGAGAGATGGCTGAGCCGGATCCGAGGCCTCTGATCCCTGGGGGTGTCCTGATTCGCCATAGTGTTCAAGACGCTAATCATGACGGTTCATGGCACGGAATCTATGGCGTCCGTCCGGACCGGGCAAAGGCCCGGCCCGGCGCAGGCCCCGTCCCGATCTCGAAGAGGCCGACGGACTCAGGCCGCCGACCGACGCCCGTCGTCCCCGGGCTCCACGAGCAGGCCGGCTTCGTCCGGCGCGGCGACCGCCGCCTGGAACAGCGCCCGCGCCGCCACGTACCGGACCTCCGCCGCGTCGACCTCGAACTGCTTCAGCGCGATCTCGTCCAGGCACGCGACGTACTCCGGGTGCGCCCGCGCCTCGTCCGACGCCGCCGTCGCGCTCGACCGCTCGCCCCGCCGCGCCGATTCCGCCATGAGCCGGTCCCGCAACGCGATGTGCATCGCCTTGCGCCGGTTCTGGAGCGCGGAGAGCTCCCTCCGCTTCCGCGCCAGCTCCATCCCGGCCACCCGGATGTTCTCGATCAACTCCCGCAACAGGTGCGCGTTCGCCTTCATCTCGACTTCTTCCTTCCAGTGCCGCAGCCCGGCCGCCGGCCGCGGCGCTCCAGCGCGGATCGGACGGCCGAGCATGGGTTTCCGGTTGGTACCCCGAACAGACACCGAAGTGCGCCGCCGCGCCGGGAATGGATGTTGCGCCCTGGGAACCTGGGAACCCCAGGCGGAGAGGCGACCATGTCGGATCTCAACGAAACGGGCGGTCCGCCGGAGTTCAATCTGGAAGATGGCATGGCGCTGGCGCGCGCCTACCTGGCGGATCCGTCGGATGTGCCGTGTCCGCACTGTGGGCCGAACACCATCGAGGTGGTGTGCTTCCTCGACGCGCGCAGCATGGAGCACGGAGCTGCGGTGCCGACGTCGCCGGACGGCGACTACACGGTGATCCTCTACTGCCACAACTGCGGGCGGGCGGCGGCGCTGGATCTGAGCCGGGAGGACGGGGACAACCGTCGGGCCGCGTGAGGTCGGCGCGGCCGGCGCAGACCCGTCCGGGCCGTGGAGACCGGGCAGAGATCATGTGCGGTCGGGTAATACGCCCCCACGCTGCCCGGCGGAGCCGCGGGGCGACGCGTCGGGGCGAGCGGAGCGCGCTTCCCTACTGGCAATCGCATCGTCAGTCTGGACAATGCCGTTGCAGGCCCCGACCCGTCCCGATAGACTTGACCTGGCGGGCCGGGCGCGTGTACGCTGACCACCGGCGGCCCTGTGGTGTATCTGCATGGAGACGGTTGGGCAATGGCGCTCCGGTCAGCGGGGTGCCGGCAACACCGGATCGGGTCGAAACTGGGAAAGCTGAACCGCGTGTGGGCCGGGACCGGCGCACGGTCCCGGACAGCATGCAGGAGTGGCACGCAATGGGGAAGATGACGCGCGGCACGTCGTGGCGGGAGCACCGCCTGGCGGACCGCATGGAGCTGGGTGGCACGACCTACACGGTCGATCTGGTCGGTCGCCGCGCCACGGGGGTCCAGGGCTACCGCATGACGGTGGTCTTCCTGCCCCACGAGGGCGGTGACGAAGTCGAGGTGTCGCTGCCGAACGCCGCGAGCACGGCCGAGTTCCACCGCATCGCCCGGGAGCTCGAGGCGGACCCTGACCGGATCGCTGAACTATTCCGTTCGTCGAGGAACGGGTGAACGAGTCGACGCCGTCGATCAGGGAGCGCTTCGCAGCGCTGGCGTCCGCCCCCGAGTCGGAGCTGGACCTGGCGACGGGCGCGCTCCTGATCGCGGCCGAGGAGTATCCGCAGCTCCAGCTGGGGCCGTATCTGCGGCAGCTCGACCTCCTGGCCGAGCGGGTCCACGACCGGCTCGGCGACGAAACCGCGCCGCTCGTCATATTCCAGGAACTGAACCGGGTCCTGTTCGAGGAGGAGGGTTTCCGGGGCAACATCGAGGCGTACTACGATGTGCGGAACTCCTTCCTGAACGATGTCCTCGACCGCCGGCTCGGAATCCCGATCACGCTGAGCGTGGTCTATCTCGAAGTCGGTTGGCGGCTCGGGCTGCCTCTGGTCGGGGTGGGATTCCCGGGGCATTTCCTGGTTCGCTACGAAGGCGAGGCGCTGAGGATCCTGGTCGATCCGTTCGAATGCGGGCGGATCCGGTTCGAGGATCAGGCGCAGGAGCTCCTGGATCGGGTGTACGGCGGCATGGTCCGCATGCAGCCGGAGTATCTGCGGTCGGTCGGGAAGAAGGACATCCTGGTCCGGCTGCTCATGAACCTGAAGGGGATCTACCTGAACGCCAGGGACGACCGCCGGGCGCTCTCGGTGATCGACCGGATCCTGCTGCTCAGGCCCGGGGCGGCGGGGGAGATGCGGGATCGCGGCCTGCTGCTGGCCAGGATCGGGCGGGTCGAGGAGGCGATCGCGGAGCTGGAGCGGTACCTGGATGCATCGCCGGGGGCGCCGGACGCGTGGCGGGTGCGGGAAGTCATCGCCGCGCTGAACCGGGGCGAGCTGCGTCCCTCTTGAGGTGGTCTCCGGTGCGTGGCAGAACGAACGAGACGACCGGGACCCGGGCGCCGCGGCGGGAGCCGTCGCCAGCGCCGCGGTCCCGGATGTCGTGGGAAGGATCATGAGCGGGTTGCCGTTGCGAAGCGTGCACGAGACGCTGGGCGCGCGGTTCGGGGAGGTCGGGGGCGTGATGGTCCCGCGGAACTACGGGGATCCGGCGGCCGAGTACGCGGCCGCCCGGTCGGGCGCCGCGGTCGTGGACCGGTCGGAACGGGGGCGGATCCGGGTCTTTGGCCGGGATCCGGTCCGGATCGTCCACGGGCTGGTCACGAATGACGTGGCGGGCGCCGGGGCGGGGCAGGGGGTCTACGCCGCGCTGCTCACGCCGAAGGGCAAGATGCTGGCGGACCTGCGGATCTTCCGGCTTGCCTCCGGGGAGATCGTGCTGGACGTGGAAGCTGCCGCGAAGGAGAACGTGCTGGCCACGTTCCGCAAGTACGTGCCGCCGCTCTTCGCGCGTTTCGAGGATGTGAGCGCCGGACACGGCGTGCTCGGCGTGTTCGGGCCCGGGGCGCGGGAGGCGATTGCGCGGGTCGTCACGGACCTGCCGGCCGCCGATGCGCCGGAAGACGCGTTCTTGGAGACCGCGTTCGACGGCGCGCCGCTCCTGGTGGCGCGCACCCTCTTCGCCGGCGTGGACGGCTACGATCTGTTCGCACCGGCGGACTCCCTGGTGCCGCTCTGGCACGGGCTCGTCGATGCGGGCGCGCGGCCCATGGGCCACGGCACGCTGGACGTGCTCAGGATCGAAGCCGGCCGTCCGCTCTGGGGCGCGGAGCTGGACGAGAACGTGATCCCGCTGGAGGCCGGGCTGCGGGAGCGCGCCATCAGCGACACGAAGGGGTGCTACACCGGCCAGGAGGTCATCATCCGGATCCTCCACCGCGGACACGTCAACTGGCATCTGCGCGGCATGCTGCTCGGGGATGTTCCGGTCCCTGCCCGCGGTGCGCCCCTGCTGCGCGAGGGCGAGTCCCGGCAGGTCGGCCGGGTGACCAGCGCGTGCTCGTCTCCCGCGTTCGAGCAGACCATTGCGCTCGGCTACGTGCGCCGGGAGGTTGAGCCGCCGGCGGAGCTCCGGCTGGGAGCGCCGGATGGGCCGCCGGTCCGGGTCGTGAGCCTACCGTTCGGGGACTCGGCGGAGCTGGCCGGGGGGGGCTTCCCCGGCTGACCTGCTCGGCGCAGCTGGCCGCACCGGGGCACCGGACCGGTCGCGGCCGGGCCGCCTTCCATTCTCGGGATGGAGGCGACGTCGTCCCGGCCGCGTCGCCGGGCGCCTCGACCTCCGCGCCGCGCAGCCGGCCTCCACTGCGTCCGTCCGATCCTCCCGGAGCGCCGTACCCACCGCCCGCTCCCGGGGCCGGCCCGCTTCATCACAGTCGGGTCTCCTTCCCCACCCCCGCTCGAGTAGACGCTGACCGCGGCCGGAGCATTTGCGACGATCGCGGTCTGGCGAGGCGTGAGCCCTCCCCGCCGATCCGACCTCCGCCCTGGAGTGCGGTTCGAGGGTCCGCTTCGTGCAGCCCGGGGCGTTGCGGAGACCGACCCAGGAGCAGGAGGACCGCCATGAGCCCGAGGAAGTGGCCGCACCCGCAGGAATGGCTGGCCCGTCGCTACCGCCGTGCGCACGAGGCATGGGATCGCGAGCCCGTCGGCCGGCTCGAGCGCGCGGGGTTCGGGGACCTCGAGGGGTTGCAGGGCGACTACGCGCGGCGCCCCGCCTACTGGCGGACGCGGGGGGAGCTCCAGCGGCCGCGCCCCGTCGGGAGCGGCTGGCCGCACGGAGTCCATGAGCTCACGCCCGAGCAGGAAGAGAGGCACCTGCGCGCGTTCCGGGACCGGGACCTGGCTCGCGCCGTCGACTTCGCGCTCTACAACGCCATCGGCCCCGCAGCGGACCGGATCGCCGTCTACGCCAAAGACGCGGTGATCACCCTCGCGGGCGTGGTGCCGGATCGAGCGTACGCCCGGGAGGCGGTGGCCACCGCCCGAGCGATCCCGGGGGTGCGTCGCGTTCGGAACGGGCTCCGGACCATGCGCGGGGGCGTCGGTCCCCAGCTCCACTGACGCGCGCCGGGAGCCGACGAGCCCGCGAGAGCGACGCGCGAGCGAACACGGTCGGTGCCCCGCCTCCCGCCGCGAGGCACCAATGGATTGCGCCGGTGGCGGAACGGGCGCATCTTGCCGGGCGTCTCAGCAAAGTGCAGCCAGGAACTCGATCGTTGATGCGAGGCGAACCGGTGAGTACGGAAGCGGACCGCAAGCCGGAAGGAGAGGGCCGCGGTCCTTTCATTCACATTTTCGTCTACGGCACCCTGCGTCGGGGCGTGGCCGCGTCCCCGCTCATGGAGCGGTGCGAGCTGGTCGGGCCCGCCACGGTGACGGGCACCCTCTACGACATCGATGGAGAATTCCCCGCCCTGGTCCTGGCGGGGAATGGACGGGTCCACGGCGAAGTGTGGCGCTGCCCGGCCGACATCCTGCCGGAGCTGGATCGCTACGAGGGCATTGACGACCGGCTCTTCCGCCGCGTCGCGCTGCGCGCCGGCGGCATCGCCTGCTGGACCTACGTTGCGGGCCCGGCGCTGGCGGCCCGGCTCCAGCCGGACCGCCGCATCCCGGGCGGCCGCTGGCCACCGGCCGAGCCGCCACGCTAGGCGCCGCGCCTCACCGCACGGCCACGCCCTTACCGCACGGTCACGTCCTTACCGCACGGTCACGTCCGCGTCGTTACGCGGCTTGAGTTGCCAGGCCCCGCCGCCGGCGGCCGGTACGAGCAGCCCGGTCACGTCGATGGTGGCGTCGACCGAGAAGCGCGAGCGCGAGATCCCCGTACTCGGATCGATCACGATCTGCAACGAGCCGCTCGCGTCCTGGACCGTGAGCACCACATTCCCGCTCTGCTGGTCGTCGATGATGTCGACGATCCGCACGCCCACGACCCGGACCTGGGCCGCGTCGAGCTGGCCCTGGTCCGCGTTCGCCGCCTGGGCGGCGGTGAGCTGGACGGGCGCGGGGAGCCCGGCGCCGATCTGGAGCAGCGTCGGAGTGACATCCCGTAGGACGCGCTGACCGTTGACCACGGCAATGGTGCCGAGCATGCTGACCCGGTCGCCCGCCGCCACCGGCGTCCCGGTGGTCAGGTTCGTGGTGCGGATCGCGCCCGTGTTGTCCCAGAGGTGGACGCTGCCATCCGTGAAGTCGCCGCGCGCGTTCAGGGCGACGCCCTCGATCCGGACCGTGCGCCCGACCGGGAGCGTCCGGGCCTCGGAAATCGTCACCGTCGGCCAGTCGACCGCCAGGTCGGCGTTCGACCGAGGCTTGAGCTGCCAGCGCGCGCTGTTCTCGACCGGGACGAGCACGCCGGTGCCCGAGACCAGGATTGCGCCCGGCACGAACGGCCCGGGGTTGATTCCCGCGTGCAACAGCACCTCGAGCGGCCCGCTCCCATCGTTCACGGTCACGCGGACATAGCCATCGAGCGTCTCGCTCGTGCTGAGGATGAGCGCGTTCGCCACGCGGACCAGCGCGGCATCCCGCGTACCCTGGTTGGCGCCCGCCGCCTGCGCCGTGCTCAGCGCCACGGGCACCGGCAGCTCGGACGAGCCCAGCCGCTCGACTGTCGCATCGATCAGGACCGGCTGACCCTCGAACACGCTGACGCGGCCGATCACGCCAATGCTGTCCCCCACCGCGATCGGCTGAGCCGGCTGCTGGACCTGCATGGCGCGGATCGCTCCGGTCGCGTCCGCCAGGTGCAGGGTGTTGTCCCCGAACACGTTCCAGCCGGTCAACGCCTTGCCGCGGACGTAGACCCGCCTGCCGACGGCCTCCGCGCGCGCCTGCGCGACCGTGACCGTCGGGAACGAAATCGAGAGGTCCAGAACGGAGCGAGGCTTCAGACGCCACGTCCCCGTCGGGGTGGGCACGAGCAGCCCGACCACGTCCAGCACGCCGCCCAGCCTGTACGGCTCGAAGGAAATTCCGGTGTGCTGGTCGATCAGGACCTCCAGGATGCCGGTGCCGTCGTCCGTGGTCAGCAGGAGATCGCCGGCGGGGGTCACGGCCCGGTCAATGATGATCGTGCCGGAGACCCTCACCTGCGCCGCGTCGAGCTGACCGCCGTTCGCGTTCGCGGCGGTCGCGGCGTTCACCGTGACGGGCGCCGGCGGCTCGGCGCCGGGCCGCAGCAGGATGATCGTCGCGTCGTTGACCGTCGGCTGGCCGTCACGCAGGGCGATGGAGCCGATGACCCGGATCGTGTCCCCGGGCGAGAAGGTGGCCTCGAGCGCGCGCGTCACCCGGATCGTGCCCGTCGCGTCCTGGACGTGCACCGTCGAATCCCCGAACGTGTGCCAGGCGTTGAGGGCCGCGCCCTCGACCAGCACCCGCGAACCGACCGGAAGCGTTCTCGCCTCGCCCACCGTCGCGGGCGGGAAGCTCATGGCCACCTCGAACTCGACCGTGTCCCGAGCCGGGACGGTGAGGCGGTTCGTGCCCCCGCGCGCCACGCGCAAAGTGTCCGGAACGGTGCTGGCGTCCACGACCAGCTGATACTGGCCGACCGGCACCCGCGGCATGGTGAAGATGCCGCCGGCATCGGTGTTGGCGCGCGCCACCGTATCCCGCACGCTCCGCAGCAGCAGCATACGGATCGTCGGCGCCGGGGCATCCACGTTGGGGTCCCACTGGTTGTTGCCGTCCCGGTCCACGAACACGTGCCCGACGACCGTGCCGGTCTCGGAAATGGTGAGGACACGGTCCGAACCGGATTCGCAGCTCGCGGCCACGCCCACGGCGAGGCCGAGCCAGAGGAAGCGTGTGATCAAGCGGCGCATCAGTAGTTCACCCTCAGGCCGAGGCGGAAGATGCGGCCGGCGGTCCGCCGGGCCAGCGGCTTGCCGAAGTTCGGGTTCGCGACGAGCGGAACCGCGACGGTCCCCGCGACCGGGTCGCGCACCAGGGCCCGGCTGTCGTCCACGAGGTACAGCGCACGGTCGACTGCACCGAAGTCCGACTCGATCAGGTTCAGGCCGTCCACGAAGAGCTCCGTGTCGTACCGGCCGAGCCGCATGAGCGAGAGGGAGAGACGCGCGTCCAGCGAGTGGATCGACTCGCCGCGGCACGCGTTGCGCTCCACGAAACGCCCGACCTGCGAACGGAGGCATTCCCACTGCCGGACCAGCTCGTCGGTGCCGGGGATCGCGTTGTCCACGAAGGCCGGATCGTTGCGGCCCGAGCCGTCCCCGTTCATGTCGACGCCGTCCCGGAACCCGGGGGTGAACGGGTACCCCGACTGATACCGGTAGACGCCGGCGATGCTGACGCCCGCCAGGATCGGCAGTCGCAGCTCGGCGCCGACGGCGAGCCGGTGCGGAACGTCGAAATCCGACCGGCCGTCCGCCCAGTCGCGGTCGTTCAGACTGTCCGGGAAGGGCGAAAGTTGGGCCTCCGGCCCGCCGCCCCGCCCGGAGAGCCAGTTGTCCGTGGTTCTCGAGAAGGTGTAGCGCGCGAACAGGCCGAGCGACCCCGAGGGCTGGTGCTCGAGCTCGAAGGTCACGGCCCGGTAGTCCGAATGCCCATCCGGATTGAACGCCGAGACCACGTCGTAATCCGCGAAGCGCCGGTTCGAGCCCAGGACTGCCGCGACCATGGAGCCGGACTGCGCGAGCGTGCCGTACACGGGCCGGCCGTGCGCGTCGACCGCCACGGGGGAGGGCATCAGGTTGATGTCCGCCCGGCGCGGCAGGAAATCGGTATGGCGGTAAACCGCAGAAACGTGGAGCGCCGTGGACGGCCCGAGCTGCCGGCTCATGCCGACGCTCGCGCGGAAGGTGCGCGGCGCCTCGAAATCCGGACCCAGCAGCGCGAGCCGCGGCCCCATGAACGGGGCGCTCAACGTGTCCGGGAGCTCAGGCCAGCTGCTCAGCTCGCCGAAGCCACGCCGCACCCGCACGGTGCCGCTGTGCGAAACGAGCTCCGCGAGGATCGCGGGATCGACCAGGTCATAGTAGATCCCGGCGCCGCCCCGGAGGACCCAGTTCCCCTGCTCCTGGACATCCCAGACAAATCCGAGCCGCGGGCTCAACTTGCCCCGGCTCCGCGGGATCCGGTTGTTGAGCAGGCCGCTCCGCCGCGCCCAATCCACGTCGAGGACGATCTCGTCCTGGGGGAGCTGCTCCCGTTCGTAGCGGACGCCGATCGTCACGTCGAAGCCGGGACCCGCGTTCCACGTGTCCTGCGCGAACGCCGCGAACTGGAGCACGTTGAAATTCGCCGCGGGCAGCCCGCCGGAGAGCTGCATGAAATAGCCTTCCCGGCGTTCGAACTCGTCCACGCCGCCGAACACGAACTCGCCGCCCCGGCCGTACCCGTAGGTGTACTCGTGCTTGTTGTACAGCGCGGCCAGGCCGAACTTGAGGCGGTGCACGTCCGAGATGCGCTGGAAGGTCTGACTCCCGAACACGACCGACCGGGCAACCGCGCCCGGCAACGCCGCATCCGCACCGAACGCGAGCCCGCCCACCGTGATGCGCGTGCTCGGCAGCGCCTCGCCGACGAACTCCTGGACAGTGCTGCCCTGGCCGACCAGGTACTCACGTTCGCTCCGCTCGATCCCGAACCGGAGCTCGTGGGTCCAGCGGCTGCCGAGCACGGACGCCAGACTCGCCGCCAGCGACAGGTCGTTCCCCTGGAACTGCGATTCCGGGCTCGCGCTGCGCGCGGCGCCAGGGTCGAAGCTCGCGGCGGGCAAGGACGAGATGTTCGTCCGCACCATCAGGGCGTGCTCCGGCGCGATCTGCCAGTCGAACCGGCCGAAGCCCGAGACCGCTTCGTTGCGGAACGACCGCGGGCGCTGATACGCCTCGAGGTCGACGCCGTACACGCTGCGCGCGACGGGCACCAGCTCGGCCGCGGCCGATTCCACCTCCCACGCCCGGGGGAACGGCGCCTCCGAGCGCCACGCCTCGATGCCCAGAATGAATTGCGCGGTGTCCCGAATGATCGGACCGCTCATCAGGAACCCGCCCCGCAGGGCGTTGTGGCTGACCGCGCCGGGCTCGAAGTACTTCGAGGACCACAGCCCGCCGCCGGACCAGGTCCCGAAGGTGCGGACCTCCAGGTCGCGCGTGCCGCGTCGGGTGTGTCCGGTCAGGTAACCGCCCGCGAAGCCGGACCACTCGACGTCGATCCCGTTCGTCACCAGCTCGACCCGGTCGAACGCGCTCAACGGGAACGCGGAGCCGGGGAGCACCCCGTCGGCCAGGTCGGGGTGCCGGGTGCCGGCGTACGGGACGCCGTCGATGACCATGCCGGACAGCGAGCGCGGCAGGCCCTCCACCTCGAGCTCGGGCGTGGCGATGGTCGACGACCGCAGCGCGTCCGCCAGCTCCCGGCGCCGGTCCGGCAGGCGGTGCAGCTCGAAGCGCGAGATCTCCTGGCTCTCACCGGCTCGCGCCCCGGCCAGCGCGTTCGCTCCGTAGGCGACGACGTGCACGCTGTCGACCGGCGGCGGCGCAGGCTCCAGCTCGATGACCAGATCCACCTTCCGGCCGGGCCGGACCGGGATCCCGGTGATCCGCTGGGGCCGATACCCGAAACGCTCGGCGAACAGCTCGAACTCGCCCGGCGGCAGCACGCTGATCGTGAACCGCCCGGTATATGAGGTCGTGACCACGCGCGTGAGCCCCGACGTGGTCTCCGTCAGGACGACCGAGACCTCGCCGAGGGGCCGACCGTCCGGCCCCTGGACGACACCTCCCACGGTGCCACCGGTCAGGCTCTGCGCGAGGACGGTGGATGCGAACGCGAGCGATATCAACGACGCGCTCACTCCGCAAGCGATGAAGCGCGGCAACCGACTCATATGGGGAACTGAGCGTGATGAGGGTGTGGTCTCAGCGGGTAGGCTGAACGGACCAGAACTTTCGGCTGCAATCATAATTTTTTCGGTTGGCACCCGCAATCCGAGGCCCGACCGAGCCGAGATAGGAGATGGCGTCTCGAACGTCCGCGGAAATGCCTGTCGTTTGCGGACAGGCGGGGGCTTGGGGCAAGAATCGGACCATGATCGGCGCCCGCACCCGCGTGGCGCGGCGCCTGATCCGCACGGGCGCTTCCGACCGCGCCGGCGCGCAGAGCATGGCGGGAGCTTGCGGTGGCGGTGCGCGGGGCCGAATGTGGTGCGGCCGCCGGCGTGGGCGCGGGTGTGGAACGCGGGGGTGGAGTGCCCGGTCTCCTGTGGAAAGGATGCCACAGTCCCGGGGCCGCGAGGAGGGTGCAGAGCAGGGACGGGATCTGGTACGGATTCTGCACCCCTGCGGCGCCCTCCGCGCGGCGTTCGCGCCGGCACCGACCGAAACGACTCCTCGAAGGCGCGCCGCGAGCGCAGGTCCAGCACCGCGGACGCAGCCGGTGTGACGGGACGGACTGTGCAGGATCCACTGGAGACAGATCGCGGGAAGCCATCCCGGCGCGGGGCCGGCTGGCTGATCAAGCTCGTGGTATCCGGGCTGTTGATCGCCTGGGTGGTGGGGCGTGCCGATCTCGCGCAGGTGCTCGCCGCGCTGAAGAGCGCGAAGCCGGGCTACGTGGTGGTGGCGGCCCTGACGTACCCGGTCGGCTGGACCATCAGCATCACGCGCTGGAGGTTGCTGCTCGGCGCGATGCGTACGCGGGTCCCGCTCTCCCAGGTCGTCCAGTCCTACCTGTCGGCGATCTTCGTGAACAACCTGCTGCCCTCGACGGTGGGCGGAGACGCGCTCCGGATCTACGATTCCTGGCGGTGGGGCGCGGGCAAGGCCGGCGCGGTGGCGGTGATCGCGGTCGACCGGCTCATGGGGGTCTTCGTGCTCCTGGCCTTCGCGGTCGGGGCCATGACGTTGGCGCCGCACGTGATCGAAGAGCTGCCGCTCCTGCCCCTGTGGATGGGGATGAGCGCGGCGGCGCTCGTGGGGCTCGCGGGCGCGGCGTTCCTCCCGATCCCGGGCGTCCGCGCCTGGGCCGCCGGGCAGATGCGCCGGCTCCCCCCGGTGCTGCACCGTCCGGTATTGCGGTTCGCCGAGGCGTTGCGCGGGTTCCGGGACGACCCGAAGGTGCTGCTGCGGGCGCTGGGGCTCTCGGTGATGCTGCAACTGAACGTGATCCTCCACTACGTGCTGCTCGCGAAGGCGCTCTCCCTCCCGGTGCAGACGTCCGCGTTCTTCCTGATCATCCCGATCTCCCTGGCCATCATGACGATCCCGATCACGGTCAACGCGATCGGGTTGCGCGAGAACGTCTTCGCATTCTTCCTCGGGATGTTCGGCGTGCCGGTCTCCACCGCGCTCGCGTTCTCCTGGCTGGCCTTCGGCCTGGTCCTGCTCCAGGGCAGCGTCGGCGGCGTGGTGTACGCGTTGCGCGGGAGCGGCGGTGTACGTGAGGTGCCGGACGCAGCCAGGTCAGCAGTGGCCCCGGACGCCGACAGTCGCCCCGTGCCAGGCTCGTGATGGAGCGGCCCATGTCCGACGTACGGCAACACAGATTCAGCTGTGAGCCCTCCCGGCCGGCCCCGGCCTCCGGCCCGGCGTCACCCGGGCGATGCGCCGGGCGCACCCCGAACCCCCTGGTGCGCTAGCTCCGAGCAGCCGGATATCGGAATCGAGCATAGAATCCACCGGATGACGACGTCGCAATGGAAACGAGGGCCACGGAATGGTCGCCGAGGTGTCTGCCTGCGCACGGCCGCAGTGCGTTCACGTATGGGAACGAATGAGACGTACGGGGGAGCCGATCGATGAGCAATGAGGTCTTCGGGCGTCTGGCCCGCATCGTGGCAGACACGTTCGGCATCGATTCCGGCACGGTCACGCCGGAGATGACCGCAGAGGACGTCCCGAACTGGGATTCGCTGAACCACCTGCGGTTGATCAGCGCGGTCGAGGCGCACTTCGGAATCCGGTTCACCATGGCGGAGGTCATGGGATTCCAGAACGTCGGCGACCTGTTGGCGGTGGTCGAGCGCAAGAGCGAGGCGGCATGAAGCTCGGGGTGTTCGCGCGTCGATTCCTGGTGCCGGCCCATCTCCGCACGCTGATCTACTTCCTGAGGAATCGCGCGCTGGTGAGCCCCAGGGCGGAGGTGGATTTCACGCCGAACCTGGTGCTCGGGAAGGGCGTCGTGATCAGCGCGTTCAGCAAGATCAAGGCGACGGACGGGCCGCTCATCTGCGGCGACGGCGTGATGATCGGGCCCGGTTGCTTCATCAGCTCCGGGAGCCGCGGCATCCGGATCGGGGCGAACACGCTGATCGCCGCGAACACGGTGATCGTGGGGAACAACCACAGCTACGACCGGCTCGACATGCCCATCAAGGAGCAGCCCCTCCGGTCGCTCGGGATCGAGATCGGGCCGGACGTCTGGATCGGCGCGAACGTGTGCATCCTGGACGGCGCGAAGATCGGCGAAGGCGTGGTGGTGAGTGCGGGATCGGTGGTATCCGGCACGATCCCGCCGCGCATGATCGTGGCCGGGAACCCGGCGAAGCCGGTGTTCGAGCGCCGGTAGTCCCGCCGAGCTCAGCCCGGAACCGGCTGCCAGGCGGCGAGGGCGTTCCGATCGATCTTGCCGTTCGCGTTCAGGGGCAGCGCATCGAGCCGGTGGATCGCGGCCGGGCGCATGTATGAGGGCAGCCGGGTGGCCAGGGCCTGGGCCACCGTTTCGACCGGGATCGTGCCGCCTTCGAGGAAGAGGACCAGGCGCGGGTGCCCCACCTCCGTACGCTGCACGACCGCAGCCACCGCTGATGCGTCACAGACCTCCCGGGTATGCGATTCGATTTCGGCCAGTTCGATCCGGTGTCCGTCGATCTTGACCTGGTGGTCGGTCCGGCCGCGCCAGGAGACCGTTCCATCCGGATCCCGGCTCGCCAGGTCGCCGGTGCGATAACACGTCACCGGCCGGCCGTCGATCACCCGGGTGAAGTATGCAGCCGCGGTCCGCTCGGGATCGTTCCAGTACTCTCCGGCGAGCTGCGGGCCGTACAGGCAGAGCTCGCCGACCTCCCCGTCCGCGACCTCGGCGCCGGTCTCATCCAGGATCACGCCCCCCATGCCGTGCACGGGCGTGCCGATCGGGACGATGCCATTGACCGCCCGGGCGGTGGAAGCGGACCGGTCCCAGCGGTACGTGTAGCAGAAGATCGTTGCCTCGGTAGGCCCGTACGTGTTCTGGATCACGGCGTTCGGCACGCACGCGGCCCATCGTTCGACGAGCGCCTGCGGCAAGGCCTCGCCGCAGAAGAGGTTGTAGCGCAGCGCGGGGAGCGAGATCTCGTCGAAGAACCGGCTCAGGTACGTGAGCACCGACGGCACCAGCATCGCGACCGTGGACTCCGACTCGGCAAGGGTGCGGTAGACGTTCAGGTAGAACGTGCCCCTGCGCGGGACCACGTGCACGCTCGCGCCGAGCGCCCACGGCACGAAGATGTTCATGACGGACAGATCGAAGCCCAGATCGAACATCTGGAGGAATCGATCGTCCGCGGACATCGCGTAGAAGCCGTCACGGAGCCACGCGTCCGCGAAGCTCGCCAGGTTCCCGTGCCGGATCGGCACCCCCTTGGGCCGCCCGGTCGTGCCGGAGGTGAACAGGATGTACGCGAGCTGGTCCGCATCCGCGCGGCGTGGTGCCACGTGCCCGGTCGGCTCGCCGGGACTGTTGCGGTCCTGCGACAGGTTGGCGACGTCGATCCACGGGCAGCCGGTGGCGTCCGCGGCGGCACGGGCCGCAGGATGGTCCTGGCTCGAAATCACCGCCTGGAGGCCGGCATCCTGGATGATGTCCCGGTTGCGCCGTTCCGGATTCGCGGTGTTGAGGGGGGTGTAGGCGGCGCCGGCGAGCCAGCAGCCGAGGAGCGCCGCATAGGTCATCCGGTCGTCGTGGGCGACGACGCCGATCCGTTCCGGGGCGTCCGCCGCCTCCAGGATGCGAGCGGCAACGGCGTGCGCGGCGCCGAGGAGATCGGCGTAGCTGAAGCACCCATCGTGACATACCAGCGCGGTGCGGTCGGCGTGCCGTTGCGCGCTGTCCAGGATGCGAAGGAGGAGGTCGTGCGACGTCGCGTGCATCATCCGGTTCCTGGCCCGAGGGAGGGTTTCGACGCATCCGCCGGCTCCCGCTGGGAGCCGATGCTAGCGTGGTTCGGTGAGCGGCGTCAATGGGCGGGAGGGGACGGGAACCCACCGGGCGGCGCGAGCGAGTGTCTTGAGCTACGAACCGGCGCAACGGTATTTTTCTTGCGACCCGGTCGTGGGCTCGGTGCGACCCACGTTTTCTCCTTCGCCCGATCGTGAGCCAATCCCTCAAGTCCGTGGTGCAGCCGCCCGACAGGGCGCCGGTGGCGGGCGATCCAGCCAGCCGCGGAAAAGCGTCCGAGCCCATGCGAGTGCTCGTGCTGGGTCCGCACCCGTACTACATCGATCGGGGCACTCCGATCGATGTCGACATCCTGTTGAGGGCGTTGAGCGAGCGGGGCGAGCGGGTGGATGCGCTGGTCTACGCGGACGGGGAGGACCGGCACTACGAGAACGTCCGGCTGCACCGCATCCCATCGATCCGGTTCCTGCACGGTGCCCGGCCCGGGCCATCGCTGAAGAAGCTGCTTTCCGACGTTCTCTTCTTCTTCACCGCGCTGCGGCTCGTCCTTAGGAACGATTACGACGTCATCCACGCGGGCGAGGAGGCGGCGGCCATGGCGCTGGTGTTCCGGCTGATCCGCGGGGTGCCGTACGTCTATGACATGGACTCGTCCGTGGCGCAGCAGATCGTCGAGCGGTTCGGCTGGCTGCGCTTCATGGCCCCGCTCTTCAACAGGGTCGAGGCGCTGCTGCTCCGGCACTGCGTGGCGGCGGCGCCGGTCTGCCTGCCGCTGGCGAAGCTGGCGGAGACGCGGGGTGCTCCGGTGGTGTTCACGCTGCACGACATCTCCCAGCTCGAGCCGCCGGCGGAGGAAGAGGGTCCGCCGCTCCGTGAGCGGCTGGGGGTGCCGGGGCCGGTCGTGCTCTACGTGGGCAACCTCGAGCCGTACCAGGGGATCGACCTGTTGCTCGAGAGCTTCGTGATCGCGAGCCGGGAGCACGAGGGGTTGACGCTTGCGATCGCGGGGGGCCAGGACGGGGACATCCGGGCATACCGCCGCAAAGCGGAACGGTTGGGGATCGGGGACCGGACGCACTTCCTGGGGCGCTGGCCCGTGACGAAGCTGGGCGCGCTGCTGCGGAGCGCGGACATCCTGGTGGCGCCGCGGATCAAGGGGATCAACACGCCGCAGAAGGTCTTCCCGTACCTGCATTCGGGGATCGCGGTGCTGGTCACCGGCATCCCTGCCCATACCATGGTCCTCGATTCATCGGTGGCGTATATCGCGGCGCCGGAGCCCGCCGCGTTCGCGAAAGGGATGGTGGAGCTGGCGCGGGATCCGGAGCTGCGCCAGCGGCTCGGGGAGGCGGGGCGCGCGTTCGTCGAGCGCAACCACACGTTCTCGGCGCACCGGCGCCGGGTCGACGAGCTGTACGATTATCTGGCACAAACCATTTTGCGACGGTAGCCGCAACGCGGGGCCGGTCGGCGGTGGGCCGCGGGCCGGCCGTGGTCGGCGTGGTCGTTCTCAAAGGAGAGACACGTGCGCGTACTCGTAACGGGCGGGACGGGCTTTACGGGCAGCCACCTGGTGCGCCGCCATCTGGAACTCGGGCACCACGTGACGGTGGTGGACAATCAACCGGGCCTGTTCGCGGATGAGCTCCAGGCGCTCGGCGCGGAGCTGGTCCTGGGCTCGGTGACGGACGCGGAGCTGATGAACCGTACGGTCCGCGGCCACGACGTGGTGTACCATCTCGCGGCGGCGTTCCGGAAGATCAACGAGCCGAAGAAGACGTACTGGGACGTGAACGTGGAGGGCACGCTCAACGTGCTGGCGGCCGCCGAGCGCGCGGGTGTGCCCAAGGTCGTGTACTGCAGCACGCAGGGCGTGCACGGCGACGTCAAGAACCCGCCGGGTGACGAGGACTCTCCCATCGCGCCCGCGGACTACTACCAGTACACGAAATGGGAGGGCGAGCGGGTCTGCGCCGAGTTCATGGACCGCGGGATGGACATCACGATCGTCCGCCCGACGGCGATCTACGGGCCGGGCGACCCGGGCCGCTTCCTGATCCTCTTCCGGCTCGCCCAGAAGGGGCGGTTCCTGATGTTCGGGGACGGGAAGACCACGTATCACCCGGTCTACATCGACAACCTGGTCGACCTGTTCCTGCTGGCGGCCACCCATCCGGCGGCGAAGGGGCGCACGTACATCGGCGGCGATGAGCACTACTACACGTTGAACGACCTGGTCAAGGCGGTCGGCCGGGCGATCGGCGTGGACGTGGACATCGTGCACCTGCCCTTCACGCCGCTCTGGCTGGCGGCGGTGGCCGTGGAGTTCGCGTGCATGCCCTTCCGGATCTCTCCGCCGCTCTTCCGCCGTCGCGTGGACTGGTTCCGGCAGGTCCGCGCCTTCAAGATCGACCGCGCGAAGCAGGAGCTGGGCTACCGTCCGGCGGTGGGGCTGGAGGAGGGGCTCGCCCGGACGGCGGAGTGGTACCGGGCGAACGGATACATCTCCGCGTAGCCGGCGTACGCGACGTCGCCCCGATCCCGGTGCCCGGTGAGGCCTGGTGCGGCTCGCCGGGCGTCGTCATGTCCGGGGCGACGTCATCCAGGCTCCCTCCCGCGGCCGCTCGCCGGGTGCCCGGCGGAATCCACCGGCATCCGACGAACGATCCGGGGCAAGGCTGAAGACCGGCTCAGGCCGAGCCGGCGACGGCGCGGCCCGCGCGGCGCACCGGCGTGAGCTTGTGGTTCGGCCCGCGCGGGTGCTTCACCAGCCGATTGCCAATGGCGAGGTAGTCCAGGTTGCCCGCGAGGAACGCACGCACGCAGTCCTCCGCGTCACAGACGATGGGCTCCTCGTGCATGTTGTAGCTGGTGTTGATGATGGCGGGCAGCCCGGTGCGCCGGTAGAACGCCTCGATGATCCTGTAGTAGCCCGGATTCCGGTCCCTGCGCACGAGCTGTGGACGGGCCGTGCCGTCGAGGTGCACCACGCCGGGCATCGCGTTCCGCATCCACGGCGTGCAATCGAAGGTCACCGTCATGAACTCGGCCGGGTGCTCCGCCCCGTCCACGTTCTCGAAGCAGCGGTGCCGCTCCTCGTACAGCGCGGACGGCGCGAACGGCATGAACTCCGTGCGCCGCAGGTTCCGGTTCAGCCAGTCGTTGACGGTCGGGTCCGTGGGCTGGTAGAGGATCGACCGGTTGCCGAGCGCGCGCGGCCCGTACTCCATGCGCCCCTCTGCCCGGGCGACCACGTAGCCCCGCACCAGCAGATCCGCGATCGTCTCCTCGATCGGCTCGGTGACGGGCTCCGGCTCGAGGCCGTGCGCCCGGAGCGCGGCGTCCACCTGGGACTCGCCGAGGTCCGGGCCCAGATAGACGTCTGCCAGCGGCTCGGGCTCGTAAGGCATCGTTCGGTCCAGGACGCCGGGCACGCACGCGGCCAGGGCGGCGCCCACCGGGAGCCCGCCGTCCCCCATGTGGGGATGGATGAAGATGGCGTCCACCTCGGGGAGCTCGTGCACCTCCTGGTTGACGCGCACGTTCGCAAACACGCCTCCGGCCATGGCCACGATGCGCAGCCCCGTGACCCGCGCCCAGTGCCTCACGTAGCGGCGGACGAGCTCCTCGGTGTGCCGCTGGATGCTGGCCGCGAGGTCTTCCCGCGTCCAGCCCCGCGGCAGCCGCCGCTCGAGCGCGCGGACCGCGCCGAGGTGCGCCACGCCCGCGCGGTTGATGAGCGTGCCGTTCCGTTCATCGATGAATTCGGCGAGCAGCGACATGTACTTCGGCTCCCCGTGCGCGGCGAGGCCCGTGACCTTGCCTTCGTGCTTCATGGCCTTGAAGCCGCACAGGTGCGTGGCGTAGGCGTAGTAGTTGCCGAGCGAGTTGTACGCGGAAACCTCGTGGAGATACTCCCACCGGCCGTTGCGCACGGCGTAGACCAGCGAGCTCTTGCGGTCCCCGCCGCCGTCGATGGACACCACCAGCGCGTCCCGGAAGCCGCTCGTGTAGTAGGCCGAGGCGAGGTGCGCGAAGTGGTGGTCGACGAATCGGACGGGACAGCGGATACCGAACTCTTCGCGCAGGATCCGCCGGATCTCGCGGCGACGCCGCGCCCAGCTCGGCGCGAGCATCGCGTAGTAGGCGGTCTCGAGGAACGGAAGGTAGCGGCGGTACCTCGCGAACGTACCGGCCGCACGCTTGATCATCCCGCTCACACCGGCGGGCGGTTGCTGGAACCAGCCGTGGAACGCCTGTAGCTCGTCGACGAAGATGTCGTCGCGGCCCCCGACGAGCACGGCATCGAGGTCCGAAACATCCGTGGAGCTCAGCCGAAGGACCTCCCGGATCGACTCCCGGGGGAACCCGACCACCAATTTCAGCCTGCAGTAGCGCTCTTCGTTGACCGCAGCGAGGATCCGGCCATCCTCGATGATCGCCGCGCCGCTATCGCCCTCCGTGCCGAGTCCGAGTACCCGCAAGGCGCCCTCCCGCGCTCGGAGCGCAACTGCACGCTCGGTTCATTGGTGGACTACCGCATTCTCCCTCTCGATCCGTCCCAGCCAGTGTGCGACATCCAGGGCACCGTCGCCCCGCATGTACATCCGATACCAGATTTCGAGATTGAGGAGCATCCAGAGCCGGTGGTGGTGGTCGACCCGCCCGGACTGGTGCTCATCGAGCAAGCGAACGATGGGTTCCGGCCGAAGCAGGCCCTCCTCCACGAGGCGCGACTCGATCAGCGCCCGCCGGATCACGAACCGGAGCTCGTTCTTGAGCCAGTAAGCGATCGGGAACATGAACCCGCGCTTGGGCGCCCGGGTGATGGAGGTCGGCAGGTACCGCTCCGCCAGCTTGCGCAGCAGGTACTTGAGCCGGAACCCGCGCAGTTTGAGCCCGGTCGGGAGCCGGGCGGCGAACTCCGCCACGTGGTGGTCCAGGAGCGGAGACCGGCCCTCGATGGAGTGGGCCATGGTCATCCGGTCGAACAGGATGAGGAGATGCTCCGGGAGCCGGGTCGTGACGTCCGCGTGGAGGAGCCGGTCGAGGAGCTCGTCGGCGTCGGCGGCGTCGAACGCGTCGATGATGGGCCGGCGCGGATCCACGTCCCGGAGCTTCGCGGCGAAGTCGGGCGTGTAGAGCTCCTGGAGCTGCTCGGGCGTGAAGCGGAAATGCGCGGTCGCCTCGGCGTAGCGTTCCCCGCCCGAGTAGAACGAGAGCGAGTGCATCCACCGGAGCTTGGCGACCGTGTTCTTGTAGGAGAAGCTGTCGGGGAACAGGCCGAGCAGCGGGCCGATCACCTTGCGGCGCAGCGCTTCCGGGACCCGGGCGTACAGGTCGATGAAGCCGAAGCCCGCCATGCGGTCGTAGCCCGCGAGGAGCTCGTCGCCGCCATCGCCCCCGATGGCGACCTTCACGTGCCGGGCGGCGAGCCGAGCCACGTGGTACTGGCACGCCGCGATGGGGTCCCCCGGCATGTCGAGGTGGTGCACCATCTCGGGGAGGAGCGTGAGCAGGTCCGGACGCACGATCTCCTCGTGGTGGTCCGTGCCGTACCGTTCGGCGACGATCCGCGCGGCCGGGAGCTCGTTGTAGTCCGCCGACTCCGTCCCGATGCTGAAGGTGGGTACGCCGGCGCCCTGTATCCGTGAGACGAGGGCGGTCATCAGGGAGGAGTCGATCCCGCCGGAGAGGAAGGTGCCGACCGTGTGGTCGCTGACCAGGTGCAGCCTGACGGCGTCGGTGAGCACCTCCTCGAGCCGATCGGTCAGCTCCTCTTCCGAGCCCTCCCACTTCGGGCGATACCCCAGCTCCCAGTAGCGCCGGATCGTAGCCTCTCCGGTCTCGACGTCGAGCGTCAGCGTATGGGCCGGCGGCAGCGCCCGGATGCCCCGGAACATGGTGTGGGGCGAAGGGATGAACCGGAGCACGAGGTAGCCGTGGAGCGCTCCGGGGTCCAGGGTCGCGTCCGCCACGCCCCCGGCGAGCAGGCCCTTGATCTCGGACGCGAAAGCGAAGCGGTCCCCCTGGTGGGCATAGAAGAGCGGCTTCTGGCCGAGCCGGTCCCGGGCGAGGAACAGCTTGCGGGCGCGGGCGTCCCAGATGACGAAGGCGAACATCCCGCGCATCCGTTCCACGCACCGCTCGCCCAGCTCCTCGTAGAGGTGGACGATCGTCTCCGTGTCCGTGCGGGTCGCGAACCGGTGCCCGCGGGCCTCGAGCTCGTCCCGGAGCGCCTGGTAGTTGTAGATGGCGCCGTTGAAGACGACCCAGACCGAGCCGTCCTCATTGCTGAGCGGCTGGTGGCCGCCCTCGGTGTCGATGATGGAGAGCCGGCGGTGGGCGAAGCCAACGGGGCCATCGATCCGCTGCCCGTAATCGTCCGGACCGCGGTGCCGGAGCGCCGTGGACATTCTCAGGAGCCGGTCCGCATCGACTCCGGCGGGGTCTACGATGCCACAAAAACCGCACATGGTCGGTCGGCGTTCGGGTTCGAGGAATGCGTGCCGTCCCGCCCCGCATGCCGGTACCCGTCGGCGGGCGAACGATCCCGGGAACGGCGCTCACGCGCAAAGACCCGGGACGAAGGGCCCCGAGCGGTATCCGGCGCTCTACTACGTATTCTGGAGAACCGATCGTGCAGTGGTGCGTCGGCGCTTCCTCGCGGCGAGCGGGTCCCTGCACGGACTGGCTGGCGAGTTGCCGATGCAGCAGAGTTCGTAATCCGCCGACGGCATGGAAATCGTCACGCCGCCGGCGCTCTGCGCAATTCTTGCGCCAGGGGCCGGCCGCTCCGTGCGGAGGGGATCGATCGGGCCCGTGCGGGTTTTCGGACGGCAAGGCGGTGGGGCAGGGGTTGCGCCGGCTGTGGCATCTGCGCAGCAGAATGGGACAGCGTTGCACGGCCCGGGGCGTCGTGACGCGGGCCGGCTGGCACCGCTCCTACCGATGGAAACCGTCGCTTCGCGATTGTCGCAGGCCTCGTGGAGGGGTCGCCATGGTCGGCCACCGCGGCCGGATCGCGCCGGAAGGTCCGTTGTGGCATCGGCGCGGCGAGGCCGTCGATCCACGCTTCGGACTCCCCGTCACCGGGGTCCATGGGATCCACGAGCCTCGGAATGGGCGACGGCGGCGTGGTGCGGCTGGCGATACCCGGTCGTGGGGTGCTGGCGGTCCGCATGCCTCTTTTTCGAGCCAGGACAGGAAACGGCCACGGAACTTGCGGCTCGGGTCGCGTCGAATCCGGGGCACGGGAAGGAGTTGACGGCGGCCGCGTGAGGCGGAATGATCGAAGCGTTCGCGCCGCTCGGGCGGAACCCGGGGCGTGCGCCGCACGAGCTGGTTCTGGACGATCACGCCGGGTACCGGGTTCCCTGCGGTGCGGGTGGCGGGGGAGCGACCGGCGGGTGGTCCGGGCAGGTGCGGGTGTGGGCAGGGCGAGTGGCCGGGGCCGAGACGGGCGGTGGTGTCGGGTGGGTGGAGGAACGGGACAAAGGAGCTGCGCCGTTGGCTACGATTCTGATCGATGGGCACGTGCATCTGCACCGGTGCTTCGACCGTGCCGCGTTCCTGGCGGCGGCCGCGGCGCATTTCCGGGCCGCGGCGCGGGAGCTCGGGCTCCCGGCGTCCACGCCGGGCTGTATGCTGCTGGCAGAGACGCCTGCGGAGCGCGCGTTCGCGGAGCTCAGCGAGGGGCGCAGCCTGCCGCCGGGGTGGCGTTCCCGGGGCACGGCGGAGCGCGAATCCATCCTGCTCGACGGCCCCGACGGCGAGCGGATCGTGGTGATTGCCGGGAGGCAGCTCGTGACGCGGGAGGGGCTCGAGGTGATTGCGGTCGGGACGGTGGAGGCGCCGGCGGACGGCGGCGCGCTCGGGGCGATGGTGGACGAGATCCTCGGCGCCGGGACGATCGCGGTGGTGCCGTGGGGTTTCGGGAAGTGGTGGGGGGCGAGGGGGCGGGTGGTCGAGGCGCTGCTGACCACGCCCCGGCCAGGCCTGTTCCTGGGCGACAACTCCGGTCGCCCGGAAGTGGCCGGGGAGCCGGTCCACTTCCAGCGGGCGCGGGACGTCGGGATCGGCGTGCTTCCGGGGAGCGACCCGTTGCCGTTCCCGTGGCACGCCCGGCTCGTCGCCCGGTACGGATTCGTGCTCCCGGATGGGTTCGACGCTGCCGCGCCCGCCGGCCGCTTGCGGGCCGTGCTGCGGGATCTCACGGGTTCGCCCAGGGCGTTCGGACGGCGCGCGGCGCTGCCGGAGTTCGTCCGGAGCCAGATCGGAATGCAGGTCAGGAAACGGATCGGCCGTACCCGCGCGGGTGAGGGTGGGGCGGGGGAGGGGTCACCATGATTCGCCGGGACCCGGGCGCCGCGGCTGGAGCGGCCTACGACCTGATCGTGATCGGGGGTGGAGTCCACGGTGTGGCGCTCACGCTGGAGGCGGCCCGGCGCGGGTTCCGGCCGCTGCTCCTCGAGCGTGGCGACTTCGGCGGCGCCACGAGCTGGAACAGCATGCGGATCGTGCACGGCGGGCTCCGCTACCTCCACTCCCTGGACCTGCCGCGGTTCCGGGAATCCGTTGCGGAACGTCGTTGGTTCCTGCGGGAGTTCCCGGACCTGGTGCGCCCGTTCCCGATCCTCATGCCGCTCTACGGCCGGGGCCTGCGGCGGGCGAGCGTGCTCCGCGCCGCGCTCGCGATGAACGACCTCCTCTCGCGGGGCCGGAACCAGGGCGTTGAGGAGGGCGCGAGGATCCCGGATGGCCGGGTCCTTTCGCGGGAGGAGACCTTGCGGCTCGCGCCGGGCATCCGGGAGGAGGGGTTGGAGGGGGGAGCGCTCTGGTACGACGCGCTGATGCGCAGCTCCATTCGCCTTGTCATGGAGATGCTGCGCTGGGCGTGCCACGCGGGTGCGGCCGCGCTGAACCATGTCGAGGCGACGTCGCTCCTGACCGAGCACGGCCGCGTTCGCGGGGTCGAGGGCGTTGACCGGGTCACCGGCGACAAGCTCGAGTTCCGGGCACCGGTCGTGGTGAACTGCGCGGGGCCGTGGGTGGCCGCGCTCGCGGGGCGCTTCGATCGCCCGGTGCCGCGGCTGTTCGCGCCGTCGCTGGCCTTCAACGTGCTGGTCCACACCCCGGCTCCGGTGGCGCCCGGCATGCTCGCGGTGAGCGCGCCCCGGCCCGGCGCCCGGACCTACTTCATGTACGGATCGGATGCCGGGCTGTGGCTCGGCACGTACCACGACCGCTGGTCGGACGTGGATCGGGCGCCGCGGGCCGAGGAGCGGCAGATCCAGGCCATGGTCGACGACGTGAACGAGGCGATCCCCGGTGCAGGCCTCCACCTTTCCGGCGTGCGCCGCGTCCTCGCCGGGCTGCTGCCGGCGAAGCCCGGCACGGACGAGACCGTCTCCAGGTCCGTGATCCACGACCACGGGCGGCACGGCGGCCCGGCCGGACTGTTCAGCGTGTCCGGGATCAAGTTCACCACCGCGCGGCGTGTCGCCGAAGCTGTGCTGCGCATCATCGTCGCACGGTGCTTCCGTACTGACCTCCCGACCGCGGCCGTCCCGCGCCCGCCCGCGGCCACGGTTCCCGCCTGGCCGGAGTTCGAACGGCTCGCCCGTGAAGATCCCGGCGCCGCCGCGGAGCAGATCGGCCGAATCGCGCGCGAAGAAGCCGTCGTCGCCGTGGACGACCTCTTGCTCCGCCGCACCGAATGGGGGCTGGATCCGGAGATCGAGCGCATCGCCCGGCCACTCGTCGAATCCATGCTCGCGCGCGCCGGGCACACACCTTGCGACCTGATCCCGGCCGGAGAATGATACCGGGGGCAGCCCGGACTCCCCGGCCGGGCGCGCTCCTGAGCCGGGCGCAATGCTCCGGGCCTCTTCGACTTGCAGTCGTTCACCTTCACAGGCCGACGCGGGCATCGGCGCGACCCAGGCGCCAGTGGTGCCCAGCAGGCGGGCGTAAGGAATCCGATACGAATGTTGCGCTCTCGCGACACTCTATCGCTTCGGTGTACGTTGGCCGGGGCGTGCGTGCCCCGGTATAGGGTCTGAACATGTCCCGGGCGGTCAAGCTATCCGTGGTCGTGCCCCTCTTCGATGAGGAGGACAACGTCGAGCCCCTGGTCGCTGCGGTCCGGAAGGCGCTCGCGGATCTTCCATCCTGGGAGCTGGTGCTGGTCGACGATGGGAGCCGGGACCGTACTGCCGAGATTGCAGGCCGGATCGCGGCAGAGTCGGCGAACATCCGCCTGATCAGGCTCGCCCGGAACTACGGCCAGACCGCCGCAATGCAGGCGGGGTTCGACCATGCCCGGGGCGAGGTGGTCGTGAGCATGGATGGCGACCTGCAGAACGACCCTGCGGACATCCCGCGTCTGCTCGCGAAGCTGGAGGAAGGCTACGACCTCGTAGCGGGCTACCGGGTCCGGCGTCAGGACCAGATGCTCAGGCGCAAAGTGCCGTCGTGGGTTGCGAACCGGTTGATTCGCGCGATTTCGGGGGTGCCGATCCGGGACAACGGCTGCTCCCTCAAGGCGTACCGGCGCGAGTTGCTGGATCGGATCCACCTCTACTCGGACATGCACCGCTTCATCCCCGCCATCGCCGCGGCGATGGGGGGCGCCCGGATCACGGAGATCCCCGTCAGGCACCACCCCAGGCGTCACGGAGTCAGCAAGTACGGGCTCTCCCGGATCTGGAAGGTCATGGTCGACCTGGCGATCATCAAAGTGATCCAGTCGTTCCGCGAGCGGCCGCTGCTGCTCTTCGGCGTCGGCGCAGCCGTGTCGATGGTGCTCGGATTCCTGTTCGGCGTCGGTTCGATCATTTCGCTCGCCACGTTCAAGCCCACGACCGTCGACGCTTTCGTGTTCCCCAGTGCGTCGCTCCTGTGGTTCGGGCTCGCCGCGTATCTCTTGATGCTGGGTTTGATCGGCGAGGTGGCCTTACGCTATGAGCGTCGGCGGGCGCAAGAGTTGTTGCCCATGGCGCGGGAGGTCGTGTCGTGACGCGGTTCCCGGAGGTGATCGAGCGCGTCGAGCCGTGGAGCGGGGCGCGCGCCGAGCCGGCCGTCGCCGTTTCCATCCTCGTTCCGGTGAGCGAGAGGCCGGAGGACCTGGCTGGCATCTACGAGGAGTACTCCCGGCCGATCCGCGAGGCAGGGCAGAGTTACGAGTTCGTGTTCGCGGTCGGGCCGAGCGGACGCCACCTCGTGGGTGGCCTGACCGAACTGGTCGCGCGTGGCGAGCCCGTCCGGATCATCGAGGTCGCGCAGCAGACGAGCGACGTCACGCTGCTCAAACTCGCGGCGAGGCAGTGTTCGGGCGCACTGCTCTTGACGCTGCCCGCATATCGCCGCATCACGCCGGAGTCGTTGCTCGGGCTGCTGTCCGCCATGGACCGCGGCGTGGACCTGGCCGTGGCCCGCCGGTGGCCGCGCAAGGACTCGCCGATCAACCGGTTCCAATCCCGGGTGTTCCACGCGCTGATCAACCGTATCGCCGGCAACAACCTCCACGACGTGGCGTCCGGCGTGCTGGTGATGCGCCGCGAGCTGCTGGACCAGATCCCCCTCTATGGTGACTTCCACCGGTTCCTGCCGCTCCTGGCAGTGAATCAGGGATTCATCGTGGAGGAGGTGCCGTGCGCGCAGCACGCTCGGGATCAGCGCCCCCGGTTCTACCGGCCGGGGGTGTACGTGAGGCGCCTGCTCGACGTTCTCGGGCTCTTCTTCCTGCTGCGCTTCACCGAGAAGCCGCTCCGCTTCTTCGGGCTGGTCGGGAGCGTCCTGTCCGCCATCGGCGGTCTCATGCTCGTCTGGCTGCTCACGGAGCGGATCGGTGGCGAAGGAATCGCCGACCGCCCGGTCCTGCTACTCGGCGTATTGCTCTTCGTGCTGGGCGCGCAGGCCATCGCGCTCGGGCTGATCGGCGAGATCATCGTGTTCCTGCACGCTGACCGTCGCCCCCCCTATCGGGTCAAAGAATAGGTCGTTGATGGAAGTCGGTACGAATCCAGCGGCCGGGTCGGTGCCGATGTCCACGGCACGGGTTGCGTTGCCGAGGAGATCCCGCCCCCCGGCCAAAGCCGTGGATGGCTCCTTCCGCGCGATTATCGGGCAGGTCGGGTGGACGATGTCCTACGTCTGCCTGCTCCTGTACGTGTTCGCGATCATCACGTACCGGCTTCCCATCGGCTCCATCGCCATGGTCGGCGCGCTGGTGGGGCTGTTCTTCCAGGGCAGGCCGCTCCGTTTCCCTCCCCTGATCGTCACGTTCGGTCTGTTCCTGATCTGGGGCGTGGTCGGCTACATGAACTCGCCCTATCCGTCCGCGGTGTGGGAAGCGCTCAACCTGCTCTTCAAGCTCTGGTTGATCGCGCTCGTCACCGTCAACACGCTCCACACGTGGGGCCAGATCCGATTCTTCCTGATCTTCTTCCTGTTGTGCTTTGCGACGCACCCGGCGCGCGGCGCGATCTTCAACTATTTCTATGGGTACACGCTCGCCGGGCGCGCGCTCTGGAACAACATGTTCGGGAACCCGAACGACCTCGCGGCGCTCACGCTGCTACCGCTCGCCATAGCCGCGGTACTGCTGCGCGATCGGAGCCGATGGGTCCAGCTCGGCGCCAAGGCATCCGTTGTCGTGCTGCCGATCGTGATCCTGATGACGCAGTCGCGGGGTGTGTTTGTCGCGCTGGCCTTCTTCACCGCGTTCACATTGCTCGGTGGACGCAAGAAGTTGCGGCGGCTCGTGATCCTCGGCATGGTCGGCGCCGTGGTCGTGATGATCGCGCCGGACGGCGTATGGGAGCGCGTCCGCGGGATGCCCGATGCAGTGGAGACCGATTCCTCGGCACGCCAGCGCCGACAGATCTGGCGCATTGCCACGGAGATCAGCCGAGACTATCCGGTCATGGGTGTCGGGCTGGGCGCATACAGGTACGCGCACGCGGAGTACGCGGAACGGAAGCCCGAGCACCAGATCGCGCAGGGCTATAGAGACACGCACAGCACGTATCTCAACATTCTCGTCGACACGGGATACCCCGGCCTGATCCTCTTCCTGTCGATGATCGGGCTCACGCTGGCGGGTGTCGAGCGGACCCGGCGCCGGGTGCGAACGTTGTTGCCCGACCGCGCGGTCCAGCTCTGGTACCTCGAGGTCGCACTGCTGGCGTTCCTTGTGGCCGGGATCTTCGGGACTTACGGCCATCTGTCCTTCCTGTACATCCACCTCGGGTTGCTGTTCACGTTCGCGGAGCTCGTACGGCGGGAGTACGCACGGGCAGCCGCCGCCCGCCGCCCGGGCGTCCAGCAGGTCCGCCGCGGGTGGCAGGCCGTCCCGATGCGGGGTCACGCCTGAGATGTGTGGGATCGCGGGATTCGCCGGGCTGGACCGGGACACGGCCGTCGCGGCCGCGGAGCTCCGAGCGATGTGCGACGCGATCCGGCACCGTGGGCCGGACGACGCCGGGTACTTCACGCGCCCCGGCGTCGCGCTCGGCATGCGTCGCCTCAGCATCATCGATCTCGCCGGCGGCATGCAGCCGATCGGGAACGAGGACGGCTCGATCCAGGTGGTGTTCAACGGCGAGATCTACAACTACCGGGAGCTCCGCCGCGATCTGGTCGCGCGCGGTCACAGGTTCCGGACCGAGAGCGACACCGAGGTGCTGGTGCACCTCTACGAGGAGCGCGGCGTAGCACTGGTTCACGAGCTGCGGGGCATGTTCGGCTTCGCGCTGTGGGACGCGCGGACGGAGACGCTCCTGCTCGCGCGGGACCGGCTGGGGATCAAGCCGCTCTACTACGCGCCGGTCGGGAACGGGATCGTCTTCGGGTCCGAACTCAAGGCGCTGCTCGCGCACGGATCGGTCGCACCGCGCGTGGACCCTGCCGCGATCGCGTGGTACCTCTCCCTGGGCTACATCCCGGATCCGCACGCGGTCTTCGAGGGCGTGTTCAAGCTCGAGCCGGGCCATGTCCTGTGGTGGGACGCGGAACGCGGGATCCGTACGGAGCGGTACTGGTCTCCGCTCGTGCCCGAGAACGCGGGCATCGACGAGGCGGAGGCGGCGGCCGAGATACGGCGTCTCCTCGAGGAATCGGTTCGATACCGGCTGATCGCGGATGTGCCGCTCGGCGCGTTCCTGTCCGGCGGCGTCGACTCGTCCGCGGTCGTGGCGACCATGGCGCGACTGATGGACCGGCCGGTCAGCACGTTCTCCATCGGATTCGCCGAGCCGGAATACAACGAGGCGCCCGCGGCCGCCGCCGTCGCGCGGGCGCTGGGCACGGACCACCACGAGCTGATCGTGCGGCCGGACGTGGACGACCTGTTCGAGCGGGTGGTCGGCGCGTTCGACGAGCCGTTCGCGGATGCATCCGCGATCCCGACGCTGCTGGTGTCCGCGCTCGCGCGTCGCCACGTGACGGTCGTTCTCTCCGGAGACGGTGGGGACGAACTCTTCGGCGGTTACACCCGATATGCGGCATACGTCCGCCGGAACATCGAGATCCCCGGGCCGGTCCGTGCGCTCCTCGGGTACCTTGCTCGCCGCGCGCCGCAGCGGATGTACGGCCGGAACCGGCTGCTCGAGCTGTCGCGCACCGCGCGCGGCCGGTACACCGGGATGGTGGCGCACGCGTTGGCGGTCGAAGAGGGCGGCGTCGCCGGGCCGGCCGTGCGGAAGGCGGCAGCCGGACTGGATGAGCTGCTCGCGCCGTGGTTCGACCAGGTCGTGGACCGTGACCCGGTCAGCCAGGCGATGCTGGTGGACACGATGACCTACCTGCCGGGCGACATTCTGACGAAGGTCGACCGGATGAGCATGGCGGTCTCGCTCGAAGCCCGCGTCCCGCTCCTGGACCACCGGCTCGTCGAATTCACGGCCAGCCTGCCGAGCTCCATGAAGCTCGACGGGAACGGGCAGGGGAAACGCATATTCCGCAGGGCGATGCGGGGAATCGTTCCCGATTTCGTGTTCGACCGGCCGAAGCACGGGTTCTCCGTTCCGCTCCGCCCGTGGCTGAAGCGTGAGCTCCGCCACCGGCTGGACGCACTGCGAACCGGGGATGCACCGATCCGGGAGTACATCGAGCCGTCCGCGGTGGAGCGCGTGATCGATGAGCACCTGACCGGCCGGCGCAGTCACGCCGGGCGCCTGTGGCGACTCGTGGTCCTCGACCTCTGGCTGCGCGGGCTGGAATCCGGCCGCGTTCACGAAGACGTCGCGGACGCGGTGCTCAGCCGTGTCGGGTGATGCGCATCACTCCGCATAGAACGCCTCATGGTTGCCATCCGAGTCGCGCCGGTGCGCGGATCGAGGACGACGGCCTCCCGCTGCGGCCCGGTCGGCCCCCGGCCGGCGCAAGGCGGCAGCGCAGCCCGCGGCCGAACCCGGATACGTCGGCCATAGCTTGACGGATTCGCGCAACGGAGCGGAGGCGGTGCACCCGACGGTGGACGCAATTCCGGACGAGCTTCGGCGAGAACTCGCTACGCGCGCAGGGATCGACATCGCCGCGCTCCGTCCGGTCCGGGTGATCGCCGCCAGTCATTCGGAGCTGGCCGAATGGGCCCTGCCCTCGGCGGAGGGGCCCGCAACGCTCCTGATCAAGCGCGTCGTCCGGACCCGGGACCCCGAGAAGGCCAGAGCGCGCCTGATCCGCGAGCATGACGCGCTGCGCGCCCTCGCGCAACGGCTCGGCCCGGAACTCGCCGGCACGATCCCGACCATCATCGCCGCGGCGCCCGGGGAGCTCGCTCTGGCAATGAGCCGGCTGCCAGGAACGCCGCTCTCCCGGATCCTACGGCGAGACGCGAACCGGCTGACCGGCTGGATCCGGGGTGCACGGGCGCGCACCGCAATGGTACAGGTGGGTACGTGGCTCGCCCGGTTCCAGGCCGCGACACGGACGGAGCCCGTACCCCACGACCACGAAGCGTTCGTGGCCGCCGTCGCCCACCAGCTCGATCGCATCACGGCCGTTCACCCCCGGGACTCGTTGCAGCCCCTGCTCCACGCCGCAACGGAAGCGAGTCGAGCGCTCGTCGGCAGCCCGCTCCCCGCTGCCGGGCGCCACGGGGACTTCCTGCCGCAGAACGTGCTGGTCGATGGAAGGCGCATCGGGGTCGTCGACTTCGAGAACTACGAATCCCGCGGGGTGGCGTTCGACGACCCGGGCGCTTTCCTCGGATACCTCGCCATGCTCGAGGCGCGTCGTGCCTACTCTCCCCGAGCTCTCCGCAAGGCGCGGGAGGGATTCCTCCAGGGGTACGGTGTGGATCCCGATCTCCCGGCCTTCCGCCTGTACGCGTTCCTGGGAGCGCTGACCGTCACGGCGGACTCGCCCCGCCGCGGGGATCCCGGGATGCGCCGCCGCCTCGTCGAGCTCGGCAGGGAGTGGATCCCCCGGCCGTGAGACAGACCCCGCATCCATCCGACGGAGACACCGGTCTCCAGGCGATGCCCGGTACGCCGGCACCGGGCAACCGTTAGTCTGTTCCCAATCCGCACAGTCCACGATCTCGGTCCTGCGGCGGCCGACGGCGAGCCAGGGGTCTGCCGGCCGGGGCCTCGCGGTGCGCATGTGTCGGTGGGCCAGAGCGTTGCGCCGGCGATAGACTGGCTCGCCGCGCCCCAGGAAATCGCTCCTGCCTCGGCGCCGCACGCGCCCGGAAAATGGTTAGCGCCATCCGAAAAACATTCGCGGCCCATCGCTCCATCCGACCTCTCGATACGACCTCAGGTCAACCGACTCAAGTGATTCCAACATCGGCGTTTGGTAGTGTGCCGGCCTGCGTGGTTCGGCATATGGAATCGAGCTTGCACCTGCCGCGGTGCACAACGCGGGTCCTCAGGGTCGGACGCCGCATAGAACCGGTCCTCGCCAGTTCGATCGCTGCTCAGAGCAAAACCGCCGAAAGGCGGTGACGCAGAGTCGCGGGGCTAAAACGCAACGAGCGTCATGCCCGCCGGGCCGCCAGCGCAACGACCCGACCGCGCTGGTGGCCTTTTGCTTCAGCGCCGGGTCGGCATCGAGATCGAAGCGAGCCGGAATTACACGAGGAGGTTTGCAATGCCGGTAGCGTTGCGGGTCGCGATGGTATCACTCATCGGATGCCTCGCGATTTTATTTGGCGCCTGCGGGGACGTCGAGGGCGGATTCGAGCCGACGATCGGAGCGATCAAGATCAGTGCTTCGGCCACGGAGCTGCTACCCGGCGACACCGTGCAGGCTGAGGTTCATATTCTCGATCAGCAGTCGAAGACGATCTCGGTGTACCGGGGCAGCAGGTCGGGCGTGAGCTACAGCACGAGCGGCTCGACGAAGCAATTGGCGTCGGAGCCGAAGATCGAGTGGCAATCGTCGGATCCGAATGTCGCAATCGTAGATGCCACGGGTGTGATCACGGCCGTTGGGCCGGGCGAGGCCTTGATCTCCGCGCGTATCGGGAGCGTGATCGACGTGTTGCGGATCCTGGTCGGCGCCCTGACCACGGACCTTCAGTACGTGTCGGGTGACAACCAGCAGGCCGCTGCGGGCGCCCAGTTGCCGCAGGCGCTGCACGTGCGGGTGGTCAACGGCAATGGCAAGCCGGTTTCCGGCGCCACGGTCCGTTTCTCCGTGCTTTCGGGCGGCGGTCGCGTTTCGGCCTCGCAGGTGACGACCGGCTCGACCGGTGACGCGAAGGTGACCTGGACGCTCGGTCCTCAGCCGGGCGAGCAGCGGGTGGAAGCCCGCCTGTCCGGTTTGGGCAACGATGCTTATGTCTTCAAGGCGACGGCGACGGCCGCCGGAGCGGCGCAGCTCGTCAAGGTCTCGGGCGATGGCCAGACCGCCACGGTCGGGCAGAAGCTCGCTCAGCCGCTCGTCGTGCGGCTCACGGATGCGTTCGGCAATCCGATCTCCGGTGTCCAGGTGCAGTGGCTGCTCCCGCCGAACGCCAAGGGCAAGCTGGACCCGGCCGTGACGAAGACGGATGCGAGCGGTCTCGCGAAGACGGAGTGGACGCTCTCGGAGGTCGCGGGCGAGAACCTGGCGGGTGCCCTGGTCGAAGGGGTTGCGCCGGTTCCGTTCTCGGCGCAGGGCAAGCCGGGTCCGGTAGCCACGCTGACGAAGGTCTCGGGCGACGCGCAGAGCGGTTCGCCTGGCGCGAAGCTCGAGCAGCCGCTCGTCGTCCAGGCCGTGGACGCATACGGCAACGCGGTTGCCGGGGCTACGGTCACGTGGTCGGTCATCCAGGGCGGTGGCTCGCTCGACCGGACGAAGACGGATACGGACCAGGAAGGCCGCGCGTCGGTGACCTGGCAGCTCGGCAGCGAAGGGTCGAACCAGGTCCGGGCGTCGGCCGGCAGCTCGGCGACGGCGGTGTTCAGCGCGACGGCGACGACGTCCTCGACGGGCGCTGCGCGCGTCACCGTGAAGCCGGACAGCGCGCGGGTGGTGGCGCTGGGCGCCACGTCGGCGTTCACCGCGACGGTGTCGGACGCCTCCGGCAAGAGCATGTCGGGCGTGACGGTCACCTGGACGTCGTTGGACCCGAATGTTGCGAAGGTGGATGCGTCGGGCGTGGCCACGGCGCTGGCGAACGGAACGGCGCGGATCGTGGCCATGGCGGCCGGCAAGGCGGACACGGCGCTGTTGCGGGTGAGCCAGGTTGCGACGCAGATTACGGTTTCGCCGCTGGCGGACACCCTCAACGCCATCGGTGACACCATCCAGTTCACCGCGGTCGCGAAGGACGCAAACGGGCATCCGGTGCCCGGTGCAGCGATCACCTGGTCCAGCTCTAACCCATCGGTCGCATCCGTGAACGCGCTGGGGTTGGTCGTTTCGAAAGCCAAGGGCGTGGCGTTGCTCACGGCCGCACTCTCTTGCGGCGGGTCGTTGTGCGCCGCGGACAGCGCAGGCGTGCTCGTACGCCAGGTGGTGGCCGGAGTGAACGTGACGCCGGCGAGCACGAGTCTGGAGGTCGGCAAGACGGTCCAGGTCACGGCCGCGGCCGTGGACTCGAACGGGGTTGCCGTAAAGGACGCTTCGTTCACCTGGTCGTCGTCGGACCCCTCGGTCGCGACGGTGAGCTCCAGCGGGCTGGTCACGGCCGTCGGGCAGGGCACGGTGCAGATCGTTGCCCAGAGCGGCGGCGTGCGTGGAACCGCCACATTCCAGGTGAGCGCATCGCAGCGCGGAGGGAACGACGGCGGGAACAACGACGGTGGTAAGGACGGCGGGAACAACGGCGGAAACGACGGCGGCAGCAGCGGTGGAGGCAACGGCGGTGGGAGCGTCGGTGGCCCGAACCTCACGACGCCGGAGCTGCCGCGCGTGCGGATCGACCCGAAGTACGTGCACCCGGGTGGCAACGTCATTCAGGTGAGGGCTGGAGACAACCTCCAGGCGGCGCTGGATGCCGCGAAGCCGGGTGACATCATCGAGCTGCAGGCGGGCGCGACCTTCAAGGGCAACTTCGTCCTGAGGGCCAAGGGCGGCTCGCAGTGGATCGTGATCCGCACCAGCGCCGAGTTGCCCCCCGAGGGGACCCGGATCACGCCGAACTTCTCCGGGTTCGCCAAGATCGTGAGCCCGAACAGCAACCGGGCGCTGCGCACGGAGGATGGCGCGTCGTACTACCGCCTGATGGGGCTCGAATTGACGATCGACCCGTCCGTGACGAGCGCGACCGCGATCCTCGAGCTGGGCAGCTCGGGTCAGACGATGGCCGGGATGCCGAAGCACATCGTGGTGGACCGGTCCTACATCCACGGGCACGACAACCTGAGCGTCCAGCGCTGCGTCTCGCTCCAGAGCGCGTACACGGCGATCGTGGACAGTTACCTGGACAAGTGCCACCACAAGGGCGCGGACAGCCAGGCGATCGGCAGCTGGAACGGCGCGGGCCCGTTCCTGATCAAGAACAACTACCTGGCGGGCGCGGGTGAGAACGTCATGTTCGGTGGCGCCGCGCCGAGCATCCAGGGGCTGATCCCGGCGGACATCGAGGTGATCGGCAACTACTTCCACAAGCCGGCGTCGTGGCGTGGGAAGTGGGTGGTCAAGAACCTCCTCGAGTTCAAGTTCGTCCAGCGGATCCTGGTCGAGGGCAACGTCTTCGACGGCAACTGGAAGGACGGCCAGGACGGGATGGCGTTCAACTTCAAGGTCTCGGACGCGGGTAGCGCGACCTGGGTCAAGACCACCGACGTGACGTTCCGGTACAACGTGATCCGGAACTCGGAGGGCGGCATGAAGATCGCCGCCACGGCCGGCGACACGGAGCGCCTGCTGATCGAGCACAACGTGTTCGAGGGGATCGGCGCGCAGGGTGGTGTCGGGCGCCTGTTCGTCCTCCTGGGTGAGATCCGGGACCTGACGATCCGGAACAACACGGGCTTTGCGACGAACGCGCTGCTCATCGCGGAGGGCAACCCGCAGCGTGGGTTCGCGATGTACAACAACATTTTCGCCCGCGGGAAGTACGGGATCAAGGGCAGCACGTCCGAGGGCACGGCTACGCTGGACGCCCACATGCCCGGCTACTACTTCAAGCGGAACGTGCTGATCGGCGCGTCGCAGAGCCGTTATCCGTCGGACAACTTCTTCCCGGCCAGCGAGAGCAGCGTGGGCTTCGCGAACTTCTCCGGCGGCGACTACCGGCTCTCGGCCGGCAGCCAGTATCGGAACATGGGCACGGACGGGCGGGACCCGGGTGCGGACGTCGGCACCCTGATGTCGCGCACGGCGAACGTCGCCCGGTAGGATGAAAACGAACCGGCGGGGCATGTGCCCCGCCGGTTCGCCCGACGGTCGGACCATGAGACTTCGGGAGTCGGCTGAGCCGACTCCCGAAGTCTTTTCTCGTCTACCAGCAGATTCCCTGGTACGCCGCAGCGCCCGCGCCGTCCACGCCCCGCGGCCGGACGAGGTCGATCACGATGTGGCGAGCGAGCCGTTCGGCCGGGACCGACGCGAGCTCGTGCCCGCGGCTCCCGAGGACCAGCGTGTCGGACTGGTCGATCACCGAGTCGAGAGACTCGTGCATGAGCGACCAGATGTGCGGGATGTGGCGCTCGATGAACTCCCGGTTCGCGCCCATGAGGCCCGCCTGGGAGACGAGCGGGTCGTAGATGGCGAGCTGCATGCCCTTGCCGATCAGGATCTCGGCGAGCGCCACCATCGGCGATTCCCGGAGATCATCCGTGCCTTCCTTGAAGCTGAGCCCCAGCACGCCGACCCGCCGGTTGCCGGCACGCAGCACCATGTCCGCCGCCCGCTCGATCTGCTGGCGGTTGCTGACCATGATGGCATCGAGCACCGGGGTGGCCACATCGAGCTGCCGCGCCCGGTAGGTGATGGCGCGTAGGTCCTTGGGCAGGCACGAACCGCCGAACGCGAAGCCGGGCCGGAGGTACGCCGGAGAGATGTTCAGCTTGGTGTCCTCGCAGAAGATGCGCATGACCCGATGGCTGTCGATGCCGAGCGCCTTGCATACGTTCCCGATCTCGTTCGCGAACGCGACCTTGAGCCCGTGGAACGAGTTGCAGGCGTACTTCACCATCTCGGCGGCGCCGATCTCCACGATGTGCGTCGGCGCGTCGATGCCGGCGTAGAGCTCGGCCACCCGTGCCGTGGCCTCGGCGGATGTGCCCCCGATCAGGGTGAACGGCGGATCGTAGAAGTCCTTGATCGCCGTTCCCTCGCGCAGGAACTCGGGATTGACGCACACGTCGAACCCCTCGCCGAGCGTTTTGCCGGAGGCCTCCGCGATCGCCGGAATGATGTACTCCTCGGTCGTGCCCGGGAGCACGGTGCTGCGGACCACGACAATGTGGTAGCCGTCCTTGTTCCGGATGGCCGTGCCGATCTCCCGGCAAACGGCGAGGATGTGGGTGAGGTCGATGCGGCCGTTGGGCTGGCCGGGCGTCCCGACGCAGATCAGCGACAGATCGGACTCCGCCACGGCCTCATCCGCGCTCGTGGTGGCGCGCAGCGCGCCCGTGCGGACCATGTCGGCGACCAGCTCGTCGATCCCCGCCTCGACGATCGGGCTTCGCCCGTCGGAGACCAGGCGGACCTTGGTCTCGTTGATGTCGACGCCGATGACGGAATGTCCCTCCCGCGCGAAGCACGCTGCGGAGACGCAACCGACGTAGCCGAGCCCGAAGACACTCAACCTCATTTTACGGTTTCCTCACAGATTTCGGAGAAAGTCGCGGCGACCCGGTCCCAGCCGAACCGTTCGCGAACGTAGGTCGCTCCGCGGGACGCCAGGTCGCGTGCGCCCACGGGATCACGCAGGAGCCGCACGACCGCATCCGCGAAGGCGTCGGGCGAGTCCGCGAGCAGGATGTGCTGGCCATCGACCAGGGGCAGCCCCTCGGCTCCGACGGTGGTGGAGACGACCGGCTTCTCCATGGCCATGGCCTCGTAGATCTTCAGCCGGGTCCCTCCGCCGATCCGGATCGGGACCACGTAGACCGCGGCCCGCTCGATGTACGGCCGGACATCTTCGACCCAGCCGGTGAACGTGATGCCGGGGTCGTCGGCGCAGGCGGCCACGAGCGCCGGCGGCGGATCCCGCCCGACCACGGTCAGCGTCACGTCCGGCACGGTCGCCCGGATCCGCGGCAGGATCTGCTCGACCAGGAAGCGGATCGCGTCCTGGTTCGGGAGCCAGTCCATGGACCCCGTGAAGACGAGGCTGGACGGCACGACGCGCTCCGGCGGCCCCGGCCGGAAGAACTCGGTGTCCACCCCGGTGGGGATCGAGGCGACGTCGCGTACGCCATAATCCCGGCGCATCCGCTCCGCGTCCTCCTCGGACACGGCCACCACCCGGTCGTAGCGTGCGCATTCCCGCCCCTCGAACCGGCGCATGCGGCGCCACTGGCCGCGGTACAGCGCCCGGTAGACGGGGTGCTTCGCGACCTGCGCGTGCCGCTCCCAGATGCTGGCTTCCACGTTGTGCTGGAAGAGGAGCCGCCTCACGGGCAGATCTTCCGGCACGTTGACCGACGGGGCGAGGAAGTCGCAGACCAGGAGGTCCACATCGCCCCGCGCGACCCGACGCACGATCTCCTCCCGCATGGCCCGGGACCGGTACCTCGCGACCGCGTACGGGAGCGGCGAGAGGAGCGTCCGGGCCACGTGCACGTAGAAGCCGGGCGTGAACTTCTTCGGCGCCCGGTGCGGCACGCGCACGAGTTCGTGGCAGTATTCGGATGCTCGCTCGGCCGCGTCGGGCGCGGCGGCGCCGTCGTCCAGCGTAAGGTAGGTGACGCGATGCCGCTTCACCAGCTCCCGCAACATCTGGTACGTCCGGATCCGGCCGCCCTTGTCGACCGGGTGCAACAGCTCCGTCTTCAGCCAGAGGATGTGCATCTGTGCGGGCCTTGTCTCACGCAGGGACGGTTCGGCCGACGGCCGCGCTCGCGGGCCGGGCCTGGCGGGTCCAGGATGCAACGTCGCTGATCGGCTCGCCGTCGAAGAAGATACGCTGCCAGAGCTCCAGGTTCACGAGCGACCAGAGCCGCGTCGAGTGATCGACGGTGCCGGATCCGTGTTCGGCGACGAGCCGCCGCACGTACGCGGGGTCGAACAGCCCTCGCGCGGCCGCCCGCTCGCCGAGCAGCAGCTCCTCGACGGCGTTCCGGTACGGCCCCCGGGCCCACGCGCCGAAGGGGACCGGGAACCCCATCTTGCTCCGCTCCAGGATCTCGCGCGGGAGCCGCTCGGCCATGGCCTTGCGCAGGACGTACTTCGTGGTGCGCCCGCGGAGCTTCATCGAATCGGGCAGCTTCCCGACGAACTCGACGAGGTGATGGTCGAGGAACGGCACACGGCTCTCGATGGACGCGGCCATGCTCATCTGGTCCTGCTTCATCAAGAGCTCGTGCAGGTACGTCTTGATGTCCGCATAGAGGAGACGGCCGAGCGGTGATGCGTCGGGATAGCGGTCGTAGTAGGCGCGGGCCACCCGATACGGATCTCCGCCGACTCGAGCGAGCATGTCCGTGGTGAGCAGCCGGGCCTGGGCGGCGCGGGGAAACACCGCGAACGCGTCGTAGTACAGCGCGTCGATCGTGGCGGGGTTGCAGACGAATGAGCGCATCAGCTTCTGGCGCGGCCGGAATCCGGCGGGCAGCGCTTCGATCCCGCGGCGGATCCCGTTCCGCACGAAGCCCGGCGTCACCCGCTCGTAAACGGAACCGGCGGCCAGATTGAGTCGGGTCTTCCAATACCGTGCATAGCCCGCCAGCAGCTCGTCGCTCCCCTCGCCGGTCAGCACCACCTTCACGTGCTCGGCGGCGAGCCGGGCGACGAAGTTGAGCGGTACGCTGGACGGATGCGCGATCGGCTCGTCCTCGTGCCAGATCAGTCGCGGGAGCGATTCGAAATAGGCTTCCGGCGTGACGACGACTTCGTGATGGTCCGTACCGTACGCCCGGGCCACGATCCGGGCGTAGGACAGCTCGTTCGCTTCCCGCTCCGCGAACGCAACGGAGAACGTCTTGATCGGCTCGTCCACCAGCCGGCTCATGGTGGCGGCGATGGCGGCGGAATCGATGCCGCCGGAGAGGAAGACGCCGAGCGGCACGTCCGCCATGAGCCGGGAACGTACCGCGTCTTCGAAATAGTCGTAGAACTCCTGGACCAGCGCGGCCTCGCTCCGGCCGGCGAACGCCTCGGGCTCGAACGTGACATCCCAGTACTGCTCGATGGTCACCGTGCCATCGCGCCAGAGGAGGGTGTGGCCCGGGAGGAGACGGCGTACGCCCTGGAACAGCGTACGGTCCCCGTACGTCGCGTGGTTCGCCAGGTAGTCCGGCAGCATCTCGTGATCGAGCGCGGGCCGCACGGCCCCCGCCTCGATCAGCGCCTTGATCTCGGAAGCGAAATAGAGCGAGCCATCGGGCGCATGGACGTAGTAGAGCGGCTTGATCCCGAGCCGGTCACGGGCCAGGAACAACTCCTCGCGGTCCCGGTCCCAGATGGCGAACGCGAACATTCCGCGCAGCCGTTCCACGCTGCGCGGCCCGTACTCCATGAAGAGCCGCAGCACGGTCTCGGTGTCGCAGCGGGTCCGGTAGCGGTGCCCCAGGTGCTCGAGCTCCGGCCGCATCTCGGCGTGGTTGTAGACCTCGCCGTTGTAGACGATGTGGAACCGGCCATCGTCGCTGGCCATGGGCTGATGCCCGCCCGCCACATCCACGATGCTGAGGCGCCGGTGGCCGAGACCGGCACGGCCGGAGATCACGAGCCCGCAGTCGTCGGGGCCGCGATGCGAGAGCACGTCACGCATCCGGATCAGGGTCGGTTCATCCGGGATGCGGCCCGAACGGGCCGAGAACACGACTCCGCAGATCCCGCACATCAGTGACTCGCCTCCATTGCGACCGCCCGGGGACGCGCACGGCGGCCGGTGTAGCGGGCCGCCTGACCGTGGATTTCGAGGGGGACGCCGTTGCCGATGACGGTGGATGCGCCTAGCGTGGAGACAGCGTACGGACCGGCCGCGTCCGTGTCGACGTAGAGCGTGTCGCCCTCGCGCCAGAGGGCCGCGAAGCCCACGGGCGCCGCAGCCCGGAACACCTCCATGCCGCCGTACCGGAGCGTGCTGCCGGCGATCAGGACGCACTCCCGGACCACCGGTTCGCCTGGCGCCGCGTTCCCCGTCGTGCGGACCCAGCACCATTCGAAGTCCGCGTCCAACTCATTATCGGCAACCCGGCCCGCCGCCGTGAGCCCGAGCCGATCCTCGAACGGGCCGGCCGCGATGCGGTAGATGGATCCGTGCAGCGCGCGGCAGCGTTCGAGGGCCGGACGCTCGGCCGCCCGTGCGCCGGGTACGAGCGCCATGACGAGCTCGATCTCGCCCGTGCCCGCGGCTCTCACGGTGAACACGGGACACCGGGCGAGCTGCCGGAAGGACGGCGAGCACGGCATCTCGTCCAGCACGGCTTCGTGCGCCGCGCCTGCGATCCCGATGGCCATGCAGGCCGGCGGGTCGCCTGCCTCGACCATTACGCCGCCGGCTGCCCGCGTGACCCGGGCATCCGACGGGAACACGAGGCGGGACGCGGCCTCGTGGGCGCCATGCGCCACGACCCGGTCCCGGACGATCCAGTAGCCGCCCTTGATGAACAGCACCGCACGGCGCACCTCGACCGGGTCCGGGAGCTGCGCGTACCCATCGTGCGAGCCCTCGAAGAAGTCGAACCGCTCGCGCGTGATCCAGCGGTGGAGCGTGCCCCTGGCCGTCCGCTGCCACGAGAACGGACCGCCGGGCTCGGCCGAGGACGCGTCGTCCACGGTCACCGTGCTGTGCGCCTGGGAGGACCGGAGCCGGTACCGGAGCTCCGGTTGGCCCACGTACACGCCAGTGCCCGGATCCACGATCAGGGGACGTCCTTCCGCCGCGACCTCGATGGCCAGTTTGTCCGCGTGCGCATGCCCCCCGGTGAGGGCGCCGTGGGGTCCGCAGGAGACCAGCATGTACCTCGCGTCCGCCCCCCAACCATCCCGCATGACGAAGTATCCCCCGTCCGGGAACGCCACGGAGGTTCCGGCGGGCTGGACGGGCCGCATGCCATCGTATGCGGCCAGCCCCTCCGCGCCCAGCAGCCAGAATACCTGCTCGGCCGCATCGCCCGCCACAAAGCGGTAGTCGGGGCGCGAGAAGAGCACCGCAGCGGTGGCGAGCGTGCCGCGGAAATCGTTCGGCGCCGGGCGGTCCGGGGCCGCCGTGAGACCGCCGTCGTCATCGCCGATGAGCGGGGTGGTCCCGTCCGGGCGGGTCAGGTACATCAGGTGGTCGAAGAGCGCAACCAGCCTGGGTTCCGACTCGAGACCCGTCCTGCGCCCCCGAGCGCGCCAGAGCGCGAGCAGGTGGTTGTAGAAGTCCGCGGTGTAGCGGTGGTAGTACGTCGACTGTTCGAAGTACACGCCGTCCGGCCGGACCTGGCGGTGGATCTGCTCCGTCAGGATCCTGAGCCCCAATTCGCGCCACCGGCGCGCGTGCCGCAGCTCCGGCAGCGCCACACCCAGGTACGCCAGCCCCAACGCTTCGCCCGTCAGGTGTGTGTTCGGACTGAAGTACGTCGAAAGGAAGCGCTCGATGTGCCGGCCGTGCAGGTGCAGGCACTCGAGCATGGCGCGGTAGAGGCCGGGCGTCAGATGGGCCGAGTCCCGGAAGAAATGCAGCGCCCAGATCCACGAAATGGCACGGAAGGCCAGCTCGAGGCTGCTCGCCCAATTGATCCCGAGCTTCGGCGGGTTCGCCTCCATCCAGGCGGCCACGTGCGCGGCGAACACCGCGGCGTACCGCTCGTCGCCCGTGCACCAGTACGCCTTGCCCAGGTCGTAGAAGTGCTGGTGCCGGTTGAGCTCCCAGATCACCTTGTGGTCTCCGACGACGTCGGCGTCCAGGAACGGGATCCGACTCCAATGGACGAGCGGCGCTCTCCGGCCGGACACCGGATCGAGCTGCCAGTCGATGGGGTCGCCGAAGCGGAGCTCCTGCCCGAAGATCTCGAAGCGGCCTTCCAACACCGCCTCGGCCCGGGCGATGCTCCGCTCCACGGATGCGGGCCAGCGCTCGCGGAGGAGAGCGGCGGCGCGGCTCGGGTCCCGGAACGAGGGGAGGAACGCCCTGGCCCCGTCCTCCCGGAACCGGTGCAGCAACGCATCCGCGTCCAGGCCGTCTCCGGCCACGAAGCTGCCGAGCGGGCGGGCGCCGGGCGCTCGGGAGTGCGCATCGGACGAAAGGCCAGCGCGCTCCGCGACGATCGCGCACGCTTGCGCGGCACGGACCGACAACTCGTGGAGGCTCATGCCTCGCAGCTTCCCGACCTTGGCGAGCAGACTGGCCATCCGCGTCAACGCCTGACGGTAGCCCCGTGGGCCGCCGCCGCACGAGGCGAGATGCGTGCCCGGCCGCCTCGCAGGACGCCGCGGTACAGCGCGACCCACTGCTGCTCGACGGCGTGCCACGAATAGCGCCTGCGGCACTCCTCGTACGCCTCGCGGATGATCCGCCGGGCGAGGGCCGGATCGGCGAGTAGCCGGAGCGCCTGCTCCGCGAGCGCGGCGGCGTCGCCGCGCGGCACCATGAGCCCGGTCCGCTCGTGGTCGACGATGTACGGGATCCCGCCCGCGTCCGTCGTGACGACGGGCAGCCCCGAGGCGTACGCCTCCAGGATCGAGCCGGGCATGTTGTCGATGTCCGACGCGTTCAGGTAGATGTCGGCCCGGTCGTAGAGCCGCGCCATCCCTGCCTGGTCCACGCGCCCGACGAACTCGACCTCCCTCAACCCGAGGGCAGCGGCCTTCTCTTCGAGGCGACGCCGCTCGCTACCGTCCCCGGCCACGATCAACCTCGCCTCCGGCACCGCCTGCTGGATCCGGGCGAAGGCGTCCAGCACGCACGCCACGTTGTAGTGCGGCTCGAGGTTCCGGTTCGCCAGGAACACCGGACGTAGCGGGTCCCGTTCGCAGAACCGGAACAGGTCGAAATCGACGAAGTTCGGGATGGCCTCGGCTTCGAGCCCGAACCGCGCGAACACGTCGACCAGATAGCCGGACGGCACCACGATCCGGTCGGCGCGCCGCAGGATCGGGACGGCCGTCCGCCACCGCTGGAGATGGTCCTCCGCTTCGCCGCTACGGTAGTTCAGCAACGTCTTCTTGCCGAACAGCCGCGCGATGAACAGCGCGGGCGTGGGCGCGAGCAGGAACGAGAAGTACGAAGCGGAGAAGATGTGCGCCACGTCGATCCGCGGCAGGCGGAGGAGCAGCGTGGCCACGTATACGGTTTCGGTGACGAGGGTGCGGACGTACTTGATCCGCTGGAGGAGTCGCAACGGACCGGGCAGCCGCGGGTTCACGGGAAGGAACTCCACCCGGACCGCGGGTTGTGCGCTCAGCCGTTCGAGCAGTCGCTTCGCCTGGACCGCCTGGCCTCCGAGGATGTCGAGAGAGGGCGCAACGATGCACACCCGGATCGGTGAGCGCTCCGACACCGCGTCCCCGGCGTTATCTCGTCCAGACATCCCACCGCCCGCGCAAGCCGTTGATCGTGGCGACGAACACCGCCGCCTGCATCATGACGCCCTCCACAGCGAGCGACCGGACCGCCCGGCCGATGCGAGGCACGGCGAGCGGCGCGGCGACGGCGATCCCCGCCGCCAGGAAGGCAGCCGGGCCGACGTCGCCCAACCACCCCGCAACCCGTGCGACCGCCCACAGCGCGATCACGGCGCAGAGATACGGATTGAGCAACCGCAGCAGCTTGTGGAAGACGAACTGGGTCCAGATCGGATTCCGGTGCGGGAGCAGTACGCCGGGCAGCCAGGCGCAGAGCTGGAAATTGCCCGTCAGCGTCCGCACCTTGCGGCGGTACTCCTGGGCCCAGGTGAACCGGCGCGTTTCCCTCGCACGGGCGTCCTCGACCCACGCGATGCGCCGGCCGTCGAGCACCAGCCGCATGGGCACGTACAGATCATCCAGGATCAGGCCCGCCGGGAGCGGCCGCCAGTCCGCCTTTCGTACCGCGTAGATCGCGCCGGTCACGCCGACGGACGAGTGCACCCGCGCCTCGGTGCGGCGCAGCCACCGCTCGAAGCGCCAGTACATGCCGACGAGGGATCGGCCGCCCTGGTCGTTGAGCTCGAGACAACCGGATGCGGCGCCCACCTCCGGGTCCGCGAGCGCCTCCGCAAGCCGGGAAATCGCGCCCGGCTCGAAGCGCTGGTGCGTGTCCGTGAACACGACCACCTCGCCCGAAGCCGCGCGGACGCCCGCGTTCAGCGTGACCGCCTTGCCGCCCGGCGGGTCCCCGATGACCACCTTCACGCGGGGATCCAGCCCGGCGATGGATGCACCGGTCGACGCCGCCGAGGCCGCATCGATGGCGACGATCATCTCCACCGACGGGTCATCTCCCGCGGCCTCGAGGAAATCCTGCACTCGAGCGCGAATGGACGCCTCATCTTCCCGCGTGGCCAGAACCACCGAGATGGAGCGCGGCTGCACCGGCGCGATCGGTCGCGACGGCCGCCGCATCCGCGCGATCAGCGCGATCGTCAGTGGATACACGAGCCAGACGGCTACCAGCGTCAGTGCGGCTACGAGCGCGGCCGTATTCAGCATGCGGTGATCCCATGCATCTGGCCGGGCCCACGCCGGAACGAATCGATCATTCTTCGTCGAACTGCCTTCGCGTTGATGGGCTGATCCGGTCGGTGGCCGGCTCGAGGGGCGGAAGACCTGCACCCGTGGGCAACCCCATTAGCAAGCACCGTACCGCAATATCTCAGCAGGGACATATCCGGCAGGGATCGTTCCGCCACCCTCCCCGAAAGTAATCACATGGCTACGAGAAAGACACCGAGCGGGCTGCTCCCGGAGGGTATCGCGGCGATGCTACACCCGTGGGGCATCGGCTGGTCAGCGGGCTGCACCGGCAGGCGCGACGCCGAGCTCCCGCATGAGTGCCTCCATCTGACGGTCGGTGGTCAGAGCCGCCAGCACCTCTTCCGAGGGCGGGGGCAGGGGCACCCGTCGAATCGCCCGTTCCAACGCCTCCTCGAGACTCCCGTCTGCTACGTCGGTGACAACGTAATGGCCGCCGACCTCCCTCAGAATACGCGCCGTTTCCCCGTCCTCGTCGGCGATCGCCAGGATCGGCCGGCGTGCCCCGAGATATTCGTACAGCTTGTTCGGGACCTGCGCCGGCTGACCCTGCGCGAGGAGGAGCAGCAGGTCTGCCCGGAGCATGGCGGCACGCGCTTCGGCGTGGGGGATCGGCGGGCGTACACGCGCGACATCCGCGATACCGAGGTCCTGGATGGCCGCCGGTACGGACATGCCCCGGTACGTCTCGCACGCGCCAATGAACTCCACGGACAGATCATCGGCGCCGAGACCGAGCCGCGTTCGCACGACGGCAAGCGCTCGTAGAAACGGCATCGGATCCCGGTTCAGGTAGAGACTGCCGAGGTACACGATCCGGAACGCCGCGCCCGGCTCCGGCTCCAACGGTTCCGACAGGAGCTCGTCGATTCCATTGCGTGCGACGATCGGCGGTCTCACGCCGTTTCCGCCGGTCCGTTCGGCGACGATCTCCGCGATCCCGTCCGAGACCGCGACGATCCGGTCCGCGGCGTGGAGACAACGGCGCTCCAACCACCGGTTCAGCGCCCGGGCCGCCCGGTTCCCGGCAACGAGCTGGTTCGGCGCCTCCCGCCAGGGGTCGCGCAGCTCCATGACCCAAGGTATCCCGATGAGTGACTTGATGATCAACCCCACGAGGTGGGTCGAGTGAGGCGGGGACGTCGTGTACACCAGGTCGATGCCCTGGCGGCACAACCAGAGCGAACGCAGGGCCGCCGGCAGGACGAACCCGAACATCTGATCGGGCACCCAGAAGAATGCGCCGAGCCACCGCAGCGCCGATCGCAGCCGGGAGCGGGAGCCCGAGCCGGACGACCCGGCGGGCGCCTTCTGAACCTGAACCGCCCCATTTCCAGCGCCTCCCGCGCCCCGGTTCCGTCGGCGCAGCCACCAGGTGTACAGACCCCTCGGATGTGGCAGGCAACGCACCGCATGGACGCCGTACGAGTCCTCCCGGACTCTCGATCGGCCGCGCTCCGACGGCAGCCGTGCGGTCACGACCTCTACCCGGTGCCCGGCCGAGCGCAACGCATCCGCGACCTTCGCGGCCCTCAGCGAGCCGACGATGGGATCCGGTGGATAGTTATACGCGATGAGGAGGACGTTCATCTGTCAGGAAATACCAGGATCCATAGCGCAATGGCACACCGTGAGGACGGACGCGTACCCGGGCATCGTGCCACGGTTGGGCCGCGAGAGCCGAATGGGGCATGGACGGACCAGACGTTCGCTCATTGCGCCAGATCACGGATTCGCTCGGCATCACGCCGCGAGCCGGTTCCAAGTATCGGGATTCTCTATGAAGCGCGCAACAAAGGGGCATGGTACGCTTTCTGCTACGCAGCAGTCGTGCCGCCCGACCCGAGCATTTGCAAGGGGCCTTCGAGTACGCCACACATCGTCACCCACCGTGATCGAGCCGGGATCTCGTCGGCGGGGCAGGACGGATCTACCGGTCGGCGAACGCCACGCACTCGCGTCAGGCCTGGTCCCGGATGTCCAATGCCATGCACGTTCGGGCTGCGGACGTAGCAGCGGGCTCATAGATTACCGGTCGCATCCACGGGCCCGGGCGTATATCCTACGGATGGAGGGCTGGAGGCGGTCAGCCGCAGGGCCAATGGACCGTGTCCGGCGCCGGGGGAGTTCGCGGATGCTTGACGTTGCCTCGCGACGTGTTGTTGCCGGGCTGCAACAGGCACGGTTCCATGCGGGGGCTGGAGAGACATGGCCGTGCGCGGGACGGGGTGGGGAGAGAAGGGCCCGGGATCGCTGAACCAGACCGAGAATCGCGTTCATGTTCGACCGTGAAAGCGTAGGCCTCATCGCCTATTTCCTGAGCAGGTATCCGCTGCGGAGCGCGCTGATCGTTCTGCTCCTGCTCCTGGCGGGTTTCGCGGAAGGTTTCGGGGTCATGACCGTCCTGCCGTTGCTCGAGATCGCGATCGGCGGCGGCAGCACGGACTCCGGGTTGGGGCGGTTGGTCGAGCGCGCGTTCGCGGTGGTGGGAGCGGAACCGACCGTCGGGAAGCTCCTCATCGTGATCGTGCTCGGCATTGCGCTGAAGGGCGCGCTCATTCTGCTCGCCATGAAGCAGGTCGGCTACACGGTCGCGCATGTGGCCACGGACCTGCGGCTGCGGCTGATTCGCGCGCTGCTGCACGCGCGGTGGAGCTATTACGTGGACCAGCCGGCGGGCCAGGTGGCGAACGCGATCGGGAGCGAGGCGCATCGGGCCTCGGGGGCGTATCGGGAGGCGTGTTCCGCCCTCGCCGCAGCGATCCAGGTCGTGGTCTACGGCGTGGTCGCGTTTCTCGTGTCCTGGAGGATCGCTGGCCTCGGTATGCTCGCGAGCGGGGTGCTGGCGTACCTCCTGAGCGGGTTCATCGGGCTCAGTCGGTCGGCCGGCAAGCAACAGACGCAGCTCATGAAGTCGCTCTCGGAGCGGCTCACGGACCTGCTCCAGGGGATCAAGCCCATCAAGGCCATGGCGCAGGAGGCGCATTTCTGGCCGATCCTCGCCGGGGAGACCGAGGGGCTGAACCGGGCCCAGGAGCGGCAGGTGCTCGCGGCCGAGTCGCTGAGGGCGGTTCAGGAGCCGATGCTCGTCGCGATGCTGGCCGTGGGATTGTACGCGGCCATCACGTGGGGGAACGAGCCGTTCACGTCGCTGTTGGTGATCGCGTTGATCTTCTATCGCATGGTCACGCGACTCCACAACGTGCAGACCCACTACCAGACCATGGCTGCGGGCGAGAGTGCCTTCTGGTCGCTGCATCGCAGCATCAGGCTCGCGGAGGGTGCGAAGGAGACCGCGGCGGGTCAGGTGCCGCCCCGCCTGGAGCGATCCATCCGGTTGGAGGATGTCTGGTTCGCCCACGGCGAGAAGCAGGTGCTCAAGGGGATCTCGCTGGAGGTGCCGGTCGGGGACTTCGTTGCGATCGTGGGACCCTCGGGCGCCGGCAAGACCACGATCGCGGACCTGATCGTTGGCCTGTATCGCCCGACGTCGGGGGAGATCTACATCGATGACGTGCCGCTGCCCGAGGTCGATCTCGCGGCCTGGCGCCGCATGATCGGCTACGTGCCTCAGGAGCTATTGCTCTTCCACGACTCGATCCTGCGCAACATCACGCTGGGCGATGAGTCCATCGGCCGGGCCGATGTGGAGGAAGCGCTGCGTGACGCCGGGGCGTGGGAGTTCGTGGCGGCGTTGCCGGATGGCCTGGACACGGTCATTGGCGAGCGAGGCGCGAAGTTGTCGGGAGGGCAGCGTCAGCGGATCGCGATCGCCCGGGCGCTGGTCCGCAAGCCGAAGCTCCTGGTGCTGGACGAGGTCACGACGGCGCTCGACCCCGCCACCGAGGCCGCCATCTGTCAAACGCTCCGGGCGCTCAGCCGGAAGTCCACCATCATCGCGATTTCCCACCAGCAGGCGATGCGCGAAGTGGCGGACGTGGTGTACGAGTTGTCGGACGGGGTGTTGCGGGAGGTCACGACAACGTCCCGCACGAGTCTGATCGGACCTGCATCGGATTGACGGGGACGGCTGCCCGCAGGCAGCCGAAATGTCACAGCTCCTGGGCGGGCATCGCCGTCGCAACGGCATCCATGGGAAGTCGCTCGCCGAAGGTCCAGACGAAGAGCTTCACGCCCCCGCACTTGCCCCTGCAAAGCTCGTCCGCGTCCGACTCGAGCCGGGCGACGAGCGCGCGGTCCAGCACGTTCGATATGACGTAGGTCGTATCGACCACGATCACGACCCCTCCCCGATCCGCGAAGTACTTCGTGATCAGCTCCGCGGTAGGCAGGACGGGCGCACCGGACTTGCGCTCGAGGGGCGGCTGCCCATCGTAGGCCGCCTTCAGCCACACGGCCGGGTCCGTAGACTCGGACTCGATGACGTCATCGGTCAGGTTCGTGTAGAAGTCCAGCCGGCCGACGTAGTACAGCGGCTGCAGCGGCGATGAAGAGCCGATGGGCAATGCGGCGAGGTCGGGGCGAGACTCGAGGATCGCGCTCGCCTGCTTCCATCCGGCTCCCGCCGGTCCATTGTCGTGGACCATCTTGCGGGCCATGTTGAACGCCGGGGTCGTGACGATCGCGGACAGTGACACGATCGCGACCGCCAGGACGGCGGCCGACCCGGCAAAGCGAGCCATGGGCGGCCAGGCCGCGATCGCCGCACGCACCTCACGATACAACACGCTCGCGCCCCAGGCGGCCACGAACGCCGTCGCCGTGAACAGCGCCGGGACGGCGAGGAGTATGAAGCGCTCGCCTTTCCAGGTGAATACGAAGCTGTGCAACAGAACGGGGACCGCGAACCAGATCGCGAGATACAGACTGAGGCGCGGTTGACGGATCGCGAGGAGGATGAACACCAGCGGAGAGAGAGACACCAGAAGCGGGAAGCGCTCGGAGAGCGCATAGTAGTAAGTCAGCGGGTGCCCGCTGCCGGCTGCCACGACCCATAGCGGCACGTACCGGGAATTCTCCAGGAGTGTCGTCAGGAGCGTCGGGAGCGCGCCGATCGCCAGAACGGCCGTCGCCACGCCGAGCGCTGCGAGCTGCATGGGCACGCTACGCCGCCAATTCCGCCACCCCTTCGCATACAGGTCGCAGGCCGCCGCGATCGCGACGACCGTGGCCCATCCCACGGCAACGGACAGCGTCACGACCTGGATCCGGGTTGCCAGGAGCAGGGCGAGCATCGTGACGCCTGCCCACAGCCACTGCCGTCGGACTTCGCGCGGCTCAGGCAGCGTCCTCGAACCGAATCCGCGTACGGAGTACCACCCCGCGAGGAGCGCGATCAGGCCGAAATTGAGCTGATAGGTATAGAACCTCAGGATCCGGCTCTGGGAAACGGCCTGCGGATAGATCGCCAGCAATACGGTTCCCCACACAGCCACCCATGGTCCACCGAGCGCCCAAAGGACGCCGGCGAAGATCAATAGATTGAGGACGCCGAAGACCGCGGTAGGGAGGCGTACCGCAAACTCGCTCGGCCCGAACAGCTTGACGGAAAGCCCGACCAGACGTGAGACATCGATGCCCCGGGTGTAGATCGCACCCGACGGCAGGCGGGGACCTTCCCCTCGCTCGAGCGATTGCGCGACGAAGTAGTGGTTCAGCTCATCGGGTCCGAATCCGACCGTGCCAAGTTCCGCGAATCGCAGGTACGTTCCGCCCGCGATCGCGAGCGCGAGCAGGGTGATCGGCAACCACCTGCGCGATGCGTCAGCAGTCATGCTTCGTCCGCGAATTCGGTTCCGACAGGCCCCCGCAGCCTGGCCTTGCGGGGCGGATTCACGAGAAGGTAAGGCCGTGGCGCGTTAGCCGCAGAGCAAAGCGCGAGCCATTGTGATCGACAATCTAACCGGCCGTCACGACACCGCGGTGGCGCGCCCGAGCGCGAGCCGGGTGTAGACCTTCTCGAGTGTCGAGACGGCATTCTCGGCCCGGAACGACTCACGCGCCCGCCGGGCGCCGGCCTCGCCCATGGCGCGGGCGCGATCCCGATCGGCCAGCAGGGTCTCGAGGGCCGCCGCCATACGCTCCGGGTCGCGGGGCGGGACCAGGTACCCGGTCACGCCGTCCACGACCGCATCGCACGTCCCACCCACATTCGTCGCCACGACCGGGCGCCCGGCGGCCATGGCTTCGAGTACCGCGTTCGGCATCCCCTCGCTGATCGAGGAGAGCACGGAAATGTCGAAAAGGTGATGGAAGCTGGGCTGGCTCGGGCGCCGGCCGGCGAAACGGACGCGCTCGAGTATACCGAGCTCGCGGGCCAGGGCTTCGAGCGGCGATCGGCATTCCCCTTCGCCGACGAGGACCAGGTGTACGTTCGGCCAGCGCGGGGAGAGCGCCGCGACCGCGCGGAGCAGCGTCTCATGGTCCTTGACCGGCCGGAGGTTGGCCACGATCCCGATGACGGGCACACCCTCCGGCAACGCCAGCTCCATGCGGGCGCCGGCAAGGAAATCCGTCGGCGGCGGGTCGAACGCCTCGTCGTCCAGGAAGTTGGGCACGACCTCGATCTGCGCCGGGGGAACACCCTCCTCCCGGAGCAGATCCGCCAGCGGGCTCGCGTTCACCAGGGATACGTGCGCGAGCCGATGCGCCACCCGGTCCGCGGACCGCAGCCGTGCATCCCGGCGTCCCGCCCACCAGCGGCGGCTGGCGATCACCCCGGACACACCCGCCAGCCGTGCGCACGGAACGCCGAAAATGTTGCTGTAGATGTCGTGCGCATGAAAAATCCGCACGCGCTGCGCACGGAGCCACCGCACGAGGCGCAACGCCTGAGCGGCCGTGGAAGGGGACTGAAGCGATCGGAGCGGGAACCGCAGGACCGGAATACCCGCTCGGGCGTACCGTTCCTCCAGGGGCCCGCCCTCTCCGAGACATACCACCGACAGCTCGAAGCGATCGCGGTCCAGACGTTCCGCCGTCCGGACCGCGTTCAGCTCCGTGCCACCGACCTGCAGGTTGTCAATGCAGAAGACTACACGAATGACGCTCCGTCGCCCGTCCCCGGCTGTGACCCCCTCTCCGAGCGTCATCGGGCCTCACCAGGCACCCTGCCGGAAGATGATGGTGGGAACGGTGCGCAGCATGATGCGGAAGTCCTCGAGCACGGAACGCCGCTCGATGTACTCGAGGTCGTACGCCAGCTTGCTCCGCACGTCATCCACGGAGCGGTCGTAATGCTGGTTCACCTGCGCCCACCCCGTGATCCCCGGCGGCACTCGCTGGCGCTGGGGATAGCCATCGATCAGCTCCCGCAGCTCCAGGAAGATTCGCGGCTGCTCCGGCCGCGGGCCGACGATGTTCATGTCGCCCTTCAGCACGTTGAAGAGCTGCGGCAGCTCGTCGAGCCGGTACTGGCGCAGGATACGGCCGATCGGCGTGACCCGCGGATCGGACGGCGACGCCCACCTCTGGCCGTCCTTGTCCGCGTCCACGACCATCGTGCGGAACTTGTAGATCTCGAAGATCTTGCCGCCGTAGTCGATCTTGCGCCGCCAGTTGTCCGTGCTGCGACCCCCTCGGCGCCGGTCGAGCCCGACCCGCGGCTGCTTGTACAGGACGGGTCCCTTGGACGTCAGCTTGATCAGCACCGCGATCACGAGCATGAGCGGCGCGGCGAGGATCAGGCCGATCACCGCCACGAACACGTTCAACGCACGCAGCGCCCGCTCCGACCGGAACGGCCCGCCAGCAGACCGCTTCTCCTGCACGGCCGGCGCGCCATTGCCTTCAATGCGCGCCCGTCGGCCAGGTGACGTCCATCTCGGGTGACGGCGTTGGATCCTGCTCTCCCGTTTGTCGATGACAGGATTAGGTTGCATCTCCACCCGCTAGCTCTGGAGTAGAAATCAGAACGCCGAGAGTTCGGCCGGCCCGCCAGGCTGCAACGCGTGTGCGCGCAGCTCGGCATTCGCCTGAACAGTCAAAGACACAATGATTTATGGCCTTTTTGCCCCCATGCATCGGCCGTTCTCCCGGGCCCTCGATTGTGGCGAGGCATCGACTGGTGTTGGTACACCGCTACAACCGGATCGGGCCAGCGTCGGCCCGGCTCCTGTCCCCTCATCCCCTGCACCCACCAATTATATATGCGGAGCAGGCGGCTGAATCAGCTCAAAGTAGAACCGCGTACCCCAGCCCTGACGTGTCTCGAAGTGGAGCTCGGAGCCCATGGCCTCGACGAGCTTCCGCGAGATCGCGAGGCCGAGGCCGTGGCCAGAAAAGCGATAGCCACTGCGGGTTGTCCCCCTGCGGAATGGCTGGAATAGGGTCGAAATAACTTCCGGATCGATACCGTTGCCGGTATCGCGCACGGAATACTCGATTCGATCGACGCCGCGAGGCCGCGCCACGATCTCGACGAAGCCCTCGTCCGTGAACTTCAGGGCGTTGGTCGTGAGGTTCAGCAGTACACGGCTGAGGGCGACCGGATGTCCCATCCGGGAGTCCGGAGTCGGGGGCAGCAACCGGATCTGCAGGCCCTTCTCCTCGGCGAGCGGCTGGACGATGTCCCGGACGGATTCGAGGACCTCGGTGACGGAGAACGGCTGGTTCTCGGTGTCCGTCAGGTGGTCGCCACCGCGGGCGAGTTCGATGACGTCGCTCGCGACGGAGATGAGCCCGAGCGCCGCGCTGTAGATGATGCCGAGCTGCCGGCGCTGGATGTCGTTGACGTCGCCGCTCTGTCCACGCCGCAGGGTTTCGGCGAGGAACAGGATGGAGGTCAGCGGCGAGCGCAGGTCGTGTGCGAGCTCGACGACGAGTTCGAGGCCGTCCGGGCCGAGGAGCCGAGACGCGAAGTACTGGTCGGCGTCCGGCTCCAGATGCGTGCGCACGCGTTCCAGGTATTCGATGGCCGCGAGCACCCGGGCCGAGGTGGGCGGATGGGGGTGTTTGGCCCAGTCGTCCAGGAGCTGCGCCCGGAACCGGTCGATGAGACGGCGGTGCATGGCGGCGCCCGGCTCGTAGAAGGCCGTCCCCCATCGATCGGTGGGGAGGCGCTGCTCGATGGCCTGGACGAGCGAGTCGAGGAACGCTCGCGCGGCGGCGGGATCGAGCTCCTCGGCCCACTCGTCTCGCCAGTCATCGGCTACACGAGCGGCGGCGGCCCGGAGGTATCGGGAAACGATCGCGTCGAGCGCCCGGTGTGCGGCGCTCGACTGGGCGCTCCGGGTCGGGGCGTCCCGTCGTGTGGCCGGATCGGCCGTGCTGGTGTGATCGTCAACGGAGACGGGGCTCATTCGGATTTCGCTGTGAGAATGGTGCCACGCTGGAGACCGTGCTTTTCCATGAGCCGGTACAGCGTTGTCCGGTCAACGCCGGCGATGCGTGCGGCCTTCGACATGTTGCCGCCGGAGCGTGCGACCAGCCAGGTCAGGTATTCCCGTTCGAACTCGGAGATCACGCGCTCCCGCCCCACGTGGTACTTCTCCTCGATGATGGCCGGGGAGAACGTGCTCACGCTGCGCGGCGGGGCGCCGGTGTCGATGAACGGGATGTCTTCGGGCTGGATCTGAGCTCCCGGATCGAGGAGGACGACGGCGTGCTCCATCACGTTCTGGAGCTCGCGCACGTTCCCTCGCCACGGCCGCATCTGGAGCGCGCGGATCGCCGCCTTGGTGAGTTTCGGCAGCGGCAGGTCCGCGCCGCGGTGACGCTTCCAGTACAGCTCCAGGAAGTGCTGGGCGAGGAGCGGGATGTCCTCGACCCGTTCGCGCAGCGGCGGGACCCGGATCGGGACCACGCGCAGCCGGTAGTACAGGTCCTCGCGGAGGACGCCGTTCTGCGTCGCCTCCTCGGGGTCACGATTCGTCGCCGCAATGAATCGGACGTTGACCACGGCGTCCGTGGTGTTGCTGCCCACGCGACGCACGATCCCGTCCTGGATGACGCGCAGGAGCTTGGCCTGGAGCGGCATCGGCATCTCGGTCAGCTCATCGAGGAAGAGCGTGCCGCCGTTCGCCGCTTCGAGGAGGCCGGGCTTGTCCCGGACGGCGCCGGTGAACGCGCCCTTGACGTGCCCGAACATCTCGGATTCGAGGAGCGCCTCCGGGAGCGCCGCGCAGTTGACGGCGATCATCGGCCGGCTCCGCCGCCGGCTGTTGCGGTGGATGAACTGGGCGATGAGCTCCTTCCCGCTGCCGCTCTCGCCGGAGATGAAGACTGAAGCGTCCGTGGGCGCGACCTTGCGGGCGAGCTCGATGGCCTTGAGGAACGCCGGCGACGTGCCCAGCACCTCCCACCCCTCGCCGCGGTCCGGGGTGTCGGTCGCCGTCTCCTCGAGATCGCTGGATTCCCGGGCGACCAGCACCGCGTGCGCGGCGCGGCCGAGCAGGATCTGGAGGTGCGTGGCGGAGAACGGCTTCGGCAGATAGTCCCAGGCGCCGGCGCGGAGCGCCTCGATGCTCGACTCCACGCTCGGGTTCCCGGTCATCACGATCACGATCGTGCCCGGGTTCGTCTCAAGGCACGCCTTGAGGAGCTCCATGCCCGAGACCTGGGACATATACAGATCGACGAGCATGATGTCGAACGGACGGCGGCGCACGGCCTCGAGGGCTTCATCTCCCCGCCCGTGGACGGTGACGTCGTAGCCTTCGTGCTTCAGCACGCTCGCGCAGCTCTCGCGGAGCGTGTGCTCGTCATCCACGATGAGGACCTTGATCCTGGCCTTGTCCTCGGGCTTGATGGGGATCAAAGCGGCAACGGATTCGTCGTCGGGGATGGCAAGCCTACGATTTCTCGAGAACTTGGTGTGGGCTGACACGCGGGTGGTGCCTCCGTCGAGTGTTGGGGAGTATCGGCCACCACGGCGAGCCCCGGGGAGAGCGGGAAGTGGGAACGGCAAGGCCGCGGCATTGCCAAGGACTGTCCTGTATTGCGGTCCGCCGACCGGCGAGCTCCGGTCTGGCGGTCGTAGCTCCTCCTTCGCGGGCGGTACGAAATCGCGGCGTGCGCCGGATTGCCCGTCGCCCGAGCAGTCGCCGCTCCAAACCCTGGTGACTACCGGGCGGTACGACAAGCTTTGATCCGAGACCGTATCGAGTTCCGGGGATGCTTCCGCGCCGTGCGGTTCCGGGTCGGTCGCCGGGTGCTGCGCGTCGGGAGCGGGGCGCTGGTCGTGACGGGCTCGAGCCTCGCCCCGCCGGCCGGGCCGGCGCGGGGCGCCCGCGCGATGCCTCCAGAGTCGAGCCCTCGGGATCGGTACTGAAGATCCCGCCAGCGCGGGCCGAGTGTTATACTAGTAGCTGCGCGACCGCGCCCTGTCAATACCGATCGTGGTATGCGCACGACAGTGGGGCCGTCCGGGAGAGGGATTCGTGTTGCGCCCCTGCCACATGCGCGGCGTGGGGCGCGAGACGCGCAACGTGGCGTGAAGCCGTGCGTTTGGCGGTGTCAGGCAGATAGTTCGGCCGTTCTGGCCGCCGCCATGGGGGACGCGGCATCGGGATTGCTATGGAGTCGCGTGCTTCCGCTCAACGGACCTGAGCCGTCACGTCTGGCGGAGAGGCTCGGCGATTGGGCTAGCCAGGAATCGGAGGGCGCCAGATCAATGTCTAAACTGATACCGACCCAGGCGGATACGCAGCTCGGAGAGTACGTGGCGCCGTCGGCGAGCGCCGCTGCGTGGATGGCCGGCGAGGACCTGGAGCCTCCGGTCGGGAATTCGGGATTCAACTGGCGGCGAATCGTTTCCGCGCTCCTCCGTTACAAGATGCTGGTGATCCTCGTGACGGCGGTCGGCGCGGTCAGCGGGTTCGTTGCCACGAGGTTCGTGACCAAGCAGTACGAGGCCACGGCGACGATCTGGGTCGAGACGGTGAGCCGCGCGGAGGCGGCGCGGGGGCCGATCCGGGCCGAGGAGCTGCTCCCGGCCACGTCGTGGATCGAGCTGTTGAAGTCCCATGTGGTGCTGGATCCCGTCGTCCAGGAGCTGCGCCTCTATCTGACCCCCAAGTCCCCGGCGGACTCCGTGCTTTTCGCGACCTTCTCGGTGCAGGGCGAATACACGCCCGGCGCGTACCGGCTGACCGTGGATGAGACCGGTCGGCGATTCGAGTTGGCGACGCAGACCGGGACGGTCCTGCAGCGGGGTTCGATCGACGAGCCGGTCGGTGCGGAGCTCGGCTTCGACTGGGTCCTGCCGGCGGATCGCGTGGCTCCGGGGATGCGCGTCGAGTTCACGGTACGGTCGGTCCGGGAGGCTGCCCAACGGTTTGCGAACGCGCTGAGCGGGTCTTTCCGTGACCGGAACACGAACTTCCTGAACGTGTCGCTGTCCGGCACGGACCCGGAATGGCTTGCGCGCACGCTGAACATCGTGGTCGACCGGTTCGTCGAGGTCGCCACGGACCTGAAGCGGAGGACGCTGGACGAGAGGGCGGAGATCCTCGCCGAGCAGCTGCGCATGCAGGCGGAGGAGTTGAGTGCGGCGGAGCGGGCCCTCGAGAGCTTCCGGGTCCAGACGATCACGTTGCCGTCGGAGGCGGCGGTGCCGCTGCCGGCGGGGCTGGAGGTCACGCGCAATCCGGTGCTCGGCGACTACTTCGACAAGAAGGTCGAGCTGGAGCAGGTCCGGCGGGACCGGGCGGCGATCCAGCGAGCGCTCGCGCAGCGTGACGAATCGGGGATCGCGGTCGCGGCGCTGGAGGTGATCAACGCCGTCCAGCGGTCGTCGGAGCTGGTCCGGGCGCTCCATGAGTTGACGGAACAGCGTGCGGAGCTGCGCGCCCTGCGGCACCAGTACACGGACGAGCATCCGAGCGTCAAGCGGGTGCTCGCGCGGATCGAGACGCTCGAGCGGAGCACGATCCCGCAGCTGGCGTCCGCACTGATTGCGGAGCTGGAGGCGCGGGAAGCCGACCTGAACGGGATGATCGGCGCGGCATCGAGCGAGCTGCAGCAGATCCCGCCGCGCGCCATCGAGGAGGCGCGGCTGCAGCGCCATGTGGAGATCCAGAGCAACCTGTACATGAATCTCCGGGCGCGCTATGAGGAAGCGAGGCTCGCGGCCGAGAGCAGCATTCCGGACCTGAGCATTCTGGATTATGCCTCGCCGCCGCGGCGGCCATCGCAGGACCCGGCGCCGGTCGTGTTCCTCCTTGCGACGCTGGGGAGCTTCGGGCTGGCGCTGCTCGGGGCGGTGCTCCTGGACCGGGTGGACCCGCGGTTCCGGTATCCGGAGCAGATCACGAACGACCTGGGGCTTCCGATCCTCGGGGCGGTGCCGCACGTGCGCGGGCGCAACGGGCGGCGGAGCCTGGAGAACGCGGCCGAGCTGGTCGAGGCGTTCCGGAGCATCCGGCTGAACATCATGCACGCGGCCGGTACATCGGGAGGCACGCTGGTCCTCACGGTCAGCAGTCCGGAGAGCGGGGACGGCAAGTCGTTCGTGAGCTCGAACCTGGCGCTGGCGTTCGCCGAGCAGGGTCAGCGCACGCTGCTGATCGACGGCGACATTCGCCGGGGGACCCTGCACCGCCTGCTCGGCTGTGAACGCAAGCCGGGGCTCACGGACTACCTGGCGGGGAAGGTCGGGCGTGAGGCGATCGTGAAGCCGACGGCGTACCCGGGCCTGCACCTCATCCCGAGCGGCACCCGGATGCAGAGCGGGCCGGAGCTGCTGTCGACGCAGCGGATGCGGGATCTGGTCCACGACCTGCGCGGGCTCTACACAGTCATCATCATGGACTCGGCGCCGCTCGGCGCGGGTGTCGATCCGTACGTGCTGGGTACGGTCTCCGGCAATCTGATGCTCGTGCTGCGGGTGGGCGCGACGAACCGCGGATTCGCCGAGGCGAAGATCGACCTCCTCGGTCGGCTCCCGATCCGGACGCTCGGCGCGGTACTGAACGACGTGGCGGCGGGCGGCGCGTACTACACCTACTGCTACCAGTCCTACTCCTACCTGCCGGGCTACGAGGCGGCGGAGGAGGAGCTGGTGGAGTCGGGCGCGCAGGCGCGGGTGCTGCCCGGAGCGTAGGTGGGCCGGGACCGGCCGCGGACGGTGCGGCCGGGGCCGATCGGACAATTAGCAACGGGCCGCGCACGCGTCCGAGTGTGCGCGGCCCTGCTGCATCCGGCAGCCGGTCTAATTGTTCACCAGGGGGGACGAAGGATCGAAGTCGAGATCGAGATCGAAGGAGCGAATGCGATCATCCCCGTGCACGCCGTGCGGCTGCTTGAGCGCCATGCTGGCGCGGACGAGGAGGTCAATGGGGTCGATCGCGGCCGTCCGGAAGTTGCGGACGGCATAGTATCCGGCGCGCAGGTCGAGCCCGCTCAAGGATTCGGACGAGTCCCCCTCCACCTTGTCGAATTCCGTGACGAGGCGTCGGGCGAGGTGGAAGGCGCCGTGGTGGTCGGTTCCGGGCGCGAGCACGACGAACTCCGACTGACCGAGCCGGCCGATCGTGTCCGAACCGCGGCCGGCGTTCCGTAGCGTCCTCGCGATACGGATCGCCGCCGGCGGGAGATCGTCGTCCGTCCGGTCAGCGGATTCCGCAGCGCCCGGGCCGGTGGCGAAGACGACGCACGCCATCGGCCGCTCGTACCGGGCTGCATCCGCGCCCAGCTCCCGGGCCCGCTGGAGCAGACCCCGGAGATTGTAGAATCCCGTAGCCGCGTCCAGCAGACTCTCGTCCCGCGCCATATCCGCGTCGAACTTGGCGCGCACGAACGACTTGAGCTCGAGCACGAACTCCTCGGCATCCAGTGGCTGGCCGATCAGGCCCCACGCGCCCGCCCGGAGCGCCTCCAGGCGCATCTGTCGAGTGATCGGTCCCGCGCTCAGAACGAGGATCGGTGTGCTGGGCGTCACGCCCGCATCGGTCCGTAGCAGGCGGCAGAGCTCGATGCCTCCAACGTCGGGCAGGTCCGCATCGATGACCAGGATGTCCGGACGCGAAGCGCGCGTCCGCTGCAGGACCTGCCGATCGTTGTGCGCCCGTAACACCGTGAAGCCGCTCGGAATGAGAATGCTCTCCAGAGACCGCACCGACCATTCCTGAGCGTGCGCGATGAGCACGAGTGGCGCATTCGTTGTGTTCGATTCGCTCATGGGCGTCGTCACTCGATTGGCAGACGCATGCCGGACGTCGTCGCACCGGGCGTTCGGTTGGCTTGTCAACTCGATGAGCGCCGAACCTGCCTGCAGAATTCGTGCTGCGCCGACGTGATCCGGCAAGCTCAAGAATTTTCTGAGATTCGCCCGATCGGTCCCTTTTCGGCGGGTCGCGGATTGCTGTATCGAGGCGACAGTTTGGGGGGATATTGATGCATATGTACCATAATCCTCCGGTTGCGGATCGGGTGGGCAAATATGGGCGCGGGGGGTGGGGAAGTGGCCCGGGCATTGAGTTTGCGGTGCATCTCGCGTGCGCGAGCGGCTCTGCGCGGTGCGGGGGAGGGGCGGGGGCGGGAGTCGGGAAGCACGGCCCCATTCTTGATCACGATCCAATCCGTCAGACCTGCATCTCGGAGATCAATGCCGACCGTTTTCGAGCGCAGGAGCGTGGTTCGATGCTATGTGATCGCTGTCGGCGGCGAATCAATGGCGGGGCGCGACGCAGGGGGCCGGTCCTGGAGGCGAGCTTGCGGGAGCGGCTGGCGCAGGTCATGTGCGAGAACTGTGGCGGCGTGCTGGGGATCAGGGAGGCGGAGGGCTCGATTGCGGAGAAGCTGGCACAGCTCGCGCGCTTCGGATTGAATGCCGGAGGCAAGCCGCTGTTCCGCAGCGTGCGCTGGTCATCGAAGTGATCCCGACCGGGCGCGGTGGTTGCCTCGCAGCGATCCCGATCCGAATATTTCGAATGTGTTTCGAGTTCAGCAGACGGAGCGAGCAACTCCAATGATCCGCCGGATGTTAGCGTGTGTTGCCGTCATGGGTGTGGCGGCGGTGGCCATGACAGCGCCGTTGGCGGCCCAGGGTCAGGATGATTGGGACCGGGCGCGGCTGCACATGACGCGGGAGGGGCTCGAGGAGCTGCTCGCGCGGTATGAGCAGGCGACGCGTTCCGCGGCGTACAGCGAGAATCTCCGTGCCCGGGCGCGATACGAGGCGTCGTTGATCCGGGCGCGTCTCGAGGAAGGGGACTTCCAGGTCGGCGACGAGATCGTGCTGACGGTGGAAGGGGAGCAGCAGCTCACGAACACGTTCAAGGTGGGTCCGAACCGGATCCTGGTGCTGCCGATCGTAGGGGAGATCCCGATGCGGGGCGTGCTGCGTTCGGAGCTGGAGGACCACGTCCGCAAGCACGTGGCGCGCATGATCCACGACCCGGTGGTGCGGGCGCGCGCGTCGCTCCGGATTTTCATCATGGGCGAGGTGGCGGCTCCGGGATATTACATGCTGTCCTCCGAGACGCAGTTGACGGAGGCGTTGATGGCGGCTGGTGGTCCGACACGGGAGGCGAAGCTCCAGGACATCCGGATCCAGCGCGGAAGCGAGCGCATCTGGGGGGGGCAGCCGCTCCAGGAAGCGATCATCGAAGGGCGCACGCTGGATCAGCTGAGCCTTCGGGCTGGCGACCAGATCGTGGTTCCCAGGGAGCAGATCGGACGCAATTTCTGGGATATCCTCAGGTTCGGGGCGCTCACGATTCCGCCTCTCATCTACGCCCTTTCCCGCATTTTCTGAGGCAGGAGTCTTGCGGGAGCCACCCATCGGGAATCAGTGATCGCATGGTAAAGATCGTTCACGTCGCGGGCGCCCGGCCGAATTTCATGAAGGTGGCGCCCGTGATGGCGGCGCTCGCGCCGCGTGACGGTGTGGAGCAGATCCTCGTGCACACCGGCCAGCATTACGATGACGCGTTGTCGCGCGTCTTCTTCGACGAGCTGGGCATTCCTCGGCCGGATGTGAATCTGGAGGTGGGATCGGGCACGCACGCGGTTCAGACGGCGAAGGTCATGATGGCGTTCGAGCCGGTGTGTCTCGAGTACGCCCCGGACGTGGTGGTGGTCGTGGGCGACGTGAACTCGACGCTGGCGTGCGCGCTCGTGGCGGCGAAGCTGGGGATCCGGGTCGCGCACGTCGAAGCCGGCCTCCGCTCGTTCGATTGGTCGATGCCGGAGGAGGTCAACCGGGTGCTCACGGACCGGCTGTCGGACTTCCTGTTCACGACGGAGCGGAGCGCGAACGAGAATCTGGCGCGCGAGGGGATTCCGGCGGACCGGATCCATTTCGTGGGCAACGTCATGATCGACACGCTCATGCGGCACCGCGACCGGGCGCGCGAGCTGAACATGCCGGCGGCGATGGGGGTGGAGCCGGGCGGGTATGCGCTGGTGACGTTGCACCGGCCTTCGAACGTGGATGATCCGGCGATGCTCGGTCCGATCCTGGATGGGCTGACGGGCGTTGCGGAAAAGCTGCCGGTGCTGCTGCCGCTGCATCCGCGGACGGCGGCGAGGCTGGACGAGTTCGGGCTGCGCGATCGGCTCGGTGGAGTCCGGGTCCTGGAGCCGCAGGGCTACGTGGAGTTTCTCGGGCTCATGGCGGATGCGCGGGTGGTGATCACCGATTCCGGCGGGATCCAGGAGGAGACCACGGTCCTCGGCGTCCCGTGCCTGACGTTGCGCCGCAACACGGAGCGGCCGGTGACGCTGACCGAGGGTACGAACCGTCTCGTGGAGCCGGGGCGGGATCCTCTCCTCGAGGCGGTGTCGGAGGTGCTCGCCGGCGCTCCCGTCTCGGGTCGTTTGCCGGAGTTGTGGGACGGCCGCGCGGCGGACCGGATCGCGGACATCCTTCTCGAACGTCTCTAGCTCCTACCTCTCGACTTCCCCTATCGGCGCCCGGTACGGGCCTTGCTCGCTCCGTGCACCGTGGTCCGGCGCAGCGTTTTCGCGCCGGACCGCTGGGTTGGCGTGCATCGGAGCGGACACTGCATGGCATCGAAGGAATCGGTGGCAAGGGTGGCGGCGGTGGAGGCACCGGACGCGGGTCGCGTCATCGAGTCATCGGCGGTTCGGCGAGCCGAGGCGTTGGGTCAGCCGCTGCCGGAGGCGTGGCGGATCTCCGAGTCCGAATTCCCCTCCTCCGGGAGCGTGGAGGAACGGCTCCGCTACCTGATCGGCTACGCGGTGCTCGCGCCGTCGAGCCGGAACGCGCAACCGTGGCGGTTCCGCGTGGACGGGGACAGGATCCGTCTGTTCGCGGACCGGACCCGGGGGATGCCGGTCGCGGATCCGGACGGGCGTCAGCTCGTGATCGGCTGCGGTGCGGCGCTCCATCACCTGCGCCTCGCGTTGCGCCGATTCCGATTCGCGGACCGTGTAACGGTGTTTCCGGACCCTGCGGAGCCGGACCTGCTGGCGGAGGTGCGGGCGCAGGACGGTGGGGTCCCGACGGAGGAAGAGCGCGCCCTGTTCGAGATGATTCGTCGGCGTCGCACGGTGTACGGGCCGTTCGACCGGAAGCCGGTCGGCGATGGGACGATCGACGCCCTGCGCGGCGCGGCCGCACGGGAGGGCGCGTGGTTCCTGCCAATCAGGTCGCGAGCCGTTCGGGTGGCGGTGGCGTCGATCGTGGCCGCGGGGCACCGCGCACAGTTCGCGGACGAGCACCTCCGTCACGAGCTGGCCGCATGGCTTCGCCCGAATCGGGGCGACGCGGTGGACGGCATACCCGGCTATGCGCTCGGGTTGGGCGATCTGGCATCCCGCGTGGCGCCCACGCTGATCCGCAACATGAACCTCGGCCGGTTCCGGGTCGATCGGCAGCGGGAGCTCGCCCGCGGCGCGCCGCTCCTCGCCGTGCTCGGCACCGCAGGCGATGCGCCGCCGGACTGGCTCGCGGCGGGGCAAGCGCTCTCCCGCGTCCTCCTGACCGCGTGCAAGGACGGGCTGAACGCCGGTTACCTCAACCAGGCGCTGGAGATTCCCGGGCTGAGGCGTCGGCTCCGGGAGGTGCTGGGCGTGGCGGGCTATCCGCAGTTGCTCCTCAGGTTCGGCCATGCGCCGCCCCCACCCCCCACCCCCCGCCGCCCCGTGGCCGACGTCCTCGCCTAGGCGACGGACCGGCCGGGCCGGCTACGACCGACGGAACACCGCTCCGCGGTGAACGGGGGCTCGGCCCGGGACGGCCGGACCCCCGTTCCCATTGCCGCCCCCGGCGGCCGCCGGAAAGCGCCATCGCCTACAGGCCGAGCGGGCGGTCAGCGGGCGGGCAACAGACCCCGGCACCGGGAGCCGTGACGTCAACGGGCGATCGACCGGGGCCGCGCCGGTCCCGCTCCTCCTTCGCCGACCCTGCGGCGGCTGCCGACCCGACCGCGGCGGACGGCAGCCCCGCCCCCCGCCCGCCACCCCCGAACGACCGGGCCGCCGGCCCGTGAACGGCCGTGTCGACGCCCGTCGTGGATCAGTCTCCCGATATCGTCAGACCGCGGCGCGAGCCTGGCGCGGGCGTCGCCGAGGGCCGCCCGGCATGCCCTACCGCGCACGCACGTCCGGCGACAAACCGGGGCCCGCCCTCCCGTACGCCACACCTGATGGGGAAGCGTCTGACCGCCGGCCGCGGTCACGAGCATCACCGACCGCGCCGTAATCGGCGGACCCGCGGGGACGGGCGGTCCTCGGATGGGTCCGTCCCGCCTCCGTCCTCGCACCCCCAGCCGTCGGCCGCCTGATCGAGTCGGCGGCTCGGCCCCTCCTCGCACCCCGAAACTCTTGCCGATCGGGGCACGACAGCCGATCGTATGGAACAACCACGATCGCTGCGTGCGCGTTTCCGTAAGTGGTTACGGGAATGCGCGGACTCACCTCGACGACGGGAGGCCGAAGGTGGTGAATCGCCGATGGGCGTTCGGCGCAACGCTCGCGGCCGCGCTGGCCGTACTGCCGGCCGGCTGCGGGCGGGACCAGGCCGTGGAACCGGCGGACCTGGTGCTCACGAACGGCAAGGTCGTGACCGTGGACTCGCTGCGGCCGCAGGCGGAAGCGGTCGCCGTGAAGGGCGACCGGATCGTCGCCGTCGGGACGGCCCGGGAGATCGGACGGTACATCGGTCCCGCGACCGAAGTCATCGACCTCGACGGCCAGATGCTCATGCCCGGGTTCATCGAGGGCCACGGCCACTTCCTGGGGCTCGGCCAGGCGAAGATGATCCTGGACCTGAGCACGGCGAAGAGCTGGGACGACATCGTGGCCATGGTCGCGCGGGCGGCCCGCGAAGCGGCGCCGGGCGCATGGATCCTGGGCCGCGGCTGGCACCAGGAGAAGTGGGAGGTGACGCCGAATCCGTCGGTCGAGGGGCTGCCCACCCATGAGGCGCTGAGCGCGGTGTCGCCGAACAACCCCGTGTACCTGACGCACGCGAGCGGGCACGCGTCGTTCGTGAACGCGCGCGCCATGGAGCTCGCGGGGATCACGCGAAACACGCCGGATCCGCCGGGCGGCACGATCGTCAGGGACGGGTCCGGGGAGCCGACCGGCGCGCTGCGTGAGACGGCCCAGCGGCTGGTCAACGAGGCGCTCGCCCGGTACGAGGCACAGCGTTCGCCCGAGGAGCTCCGGGCCGAGTTCCGGCGCCAGGTCCAGCTCGCCGGCGAGGAGCTGCTGAGGAAGGGCGTGACGAGCTTCCACGATGCCGGCACCTCCTTCGAAGCCGTGGACCTCCTGCGCGAGATGGCGGAACAGGGCGAGCTGCCGGTCCGGTTGTACGTCATGATCCGCTACGCGAGCAACGATGAGCTGGCCGAGAAGCTGCCGAACTACCGGATCATCGGCGCGGGGAACGGCTTCCTGACCGTACGGGCCATCAAGCGCCAGATCGATGGCGCCCTCGGCGCGCACGGCGCGTGGCTGCTCGAACCGTATGAGGACCTGCCGACCAGCACCGGGCTCGTGCTCGAGCCGGTGGAGGAGATCGCGCGCACGGCCGAGCTCGCGATCCAGCACGGCTTCCAGGTCAACACGCACGCCATTGGCGACCGCGCGAACCGGGAAGTGCTGGACATCTACGAGAAGGCGTTCCGGGCGAACCCGGACGCCCAGGATCTCCGCTGGCGGATCGAGCACGCGCAGCATCTGCACCCGGAGGACATCCCGCGGTTCCGGGAGCTCGGCGTGATCGCGTCGATGCAGGGGATCCACGCCACCTCGGACGCGCCGTGGGTGCCGCGGCGTCTCGGCGAGGAGCGGGCCCGCACGGGGGCGTACCTGTGGCGGGCGCTCATCGACGCGGGCGTGGTGGTGATCAACGGGACCGACACGCCGGTGGAGGACGTGGACCCGATCGCGAGCTACTACGCGTCGGTCTCCCGCAAGCTCGCGGACGGCACGGTCTTCTATCCGGAGCAGCGGATGACCCGGGAGGAGGCGCTGCGCAGCTACACGCTGAACGCGGCGTACGCGGCGTTCGAGGAGGACATCAAGGGGTCCATCACGCCGGGCAAGCTCGCGGACCTCGTCGTCCTGTCCAAGGACATCACGACGATCCCGGAGGACGAGATCCCGACCGCGAAGGTCGTCTACACGATCGTCGGCGGGAAAGTCCGTTACCGGGCGAGCGACCCGGTGCCGGTCGATCGGTGACGCGCCCCGCCGATCGGTGAGCCGGTGAGAAGCGGACGGGCGGACACGAACCTCGATGCGTGCCCGCCCGTTCCGTCTTCGGCCTTCGTCGTCGTTCGTGCCCCAGGCGGCAAGGGCCGGAGCGCGACGCCGCTCCGGCCACGCCCGTCTCGTTTTCAGACCTCGCGGGCCGCCGCCTCCGCCGGGCCGCTCACGGGAAGATCCCGCGCTCCAGGTAGACCCGGGCGATCTTCTCGATGGAGTTGATGTACGCGGCCGAGCGGAGGTCCGTCTTATGCCGCTGGCTCAGCTCGCGGATCTCCGCGTACGCGTTGATCATCGTCTCCTCGAGCCCCGAGTTGACCAGCTCCAGCTCGCCCGCGCCGACCGTGAGCGCCTCGAGCGTGGCGCCGTCGAACCGGCGCTCCGTGAGGTCCTCGACCGCGCGCAGGATCCGCCCGAAGCTCGCCTGCTCGTAGCGCTTCCCCATCCGGCCGAAGCGTACGTGCGAGAGGTTCTTGACCCACTCGAAGTACGACACGATCACGCCGCCGGCGTTCAGGTAGAGGTCCGGGATCAGCAGGCAGCCCCGGGCCAGGAGCGTCTCGCTGGCATCCGCGGTCACGGGCCCGTTCGCGGCCTCGGCCACGATCTTCGCCCGGATGCGGTCCGCGTTCGCGGCCGTGATCTGGTTCTCGAGCGCGGCCGGGACGAGGATGTCGCACTCGAGCTCGAGCGCTGCGCTGCGGTCCGGCAGGTTCTTGGCGCCCGGGAAGTCCAGGATCGACCCGGTCTCGGCCCGGTGCGCGACCACGTCCTCCAGCACCAGCCCGCGGTCGCTGAAGATCGCGCCCTCCCGCTCGGCAATGCCCACGATGATGGCGCCGGCCTCTTCGAGGAACCGGGCGGCGTGGTAGCCCACGTTCCCGATCCCCTGGATGACCACCGTCTTGCCCTCGATGCCGGGATCGAGCCCGAGCAGGCGCATGTCATCCGCGCGGGAGCACACCTCGCGGATCCCGTAATAGACGCCGCGGCCCGTGGCCTCCACCCGGCCGCGCACGCCGCCGAGGGAGAGCGGCTTCCCGGTCACGCACCCGGCCGCGTCGAGCTGGGTCGGCGCCAGCGCCATGTACGTGTCCACGATCCAGGCCATCTCCTGCGGACCGGTCCCGTAGTCCGGCGCGGGCACGTCCACGCTGGGCCCGATGCCGTTCCGGGCGAACAGCTCATAGGTGTAGCGGCGGGTGATGCGCTCGATCTCCGCACGGGAGTACTTCGACTTCTCGATCTTCACCAGCCCCTTCGCGCCGCCGAACGGCACGTCGACCAGCGCGCACTTGTAGGTCATGAGCGCGGCCAGCGCCACGACCTCGTCCTCCGAACCGTGGATCGAGTAGCGGATCCCGCCCTTGGACGGGAGCTTGTGCGTGCTGTGCTGTGCGCGCCACGCCCGGATCACCTCGATCGAGCCGTCGTCCCGCTCGAGCGGGAAGTTGAACTGGACGATGCTCTTGCACGCCTTGATCTGGTCCAGCAGACCAGGCGGCAGGGACACGAAGCGGGCAGCCTTGTCGATGTAACGGTTGACCTGTGCAAAAAACGGCTCTTCGATCGACATGATCCCTCTCTACGACGTGGGCCCCGTGGCCCAGAATTCCATTGGCCGCACGGCCAGCGACCATAATGGATTACGGGTCCTCCGGCTGCAAGCGGCGGCCGTGCGCCACGCGGTCGGGGCAGCGGTGGGCCGAGCCGGAGCGGCCGCGAATCGTGACCGCACCCCGAGCTATAGTGTGGGCAGGAGCGGAATCGCTACACGTCGGGGCGGTTTTCCGAGCGCGTGATCCGTGGGGAGGCGACGTCGCACCGGAACCCGCCGTTCCCGTGGCCGGCCCCTGCGGCAGCGCCGCGCTCGCCGCGATGGGGCCTTAAGACCGCCGAGGGGTCTGCGCGGCACCTTGCAGGGTATGACGACCAGAGGGCCCCGCCGGCTCGGGCGGGCCAGGACAGCCGGAGCGACCCCCGGACCCGGACCGGGCCGGACGACGCGCCGGCGCACCACGATCAGAATGTATGCGACCGTATCGACGAATCCCTGCAGACGCCGACGGCGAACGCCCGTCCCTCGCGGAGCGGCTCCGTGCGCTGCGCCTGGTCCCGCACTTCCTTAAGCTGGTCTGGGAGGCGCACCCCGGGTACGCCACGGCCATCGTCCTCCTCCGCATTGCGCAGGCGTTCGGCCCGCTGGCGCTGCTCTGGGTCGGCAAGCTGATCATCGACGCGGTGGTCGCGAACATCGCCGCGCCGTCGCCCGATTGGGCGCACCTGGCCCGGCTGGTCGGCCTGGAGCTCGGGATCGCGCTCGCGCTGGACGCCATGCAGCGGCTCTCGGCGCTCCTCGAGAGCCTGCTCGGCGACCTCTTCTCGAACCGGCTCTCGGTCCGGCTCATGGAGCACGCGGCCACGCTGGACCTGGAGCACTTCGAGGACCCGGAGTTCTACGATCACCTGGAGCGTGCGCGGCGGCAGACGGTCGGGCGGATCGGGCTGGTGGCGCTGCTCCTGGGCATGGCCCAGAGCGCGCTCACGCTGGCGTCGCTCATGGCGGCGCTGATCGCGTTCAACGGGTGGCTGCTCGTACTCCTCGCGCTGGCGGTGCTGCCGTCGTTCCTGGGTGAGACGCACTACGCGGGGCTCTCCTACTCGCTGCTCTACCAGTGGACGCCGGAGCGGCGGCAGCTCGACTACCTGCGCTACGTGGCGTCCAGCGATGCCACGGCGAAGGAGGTCAAGCTCTTCGGGCTGTCCCGGCACTTCGTCCAGCGGTACGCGACGCTGGCGGACGAGTTCTACCGGGCGAACCGCGCCCTCGCCGTGCGGCGCGCCGCCGTGGGCGGGGCGTTGACCGCGCTGAGCTCCGTGGTCTACTACGGCGCGTACGGGTTCATCATCTGGCAGACCGTGCTCGGCGTGCTGACCGTGGGCACGCTGACGTTCCTGGCGGGCTCGTTCATGCGGAGCCGGGACCTGATCGCGCGGCTCCTGCTCGGCTCCGCGGATGTGTACGAGCAGAGCCTCTTCCTGCGGGACCTGTTCGCGTTCCTGGAGATGCGGCCGCGGATCGCGAGCCGGAACGGGGCCCGGCCGGTTCCGTCCCCGATCCGGGAGGGGTTCGTCTTCGACGACGTCGGCTTCCGATACCCCGGGAGCGAGCGCTGGGCGCTGCGCCACGTCTCGTTCACGCTCCGGCCGGGCGAGCGGATCGCGCTCGTAGGCGAGAACGGGGCGGGGAAGACCACGCTGGTCAAGCTTCTGGCGCGGCTGTACGACCCGACCGAGGGCCGGATCCTGCTGGACGGCGTGGACCTGCGCGAGTACGACGTGGACTCGCTGCGCCGCATCATCGGGGTGATCTTCCAGGACTTCGTGCGTTACGACATGATCGCGCGGGAGAACATCGCGATCGGCCGGATCGATGCGTTGGAGGATCGTCCGCGGATCGAGAGCGCGGCGGCGAAGAGCCTGGCGGACGGGGTGATCGCCCGGCTCGAGCGAGGCTACGACCACATGCTCGGCCGCCGCTTCGAGGGCGGCGCGAACCTGTCCGGCGGGGAGTGGCAGAAGATCGCGCTCGCGCGGGCGTACATGCGGGACGCGGAGGTGCTGATCCTGGACGAGCCGACCGCGGCGCTGGACGCCCGCGCGGAGTACGAGGTGTTCCAGCGGTTCAGCGAGCTGACCGCCGGCAAGATGGCGGTGCTCATCAGCCATCGGTTCTCGACCGTGCGCATGGCCGACCGGATCCTCGTGCTCGAGGGCGGGACCGTCATCGAGCAGGGCAGCCACGCGGAGCTGGTCGCCCGCGGCGGGAAGTACGCGGAGCTCTTCACGTTGCAGGCGGCGGGGTATCGGTAGGAGGGGCGGCCATTTCGAGGACCCCATAGCAAACGAGTGGGGCGCTGGGGCGGGCTCGGTGCCGAGAGCCGGCGGCGTCCACATCGTGGCGGGATGCGCGCCGGGCCGCAGCTCCGTGCGCCGGCGGGCCGGCCGGGAAACGCCGTGCGGACCGGGGGAGAAACCGGTGTGACGCGGGCCGCTGGTGCGCCGCCGGAGCCGAGGGGCGCGGGAAGCGGCGCCAGCAGACTCTTCCCGACCGAAAAGAGCGGCGGGGCCGGCCACGTGGCCGGCCCCGCGCCCGTCTCGATCGTTCCGAACCGATCGTCGCCGGTCAGTTGCTCGTGGCCGCCGCCGGCTTGCGGGGCATCATCTCGTCCCGCATGGCCAGGTGGTAGGCGGTCGCCGCCACGATCACCGCCGCCTGCTTCAGGTCGTCCAGGACGAGGTGCTCGAACACGTCCACGTTCGTGTGGTGTGTGCGCGTGCCGTACTCGATCGGGTCCTGGATGAAGTTGAACCCGGGGATCCCCACCCGGTCGAAGGACAGGTGGTCGGTCCCGCCGGTGTTGCCGTGCCGGACGCCGATCACGCCCAGGTCCCGGAACGGCCAGAGGATCTGCTCGAAGATGGGCGTGGCCGCCTCGTTGCTCTGGTTCCAGATCCCGCGGATCCGGCCGGTCCCGTTGTCCACGTTGAGGTACGCGGAGATCTTCGGCGCGAGCTCCGGGTGGTTCTCGACCCACCGCCGCGAGCCGAGCAGCCCCTGCTCCTCGCCGCTCCAGAGCGCGATCCGGATCGTGCGGCGCGGCTTGAGGTCCAGCGCCTTGAGGATGCGCATCGCCTCCATCATGACCACCGAGCCGGCGGCGTTGTCGGTGGCGCCGGTGCCGGTGTGCCACGAGTCGAGGTGCGCGCCGATCATCACGTACTCGTCGGCCTTGTCCGTGCCGGGCAGGTCCGCGAGGGTGTTGTAGGCGCGGAGGTCATCCGAGAAGAAGCGGTTCTGGACGTTGACCTCCAGCTCCACCGGAATGCCCCGCTTCACGTTGCGGTAGATCTGGCCGTACTGCTCCTGGGCGACGACGAGCTCCGGCAGCGGGATGGGGCTGTTCGGGTCCCGGCCCGCGCCGCCCCCGGCGCGAATGATCCCGTAGTTGCGGGCCGAGGGCTGGAGGATGGCCGCGACGCGCTCGGCCTGGAACAGCTCACGGGCCGCGTTGTTCAGTGCGGCGCGGCGCTCGGCGGCCTGCCGCATCTCCTGCATGCGCCGCTGCATCTCCTCCGGCGTGGGCTGTGCGGCCTGCCGCGCCTGCTCCCGCGAGCGCCGCCCGAACGGGTCGGGCACGAGCTCTTCCAGCGGGGTGCGCAGCGGCGCGCGCTCGAACTCCGCGCCGAGCCCGGTCGGCGGCTGCATCAGCACGAAAGCGTTCCGCAGCTTCCCACGGTACTTCTCCAGGTCTTCCACGGTCTCGGCCTCCACGATGACGGCGGGGCCCTTGACCGTCCCGCGGGTGCTGCCGGTCCAGGCGAGCGGCTGCGCGTTCAGCGGCTGGACGAAGGGGGTCAGGATCCGGCCGCTGTAGGAGACCCGCTCCCAGCCGCGGCCGAACTCGCCCCACGGCTCGATGACCACGTTGGACAGGCCCCATTCGCGGAACTTCTGGGCCGTCCACTCGTTCGCCCGCCGCATGGCGGGGGAGTTCGTCAGTCGGGGGCCGATGACGTCGGTCAGGTAGCCGGCGAGCTCCTCGATCTGGGACCGGTTGAGCCCTTCGTCCCGGATCCGCTCGAAGACCGCGAGGTCGACCCGCTCCTGCACGATCTGGCCGACCGCCGGGGCAGCGGCGGCGAGGAAGAGAGTGATGAGGGATGCAGTCGTTCGTGTCAGTCGTCGCATGACTCCATCTCCGTGAATGGTACGGCGGAAGAATAAGCCACCGAGTCCGCTCCGGCCAGCCGGGTAGGAGGCGGCGGCCTCGCCGGCGGTGGGTGCCGCGGGCTCGCGGTGGAGCCGCGAAGGCGGAATGGACCAGCGTCGCCCGATGAATCGGGTCAAGACCATGGCTGGACCGGCGGCCCCGCGGGTTGCGGCAGGGGGCTTGCGTATCGCTCTGGCGTCAGCGCCGCAGCGGACGATGGCATGATTGACATGATGACCGACGTACTCCAATCCGCATGCTCTCCCGCTTCAGCGATCCGGGGTCGGCCGCGCTCCGGATTCGTCCCTCAGATCCTGGCGGCCTGTCCGGAGTCCGCTGCGGCGCGTCATCGCGTGTGAACGAATCGGACGGCCCCGCCGGTGAACAGGGGTGGCGAGCCGGGCTCCTCCGCCCGGCTTCCGCATTCGGTACCCATGGTGCTCGCGGGTCGCGCCCGTGGGCCGGGGACTCGCCCGGCCGGGCGGTCAGAGACGACCGAGCTCGCCGCGTGCGCGTACCCGGCCGGTCCGCACGCCTCCGCGCGCTGCCTGCCGTGGCCCGGGCGGCCCGTTCGGCCCTGCCCCCGTGCTGACCCCGCAGCGCACCGGGGAGAGTCCCGCTGGCCAACGTTCCACGGACCGGGCGATCCCGCAGTCCGCCACCGGTGAGACTCCCGACGCTGCCCCGATCGCCTGGGCCGCCGAAGCCGCGCCCCGTTCCGGCGAAGAGGGAGATCGGATCCGCCGCCCCGGCATTGCCCGGGTGCTGCGGGCCGCCCCGTAGCGGGTAACAGCCCGCCCCTTCGACCCACGGCCGGGACCACGTTGCTGGACGAACCACGGATGTTGCCGCCGGGACCGCGGCTTTCCGGCGCGCCCGGGCGCCCCCACCGGCGGCGCTCTCGCGAACCCGGTGCGACGACGGCGTCGGCCACGTCTCCGCGTTCTCGCCCGGGAATCCGTGAGTGCGCTAAGGGGTACTTCAAGGGAAGGACGCGTCGGGTCATGCCGGACGAGATCTCACGGTCGCAGTCCGGTCCTCTGCCCGGCGTCCCCGGCGAACGACGAGATCCGCTGTAGAGGATAGATCGATGGCACGGAATGGCGACGACCGGCCGCACGTCGTGATCCTGGGGGGCGGGTTCGGCGGGCTGAACTGCGCCCGCGCACTGCGCCGCGCACCGGTCAGGATCACGCTGATCGACCGCAGCAACTTCCACCTCTTCCAGCCGCTGCTCTACCAGGTCGCGACGGCGTCGCTGAACCCGGGCGACATTGCCAGCCCGCTCCGGCACATCGTGAAGCGCCAGGCGAACATCGAGGTCTGGATGGCGGAGGCGAGGCGGATCGACCCGGACGCCCGGACGGTGATCCTGGCCGATGGCCGGATCCAGTACGACTACCTGGTCGTGGCCACGGGCGCGACCCACGCGTACTTCGGGAACGACCACTGGGCGCCGCTCGCGCCCGGGCTGAAGACCGTGGATGACGCCCTCGAGATCCGGCGCAGGTTCCTGGTCGCGTTCGAGGCGGCGGAGCGCGAGGCGGACGCGGATGCGCGGCGTCGCCTGCTGACCTTCGCGATCGTGGGCGCCGGGCCGACGGGCGTGGAGCTGGCCGGCGCCATGGCCGAGATCGCGCGGGAGGTCATGCCCCGGGACTTCCGGTTCATCGACACCACGGCCACCCGGATCATCCTCCTGGAAGGCGGGCCGCGGGTGCTGCCGAGCTATCCGCCGGAGCTGTCGGAGAAGGCGCACCGCCAGCTCGAACGGCTCGGCGTGGAGGTCCGGACGAACACCCTGGTCACCGGGATCGAGCCGGGCGTGATCCACGCCGGCGGCGAGCGGATCGAGGCCGGGAACGTATTCTGGGCCGCGGGAGTGTCCGCATCCCCCCTCGGCGCCGACCTCGGCGCTCCCCTGGACCGGGCCGGCCGCGTCGTGGTCGAGCCCGACCTCTCCGTGCCCGGCCATCCGGAAGTGTTCGTGATCGGGGATCTGGCCAGCGTCGAACAGGACGGGCGGCCGGTGCCCGGCGTCGCCCAGGGCGCGATCCAGATGGGGCGGCACGTGGCGAAGCAGATCCGGAACGACCTGGCCGGCCGGCCCCGGGAGCTCTTCCGCTATCGCGACCTCGGCTCCCTCGCCACCATCGGCCGGGCCGCGGCCGTCGCGGATTTCGGCCGCATCACCCTGAGCGGGTTCCTGGCCTGGGTGATCTGGGTCGTGGTCCACATCCTCCAGCTCATCGGGTTCCGCAACCGGATCGTGGTCATGATCCAGTGGGCGTGGGCGTACCTCATGTACCAGCGGGGGATCCGGCTGATCACGGGGCACCCGGAGTTCCATCTGGAACGGGCGCGGACCCGGGCCGAAGCCGGGGTGGCTAAGGCGACGTCGTCGTGAGCGCCGTCACCGGCGCCCGACGGCCCGCCAGGCGGGGCCGGGTGCTGCGCGAGCGGGCAACATCCGGCCGGCCATGCGGGGTTGCGCTGCCGCCCACCGGACACCCGCAGCGTGCCGCACCGTTCCTCCGGCCCCTCCGATCGGCGCACGGCGAGACTCCGCCGTGCGCTCCTTCGCTTTTCACCGACAGATGAACGACCGGGCCCGCAAGCGCGGACGGGATCGGCTCAGGCCTTGGGCCGCAGCTCCGTGGCTTGCTGGAGGCCGCTCGCGACCTCTGGGATGATCCCGAGCCGGGCGTAGATCGGCCGGATCGCCGCGCGGATCGCCGGGCGCTGCCGCGCGAACCAGCCGGCCGTGAGGAAGCAGAGGAAGCCGCCGAGCAACACGGTGGCCGGCGCGCCGAACCGGTTGGCCAGCGCACCGCCGAACAGGCTGCCGATCGGGGCCATGCCGATGAACGCCATGGCATAGAGGCTCATGATCCGGCCGCGCTTGTCCTCGTCCACGATGGTCTGGAGGATCGTGTTGATGGACGCGGTCGTGACCATGACCCCGAACCCGGTGACGAAGAGGAGCGACGAAGAGAGCCAGAGGTTGCGGGACAGGGAGAAGAGCACCAGGCCGGCGCTGAAGACCATGGTGCAGTACATGATCACCCGGCTCAGCCCGCGCACGGTGCTGCGGGATGCCATGTAGAGCGCGCCGGCCAGCGCCCCGAACCCGGCCGAGGACATGAGGATGCCGAGGGTGGAGGGCCCGCCGCCGAGCACGTCGCTCGCGAAGACCGGGAGCAGGACCACGTACGGCACGCCGACCAGGCTGATGAGCGCGAGGAGCGTGAGGATCGCCCGGATCGGCGGCGACCCGAAGGCGTACTCGAACCCTTCCCTGAGGGTTTCGATGATGCGGGCGTCAGCCGAGGGCCTTGCGGGCGCCTCGAGCCGGATGGCGAAGAGCGCGCTGAGCACCCCGATGTAGGTGAACCCGTTCACCAGGAACAGCAACCCCTCCCCGACGATCCCGATCAGCACCCCGCCCACGGCCGGCCCCACCAGCCGGGCCATGTTGAACATGGACGAGTTGAGGGCGATCGCGTTGGCCAGGTCCTCGGGCCCGTCCACGAGCTGGACGAGGAGCGACTGCCGGGCGGGCACGTCGAACCCGTTCACGATCCCGAGCAGCGTGGCGATCGTGACGATGTGCCAGACCTGCACCACATCGGTGAGGATGAGCACGGCGAGGAGGAGCACCAGGGCCATGGACGAGCCCTGCGTCATCTTGACGATGCCGAGCCGGCTGCGCCGGTCCGCGACCACCCCGGCGATCGGGGCGAGCAGGAACGTCGGGAACTGGGTCGCGAACGCGATGACGCCGAGGATGAAGGCGGAGCCCGTCAGCCGGTAGACCAGCCAGCTCATGGCGAGCTGCTGCATCCATGTGCCTATGAGGGAGACGCTCTGGCCGCTGAAGAAGAGGCGGTAGTTGCGATGCCGTAGCGCTCTGAACGCGTGGGACAACCGGGACGGCATGGTCTGCGGCTCAGCCCCTCCGGATTCGCTGGAAGGTCTCCTTGACGACGTCGCGCGGCGCGCGGATGAACCCGCTGAACTGGCCGCCGGAGGCGAGCCACTCGCCGCCGTCGATGGTGACGCACTCGCCGGTGATGAAGGGTGCGGCGTCGGATACGAGGAACGCGGCGAGGTTGGCGAGCTCGTGATGTTCGCCGAAGCGGCCGGCCGGGATGCGGGCCCGGGCCTGCTCCTCGAGCTCGGGGGTGGGCAGGAGCCGTTGCCAGGCGCCCTCGGTCGGGAAGGGCCCGGGCGCGATGGCGTTGACGCGGATCCCGTAGGTCGCCCATTCCACGGCGAGGGAGCGGGTCATGGCGAGGACGCCGGCCTTGGCCGCGGCGGACGGGACCACGAACGCGGAGCCGGTCCAGGCGTAGGTGGTCACGATGTTGAGGATCGATCCGCCGCGGCCGCGGCCGATCATGTGGCGCCCGACGGCGAGGGTCGCGTGGAAGGTGCCGTAGAGCACCGTCTGCACCACGGCGTTGAACGCGTTGGGCGAGAGGTCCTCGGTGGCGGCGAGGAAGTTGCCGGCCGCGTTGTTGACGAGGATGTCGATCCCGCCGAACCGGTCGATCACGGCGGCGGTGAGCGCCTCGACCTGATCGAAGTGCCGGACGTCCGCCGGGAACGGGAAGACCCGCTCACCGGTCGGGTCGATCTCCGCGGCCGCGGCTTCCAGCCGCTCGGCGTTCCGGCCGCAGATCGCGATCCGGGCGCCGAGCGCCGCGAACGTGGTCGCCATGGAGAGCCCGAGGCCGGACCCGCCGCCGGTGATCAGTGCCACCCGGCCCTGTAGCGCGTCTTCCTTCAGCACGGAATCCTGCCCTCCCCGCGGAGGTGGAGTGCGACGCGGGCACGGCCGCCGCGACGTCGCACTCCCACGCTCAACGGTTGTCGTTCCCGCCGGCGTCCGCGCGGACGGGTTCCTCTACCAGCTCGAGCCCGAGGGTGCGCCCCTTCTTCACCGCGGGGATGCCCTCGGCGAGCCAGACCGGCGGCGGCGCGCCCTTCAGGAAGTGGTCGAAGAACTGCTGCATGCGGATGTTCCAGTCCCGCTTGTTCGCGTAGGTCGTGGGCCAGTGCGGCTCGCCGTTGTAATTCACGAGCCACGCCGGCTTCCCGAGCCGCCGCAGCGCCAGATACATCTCGATACCCTGGTACCACGGAACCGCTCCATCCTGGTCGTTGTGCATCATGAGGAGCGGCGTCTCGATCTTGTCCGCCCAGAAGATCGGGGAGTTCTCCAGGAACTGGAGCGGCTTCTCCCAGATGGATCCGCCGATCCGGCTCTGGGTGCGCTCGTACTGGAACTGGCGGCTCATCCCGCTCTCCCAGCGGATCCCGCCGTACGCGCTGAACATGTTGGCCACGAGCGCGCCGGGCGCGGCCGCCTTGAACAGGTTCGTGCGGGTGACCATGTACGCGATCTGGTAGCCGCCCCAGCTGTGGCCCTGGAGGCCGAGGGCGTCCCGGTCCACGTACCCGCGCTCGAGGAGCTTGAGCACGCCGGGCATGACCGCGTGCATCGCGCTCTCGCCCGGGTACCCGATCTTGTACGGGATGTCCGGGACGAACACGAGGTACCCGCGGCTCGTGTACATGGTGAAGTTGATCCGCGAGCGGTGCGGGACGGGCGGGTAGTGGAGGTGCAGCCCGTCGGACATCCGCTCGTAGAAGTAGGTGATCATCGGGTATTTCCGGGACGGGTCGAAGTCCTCGGGCTTATAGAGGATGCCCTGGACGAGCTGACCGTCCGCGGTGTGCCATTCCACGAGTTCGGCGGTACCCCAGAGGTACTCGCTCTGCTGGGGGTTCGCGTTGCTGATCTTGCGGGGCGCGCTGAAGTCCAGGTCCGCGACCCAGAGGTCCGGAAACTCCTGGAACGTCTGGCGCGTGTAGAGGAGCACGTCCGCGTCCCGGGCCTTGAGCGGGTCGGAGAACGCGTAGTCGCCGAGCATGAGGCGCTCGGGGTGGCGGTCCCCCTGGACCCGGTCCCGGAAGAAGCCGGCCTGCTTGTTCCGGTAGTGGAACGCGGAGAGGAGCATGGGCCTGGCCGGGTCGATGGCCTGCTCGTCCGGGTCGAGCCGGACGTAGCGGAGGCGCAGCCCCTCGCGGCGTCCGACGCCCTCGGTGATGTTGCGCGGCGGGGTCCGGCCGGACGGGTCCGTGGCCCAGATGTCGTACCGGTCGTAGACGAGGAACGCGGCGTCGCCGGTGGTCCAGCCGGCGGAGCCGTAGGAGCCGATCGCCATCGGGTGGTCGTGCTCCTCGTTGTAGAGCGGGACCGGGATCGCCGCCGTCAGGTTCACGATCCGGCGGGACGCGAGCTCCATGGCGAACCAGGCCCGCTCGTTGGGGTCCCACCAGGTCGCGTAGCGCCCGCCGGGGGACGCCTGAACGCTCACCTGGACTTCCTGGAGGACCCGTTCACGGCGTCCGGTGCGCACGTCCACGACGTAGACGTCCACCCAGTTCGGCGAGTCCCAGGAGATCCGGATCTGGTACGGGACGTTGGAGATGCCGATGGCGAGGTCCGCGTTCCCGCGCGCGGGGACGTCGACCCGCGGCATGTCCTCGTCCGCGAGCTGGACCACCCGGTAGTTGTCCCGCAGGTGGACGACCGCCCGGTAGTTGCGGCGCCGCGTCTGTTCGAGCTGCCGGAGCTGCATGGGCTGGATCAGCGGGTCTTGCCAGTGCCAGATGTCGACGCGCACCCGCTGGTCCTCCGGCGTGTCGTCCTGGACCTCGGGCTCGGGTCGGGGCGCGGTGCCGAAGAAGAGCCGGCGGCCGTCCTGGGAGAACGAGAGCTGCCCGTACTCGCTGACCCACCAGCCGGCCGGTATGCCCGGCGTGCCCTGCGCGGCGACGGCCCGGGCCTCGGCCATGGACGCCCGCCAGTGGTAGAGCGTGAACTGGGGCTGCTCGTCCTCGATGTGGTCGCGGTTCGAGAGGAACGCCACCTGGTTGCCGGCCTCGTCGAAGGTGAGGTTGCGGTACACGCCCTTCCCGGTGAGGAGCGGCGTGGTCGAGCCGGTCGCCGGGTCCAGCAGGTAGACGCCGTTTCCCTCCCCGTCCCGGGTGGAGACCGCGTAGGCGAGGCGCCGGCCATCCTTCGAGAACACGTACGACGTCACCGACTCGATCCGCCGCTCCTCGCCCGTCGCCAGGTTGCGGATCACGAGCGGCGAGCCCTCCTCGAGGGTGCGTCCGTTCGCCGGCCTCCCGCCGCCCTGGCCCTGACCGCCGGCCGCGGCGCGCTGGCCTTCGCCCTGCCCGCCGCCGCCCTGGCCCTCCGCGGGGGCCCGCTCCAGGTGGTATGCCAGCCAGCCGCTTGCGTCCTCGGGCATGGCGAACGACCGGACGCGCTCGATCCGGGTGACCTGGCCGGTGGCGAGGTCCACGATGCCGAGGCTGTCCCTGGGCATCTGGTCCGGGCGACGTCGCTCCCGCCGCGCCTGGTCGACCGCTTCCTTCGTCGGCTTGATCAGGAACACCACGTAGCGGGAATCGCGGCTGAAGCGCGGGGACGCCGCCCGCGGCACGGCGTGGCTCGTGGCGCCGGGGAGCTCCTGGATGCGCAGCTCACCGTCCCGGGTCTGGCGGATCAGCGAGTAGAGCGCCCAGCGGCCGTCGCGGGAGAGCATCGGGCCGCCGATGGTGTCCCAGAGCTCGTAGGCGTCGTGGTCCAGGGGGCGCTTGCCGGACTGCCGCGCCGAGGCCGGGTCGCCGAGGAACAGGGTTGCGAGGACGAGGAGCGAAGCGCTCCGCAACAACGTCGTCATGGTCGCACTCCGTGGATTCGGATGGGCGGGCCGAACATGGACTTCCGGGCCCGGCGGACCCGCGCGGTCCGGGGCCGTGGTTCCGCGCGAAACATGTGGCGGAGCGGCGGATACGGCAAGCCGACTTGACCGCCTCCGCCGGCCGCGCTACGCTGCCCTGACGGAGAGCTGATCGGGCGGAGTCACGGGCGCCGGGCCGCGGCCGGAGCGGGTGACCGCGAGGGCCGGCCCGTCGGCGGCGGGGGAGGGGATGCGGCCGGGCGGTACGTGCGCCCTCGGGTTCTTCCCAGGAGGCGAGGCAAAGGGTGACCCGGGGCATGCGCGGGCCGTCGGGGAGTCGCTTGCGAACGCCCGACGCGACCCGGACGGCTCCGGCCCGTGCGCGGGCGGCCGAGCACGGATCGGCGGACCATTCCGGGCGCCGCGCGGGTGGTCGGGCCAGCACCGGCGTCGCCGCGCACGTGAATGGGGTGGAGGGCGTCGTGGAATCCCTGAGCGGTCTGCCCGCCGGAACGTGCACGACGGATCCGCAACCCGGTGCAGCCCGTTACGGGACCCGGAGGGCGCCGCAAGGGAAGCGGCGAGCTGACGGGCCGAACAGCGGCAAGGGCGTGGGCCCGGCGGGTATGCGGGTGGACCGGCTCGCGGCGATGGCATACAGCCGGGCTGCGGGCCGCAGGCGGCTCTCCCGGCGGAGCGCGGGAGGGATCCGGCGGCGTCCGCGGAGGTGGCCCGGAGCCCGGGATCCCGGCGGGCACGACGTCGCCTGGCAAACGTGAGCCGGTGTCAATCCACGTTCGAATCGGAGACCGACGACGATGAATCGGATCCGCGGCAAGCTCGCGCTGATCACGGGCGCGAGCTCGGGTATCGGGGAGGCGTGCGCCCGGGCCCTCGCCTCGTACGGCGCGAACCTGATCCTGGTGGCGCGCCGCGCCGAGCGGCTGGCGGCGCTGAAGGAGGAGCTGGAACGCGAGGCGGGCGTGTCCGTCCGCACCCGGCTGCTGGACGTGCGGGACCGCCCCGGCGTGATGGCCTTCGGCGAGGAGCTCGAGCGCGAGGGCACGGTCCCGGACATCCTGGTCAACAACGCGGGGCTGGCCCGCGGGCTGGACAAGCTGCACGAGGGCAGCTTCGAGGACTGGGATGAGATGATCGACACGAACGTGAAGGGGCTCCTCAACGTGACGCGCGTCATCCTCCCGCTCATGGTGGCCCGGGACCGGGGTCATGTGGTGAACATTGGGAGCACCGCCGGGCACCTGGTCTACCCGAAGGGGAACGTGTACAACGCCACGAAGTTCGCGGTGCGGGCGTTGAACCAGGGGATGAGCCTGGACCTGGTGGGCACGCGGATCAGGGTCTCGAGCATCGACCCGGGCGCGGTCGAGACGGAGTTCTCGGAGGTGCGGTTCCGCGGGGACCGGGAACGGGCGAAGAAGGTCTACCAGGGATACACGCCGCTCTCCCCGGCGGACGTGGCGGACGCGGTGTGCTACGTGGTGAACGCGCCCGAGCACGTGAACATCCTGGAGCTCGTCATGCTCCCCACCGCCCAGCGCAACGCGTACGTCTGGCATCGGGAAGAGAGCTAGGCGCCCCTCGGATGCATTGCACGGAGAGGGGAAGCCAGGTTGGTGACCGGGAGTCGGCGGCCGCGTGGCCAGGGGTGCTCACGGGATCGCGGCGCCCCCGGCCGGGTGGCGGAAACCGGGCGCCGGCGCGCGTTATGTAACCCGTCAGCGCAGCTGCCGATGTCGGGAGATCGAGTCGGCAGGTTGCCCGGAAACGCGAAGCCGCCCGCGTCTCTTCCCGTCGCCGGCAGGTCGTGTCCGCACGATGGCGGCGGACGACGCCGCCCGCGAGGGCCGGGCCCCGAGCAGGGGCTGTGTGATGTCTTCCCGTCCGGCTCGAGTGCCACGGTGGCCCCCGGCGACCGGAGTCCGGCCGCCGGGGGGCTGCGGGACGCGCGGGGCCCCGCGAGCGGTGGCTATGTCTGACCCTACGCCCCGAACGCCTCGTCCGCGCTGGGTCCGTAGACTGCGGGCACGGGCACGTTCAGCAGCCGCAGGTACACGGTGAGCTGGCCGCGGTGGTGGTAGGCGTGGTTCAGCATCAGGGTGCGCACCATGGCGCCGCGGGGCGCGGCCAGGACCGTCTCGCCGTTCTTCAGCAGCCGCCACTCCGCCTGCAGCCCCTCCGGCCCCCACGCCTTGATCCGCTCGACCGCGAGGCGGACCCCCGCGTCGAACGCATCGAGGAGCTCCTGGCGGGAGCTGGGCTCGGGAAGCGGCACGTTCGGCGGCTCGGCGGCGGGCTGGTCGAGCCACTGTGCGATCCCGCCCGGCAGCGCCGCAATGTGGAACGCGAGCTGGCCGAGGGACATGGAACGCTCGTGCGGCTTCCACGAGAACCGGTCCTCGGGAACACGCTCCAGCACCTTGCGGGTGGTTGCCGCTTCCCGTTCGAGCTCTGCGATCAAGGCTTCCGTCATGGCGGTCTCCTCCGGGCGGGCCACGGGTCGCGCGGCCCATCCCACAATCAAGTCCGTGATCTCATGCAACCGTACCGAGGGGTAGGCGACGTCGCGCCGGCGCCCCCCACGTTGCCCGAACCCGCACGGGCGGCCGCAGGTTCCGCGGGCGCTACTGCGTGCGCACGATCTCGTCCGTGATCCGGTACGCGCCGTCGAGCCAGGCGATGATCTCCCGGGCGCCGGGATGGTCCACGCCGCCGTAGCGCTCACGGAGCGCGGCCTCCCGTTCGCCGAGCCGGTCGAGCCCCAGGTCCTGGAAGGTGATCAGGTCCTCCCGCACCCGCTCCGCCAGCGCCTCGCCGAGCACCGACCGCGCCGCATCCCGCAGCGCCTCGCCGTAGCAGTAGCTCTCGCCCAGGCGGTAGCTCTCCGGGAGCGTGAGGAGCGGGATGCGCGTCAGCACGGGCTGGAGCGCGGGGTTCACCCCGTGCGCCGCGATGTGCCGCGCGATGGCGGCGGGACGGCCCGTGAACGCACGGAGGTGCAGGTAGTTGGACATCCGCTGGCCGTCGTTCACCGGGTAGTTGTCCCACAGGAACGGCTTCCGGCGGAGCTGCCCGGCGACCCGGTCCAGGTGCGCCACCGAGAACTGGCGGCTGCACACCTCCTCGCCCGTCCAGAAGATGTGAATCGCCGGATCGAGCAGCTCGCCGAGACGCTCGAGGTAGCCCGGCGGCCGGCGGCCGAACACCCGGTCGAGGATCGGGTCGTCCGAGTAGTACGTCGGACAGACGATGACCCGGTCGGCGCCGGTGCGCTGCGCGGCATGCGTCACGATCTCCGCCTGGCGGTCGGCCAGGTCGGGGAGGTCGCCGCGCATGTCGTCGAACAGGATCGCCAGGTCGTGAATGCCGAGCCGGTCGAAGAACGCGAGCTTGCGGTCGAGCGCCGCGAGGGTGGCCGAGGCGACGCCGTCCTGGAACCCGTACGGGCTCAGCCCGACTCCGAAGCGTACGCCGAGTTCGCGGCACCGGGCGGCGAGCCGGGCGAGCCGGTCCGCCTCCTCGGGCGGGTGGTCCTCCTTCCAGCGCCGCCGGAGGAAGGCATTCGCCTTCGGCGCGTAGAGGTAGAAGCGATAGCCGTGCGGCGCCAGGAAGGCGATGGTCTCCTCCCGCGCCTCCCAGGACCACGGGCGGCCGTAGTAACCCTCGATGATCCCGAGCTCGACTTCCATGGGCGATCCTTCCGGGTCCGCGGCCGGGTCTCGCGCCGGCCCGGGCACCTGTGGGTTGCTGCCGGTCTGCCGGGGCTTCCTGCTGAGCTCGGCCGCTACCGTGTAGGAGCGCGAGGCCCTGGCCGGTCTGACCCGTACCAGCGGCGGTTTGCCGGACCCGTCCCTGGCCGGGCGCTGCACGGAGCGGGCCTCACCGGGGAGAACCCTACCGGCGCCGCTGCGGCGAGGCGCCGGGCTCGGCGCGCCCGGCGGGCGATCCTGTGCCAATGGTCTCCGGCTGTGCCTGTGGATGATAACGATATGATTATCATCGATATAGCCAGTCGAAATGACGATAATCGTATCGCTCTTGTGCAGTCGGGCCGGCCAGAGCCGATGGCGCTCGCACGGAGGGCACGAGGCCTGTCGGAGCGGAGCACGGGCCGCGGCAGTCCCCGACAGCGCCGATGCGCGGTGCACCTCGGCTCTCGTACGCGTTCATGCAAGGATTCTTTGAACGGGCCAGCCCCCGTTAGAATCCAGGGCCGAAAATTTCAATGGCCTGCCCGAGCCGCCAACGCCGCTACCGGCTGCCCGACCCGCGGTGCCGGCCGTCACACCGGGGCCGCGGTCCGTGGGGCTCGACCGGCAAGGAGCTCACCGAGCTGGCCACCCCGCGGAGCGAGGCCGGCCGTCGCCATCACCTCTGCCTCTGCCCCGCCAGCGACCGGTAGTACTCCTCGACGAGCTTGCGGAACTCGGGCGGCACCTCGTCCGAGCCGGAGAGGAAGAGCTTCTCCTCGCGGCCGCCCTCGAGGGCGCGGCGGAGCGCGTACTCGAACTCCTTGAGTCCCTCGACGAGCTGCGCCTGGAGCTGCTGCACGCTGCGGATGTCGCCGTACGCGCGCTCGTCTTCGAGGGCGCGCATGCGGCGGATCAGGTCGTCGAGGGTGGCGGGGTCCACGCCGGTCCCGTCCAGGGCGCGGCGCAGGGTTTCGGCCTCGGCCCGGCGCTCGCGCATCTCGCGGCGGAGCTGGCGGACCGCCTCCGGGTCGAGGAATTCGGGCCGGCCCCCGGGCCCGCCGGCCGGATCATCGAGTCGGCGGCCGCCGGCCTGTGCGCCGGCCTGGCCGTCCTGCTGCCCGCCCTGTGCCTGCAGGCCCTGCTCACCGGCCTGCCCCTCCCGGGCCTGCGCGCCGGTCTCTTCGCCGGCCCGGCCCGGCTCCTGCCGGCCGTCGCGCGTCTGCTCGCCGCCCCGCTGCAGGCGTTCCCCCATGGACTCCACGCCGCGGACGAGGTTCCGTGCCCGGTCGAGGAGCTCGGCGGAGCGGTCCTGTTCGGACTGGCCGAGGGAGCCGATCGCGTCCCGGATCCCCTGGGCGACCCGGGCGATGTCCGCGCCGATCTGGTCTTCCAGGTTGCGGGCGTAGTCGGGCGTTCCCTGCCGGATCACGCCCCGGGAGAACATGATCTTGTCGTGGAGTTTGGTGTCCCGGATCGCGTTGGCGGCTTCCTGGAGCCGGCGGGAGGACTCCCGCTGGTCGCGGCGCGCGTCCGCCGCCAGCCGTTCGAGCTGGGACTCGAGGCCGGAGACCTCTTCCGCCAGCGCCTCCTTGCGCTCCGTGAGCCGCTCGATCTGCGCGGGCTGGGGCCCGCTCCGCATCATGCGGTCGACCTCCTCGGCGATCCGGGCCTGCTGCTCGGCGATCCGCTCCGCGCGGCGGAGCGCGTCCTCCATGTCCCGCTGGAGCGCGGTGTTGCGGCTCCGCTCCAGGCGGCGCCGGGCCTCTTCGAGCCGGTCCAGGGCGGCGCCGGCTTCGGCGAGGCCGCTGCCGGGGTTGCCCGCGGAGCGGCGCATGGCCTCGGCGGCCTCCCGTAGCCGTCGGGCCGCATCCTCGAGTTCCGGCTGCTGGTTCTCCCGGGCGAGCCGTTCCAACCGCCGGGCGGCCTCCTCGGTCTCCTCGGCGAGCTGCCGCTGGCTCGCCCCGCCGCCGCCCGCCTGGGCCCGGGCATCCCCGGCCTGTCGGCGGAGCCGCTCCGTCTCCTGCTGCTGGCGGCGGGCCAGTTCCCGCAGACGCTCCAGCGTCTCGTCGATCTGCTGGTTCACCTGGTCCCGCCGGCCGCGCTGCACCGTCTCGTACTGGTTGCGCAGCTTGTCCAGCTCGAGCTCGAAGAGGTCGGCCAGGTCCTCGGCGGTGGGGCCACCCCCGCCCCCGCCACCCCCCTGCTGCTGGGCGACCTGCACCTCGCGGTACGCCGCCTCGGCCCGGAGCAGGTACTGGAGCGCGCGCTGTTCGTGCGGCAGCGCCTCGGACGGCTTCTTCTCGCCGAGCCGGTCCTCCGCGGCCTGCATCTCCCGGGCCGCCCGGGGCAGCGTCCGGGCGACCGCGATCATGCTCGTGTCCCGCGCGCCGATCACGCCCCGGTTGCGGAGCCGCTGCACCAGCGTCTCGACCTGCTCCCGGAGCCGGCCCTGCGCCAGGGCGAGCGTGACCAGGTGCTCCTGGAACTCGGCGTCGGAGTAGCGGGCCCGGTTCCGGATCAGGTTGAACGTGGCGGCGATGATCTCGCGCTGGCGCTGGGAGAGCGCGCCGTCCACGCCGCCCGCGTCCGCGCCCTGCATCCCTGGCCCGGCCTGGTCCGCCTGCCGGTACTCCCGGCCGAACGGCCGGATGTCCAGGAAGTAGATGTCGCTCGTCGCGGTGCGGCTGCCCTGCGCGGGGCCGACGTCGGTCACGCGCGCGTAGTAGGCCACGACGTCGCCCGGCTCGAGCTCGAACTCCTCCAGGTACAGGGTGTGTCCGGCCGAGACCTCGGGCATGCGCCTCTCTCCCCCGCGATACAGCGGCACCACCTGCTCCTCGCCCCCGTTCACCATGTAGACGAGCTCGAGGGAGCGGATCCCGTAGTCGTCCTCGGCGCGCGCCTCGATGTAGACCTCGTCGATCGAGTTGACCCGCGTATCCCGACCGGGCGTGCGGATCGTGACCGTGGGCGCCAGGTCGTCCAGGAGGTCGATCGCGTACTCGGGCGATGCCCGGACCATGGCGCCGCCGTCGTGCGCCAGCTCGATGCGATAGAACCCCGCACGGCTCACGGTCAGCGCGCCTTCCAGCACGCCGTCCTCGGTGGGCACGAGCTCGACCGGCTCGCCCTCGTCCAGCACGATCCGGCCGCCCGGCACCGCCATCGTCGCCGTGACCCGGAACCGGACCTCGGTGCCGGGGAGCACGGCGATGTCCCCGCCGTTCTCGACCACGCGCGGGGCGAGGCCCGTGTACGCGGGGAACCGGTACTCCAGGTCGAGCCGCTCCACGTAGGGAAGGTCGGCCACGTCGATGCGGAAGAGCGGCGAGCGCACGCCGTTCGCTTCGATGAAGTACTCGGTCGGGGCGCGGAGGTCGAAGAAGAGGAAGAGGTATTCGCCCGACTCCTCGTCCCGGGTCATGAGGAGCCGTTCCCAGCTTTCCGACTCGGCGGCGCGCGTGGAGATCCGCACCTCGTCCGAGTCGAAGCCCAGGAGCCGGGCGGAGATCCGCTGGTCCGCGCCCCGGGCCACGGTGGCGTTGCCGGGCTCGACGGAGATCGCGTACGGGCTGGCCGCCTCCGCGTCGGTCCAGGGGAGGAGGAGCACGGACGCGCCGTGGCGGACCGCGGCCGGGCTCAGCAGGAAGATGACGGCGCCGAGCGCGACGAGTCCGGCGAGCGCCATGCCCGCCTGCCGCACCGCGGCCGCGTCGATGGCCCGGCCCTCGTCGATCTCACGGCACTTCGCGATGGCGGCCTCGAGCAGCCGGTGGATCAGCGCGGGCGAGAGCTCCCCGCCGGTCGCTGGGCTCTGTCCGTCCGCATCCGGCCGGCCGACCTCGATGGCGCTGAGGAGCGCGGCCTGGAGCGAGGGCTCGTGCTCCTCGAGGTAGAGCGCCACGCGCTCGTCGCTCACCCGGCGGGCGAGCGGGAGGACCAGGAACCGGACGATCAGGAAGAGCAGCAGCGCGTAGACCCCGACCCGGAACGCCACGACCGCGCCCGGGCTGAACGCGAGACGGTCCATGCCCCAGGCGGAGAGGAGGAAGGCGGCGAACGCCACGCCCACCGTGATCGCGGCGCCGCGCAGGAAGATCTTGAGCCGCCATCTCCGCCGGACCTGGCGGATCACGCGGAGCAGCTCCTGGTGCGCGAGGGCGCGTTCGGATGCGGACGACATCGGACTTCCTCCTTACCGGGCGCCGTTCAGCGCGGCGCGCGCGAGAGCCGGTTCGCGAGCACCGTCTCCACGGCGAAGATGAGGAACGCGGCGAGTAGCAGGTACCACCAGAGCGACTGGCTGCGTTCCAGGTCGACGGGCCCGGGCGCCCCGTCCATGGTCGCGGCGCGGGCCGCACGGTCCGGACCGCCGGGCGTGGTGGCCGCGGCCACGAGCTCCTGCGGGTCGATGGCCGCCAGGTCCGACTCTGCGGGATCCACGTTCACGGCGACAACGTCGACCGGTGTGGCGGTGCGGCCGGCGGTGCGGAGCTCGTAGAAGCCCGGTTCGCCGAGCTCGAGCAGCGGAGCGGCGGCCTCCACCGTGGTCCGCTCGCCGGACGGCGCCACGGCGATCAAGTCGGTGCCTCCGGCGACCGCTGCGGCGGCGGGCCCGGCGGCGTCGGCAAGGTCCAGGACCTGCCCCACCGTGACCCAGGCCCGACTCTCCACGTACCCTGCGGCGTACCGCGCGAGCTGGTGCACGAACGGCAGGAACACCGGCTGCACGGCCAGGTCGTTCCAATATGTGTCGAGGGTCGAGCTCCAGACCAGCACGCGCCCCTTGCCGGGTCGGGCTTCCGCCAGGGCCACGGCGCCATCCTCGAACCGGGCCAGGACCGTGCTCCCTTCCGCCGGCTCGAACTGGCGGTACCGGTGGAAGCGCGCCGTGGAGAAGTCACCGCTGCGCGGCGCGCTGAACAGCTCGAAGACCGGGTGGCCGTACTCCAGGAACGCCAGCGCGGCGCTGCGGCCGGGTGGGCGGTCCACCGGCGAGCCGACCCGCCCACCGATGAATCCGGCCACGGCCTCGTCCGCCCACGCCGCGGTCCCGGCCCGGTCGCCGAGCACGACCACCAGCCCGCCGCCGTTCTCGACCCAGCTCCTGAGCCGCCGCCCCGCCTCGCCGCCGGGGAACGGCGCGTCGTTCAGGACGACGACGGCGCGGCCGGCCACGTCCCCCGGCGCGAACCGCTCCACCGGCTTCACCTCCACGCGGAAGGGCGGCTGATCGCCGATGGAGAGCGCGTTCCTCAGGTAGAGCGTCCGCTCGGCCGGCGCGCCCGGCCCGGTCAGGACGAGCACCGGAACCGCCTGGCCCGGCGAAACGACGAAGTGGAAGATGTCGTCCCACGGCAGCGCGTCCTCCGCCACCCGCACGGCGCCGCGCACGGCCGCATCCGGGAGCGTGAACGGATCGAAGCTCACGGTCGTGGCGCTGTTCGGGTCCAGATCCACGGTCTGCGTCTGGAGCGCGCGGCCATCCACTTCGAGGGTGACCGGCAGGCCGCGCACCGGCTCCGTGCCCCGCAGCGCCAGCCGCCCGGTCACGGTCACCCGCTCGCGCCCGCCCACGTGCTCCCGCGTAAACGCCACGCCGGTCACGGTCACGTTGGCCCGAACCGGTTCGGAGACGTCCACGGGGATGAGCGTCACGCCCTCGCCGAGCCGGGCGCCGGGCTGGCCGTCCCACCCCGAGCGCTGGAAATCGCTGACCAGCAGCACCTCCTGCCGCGGCCGGTCGGATGCGTCCAGCAGCCGCTGCGCGAGCTGGAGCGCCGACGCATAACGGGTCACGCCCGGGCCCGGCCGGGCCGCGTCCAGCGCGGCGAGGAGCCGGGCACGGTCGGCGGTGGGCTCGACCACCGCCACCGCCGAGGCGTCGAACAGGACCAGGCTCGCCCGGTCATCCCCGGTCATGGAAGCCACCGCGTCCCGCGCCGCGTCCACGGCCCGCGCCCAGCGCTCGCCGTGCCCCATGCTGTACGAGCGGTCCAGCAGGATGACCAGCTCCCGCGAGCCGAGCGGGCCGGCGATCGCCTCCGCTGGCCGGTCCAGGAACGGGCGCGCGAACGCGGCCGCCAGCAGGATCATCGCGAGACACCGGAGCACCAGCAGGAACCAGTGCCGGATCTTCTGCCGCCGGGACGACTTGTAAGGGATCCGCCGCAGGAACATGAGGGACGGGAACGCGACGGTCTCGCTGCGCTCGCGCTGGATTAGGTGCACGAAGACCGGCACGGCCACGGCCGCGATCCCGGCCAGGAAGAGCGGGGCGAGGAACGAGAGCATCAGCGTACCCGGGTCAGGCGTTGCCGCGCGGACAGATACGCGAAGAGCGCGTGGTCCAGCGGCGTCGCCGTGTTGAAGAGCGCGTAGTCGATCCGGTTCTCCGTCAGGAGCCGCGAGAGCGCGCCGACGTGGGCACGCACCAGCTCCCGGTACCGCTCCCGGAGCTGCGCGGGCACCACCGGGATCCGCTCGCCCGTCTCCAGGTCCTGGAAGTTCACCGGGTCGGTGAACGGGAAGTCGAGCTCGGTCGGGTCGAAGACGTGGAACACGATGACGTCGTTCCCCTTGTACCGAAGCTTGGAGACGGCGTCCCGCACGGCCTCCGGCTCCTCGTAGAGGTCGGAGATCAGGACGAGCAGGCACCGGCGCTGGAAGAACTCGGCGATGCGGAGGAGCGGCCTGGCGAGCGAGCCCTGGACCCCCGGCTCCGCGCGGTCGAGGGCGTGCAGCACCACCTCCAGGTGCCGGGCCGAGGGCGGCACGTGCTCGACGATGTCGTCATCGAAGGTGACCAGCCCGACCCGGTCCCGCTGCCGGTTCGCGAAGTAGAGGAGGCACGCGGCGAGGTAGCGGGCGTAGTCGAGCTTGGAAAGGCCGGCCTGGGCGTTCGCTCCGCCGTCCCTCCCGGGCCCCCTCCCGCCCCCACCCCCGCCCCCATCCGCGGCCGACACCACGCCGCCCGCGCCGTAGGCCATGGACCGCGAGACATCCAGGAGCACGGTGAAGTTCGTGTTCGTGTCCGCTTCGAACTGCTTGACGTAGTAGCGGTCCGTGCGGCCGAGGAGGCGCCAGTCGATCCGGCGCAGGTCGTCGCCCGGCATGTAGGGGCGGTGCTCGGCGAAGTCCAGGGACAGCCCGAGGAACGGCGAGCGGTGCAGCCCGTTGATGAACCCCTCGACGACCGTGCGCGCGATCAGCTCGAGATTGTCGATGCGCGCGAGGACGCGCGGGTCGATGAAGCGCGCGCCGGCGGTCGGTCGGGAGAAGGCGGATCGCTGCATGGCGTATCGCTCACATGCCGGAGCGAGGCACGGGCACGGCCTCGAGCAGCCAGTCGATGATCTGGTCGGTCGTGATCCGTTCGGACTCCGCGTGGAAGTTCGTCAGGATCCGGTGGCGCAGCACGGGATGCGCGAGCGCGCGGATGTCCTCGAAGCTCACGTGGTACCGCCCGCGCATGAGCGCCCGGGCCTTCCCGCCCAGCACGAGGTACTGGGCGGCCCGCACGCTGGCGCCGTACGAGACCCACTTCCGGATGAAGTCCGGCGCGGTGGAGGGTGCTCCCGAGTTCCCGCCCGGGCCCGGCCGCGTGGCCCGCACCAGGGACAGGGCATAGCGCAGGACCGGATCCGAGACCGGGACCTTCCGGACCAGCCGCTGGAACGCGATGATGTCCGGCCCGGTCACCACGGGCTCGATCGTGTGGTCCTGGACCCCGGTCGTGGACCGGATCACCGCCAGCTCCTCCTCCTCCGGCAGGTGGTCGATCACGATCTCGAACATGAACCGGTCGAGCTGCGCCTCCGGGAGCGGGTACGTGCCCTCGAGCTCGATCGGGTTCTGGGTGGCGAACACGAAGAACGGCTCCTCGAGCACGTAGGTCCGGCCCTGGATCGTGACGCGATGCTCCTGCATGGCCTCGAGCAGCGCGGCCTGGGTCTTCGGCGGCGTACGGTTGATCTCGTCCGCCAGCACGATGTTGGCGAAGATCGGCCCGGGCATGAACGTCATCTGCCGCCGGCCCGTGACCGGGTCGTCCTGGATGATGTCCGTGCCGGTGATGTCGGACGGCATCAGGTCCGGCGTGAACTGGATGCGCGAGAACTTCAGGTCCAGGACCCGGGCCACGGTCTGGACGAGCAACGTCTTGGCCAGCCCCGGCACGCCCAGCAGCAGGCTGTTCCCACCCACGAACAGGGAGAGCAGGACCTGTTCGATCACCTCGTCCTGGCCGATGATCACCTTCCGCAGCTCCGCCAGGAACCGGTCCCTGCCGGCCTTCAGCTTCTCGGCGAGCGCGATGTCGTCCGCCGATTCCAGCGCCGCGATCTCTTTCGTCTGCAAAGACAAGTTCGCCCTCCCTCAGTGGGTCATCGCGTACACGATGAAGTTGACCCCCAGCTTGAACGCTTCGTTCGTCAGGTCGATCGGCGCCCAGCCCGTGTCCGCGTACTCCCAGTACTCGCTGATGTCGTTGTTGTGGTTGATGATGACCATGAGCCGCCGGGCCGGGTCGTTGTTCTCGAAGATGCCGTAGTACTCGGACCGCGCGTAGCGGTACGGGTGGTGCTCCGGCAGCGACTCGATCACGAAGAAAGCGCTGAAGACCGGGTGCGACACATCGAGCGGGATCAACCGGTGGCCGGGCAGGACCCGCCCGAGCTGTGCGGCCGCGTTGTCCAGGTCGTTCCAGCCGGCCATGTCGTCGAGGATCAGGAGTCCGCCCTTGAGCAGGTACGCGCGCAGGTTCTCGACCTCGGCGTCGGTCGGGGCCCAGCACCCGGGCTCCGCGATGTAGAGGAGCGGGAACCGGAAGAGCCGCGGGTCGTCGAGCGTGTAGGCGTTGCCGCCGTCGACGAACGGCTCGATGTAGCTGACGTCGGCCAGGATCTTCATCAGGTTGCGTTCGCTGCGCGGGTAGTCGTGGGCCCAGGGCGGCTCGCGCCCGCCCATCCCGCTACAGAAGCGGCCGGTCGCGAACCGGATCCGGGCGAAGGCGAAGCGGCCGTCGTAGGGCGCCATCTCGATGGACTCGCCCGCGTCCCCGCCGCGGCCGAGCTCCGGGAGCCAGCCCCGGCGCATGCGCGGCCCGCGCTGCCGGAAGCCGGGCGGCGGTTCCTGGGCGAGGATCGAGGCGACGTCGCCGAAGGGCGACACCGGCCCTTGGCCGACCTCCGTGTCGGATCCCGTCCCCTTTCCACGGACGCCGCCCCCGACCGCCGCCCGGATCGCCGGGGCCCACCGGCCAGTGGTGGTCGGCGACGCGGGCCCGAACCCGCCACCGAGCGTGACCAGCACGCCGATCACGAGCGCGGCGAGGATCAGGAGCCGGACAAACGCGGCGCGTCTCATGGCGCGCCTCCCGGGCGTGCTAGGGGTACCTCGCCAGGCACGAAGTCACCGGATCCATGCGTCGGGCCGAGACCGCCCCGGGCCAGCCCGGCCACGGCGATGGGCTCCACTATCCCGGACAGCGCACCGGCGGCGGGGCGCGCGACTCCGGAGCTGTTGCCCGACTCGCCGCTGTCCCGGGTCTCCGCCGCCCCACTCCCCGACGTCGACCGGATCCGGAGCAGGAGCTCCTGCGCCTTCCCGAAGTTCGGCGCGCGCTCCAGCGCCTGGAGCACGGTGCGGCGCGCGGCGGCCGCGTCTCCGGCCTCGAGCTGCGCCAGCGCGAGCTGGTAGAGCGCCTCGGCCCGGTCCACCGGGTCCAGCGCCAGGATCGCCTGCCGCTCCCGCACGACCTTCCGCCACTCGCCCAGCCCCGCGTACAGCGCCGCGAGCCGCTCGTGCAGCGCGGCGTCGAAGGGGTAGACGTAGATCGCCCGCTCGAGCGCGGCGGCCGCACCCGCGGCGTCGCCCAGCGACTCCAGCAGCCCGGCCAGCTCCAGGTTGGCCTCGTAATGGCTGTCCTCGAGCCGCGTCAGCCGCTCCAGCGCCTCGGCGGCCCGGCGCGTGTCCCCCAGCCGGCGGTGCGCCTCGGCCAGGAGCGGGTACGGCCCGTCGTGGCCGCCGTACTCCGGGAAGAGCTCGGCCGCCCGTTCCAGGAACGGCAGCGCCTCCTCGTACCGGCCCTCCCTGACCAGCATGCGGCCCGCCGCGAGCTGCGCCATGTAATCGTTCGGCGCGTGGCGGGCGCGGCTCACCAGCTCGTCCGTGCTCGCGGGCCGGCCCTCCGCATCCGGGCCGGCCCCGCTCAGCGCCGCGAGCGGCCCGGCGAACCGCGCCTGGAGATACGCGTCGAACGCCCGGTCGAACCCGTCCGGGTCGAGCCCGAGCACCCGGTCGAGCACCTGCTCGGTGGAGAGCCCGTGCCGGTAGCCGGCGAGGATGTCGAGGATCACCCGGAACCCGTAGCGCTCCTCGATCATCTCGCAGACCAGGGACGCCATGTAGTACGAGAACCCGATCTGCGCCGGGTACTGGGGCCGCACGAACCCGTCGTTCAACCGGCTGGCGGGCGGCATCCGCCCTTCCCGGTACGCCACGAGGAACGCCGCGCTCGGCCCCGCGCCCCAGCCCGGCCGGGCCCGCCGCTCCTCGAGCACGGCGAGCCCTTCGGTCAGCCAGCGCGGCACCCGGTGGTCGGTCATCTCGAGGTGCACCGTGTGCGCCAGCTCGTGCCAGAACGTGGAGCCCCAGTTGAACGAGCCGCGGTCCTGGGCGGAGGGCGAGTCCATGGCGATCACCGGCCCGAAGCTGACGCCGAGCGCGCCGAGCCCGGCGAGCCCGACGGTCCGGACCGAGAAGTCCGCGTGGTTCGGGAAGAGCTCGACGCGGATCGGCGTGGCCGGCCGGTGGCCGTAGCGCTCCGCGAGCGCGTCGTACGCCTGCTCGGCCAGCTCGGTCAGATAGGGCGCGAGCAGGTCGGCCTCCCGCTCCGCGAGCACGAGCCGGAACCGGCCCGTGGGCACCTCGCGGTAGCGTCCGAAGGTGTCGAGCAGGTCGAGGGTGTTCTTGATCCAGACGTTGTACGGATCGCCGGCGAACGCGACTTCGAGGTTCGCGCGCCCCTCCTCGATCTCGCCGATCCGGAGCTGGTTCAGCCCGAGCAGCCCCCAGCCGCGCCAGGAGGTCGAGTCCAGGGCCACGGCCCGGCGGGCGAACTCCACGGCTTCCCGGTACAGCCGGTTCTGCACCCCGACCTCGGCCAGGGTGTTGTACAGGTCCGCGTAGCGGGGATTCAGCTCGAGCGTTCGCCGGACGGCTTCCTGGAAGCCGGCATTGTCTCCCTGGAAGTAGCGGGCGGCCGCGAGCACGGAGAGCGCTTCGAGCGACGTCGGGTTGACCGCGAGCGCGCGCTCCGCTTCCGCCGCGGCGTCCGCATGGCGCTCGAGGGTGAGGAGCAGCCGCGCCACGAGTGCCCGGGCCGGGACCAGGTTCGGGTTCGATTCCAGGCTCTTCTGGGCCAGCTCCAGGGCGTCCGGCGCGCCGTCGAAGTGCGCGGCCCGGGCCAGGCCGAGGAGCGCCCGGGCGTTCGCCGGATCCGTGGCCAGCACCTCCTCGAACAGCTCCCGCGCGTCCTGGCTGTTGTACTTCTCCAGGAACAGCTCGCCGAGCCGGAGCTTCGGCTCCGGGTCCGCCGGGTCCGCGGCGATCGCCTCCTCGTAGGCCCGGAGCGCGTCCTTGAAGAGCTGCGGGTCCCGCACGCCGAGGTAGCGCACGGCCGTGCCGACCGCCGTCAGCTCGGCGGCGGACAGGCTCGGGGACCGGTTGTACACGTCGATGAACCGGTCGAACATGCGCATGGCGGTCTCGTGGTCGCCGCGGTCGTAGCGCAGCACGGCCAGGTTCAGCTCCGCCAGGAGCCGGTCCGGCGCATCGCCGTCGATGGCCCTGCGGAACGCACCCTCCGCCTCGCCCACCCGCCCGCGCAGCACGAGGACCTCGCCCAGCCGGTTCAGGAGCTCGACGGCGCCGGGGTCGGCCTCGACCTCCCGGCGCAGCCGCCGCTCGGCCTCCTCGTACTGGCCGGCTTCGATCAGCGCGCGGATCGGATCCCGCTCCTGGCGCTGCGCCGCGCCGGCCGAGTCGCCGCCCGCGCAGCCGAGCACGAGGAACGAGAGCGCGACGAGCGATGCGCGCCTCACCCGCCACCTCCTTCCAGCCGACGGATCGCCTGGTTCGTCTCCGCGAGCTCGAGGACCAGCCGCTCCAGCTCGGCTTCGTACCGCTCGGGGTCCATTGAGCCCTTGCGCTGCCGGAGCGCCTCGATCTCGGCTTCGAGCCGCGCCTTCTTCTCGTACAGCGCGCGCAGCTCGGGCGAGGCGTCGTCCGCCACCACGGCCGCGGGCCGGCCGCCCAGGAAGAACGCCCGCGCCAGCGCGCCGTCCCCCGCCCGCGGGTCCGGCTCCTGGCTCCCCTTTCCATCCCCGTTGTCATCGAGGAGCGCGTGCTCGGTCCGGAGCCGGTTCTGGGACTCGTAGAACCTCGCCGTCTCCCGGGTCGCGTACTCGAACGCCTCCAGGACCGAGACGCGGCCGTCCTTGTCCACGTCCGCCACGTCCTCCGCGTACGCCTGCACGAAGTACCGGCCGAACACCGTCTCGTTGCGCTCGAGCTCGCTCCGCGTGGCGGTCACGATCACCCGGTTCGGACCGGAGAGCGCGGGGACGAACCCGCCGCTCGCGCTCGCGGCCACGATGAACGCCACCCGCTGCGTGGTGAACGGTGCGAGCATGCGGGCGTAGTCCTCGGCCACCGGGTCCGCGCCCGGCAGGTTCACCCGCGCCGGGCCGGGCTGCGCGCTCCCGTGTCCGATCAGGAGCACGAAGATGTCGTCCCGGGGGCCGGCGCGCCGGGCGATCTCCGCGAACGCCCGCTCGAGCTCCTCCCGTGTGGAGCGCGCCGTGATCCGGTTCGGATCCCGGTCCGGCCGCTCGGCCAGGAACACGATGTTCGCGCGCGGGACGCCGAACCGCCGCTCGGCCGCGTCCACGAAGGAGACCGCCCATTCGTGGAACGCCTCGCTCAGCCGCGGCTCGCCGCCCAGCCCGGTCACCACGAGCACGTGGGTCTGCTGCGCCGCGGCAAATGCGGGGTGCCACGCGGAGATGGCGGCCAGGAACCCGAGGACGTGGAGTGCGCGACGTCGCATCACACCAACTCCCTCCGCCGGCGGTACAACCACTCGCCGGCCACGAGCCCGACGAGCAGCAGGAAGATGATGGGCATGTCCCACAGGTCCCGGGACTCCTGCACGGTGGTGCCGCGCTCCGTGAAGCTGATGTCCTCCGGGAGCGTGCCCACGGTCTCGGGCGTGTAGAACCGGCCGCCGGTCTCCTCCGCGATCCGCTTCAGGAGCGGCGCCTGCATCTGCGCGCCGAAGAACTCGGTGGACAGGTCCGTGGCGTGGACGTAGGCGACGTCTGCCGCGACGACCTTCCCGTCCCGCTCCGCGATCACGCGGACCTCGTACAGCCCGGGCTCATCCGGCGTGAAACTCGCCCGGTACTCGCCATCCCGGTCCACGACCCAGTCCATGGGCAGCTCGATCGGCACGCCGTCCGGCGGGGTGATGGTCGCGGTCACCTGGCCGTTGTTGATCCGGAGGTACGTCTCGTCCTCGACCTCGGCGTGCAGCACGACCGGCTCGCCGGGCGAGACCCGGTCCCGGGCTGTGGCCACCGTGACCTGGCCGGGCACGCCGCTCACGAGCCAGCGCAGCATCTGACGCCAGAGCGTCTGATGGGTCTGGTCCTCGACCGGGATGTCCGCGTGCATCCGCCAGATCCAGGAGTCCTGGACCGGGAACGCGATGGCGGTGCCGCGGCCGTAGCGGTGGTAGGCGAGGATCACCTGGTCCCGGGACCCGCCGACGCCGGTGAGCAGCGTGATCGCGCCCGGCTTCACCCGCCGGATCGGGTTCACGACGGTCAGCGCGGGGAGGGTCTCCCACCGGCGAGCCGATTCCTCCACCGTGGGCGCGAGCTGCAGCGCGGCGTGACCGAGCCCCGCGGGGGTCGGGCGGACGAAGACGGAGTCGAAGAACGGACGGCCGCCCGGGCCCGCATCGGTCTCGAGGAAGACGGGCATGACCTCGGCCACCGGGGTACCGTCGAAGCCGCCCTCCGCGAACGCGCGCCGCCCGCCGAGGAAGAGGAGCCCGCCGCCCCGCTGGTCCACGAAGTCCGCGATCATCTGGAGCTGGTCGTGGGTGAAGAAGCTCGCCTCGACGCTGCCCAGGATCAGCCCGCGGTAGCGGAAGAGCTCCTCGCGGGTGCGCGGGAAGCCGGCGGCCAGCTCCTCCGGGTCGTCGATGTCCAGCCGCAGGAACTTGTTCTCCGCCGTGCGCTGGAGCACCACGAGCTGGAGGTTCTCGTCCTCCTGGACCGCCCGGCGCAGGAACGCCACCTCCCAGCGCGGCTCGCCCTCGAGGTACAGGATCTTCTCGCGCCGGTCGTGCACCACGATCAGCGCTTCCTGTGCGTTGTTGCGGTCCACCATCTCGCCCGGCTGCGCCGGGATCCGGAACGTGAAGCGACGCGGCCCGGCCTCCTTCGCCTCGAAATGCACCCGCACCGTGGCCGCCTCGCCGTCGCCGGGGAGCGTGATCTCCTGGGTGCTCACGATCCGGCCGTCGTCCTCCACGTGCAGCGGGACCCGCCGGCCCGCGTAGCCGTTCTGCGTGACGACGAGGTCCACCACGAGGGACGCGCCCTTGAGCACGCCGCGCGGCGTCTCGACCCGGCTGAGCTCGATGTCCCGGTCGAACCGCTCGCGCCCGAGCCCGACCGTGTAGACGGGCACGCCGACCGCCTTGAGGGCCAGGAGCGGCTCGGTCATGGCCTCGTGGGAGTTGTCCGCGCCGTCGGTCAGGACGACGAGCCCGGCCAGGGGCAGGGCGGCCAGCTCCCGGCGGGCCCGGTCCAGCGCCTCGCCGAGCCGGGTCCGCTCGCCGGAATAGGTCAGCGCCGCCGGGTCGGCCAGCCGGTCCGCGTCGCCCGCGAAGCGGAAGTAGCGGAGCTGGAACCGGTCGGCCAGCGCCGCGTGGAGCGCCGCGCCGTCGTCACCGAAGTTCCGGGCGATGAACGCGCTCCGCGGCGCGCCGTCCAGGTCGGCGATCTGCATGCTCCGCGAGTCGTCGATCAGGATGCCGAGGAAGTTGCGCTGCGGGACGGCGGTCGAGACCACGAGCGTGGGGCGGAACAGGCAGAAGAGGAGGAGCGCCAGGGCGGCCGCGCGGAACCCGGCGAGCACGGCCCGGTCCACCGGCCGCGTCTTCCCCTGCACCCGCGCGTACGAGACCAGCGCGGGGAGCAGCGCGGCCGCGGCCAGGAGCCCGGCCACGTAGAGCGGCCACGGCGCCGCGAACACGAACTCCCCCCGCTCGAAGACCAGCGGCCGGTACTTGAACAGGGCTTCGAAGACGGTCTCGAACGCGGAGGCCATCAGTGGCTCATGGCGTAGACGATGAAGTTGACGCCCATCTGGTAGGCGTACGTCGAATACCGCAGCGGATAAACGGGCTGCTCGGCCCACTCCCAGGCGTCGCCCAGGTCCGTGTTCCAGTGGATCAGCACCATCAGCCGCCCGCGCTCATCGAAGATCCCGCGCACGTGCGGCACGTAGCCGTCCCGCTCCCAGGTCCGGCCGCGCACGGCGTTGTTGATCGCCGGGACCTGCACGATCTCCGTGATGTTGTAGAAGCTGGTGAAGACCGGGTGGTCCATGGGCAGCTCGACGATGGGGTACTCGGGGAGCACGCGTCCGATCTCGTACTGGAAGTTCTCCCATTCGAGGGTGCCCCAGAAGTCGTCGACCACGAGGAACCCGCCGGCCAGCAGGTAATTCCTGAGCCCCTGGACCTCGGCGTCGGTCAGGCTCATGTACCCGACCTCGACGGCGTAGAGCAAGGGGTATCGGCGGAGCTCCGGGTCATCCAGCCGGACCGCGTTGTCGCAGGCGTAGGCGTCCAGGTCGGTGAGGCGCCGCAGGCCGAAGATGAACTGCTGGTCGGACTTCGGCCAGTCGGTGGACCAGGCCTGGAAGCGGGAGCGCCAGCCGCCGCGGCTCCGGTGGTCGGTGTAGATGGCGCGGGTGAAGTAGAACTCGTGGGGCTCGTTCGCGCGCCAGCGGGCGGAGCGCAGTCTGGGGTCGTCATCGCCGCGGAGCGTGGGGAATTCGATCGTGGGGTCCGCATCGCACCCCTCGGCCTGGCGGGGATCGAACCCTGGCGCCTGCTGGGCCCCGGCCGCGACGGCCAGCGCGAGCCCGGCGGGGGCGAGGGCCATGGCCGCCCAGGCGGCCTTGCGCAGCGCGTAGGTGGAGAGAAGCCGCACCGATCGCTCCGCGTGAGGTCGGGGATGCAGGCGCGCCTCCCCGGTCGGAGCCGGGGAGACGCGCCGGACAGAGGCCAGGGCCGTCGAAGTACTCGCCGTCGCGGGTCGCGAGCCGGACCTCGGATTACAGCCGTGGTGATCGGTCTGGCATACTCGGCGAGGGGCGGGAAGGTTCCCGCCGTGCCGGCGTCTTGCAGCGGCGGGGGCGGGGAGGTAGCGTACGGTCCTCACCCATTCACAGGAGGCCAGCATGATGCCGGACCCGGGCTCTCCTGCGGTCGCGACGGACGCGACGGCCGCGGCTCCGATCGGGCGAGTGTCCAGCGATGGGTGGAGCGAGCACCCGGACGGGGCATCCCCCGCCGGCGGCTCGCCCATCGACCGCCGCCGCTTCATGGCCTACTTCTCGTCGATCGGCCTCGGCGGCACGCTGCTGCCCGGCGTGCTCTGGGCGCAGATCCAGGGCGCGCAGGAGGTGACGAAGGAGATGATCGCCCAGGCCGCGGCGGTGGCCGGGCTCGAGTTCACCGAGGAACAGCGCGAGCAGATGGTGCGGGGGCTGACCCAGTACCAGCGCTCCTACGAGGCGCTGCGGAGCGTGCCGCTCCCCAACTCCGTGATGCCCGCGCTGCACTTCGATCCCGTGGTGCCGGGCACGCCGCTCCCGGCGGAGCGCCGGCCGTTCCGCAAGAGCCGGCCGGAGCCGGTGCGCCGTCCGGATCGCCTGGAGGATGTGGCGTTCTGGCCGGTGACCCGGCTCTCCGAGCTGATCCGCACGCGACAGGTCCGGTCCGTGGAGCTGACCGAGATGTACCTGGACCGGCTGAAGCGGTACGGGCCCACGCTGCAGTGCGTGGTCACGCTGACGGAGGAGCGGGCGCTGGAGCAGGCCCGGCGCGCGGACCGGGAGATCGCGGAGGGGCGGTACCGCGGGCCGTTGCACGGCATCCCGTGGGGCGTCAAGGACCTGCTCGCCGTGCGCGGCTATCCGACCACCTGGGGCGCGGCGCCGTACCGGGACCAGGTGATCGACCTGGACGCCACGGTGGTCCGGAAGCTCGACCAGGCCGGCGCGGTGCTCGTCGCCAAGCTCACGGTCGGCGCACTGGCCATGGGCGACCAGTGGTTCGGCGGGCAGACGAAGAACCCGTGGAACCTGGAGCAGGGCTCGAGCGGCTCGTCCGCCGGGTCCGCGGCCGCGACCGTGGCCGGGCTCGTCGGGTTCAGCATCGGGACCGAGACGCTCGGCTCCATCGTCTCGCCGTCCACGCGCTGCGGCGCGACCGGGCTGCGCCCGACCTACGGCCGGGTGAGCCGACACGGCGCCATGGCGCTCTCCTGGAGCATGGACAAGATCGGCCCGATCTGCCGCTCCGTGGAGGACTGCGCGCTGGTCTTCGACGCGATCCGCGGGCCGGACGGGTTCGACCCCACGGTCCGGGACCTGCCCTTCAACTGGGACGGGGACCGCTCCCCGTCCGGGTTGCGGATCGGCTACCTGAAGAGCGGGTTCGAGGCGGAGCGGGAGAACAAGGAGTTGGACGACGCCGTGCTGGCCACCCTCTGCGGCCTCGGCGCCGACCTGGTGCCCTTCGAGCTCCCGGAGGGGCTGCCGTACGGCGCGATGCGCATCATCCTGCAGGCCGAAGCCGCGGCCGCGTTCGACGAGCTGACGCGGAGCGGCCGGGTGGACGAGATCGAGCGCAGCTCGTGGCCGAACACCTTCCGCCAGGCGCGGCTGATCCCGGCCGTGGAGTACATCCAGGCGAACCGGGTGCGCACCCTGGCCATGGCCGCCATGCACGAGGCCATGCGGGAGATCGACGTCTTCGTGACCCCCTCCTACGCCGACAACGTGCTGTTGCTGACGAACCTGACCGGCCATCCCACGGTGGTGGTGCCGAACGGGTTCACCGAGGCCGGCACGCCGGTCAGCATCTCGTTCGTGGGCAAGCTGTGGGGCGAGGCGGAGGCGCTCGCGGTCGCGAAGGCGTACCAGGATGCGACCGGGTTCCACACCCGGATCCCGCCCGGGTTCGCATGAGCGGGGTGTCGGGCACGGGACGGGCGCCGGACGGCGGGATGGACGCGGCCGGGCGGCCCGGGGAGCGCCGGGAGTCGGCTGAGGCGACGTCGCGCGGGGAACGAACCCGGGAGCACGCCGCCTCCGTCGGCCCCGCAGGCGCCACCGGAGACACGGATCCGACGCGGAGGCCGGAGGCCGCCGGGGGCGCGGCGGACGCGACGTCGCCCGAAACGATGCGGGAGCAACACATCACCGTGCCCCGCACGGCGCGCTACTACACGCTCGGGCGGGCGGGGCCGGAGCTCGGGCAGGTCTGGTTCGTGTGCCACGGCTACGGCCAGCTCGCCGCCCGCTTCATCCGGCGCTTCCGCGGGCTCGACAACGGCCGGCGCCTCATCGTGGCGCCCGAGGCGCTGTCCCGGTTCTACCTGGGCGACCACGGCGGTCCCCACGGCCCCGAGTCCCGGGTCGGCGCGACATGGATGACCCGGGAGGATCGGCTCCGCGAGATCGACGACTACGTCCGCTACCTCGACCTCCTCCACGACCACGTGATGGCCGGCGTGGACCGGGCGAGCGTCCGGGTCGTGGTCCTGGGCTTCTCCCAGGGCACGGCGACCGTGGCCCGGTGGGTGACGCTCGGCCGCGTCCGGCCGGACGAGCTGATCCTCTGGGCGGGCGGGTTCCCGCCGGACCTGGACTTGCAACGGGCGGCGGAGCGGCTCGCCGGCGTGCGGGTCCGGATCGTGGCGGGCGAGCAGGACCGGCTCGTCACGCCCCACGCCCTCGAGGCGGAGATCGGGCGCCTGCGCGCCCACGGACTGGAACCGGAGCTGATCCGCTTCGACGGCGGGCACCACCTGGACCCGGACACGCTCGGCAGGCTGGCGGACGAAGGCGGAGGCGGTCGGCCGGGTTGAGCGGCGGTAGCCGGTCGCGCGGCGATGCGCGCCGCGAAGATCGTTGCGCGCCGGCCGGCCCGCTCCTATCATGGGCCGGGACATTCCCATCGTGTACGGCGCACCCGGGATCGTGCCCATGAGTGCGATACCTCCCGCACCCGGTCGACGCTCGCCGGACGACTTCGGCCCCACCCTGGCCGAGCACCTCCTCGGCCTCGCCCTCGGTTTGCTCCTCATTCTCGGTTTCATGGGCCTCCTCCAGATCAAGAGGAAGAGCAGCGCCAGCCAGGTTGCGGATTGCCCGGCCCCGGACACGGTCGCCGTCCTGGCCGCGTCGTGTGGGGACGAGGCGCCGTAGGCGCGTAGCCGTTCGCCTCGACGATCTCCGCCGGCCTGGCCCGTCCCGAGCCGCCCCCTCCCGGCATTGCCTCCCGACTGTTCGGTACATCACCGGAAGTGTGCCGGCTTCGCCTGTGCTGGACTGCGCGGCGTGCGAGGAGCACGGGCCCGGCGGGGCCGCGGACCCGGATCGGCGCCAGGCGGCGATCCGCCCGGGCGGTCATGACCCGGCCGCGGAGGGTGGTGAGCGCCTCCGGCGGAGGGGGCATTGCTGACCGGCGGACCGGCGAACCGGCCGGTCGGTGGAGGACCACGGCGCAGAGGCGGGCTCGCGATGGGAGCGGCGGCGGGCCGCAACGCGACGGCGGGCTCGCGGAACCGGACCGGGGACGGGCGCCGACGGCTGGACGGGGCGCCGAATGGAGCCGGCGCCCGGCGGCGATCGGGCTCCGTTCGGCGGGAGCGTCCTTCGGCTCGAGGTCGAGCGGTCCCGACCTTGCACCGGGATACGGGGCGTCGCCGCGCCCCGCGGATCCGCAGCGCGGGGTGCGCTCCCTGCCGGGGTGACGTCCGGTCCTTCCGGCGGAACTACGGAACGCATGTCGCGACAATGGCTTGCAGAGGTCCCGGCGGGTCGTTCCGGGGCGGTGGGCGGGGCCGGGTGCGCGGTCCGTGGTAGTCCTTTCGAATCCGAAAAAAATTCTTGACAGGCGAAAATGCTCGCCCGGAGCGGCGCTGCGGGGGCGGGGCCGCGTGCGGACCGGGCGGGCATGGAGGAGATTGCGGAACGATGGAGTTCTCGATCCTGCACGCCCGGCCGGTGGTCGGCCGGGCCGTTCGCGAGGTACGGGGGCGCATTGCGCCCGCTCTCCCGATGGTGCTGGCGGCGTTGATGGCCGCGTGTAGCGCGGACTCGGTCGAGCCGGATCCCGAAACGGAGTATCGGATCGACGTGCTGGCCGGAAGGGGCGTGAGCGCGGAGGTCGCTTCGGTGGTCCCGGTGCGCGTGCGCGTGACCACGCCCCAGGGTGTGCCCGTCGAGGGAGTGCGGGTCGAGTTCTTGCCGAATCCGGGGCACGGCACGACCTCGCCGTCGTTCTTGGACACGGATGCGCAGGGGGAAGCGGCCACGGATTGGACGTTGGGCACGATGGCCGGCGAGCAGGTGCAGCGGGTCGTGGTGGGCGGAGTGGTGGAGGAGGTGCTGACGGCCACGGCGCTGGCGGGGCCGCCGGCGGCGCTCACGATCCTGGAGCCGTCGCTCCGGCTCACCGGGTACCGGGAGACCGCGGTGCTCGAGACGAGGCTCACGGATGCGTTCGGGAACGAGCTCGGGCCGGTGCCGCTGGAGTGGTCGTCCTCGGATCCGGCGGTCGTGTCGGTGGACGCGACCGGACGGGTCATGGCGCACGCGAAGGGGGTCGTACACGTCGTCGCTCGGCACGGTACGCTCGCCGACACGGCCACGGTCGAGGTCGATCCGCAAGGCGTGCTCACGATCACCTTCGACGACGGCTGGCGGAGCACGTACACGGTGGCGTTCCCGATCCTGGAGAAATATGGGCTGCGCGCGAACGTGGCGGTCGTGACGGGCGCGATCGGCTGGCCGTCTTACCTCGAGGAGCAGCACCTCGATGCTTTGCACGACGCGGGTTGGGCCATGGTCAGCCACACGGTCACGCACTCGGACCTGACCACGCTCTCCGCGGCCGACCTGGACAACGAGCTGCGGGAGAGCAAGGCGTGGCTCGAGGCGCGCGGCTATCGCGGCACGTCGGTCTTCGTGGTGCCGTACCACGCCTGGAGCGCGCGCGAGCGGGCCGCGATCGAGGAGTACTACGTTGCGGCGCGCGGTTACACGCACAACCAGTTCTGGCCGGACAGCCTCGTGGAGTGGCGCCCGACGGATCCGTTCGCGTTGACGGCCCACGAGCCGGAGTTCGCGCCGTTCACCACGGAAGAGGGGCGCCAGAAGACGCTGGAAGTGGTCGCCCGGGCCGTGGGCGAGGCGAAGTTCCTGGACGTCTTCTTCCACGACATCAAGCCCGAAGCGGCGGAGGATTTCGAGAAGCTGATCGCCGGGCTGGCGCAGTACAGGGACTGGATCCGGACGTACGACGAGCTCTTCGAGCCGCCCGCATCGCCCGCGCCGGCGATCCTTGCGGGGCAGTCTCCGGCGCAGCGCCCCGTCCACATGAAGTGAGTTTCGCGGGCCATCCGGGACGGGCGGCCCGCGCTGGCACATCCGGTGCACGATCGGCCGGGCGGCCCGAGGCGGCGCCCTGCGCGCCCGCGGGTTCCGATGGGCGGAGGAGGAGCGCGCCATGCGCAGGAGCGTCGAACGGGCCCGCATCCCGCTGGCGGAGCGATTGGCCGCGTGGCACCCGGTCAGCACCGCGGTGATCGTGCTGGCCGCGATCATCGGGCTGGCCACGATCCCGATCTGGGCCACGCGGAGCGCGAACGAGCTACGCACCGAGATCGAGACCATTGTCGAACCTGGCCGGCGGCAGGCGGACTCGCTGACGATCGCGCTGGCCGCGAAGACGGCCGCGAGCCAGGCGTACGCCGCCTCCGGCGACCGCACCTACCGCGACTCGTACATCACCTACGCGGAAACGGCGCGCAATGCGCTCCAAGCGCTCTATCCGCTGGCGCGGGCCGCGGGCCCGCGGGCGGCCGCCCTGTACCGGGAGCTGGCCCGGAGCACGGAGCAGCTCGGACAGTGGCAGGGTGGGCTGATCAACGGGACGATCAGCCGGGCGGAGTTCGTGGAGAATCTGCCGGTCCTGGATTCTCTCTACGACGAAGCGCTCGAGGACGCGCTCCTCATCGAGCAGGAGTTCGTTCGGGAGACGGCGGTCCGGCGGGCCGCGATCCGGCGCATGGAGGGTCTGACGCTGCTCATCGCCGTGCTCCTCGCCGGGATCGCGGCCGCCGGGACGTTCACGGTGGTGCGACTGGCGCGTCGGCAGCGCCGCCTCGCGGACCAGCTCCGGGAAGGACTCCGGGCCGAAGAGGCACTACGCGCAGAGCTCATGCGGGTCGCGGAGCGCCGGGCGCGCCTGGTGCGCGGTTTCAGCCACGACATGAAGAATCCGCTCGGCGCCGCGGACGGCCATGCGCAGCTCCTGGAAGAGGGCCTGGCCGGGCCGCTCTCGGCGGATCAGGCGCACGCCGTGTCGCGCATCAGGCAATCGATCCACACGGCATTGCTGCTCCTCGACGACATGTCGGAGCTGGTCCTCGCGGAGTCCGGGCAGCTCGAGCTCCATTGGGCGAAGACGGACGTCGTCGCCCTCACGGAGGAGTTACTGACCGATTACCGGGCAGCGGCGGGTGGCAAGGAGCTCGTCATCGAGCCGCTCCGCGCGGGTACGGTGCCGACCGTCGAATCGGACCCGGGGCGCGTGCGCCAGATCCTCGGGAACGTCATGTCGAACGCGATCAAGTACTCCCCGCCCGGCGGCCGCATAACGGTGGTGGTCGAGACGCTCCCCGCGGATGACGACGGCCGGCCCGGCCCCTGGGTGGCGGTCCGGGTGACGGACGCGGGGCCGGGCATCCCGCCGGAGAAACTCGAGGAGATCTTTGCCGAGTACACCCGTCGCGCGCCGGATGAGACGCCGGGGCTCGGCCTCGGGCTCGCCATCAGCCGCAACCTGGCGCGGCTCCTCGGCGGCGACCTCACGGTCGAGAGCGAGGTCGGGAAAGGGTCGACGTTCACGCTGTAGCTCCCGACCCGGCGGGTCGCCGATCGGCCGACGCCGCTGCCGATTCCGCGTGCCGCATGACGCGCGGCCGCTCCAGCCGTCATCGGCCATCCCGCCCGAACAACCCCACCATGAAGCGACCGAGCCGCAGGCGCGGCGCGGGTCGCCACGCCGCCTGCGGCTCGACCGATGACGGTTCCGTCGTTCGGAGGATCCTCGGTCAGATCCCCGAGCTCAGCTCCCGACGGTACTCCTCGCTGGCAAAGATCGCGACCTCGACCCGGCGGTTCGCCTGCCTGCCCGCCTCGGTCTCGTTGTCGGCAACGGGCTCCGTCTCACCCCGGCCGACGGCGGTGATCCGCGCAGCCGCCACGCCCTGCGAGACGAGATAGTTCATGGCCGCGCGCGCCCGCCGCTCGGAGAGCGCCTGGTTGTAGGCGTCGCTGCCGATCGAGTCCGTGTGGCCGACCAGCAGCACGTTCGAGCGCGGGTACTTCTGGAGGCTCGCCGCGAGATTCGCCAGGTTCTGCCTCGCCTCCGGCCGGAGCTGGTCCGAGTCGAAGTCGAAGAGGATCCCGCTGTCGAACGTCACGATGATCCCTTCGCCGACCCGCTCCACGGTCGCGCCGGGGATCTCCATGGCCAGCTCCCGGGCCTGCCGGTCCATCTCCCGGCCGATCATGGCGCCCACCGTGCCGCCGACCGCCGCGCCCACGATCGCGCCGAGCGCCGTCGAGCCGTGCTTCTTGCCGATCGCCGCACCGATGGCCGCGCCGCCGGCCCCGCCGATGGCAGCACCGCGCTGGGTTCGGCTCCAGCTCCCGCACGCGACGACGTTCGCCGCCAGGACCGCGATCACGATCGCGCGGCCGGTCCTCTTCATCGGAATGAGACTCCGCATCGAGACCTCCGATTGGCTGTCGAGGTTGAAATACGGTACTCGAAAGTAATGGGGGAACGGCTGTGGCGGTGCAGGGATGCAATCCGGGTGCCAGATCGGCGGCCCGTGAGGCCAAGATGTTTGGAGATCATCGGTTGTGCTTCTCCGGCAGGCCCGGAGCCGGATCGGGAGTTCCCGGCGTACGCGTCGTTTGCGTCCCTTCGTAGGGACAGAGATTCGCGGATCGTGTTCCAGGCCGGGGGCGCGTTCGGCAGTCGTGAGCGAGGAGCCGCCGGCCAGGCCCGGGGCCCGCGCGGGGTGCCGGGACGGCAGACGACGGGGCCGGCGCGCAGCGAGGCGCGCCGGCCCCCAGGACCGCCCCGGATCGAAGGCTCAGGAATCGGACTCCGCCTCCGCGGCGACGGCAGGGGCGGACGCGTCCGCGTTCTTGACGTACCTGTCGAGCCAGGCCACCCACCGGGCCCAGAGGTCGAGCAGTGTCTCCCTCGTGGCCGGCCCGTGGTCCTCGTAGGGATACAGATAGAGCGCGGCGGTCTTGCCGAGCCCGTTCAGAGCATGGAACAACCGGATCGAGTTGATCAGGTGCGTGCCCACGTTCTGATCGTCCATGCCGTGGTACATGAGCAGCGCACCGTTGAGCTGCTCGGCGAACAGGAGCGGCGACATGGTCAGGTACGTCTCCCGCGCCTCCCACAACTCGCGCCGCTCGGTCTGGAACCCGATCGGGGTCAGCAGACGGTTGTAGTTCCCGTCACCCGCGATCCCGGCCTTGAAGAACGGCGTGTGCACCATGGCGTTCACGGTGCTGAACGCGCCGTAGCTGTGCCCGCCGAGCCCGAGGCGAGTGCGGTCGATGAGGCCCTGCCGGTCCAGCTCATCGATCACCGCCGCGAGGTTGTTCCGCAGGTCGGGGATGTAGCGATCGTTCATCCGCCCCTGCGGCCCGATGATCGGCGCATCCGGCAGGACCACCGCGTAGCCGGCCCGCGTCAGGATCTCCATGGAACGCGGACCCACGCTCGGGAACCGGTTCTTGTTGTACGTGCGGCGGCTGCGGTCGTACCCCGCCTGGTCCGTGTACTCCCGGGGATAGAACCAGAAGAGCGCGGGGAGCCGGCTGCCCGGCCGCCAGTCCGGCGGGAGCACGACGGTGACCCAGAACTTGATCCCGTCCACCCGCGTGACCTCGATCAGCCGGCGCTGCGCGTTCGTGATCTCGGGCGAGTAGTCCCGGTTCTCGGTGAGCTTGCGCAGCTCGCCGGTCGTCAGGTCCAGGTGGTACGAGTCGGGCACCATGGTGGGGGACTCGCGGGAGATGACGAGGCTCGTGACGTCGTCATCGAGCACCGCCAGGACCTGCTCGTAGACGTCCTCGGCGCTCTCGAAGATCCGGGTCTTCTGACCGGTCCGGATCTCCATGCGGTCGATGAACGGCCGCGGCGCGTTCTCGTTCGGGTTCTCGAAGTAGCGCGTGCCCGAAAGGAACACGTGGTTGCCGTCCGGGGACGTCCGAACGACCTGCACGCCGCCCGGCCCGGGCCGGGTCATGAGCGTGCCCGGATGCGCGTACACGTCCTGGTTGCGGTACCGGGCGATGGTGTGGCGCGTGGACGGGTCGTCGAGGAACACGGCGTACTCGTGCGTGGTGCCGTTGCTCGACTCGGTCACGAAGAGGATCCTGGCGTCCGCGGAGTAGCGCACGTTCGAGATGCGCGAGTCGGACTCGAAGACCACGTGCAGGCTGGTGCTGTCGAACGGCGGGAGCCACTGCATGACGCGGTCCTTGCGGCGCGCGCGACGACCCTGCCGATCCCCCTCTGCGGGCTCCTCTTCCTGCTGGTCACCCGCCGGCGCCGATTCGAGCTGGAGGAAGGAGAGGCCCTGTCCATCCGGGCGCCACGCGATGTTGCGCCTCGCGCCGTCGTTCCGCGCCGAGTCCTGCTGCGTGCCGTCCTGGAGCGGGCGCTCGGCCAGTTCGGCGAGGACGTTGCCGTTCAGGTCCCAGACCTCCTCGGTGCGGCCGAAGTTGCTGACCGGCACGATGTACGAGAAGGGCTTGCGCATGGTCGTCACGCGCACGTACTGGCCGTCCGGCGAGATGTCGAATTCGCGGATCATCGCCGGCTTGCCGATCCGGCGCACGGACCGGCTGCCCACGTCGATCAACGCGAGCTGGCCGGTGGTGTGGTACTCGAGGAGCGCCATGTCTTCCGGCGTCTCGAGCAGGCTGGCGTAGGTGCGCAGCCGGTTGCGGCCTTCCTGGGTGATCCGCACTCGCGGCCCGGTCGGCACGTCCGATACGCGCGGCTCCCGGCCCCGGTTCTCGGGGACCAGCACGGTCACGATCCCGCGGCCGTCCGCAGTCCACTCGAAGGTGGTGGCGAGGGTGGCCAGGACGGGCGACCGGGTGAGCTGCCGGGTCCGGCCGGTGCGCGCGTCCGCCACGAAGATGTGCGTCGCGTCCTCGAAATGCGCGAAGTACGCGAGCTGCGAGCCGTCCGGCGACCACCGCGGCGTGCTCACGGTCGCGTTGCGGGGCGCCGGGATCCGGACCGTCGTGCCCTCGCGCCACGCGATGATCTCGAAGCCTTCATCCCCGCGGGTGGTGAAGTTGCGCGCGCGGTTCGCGCGTGGATCGATGTACAGCCCGCCGAGGTTCAGGTGCGGCTTCGCGAACGAGGCCATGGTCGGCAGCCCGGCGCTCAGGGTGTGGAGGAACCGGGTGCCGTCCGGGCTGGCGTTGTCCAGCGTCACGTTCCGGTGTCGTGGCGCGAGGACGACCTCCGCGATCTCGGGCGGGGGAGAGAGCCACTTTTCCTCGGTGATCGGATCCTGTAGCGCCGCGGCGGGCGCGCCGATCAGGAACGCGAGGGGCGCGACCAGGAACAGGGGTCCCGAGTAGAGCCGCGAGCCTCGCGGGCACGAGCGCTTCATTGCAGCCTCCGTCGGTTGGTGGACCGCGGTATGGTAGGGCGGACCCGAGCGGGAGTGCAAGCCCGCGCCGGGGTTCAACGTACGCCGCGCAGCACGAGCCGTCCGATGAGCCCGGCGGCGAGGAGTCCGAGGCCGGTCAGGATGGTGGCCGGCGCGAGCGAGAGGGCGAGCAGGGCACACGCGGCGAAGCCCGTGGCGGGAATCGCGTTCGGGAACAGCTTGAGCTCCCGCGGCATGCGGAGCGCGGCCAGGTTCGCGATGCCGTAGTAGACCAGGATCGCGAAGGACGCCGTTGCGGCGACGCCGGCGAGGGTGCCGGTGGCGGCGACGACCGCGGCGACCGCGCCGATCAGGACCACGGCGCGGCCGGGCGAGTGGTAGCGGGCGTGAACGGCGCCGAGCGCGGCGGGCAGATCGCCGCCCCGCGCCATGGCGAACGCCATGCGGCTCAGCCCCAGGAGCTGGGACAGGATCACGCCGAGCATCGCGGTCACGCCCGCAACCGCCACGACGGTCGCGGCGTGCGCCACGGGGAACGCCCGCGCCGCCGCCTCGAGGGGTGAAGCCGTCCGGGCCATGGCGCCGGCGCCGACCGCCCCGACCGCGACCGTCGAGACCGCCAGGTAGAGCAGGATCGACGCGCCGAGGGTGATCATGATGGCGCGCGGGATCGTGCGCCGCGGCTCCCGGACCTCTTCCGCGAGCGTGGCGATCCGCGCGTAGCCGGTGTACGCGAAGAAGAGGAGAGCCGCGGATTCCAGGGTGCCGCGCCAGCCGGCGGGCGCGAACGGGCGCAGCTTCTCCGCGTCGAACACCGGGAGCCCCGCGCCGACGAAGAAGAGCAGGCCGCCGAGCGAGACCGCGACGATCACCAGGTTCGCGCGGCTCGAGCGTCGGATCCCGAAGTAGTTCAGGAGGGTGAAGACGATGATGGCTCCCACCGCGACGGCGCGCGGGCTCAGCCCCGGGACCAGCGCGTCCAGGTACCCGCCGAGCCCGAGGGCGACGGTGCTCGCCGCCGCGATCTTGCTCGCCAGGAACATCCACCCGGCGATGAACCCGGCCCACGGATTCAGCACCCGGTTGCCGTACTCGTAGGTCCCGCCGGCGCGCGGGAACGCCGCCGCGAGCTGCGCCGAACTGAGCGCGTTCATGGTCGCGGCGAGCCCGGCGACGTGCAGCCCGGCCAGGAAGGATGGGCCGGCCACGCCCGCGGCCACGCCGGTCACCACGAAGATCCCCGCGCCGATGATGGCGCCGAACCCGATGCCGATGGCGTCCAGCAAGCCGAGCTCGCGCCGCAGCGTGGCCGGCTCCGGCGGGCGGGGTTCGTGCGGGTGTGGTTCGCTCATGGCGCTCCCCATCAGCCTTGCCGCGCGGCTCACTCCACCGCTCGGCCGTCCCGGATCGCTTATATTTCCCCTCCGTCGACGCGGCACGCCATGGCGGAGCCGTCCGCGCCGACTTCGAACCTTCATCGAGGGGAAGGTAATGGGATCGGGCAAGCTGATCACGGTGGTGTTCCTCGTGGTGGCCCTCGCCGTGATCGTCGGCGTGCTCCTGCTCGAGACCTCGCGGGGTCCGAGCTTCCGGCCGGGTGACTACGCGGACCTGGCCGAATGTCTGAGGAACATTCCGTCCGAGTGGCAGCCGGGCAGCGCCGAGTACGAAGGCGCCCGGACGGCGTGCGCCTACACGCACGGGCACGGCCAGCCGATGCCGCAGTGAACTCCCCCAGCTCGGTCAGCCATCGGCGGACTGGACCCTCCAGACGCGCCCGGGGGTTGTTTTTTCGTTGTGGAACAATTAATTAGCCATTCGTGACGTAGGTGCAGGACCTCCGCGCAGGCTGGCAATCCCGCCGCTGAGCAGTTCCGGCATTCTCGCAGTCCAATCCGATTCATTGAAAAAAGGATCACGGACTCCGTGACGGGCGCCGGGGCCCACGCCCCGGGGCGGTGCCCGGCTCATGACGGTTCGCGCGGCGCCTTCGGGGCGCTGGCGCGGCCGTGATGCGCCGCCGCGCGGCGGTGTGCGTTCCCGCCCGGCCTGGCCCGCGGCGACCGACCGGAGTCTCCGATCCAGCAGGTGACGACGCCATGTGGATGAAGAAGTTCTTGTTCGCCGCGGCCGTGGCGATCGCTGCGGCCGGTTGTGATGACGACGGCCCCACCGTGGTCCGGATCCCGGGCCCGCTACGGCCGGACACGACGTCGAATCCGGTCCAGCCGCCGCCCGGCGGGTCGACGGGCTCAACGAGCCGCGACACGCTGGCGGTCGGTACGCGGGAGGACACGATCCAGTGGGCGGGCTATCGCTGGCGGGTCGTGAACGCGCACAGCCAGCCGGGACCGACGCACTTCAGCAGCCGCAACGCCTGGGTGGACGAGAACGGGTTCCTGCACCTCCGCCTGTCGCGGATCAACGGGGTCTGGTACGGCGCGTACGTGCAGATGATCGGGGCGCGGCCGGGTTTCGGGCGCTACGAGTGGGAAGTGGAGGGCAATCTCGGGGCGCTGGACCACCACGTGGTGTTCGGGCTGTTCAACTACGCGGGGCCGAGCGGCCGGAACGAGATCGACATCGAGTTCGCGAAGTGGGGAATCGCGAACAATCCGTCGCTGTGGTACACGGTCTGGCCGGCGGCGGCCACGAGCCAGACGTACCATGCGGCGCGGCCGAGCCTGCCGAGCGGCGTATCGACCCATCGGTTCGAATGGAGGTCGAACCGGGTGGTGTTCGAGAGCCGGCGGGGCGGGGCGATCGTTGCGCAGTGGGTCTTCGCGCCGTCGGACCCGGGCGCGAGGATCCCGCAGCAGGGGATGCCGGTCGCAATGAACTTGTGGACGTATCAGGGTGTAGCGCCCTCGAACGGGCGCAACGTCGAGATCGTGATCCGGAGCTTCCGCTACACGCCCTGACCGGGGTGGCGTGAACGCATCAGCCGCGTGGGCTGCGCGGACCGGCTCGCAGCACGCGTTGCGCTCGTGAGAGGAGGCCGGCCGGAGCGCCGGAGTGGCAGGCGCCCCGGCCGGCTCGCGCATCCCGAGGCAGTTCGAGGTGAAGTAGCCATGCGACTGATGTCGGTCCTGGGCGCTCCCGCCCTGTTGCTCCTTTCCCTTGCCGGTTGTTCCGAACTGACCGGCCCATCGTACAAACCACTGGAGGTTCCGGAAGGGAGCCCGTTCGGACTGGGCCGCGAAAACCGGGTCGGCCAGTCCACGCTCCACTTCTCCGGCTACGAATGGCGCGTCCACTCGGGGCGCACGAGTCCCGGCCCCACCCGCTTCGAGCCGCGCAACGCCTGGGTCGATGAGAACGGCTGGCTCCACCTCCTGGTCTCCCGGGAGTTCGGGGATTGGCGCGGCGCGTACGTCACGCTCCCGGTGCGGCTCGGCTTCGGCACCTACGAGTGGGAGGTGGTCGGCCAGCTCGACGCCATGGATCGGAACGTGGTGTTCGGGCTGTTCAACTACCCCACGCCGGACGTGGGTCCGGACGGCACGAACGAGATCGACATCGAGTTCACGCGCTGGGGCAAGAACAGCAATCCGAACGGCTGGTTCGTGATCTGGCCGCCCTTTCCGGACGGCTCCAAGGTCCACAAGTCGTTCCAGGTCGGGGCCACGACGCTGGAAACCACGCACCGTTTCACCTGGACGAGCACGGGGATCGTGTTCGAGAGCTACGAGGGCCACGGCCCGCAGCTCGGGCGGCAGCTCGCGCGGTGGGAGTACCGGCCGTCGAACCCGGCGCGGACGGTCCCGCAGAAGCCGATGCCGGTGCACATGAACCTCTGGCTCCAGAGCGGGCAGTCGCCGAGCGACGGTCGGGAGGTCGAGATCGTCATCAAGCGATTCCGCTTCACGCCGCAGTAGTCGCCGGCCGCGTGGCGGCGTATATTGTCGGGCCGATCCTGACGGCGCGTGCGGCAGGGCGTGGCCGTGCGCGCCGCGGCATCGGTTCCACGCTCCGCTGCGCGACGATGGCGATCACGCTGTACCACCGTATCACGGAAGGTATCCGCGTCACAGCCCGCCCGTCGTACCTCCCCGAGCAGTCGGACCCGCTGGAGCCGCGCTACGTGTTCGCCTACCGGATCCGGATCGAGAACGTGGGTGACGAGGCGGCGCAGTTGCTCTGGCGGCACTGGTACATCCACGACCCGGTCGCCGGCGACCACGAGGTGATGGGCGAGGGGGTGGTGGGGGAGCAGCCGACGCTGGCTCCGGGCGATGTGCACGAGTACGAGAGCTACTGCGTACTGCGCGGGCCGTCCGGCTACATGGAGGGCTACTACCGGTTCCGCCGCCCGGACGGCTCCCGGTTCAACGCCGCGATTCCCCGCTTCTATCTCCAGGTACCGGAAGTCGCCTGACCCGCGGGTGGCATCCGGCGTGCAGGACCAGCCTGCGCGCCCGGCGGTGCCGGGGGCGTGCAGCGGGCCGCTCGCTGATCGGGTTGCGTCCTTGGGGCGGTACGCACACCGTCGTGAAGGCGCAGGGGCGCCCTCGGGGTGGCGTGGCGGCGGGCGCGGGGCCTGGACGCGTTGCGGGGAGCCATGGCGTGGGCAAGGTGCGGTACGGGAGTCTGGCCGGCGCGGCGTGGCGGTGCTCGGAGCCCGGGATCGGGCCGGCTCGCGGTCGCGGCCTCGCTGCTCCTGGCGGCGTGCTGGACGGCCGCGGGGGATCCGGGTCCACCGGCGGGGCAACGGGTCGAGGCCGGAACGCGGCCGTACGCGAGCGGGGTGTCAGCCGCCGGGGATCTCGCTTCGGGCGACGTCGCCTACGCCGGCCGCCGGCGCTACCCGACCCGCGCGCCGGACGGCACGCTCACCCTCCGCTTCGCCGGCTACACCTGGCGCGTGGCCGAAGGGCACAGCCCCCCGGGGCCCACGCACTTCCACGGGAGCAACGTCTGGGTGGATGAGGCCGGCCGGCTGCACCTGGCGCTCGTGCGGCGGGGCGGGCGGTGGACCGGCGCGTACGTGGCCATGGTGGACGACCGGCTCGGGTTCGGGGACTACACCTTCCAGGTGAGCGGGCCGATCGGCGCCCTGGACCCGAACGTGGTGCTCGGCCTGTTCGCGTACCCGACCCGGGACGTGGGCCCGGACGGCACGAACGAGATCGACATCGAATTCGCCCGCTGGGGCGATCCGGGCAACCCGAACGGCTGGTACACGGTCTGGCCGCCGGAGCCCGGTGGCTCGAAGGCGTTCCATGCGTTCCGGGTCCCGGCCGCGGCCGGGCGGACCATCCACACCTTCCGCCGGCTCCCGGACGCCATCCTGTTCCGTAGCGTGGTGCCGAGCGGAGGCGACGTCGTCGAGATCGGGCGCTGGGCGTTCCGGCCCGCGCGCCCGGCTCGCCACGTCCCCCGGCAGCCGATGCCGATCCACATCAACCTCTGGCTGCGGGACGGCCAACCGCCCTCGGACGGACGGGAAGTCGAGGTGGTGATCGAGCGCTTCACGTTCTCGCCGGCCCGATGAGGCGGCCCCGCCGGGCGGGCCTGCTCCGCGCGACGCGGGAGGCCAGAACGACGTCGCCTCGCGCCATCCCCATGACGCGAGGCGTCCGTCTGCGCCGACCCGGTGGCCGGTCCGCCCGGCCGTCAGCCCACCATCACAATGTTGCGCCGACGACCGCGAACCCGATGGTGGCCGCGCCGGCGGCGAGGAGCGCGTACGGGAGCTGGGTGCGGACGTGGTCGATGTGGTCCGTTGCCGCGGCCATGGACGCGATGATCGTCGTGTCGCTGATCGGCGAGGCGTGGTCCCCGAACACCCCGCCGGAGAGCGAGGCCGCCACGAACGGCGCGATCGGCAGGTCCAGCGAGACCGCCGCCGGCACCGCGAGCGGGAGCATGATCGCGAACGTGCCCCAGCTCGTGCCGGTCGCGAACGCGATCCCCGCCGCGACCAGGAACACCGCCGGGAGGAACACGACCGGCGGCAGCACGTCCGCGACGAGCCCGGCGATGTACGGGCCCGTTCCGAGCTTGCGGGTCACGTTCGCCAGCGCCAGCGCGAGCAGCAGCACGAGCGCCAACCCCATGAGCCCGCCGGCGCCCTTCATCCCGATCCTGACCAGGTTGTCCACCCGGTAGGCCCGCTGCGCGAGGAGCATGGCCCAGGCCACGGCGAGACCGGTCAGCACGGCCCAGAGCACGCTGGTGGAGCCGGACCCGGCGCGCGGGTCGCCGTTGCCGGTGATGTAGAGCGCGATCGGCATCATGACCACCATGGCCACGATGGGCAGGATCATGTTCATGGCGCGCTCGGGGATCCGGGCGTCCGGCTCGGGCGCGAGGACGTCCGGGTCGATCATGGGGATCGCGCCGGGCCAGAGCAGCTCGCCCTGCCGGGTGCGCTCCTCGGCGCGGCGCATGGGGCCGAGATCGATCCGCCAGATCACGGTCGCGGCGGCGAGCAGGATCGCGGCGATCGCGTAGAAGTTGACCGGGATCGACTTGATGAACACGTCCAGCGCGTTCTCGACCTCCAGCCCGCCGAGCAGCCCGAGCACGTACGCGCCCCAGGCGTTGAGGGGGATCAGGATGCAGATCGGCGCCGAGGTCGAGTCGATCAGGTACGCGAGCTTCTCGCGCGAGACGCGGAACCGGTCGAAGAGCGGCCGGCCCACCGCGCCGGACACGAGGATCGTGATGTTCGACTCGATGAAGATGATGATGCCGAGGATCAGCGCGAGCGCCTGCGCGCGGCGGCCGTTCGTGACCCACCGTTTCTCCTCGATCCGCTTCACGAACCCGGCCACCCCGCCGGATGACTGCACGGTGGCCATGAGCGCGCCGATCACGAACGTGAACAGGATGACGCGGGCGTTGTCCGCGTCGCCGAGCACGGTGACCACGCCATCGATGGAGTCGGCCAGCCCGGCGAGCGGGTTCCAGCCCGCGAGGATCGTCCAGCCGATCCAGATTCCGGCGGCCAGGGAGAGGTAGACCTGTCGGGTCCAGACCGCCAGCACGATGGCGAGGACCGGCGGCAGAACGGAGATCCAGGACGGCTCGGGCATGCGTCGGCTGATCGGGGCGAAGGTGGACGACAGGACCGGCGGCCGGGGCTACCGGTCCCGGATCTCGAGCAATTCCACGTCGAAGACGAGGGTGGCGTTCGGCGGGATGACGCCGGGCACGCCCCTCGGGCCATATGCGAGGTCGGGCGGGATCACGAGCTGGCGACGGCCGCCCGGCATCATGCCGGCAACGCCCTCTTCCCATCCCTGGATGACCATGCCGGTGCCGAGCTGGAACTCGAACGGCTCGTCCCGGTCGCGGCTGCTGTCGAACTTCGTGCCGTCCAGGAGCCAGCCGGTGTAGTGGACGACGACGACGTCTCCATGCGTCGCCGGCTCGCCCGAGCCCTCGGCGAGGTTGCGGAACCGGAGGCCGGTCGCGGTCGCGGTCATGGCGTCCAGGTCGAGGTCGAGGGCGGCGGGCGGCGCGGCATTCTGCGGACGGTCGCCGCACGCGAGGAGGACCAGGCCGAGCGCGAGGAGGATCGGTCGTCGCATGGAATTCCCCGGTTCGTGGAATCGAGTGGGTTCTGCGCGTATACGCCGAAATTAGGACGAATGTGCCGGATCGGAAAGAGACGGCGGGCGCGCGGACGGCGCAGGGACGCCGTGCGAGGGGAGTGGGCGAGTGGGCCGGGGTCGAACGTCCGAGGGCGTGGCGGCGCCGCGAGGGCTGGACGCGCCGGCGGGGTGGCCGCATCTTCGTCGCCCTATGGAAGGGAAGGTGAACGTTCCGGATGTGACGCCGGAGCTGCCGGCGTGGAGCTGGCGCGCGATCCTGGCGTTGATCGGGCGGCTGCCGCAGGGCGCGGTGAGCCGGGGGATGGGCAGGATCGCGGACATCCCGTTGCCGCGCGGGCTGCGCCGTCCGGTGCTCGGGACCTTCGCCCGGGCGCTGCGGATCGACCTGTCGGAGGCGGAGCTCCCGCTCGAGGAGTACGGCTCGCTCAACGCGTTCTTCGTGCGACGTCTCAAGCCCGGCGCGCGCGTCTGGCCGAGCGATCCCGCCACGGCCGCCTCGCCGGTGGACGGCATCATCGGGCAGTTCGGGCTCCTGGCCGAGGGGCGGATGCTCCAGGCGAAGGGGCAGTGGTACACGGCGGCGGAGCTGCTCGCGGACGAGGCGGAGGCCGGCCGCTACCGGGACGGCGCCTACGTCACCATCTACCTCAGCCCGCGGCACTACCACCGGATCCACACGCCCACGGCCGGCGAGGTCCGCCGCGCGGACTACATCCCGGGTTCGCTCCTGCCGGTGAACGCGCCCGCGGTGGCGTCCGTGCCGAAGCTGTTCGCGCGGAACGAGCGGCTCATCACGTACGTGGACGGTCCGCTCGGGCGCGTGGCCGTGGTGGCGGTGGGCGCGTTCAACGTGGGCCGCATCTCCGCCGCGTACGATCCCGAATGGCGGGCGGCGCCCGGAGCGAACCGCTGGGCCACGAACCGGCCGGGCGGCGAGCGGGCCACGAAGCGCTACGACCCGCCGCACAGCGTGTCGACCGGGGAAGAGATCATGGCGTTCCACCTCGGCTCGACCGTCGTGCTCCTCTTCGAGGGTGGCAAGGTCCGGCTGGATCCGGGGCTCGCGCCCGGGGTCGAGGTGAAGGTGGGCGAAGCGATCGCCCGGAGCGCCGCGCGCTAGCGGCGGGGACCGGGACGGGCGAACGGCTCCGGCGCCGGGCCCGCGTCTGCGCCGGGTGGCCTGGACGCGCACGGGAACCGCGGCGCTTTCCGCGAACGCGGCGGTGCCTACGGGGCGCGCGCTGGTGTGGGGCGTTCGGGAGCGGATACCCGGTGCGGCCTCCGGGCCGCCTCGCGGCGTCGGGTCGCCTCCCTGGCTCGAGGCTGCGGGGGGCGATGCAGCGGCGCGCTCGACCGGGTGGGTGGGAGTGGCGGAGGTGGGTCGAGGGGGTGCGGAGTCCGCGGTCCGGGCAGCGCGCCACTCGCCTGGAGGGAGTTCCGGTCGCCGCGCGTGTCCCCCGGCAACGTCCGGCCGGATCCCGGGCGACGAGGCGCCGGGGGTGTTCGAGGCGCCGCTCGGCCCGGCCGGGCTTGCGTCCGCCACGGGGCGTTCCCATGCTTTGGATCGGGGGTGGGTGACGGGGGTATGCAGGAGCCGGCGCCCGTTGCGGTGAGGGGCGCGGCGGATGCGAGAGGAGGATGCGATGTTGACGTTCACGGACGCGGCCCGCGAGATGATCCGCGCGTTCATGGCGGAGGGTTACGTGGAGAACCCGGCGCTGCGCGTGGCCGTGGCGAACGGGAGCCCGTTCGCGCCCGAATACGAGATCACGCTGGTGGAGGCGGAGCCGGAGGAAGGGGACACCGTGTTCGATGGCGGCGGCTTCACGGTCCTGGTGGACCGGGAGAGCGCGCCCCGGCTCGAGGGCGCGACCATCGACTACGTGGAGCGGGACTCGGTCAGCGGGTTCGAGGTCCGGAACCCGCGGCTCGAGGAGGCGAGCGCCGCGGCGCGGACCGGCCCGATCGCGGAGCGGGTGCAGCGGGTGATCGAGGAGCGGATCAATCCGGGGGTGGCCGCGCACGGTGGGCACATCAAGCTGGTGGGCGTCCAGGACAACGTCGTCTACATCGAAATGGGCGGCGGCTGCCAGGGGTGCGGGCTCGCGCGGGTCACGCTGCGGCAGGGCGTGGAGCGGATGATCCGGGAGGCGGTGCCGGAGGTGGTGGAGATCCGGGACGTCACGGACCACGCCGCGGGCGAGAATCCGTTCTATTGATGCGGGGGGCGGTGCCCTGTCGGTGCGGCGGCGGCGCCGTGCGGCCCTTTCCGAGCAGGTCGGCGGGGTATGGCCCCGACGCTCCTTGGCAAGCGGCCTTCACGCCCGGACAGGCTCGGCCACACCGGCCAGGCCTTGACGCCCGCGGCCCGGCCCGTTAGCGTTCGGGCCCGGACAATCTGGTCGTGGTGATTTGCCGCCGCTTGCAGCCACGTTAAACAAGTTGCTAAAGAGCGACCGCCCGGCGGCGATCCGTCCGGGCAATCATTTTTTCTGGAGGTCATTCGAGCCGATGCGTCCGGCGATCCGCGGTTCCGCCTTCTTGATGTGCATGATGATGTGCATGCCGGCTCTCCCGACGGGGGAGGCGGACGGGCGGGACTGTGCTCGCGGAGCGGACGTGTGATCTGACAGAGCCAGGAACCCGGCGACCCTGCCCGGCCCTCTCCCGTGAGAGGGCCGGGTTTTTTTGTACCCTGTCCCGAAGGAGTGAAGGATCATGAGCACGACGACGGAGTCCCGGCCCGCTGCCGGGGCGGAGACGACGACGGTGGTGCCGCGGCGCCGCGGCCTCGGCACCCTCGCGGTGCACGCGGCGCAGGAGACGGCCGACCCGGCCACGAAGGCCCGGGCCGTCCCGATCTACGCGACGACGTCGTACGTCTTCGACTCGCCCGATCATGCGGCCGCCCTCTTCGGCCTCCGCGAGCCGGGGAACATCTACACCCGGATCATGAACCCCACGACGGACGTGTTCGAGCGCCGGATCGCGGCGCTGGAGGGTGGGGTGGCGGCGGTCGCGACCTCGAGCGGCCAGGCGGCCGCGACGCTCGCGCTGCTGAACCTCGCCCGGGCCGGCGACTCGGTCGTCTCGTCCGCGTCGCTCTACGGCGGCACCCACGCCCTCTTCGCCCACACCCTCGCCAGGGTCGGGATCACGGTCCGGTTCGTGGACGGGAACGACCCGGCCGCCATGGCGGCCGCGATCGACGACACGACCCGCGCGGTCTGGGTCGAGACGATCGGCAATCCCCGCCTCGACGTGCCGGACCTGCGGGCGCTCGCGGACGTGGCGCACGGGGCGGGCGTCCCGCTCGTCGTGGACAACACCTTCGCGACGCCGATCCTCTGCCGGCCGATCGAGCACGGCGCGGACATCGTGGTCCATTCGGCCACGAAGTGGATCGGCGGGCACGGGACCGCGATCGGCGGCGTCGTCGTCGACGGCGGGACCTTCGACTGGGCGGGCTCGGAGCGGTTCCGGGAGTTCTACACGGAGCCGGAGCCCGCGTACCACGGACTCCGCTTCGCGGAGGCGTTCGGCGAGGCGGCGTATGCCGTTCGGCTGCGGACGATCCTGCTCCGGGACATCGGCCCGGCGGTCTCTCCCTTCAACGCGTTCCTGTTCCTCCAGGGGCTCGAGACGCTGCACCTCCGGATGCGGCGCCATTGCGAGAACGCGCTGGCCATTGCGCGGTTCCTGGAGTCGCATCCGCTGGTGGCGTGGGTCGGCTATCCCGGCCTCGAGTCCCACCCGACGCACGCCCAGGCGGTCCGGTACCTGGACGGGTTCGGCGGCGTACTGACCTTCGGTGTGGTCGGGGGCGAGGCGGAGGCCCGGCGGGTCATCGAACGGCTCGAGCTCTTCTCGCTCCTGGCGAACGTGGGCGATGCGAAGAGCCTGGTCATCCACCCCTGGACCACGACGCACGAGCAGCTCTCCGAGGCGGAGCGGCGGGCCGCGGGCGTCACGCCGGACCTGATCCGGCTCTCCGTCGGGATCGAGGACGTGGATGACCTCATCGAGGACCTGGACCGGGCGCTCCGGGAGGCGATCGGGCGATGATCACGGCAAGCGGATCCAGTCCCGTCCACTTCCACCGCGTCGGGCGGTTCCGGCTCGAGTCGGGGGTGGTCCTGGACGACGTCGTCCAGGCCTACCGCCTGTACGGCGAGCTGAACGAGCGGCGGGACAACCTGATCGTGGTGTTCCACTCTCTGACGGGCGGGCCGGACGCGGCCGCATGGTGGCCGGGCGTGATCGGCCCCGGGTGCGCCCTGGACACGGACCGGTACGCGGTCCTCTGCACGAACCTGCTCGGCTCGTGCTACGGGACGACGGGCCTGCCCCTCGACGCGCCGGACCCGCCGCGGGTCACACCCCGGGACATGGCGGCGCTGGTCGGGCTGCTGGTCGAAGATCTCGGCGTGGGCGAGGTGGCGCTCGCCACCGGCGGCTCGCTGGGCGGGATGGTCGCGCTGGAGTGGGTGGCGAGCTGCCCGGCGCTGACCCGGGCGGCGGTGGTCTTCGCCGCGCCCGCCGCCCACACGGCCCACGGCATCGGCTACAACCACGTCCAGCGCCGGGCGCTCGAGCTCGGCGGCCTGGACGGGCTCTCCCTGGCGAGGATGGTGGCGATGCTGACGTACCGGACGCCTGGAGAGTTCGCCGCGCGGTTCGGACGGGAGCGCCGGCCGGACGGGGTGTTCCAGGTCCAGTCGTATCTCAGCTACCAGGGCGAGAAGCTGGTCCGGCGCTTCGATGCCCGGAGTTATCGTGTGTTGCTGGACGCCATGGACGCGCACGATGTGGGGCGGGGCAGGGGCGGGGTCGTGGCGGCGCTCCGCGCGTACCGGGGCCGGCTCGTCGGCGTGGGGATCCCGGGGGACCTACTCTATCCGCCCGAGGACGTGCGCGAATGGGTGGACGCCGTAGGTGCTGCGTATCGCGAGATCCGGTCCCCGCACGGCCATGACGCGTTCCTCCTCGAGCCCGACCAGGTCGCGGCGATCCTGCGGGAGGCGCTGGAGGGCGCGGCCAGGAGCGGCCCGGCGGGCGAAAGCATCGCTCACGCCCGCGATCGGGTGTCGGCGTGAGTCGTGACGAGGTCGGCGGGCAGTCGGGGCGCGCGAGCGGGCGTGTCGCCGATGGTCGCTTCACGGTCGCGAGCATCCGGGCGCATCTTCTGCAAGGGCGGAGGGCCGTTCCTGCGCCACCGCGCCCGGCCCACGAGGCCGGCCGCCATGCCGCGGCGTAGCACGCGCGGCCCGGCGCACGGGAACCCGCCGGGTCGCCTTACCGGGCAGCGCCCGCTCGGGCGTGGGCCTCCACCTTCGGGAGGGCCCGCCCGACGCCCGTGAGTTCGGCGTACCGGTTGGCGGTCCGACCTCTGCGCAAACGGGCCCTCCATTGGAGGGCAGCGGGTCGGACCAGGCGCACAGCGGAACGTTCGGGGCAGTCACGCCGATGTTGCCGGATAGGGGGTACAGCCGGGTAGGGGCAGCCCCGATACGGCCTGGCAGCGTGTTCCCGGCGGGTGTGGTGGAACGCAGGCCGATCAGGGCACGCCGACGTCCGGATCGCCGGTCCCCCCGCCCTCTCCGAACAGCGGCGTGGAGAGGTACCGCGCACCGGAGTCCGGCGCGATGGCCGCCACCCGGTGGCCGGCGCCGAGCTCGCGCGCCACCTGGAGCGCGGCCCACACGATCGCACCGCTGCTCATACCGATGAACAGCCCCTCTTCCCGGGCGAGCCGCCGCGCCAGCGGGAACGCGTCCTCCTCCCAGGCGGTGATCACCCGGTCGATCACGCTGCGGTCCAGGTTCGGCGGGATGAAGCCGGGACCCATCCCCTGGAACTGGTGCGGGCCGCGCGCGCCGCCGGAGAGGACCGGGGAGCGGGCGGGCTCGACCGCCACGACCAGGATGGACGGGTCCCGCTCCTTGAGGAATCGCCCGACGCCGGTGATCGTCCCGCCGGTGCCGCTGCCGTAGACGAACGCGTCGATCCGGCCGCCCAGGTCGTGCCAGATCTCCGGGCCGGTGGTCTCGTAGTGGATCTCGGGATTCGCCGGGTTCGCGAACTGGTCCGGCAGGTACGCGCCCGTCCGGTCCCGGATCCGCTCCGCCTCCTCGATGGCCGCGAGCATGCGCCGCTCCGGGTCGGTCAGGACCAGCTCCGCGCCGTATGCGCGCAGCGTCCGCTTCCGCTCCTCGCTCATGGACGCGGGCATGCAGAGGATGAGCCGGTAGCCGCGCGCGGCCGCGACCTGGGCGAGCCCGATCCCCGTGTTGCCGGAGGTCGGCTCCACGATGGTGCCCCCCGGACGCAACAGGCCCCGGCGCTCGCCATCCTTCACCAGCGCCAGGGCCGTCCGATCCTTGATCGAGCCACCGGGGTTCAGGCCTTCGAGCTTCAACCAGACTTCGGCCATCCCTGGTTCGACCACCCGCTCGAGCCGAACCATGGGAGTGCGTCCGATGTGCTCGTCGATCATGTAATTCTGCTCCACCCCCGCCCGGGGCGGGGGGTGGCGGGGAGGGGCGTCAGGCGACCCCCGCCCCGCTGTCCACTTCCACCGGGTGCTGCCTCGCCCGCCATTCCAGGATGCCGCCCGGGTGGTTCACCACATGCTCGATGCCGTGCGCCCGGAGCAGGCTCGCGGCGATCGGGGACCGGCCGCCCGAATGACAGTGAACCACCACCACACGGTCCCGCGGGATCTCGTGGACCCGGGCGGTCAGCCGGCCCAGCGGAATGTGCAGGGCGCCAGGAATGTGCCCGGCATCCCATTCGTCCTGGCGACGGACGTCGATCACCACGACGTCGCCCGCGGCGATCCGCTGCGCGAGCGCATCCGAATCGATCTGCTCGGTCGACTCCAGCGACCGGCCCGCGGCGACCCACGCGTCCAGCGCGTCGCGCCCGAACCACCCGGTGACCCGGTCCAGGCCGATCATGGCCAGGTCCCGCACCGCCTCGTCCACGCAGTTCGGGCACTGCTCGTCGTCCACGAGCAGATACAGGTCCTCATCGTACGAGAGGATCGTGCCGGCGTACGTGGTGAACGACCGGGTCAGCGGCAGGCTGATGGTGCCGGGCACGTGACCGGCTGCGTACGCCGGCGCACGGCGCAGGTCCAGCACCCGCGCGCCCCCCGACAGCCGGTCGGCCAGCGTCCGCGGATCCTGCCGCGGGGGACGACGGATCCCGCCCAGGAGCGCCGGGCCCACCTTGTTGAGCCGCTTCATTTCCGCGAAGTAGGCCGGCGGATCCGGTTGCCCGGCCAGGACCGCCTCCACGAAGGCCTCCTCGTCGTCGTACGAGAACGCCCAGTTGAAGAGCTTCTCGTACCCGAGCGTGCTCTGCGGCACCGCGCCCAGCGCCTTGCCGCACGCGGAGCCCGCACCGTGGCCCGGCCAGATCTGGAGATAGTCCGGCAGCTCCTTGAAGGCCTGGAGCGACCGGAAGAGCTGCCGCGCGCCGGCCACCATGGTGCCGGCCACGCCCGCCGCACGCTCCAGGAGGTCCGGCCGGCCGACGTCGCCGACGAAGATGAAGTCCCCGGTCAACGCGCCCATCGGCTGGTTCGCGGCCGCCGTGTCCGTGATCAGGAACACCAGGTGCTCCGGCGTGTGACCCGGCGTGTGCCGCACATCCACGCGCACGTTCCCGACCATGAAGGAATCGCCGTCCTTGAGGAGCACCGCGCCCGCTTCCTCCGCATACGCGTACTTCCAGTCCGGCCCGCCCTCGTCCGACAGGTACAGCCGCGCGCCCGTCCGATGCGCCAGCTCCCGCGCGCCCGACGCGAAGTCCGCATGGATGTGCGTCTCGGTCACGTGCGTGATGCGCAGCTTCTCCGCCCGGGCCGCCTCGATGTACTGCTCCACGTCCCGGTTCGGATCCACGATCAGCGCCTCGCCCGTGGCTGCACAGCCGACCAGGTAGCTCGCCTGCGCCAGCTTCTCGTCGTAGAATCGCCTGAGGATCATCGCTCGCCTCCGGTCCCTCGGGTCACCCGGACCCCTTCGATGTACGCGAATGCCCGGTTCACATACTCCTGGCTGCGCAGCCCCGCATCCACCGCGCGGCACAACGCTTCTTCGGGCGCTTCCCCAAGATCGAGCACGAAGTAGGGGAGCAGCAACGCACCCACCCGGTTCGCCGTGGCGCAGTGCACCACGATCGGACGCCGCGCCGGGTCCGCCATGAGCTCCCGGAACCGGTCGTACGTCTCGTCCCCAAGGGTATGCGGCGTGACCGGCAGGTTCACGTACGTCATCCCCGCACGCTCCGCCGCACGCTGCTCATCGTAGCCCCGCGGCTCGTCCGGCGCCCGGAGGTCCAGCACCGTCCGGAAGCCGGCGGCCGCGAGCCGGTCCAGCTCCTCCTCCGCGGGCTGACCCGCGGACACCACGTCCGGCAGCGGACACGCCGCGTTCGCCAGCCCCGGCACGATCTGCCGGATGTCCTGATCGCTGTACCCCGCCACGGCTCACCTCCTCTCTTCGTTGTTCGGATCCTCTCCCTCGGCCCATGCTGCCGGAGCCCGGCCTCACGCGGACGCCCCGGCCGTCGGCCGACGCTCCTTCAGCGCGTCCACCACCCGGTCGATGTCACACGAGGCGCCGCGATTGTACGGCAGCTTGCCGAGCAGCATCGCCAGCCCGCACCACCCGGTCACGGCCGAGAACGTGAGCCCGGCGCCCATGAACACCGCGAGCAGCGTCAGCCACGGCGTGACCAGCAGGCCGCCCAGCGCCCCGACCAGCACCAGCAGCCCCGCGACCAGCCGGACCTGCCGCTCCAGCGGCCACCGCTCCGGGCCGCGGACCAGGGGGAGCTCGGCCGCCTCCCACGCCACGACCCCGCCGTCCAGGACGTGCAGGCTCCCCATGCCGATCTCGCGCAGCGCCGTCTCCGCGCGCCGCGCCCGCTGCCCGGACCGGCACACCAGCACCAGCGGGCTGCCGACGTGCCGGCGCAGCGCCTCCCGATGCTCGTGCAGCGTGTCCAACGGTACATTATAAGAGCCGGGGATGTGAAGCGACATGAACTCGCCCGGCGTGCGCACGTCGATCAGGAGCACATCGCCGGCGTGCCGGATCCGCTCGTAGACGAGCTCGGGGCTGACGACCGCGCCCCACCCGGAAATCGGTCCCTGCTTATTCATTACTATATAACCACTCGGAGATATAGTGGGTCCACGATAAGCCGCCCGGCCCCCATGGGCCGACGGCGGCCACCCTTCCCCCAAGTTACCCGATCACCAGGGGTTGGTCAAGGTATGGCGAGCGTCCGGACTTGCGAGGGCGTGGCCCGGGACCGCCAGACCGGGCGCTTCCTCGATCCAGTGCACGGGACGATGCGCGGGAACGACGCCGGTGACCCTGGCGAGCGGAGCGGGTGCGCCCCGGTCAGGGCGCCGGGGTGCCGGACCCGGCAGGGGGCCGGTCATCGGCGCGGCCGGCGGCGGTCCGGGCACCACCCGGCGGCGAGGCCTGGGTGGAGAGCCGCTTTTCCAGCATGCGCGCGAAGACCTTCCCGGTTCTCGGGTGCACCTCGACGATCCGGACCTCGAGACCGGTTGCCTCGGCGTCCTCCAGGAGGCGGGTGAGGAGTTGCGCGCCCGTCAGGTCGACGCGGCCGAGCCCGCCCGCGTGCAGGACGAGGCGGGTGAGCTGCGGGCTCTCCGCGAGCAGACGCTGGAACGGGCGCTCGAGGGAGGCGGCGGATCCGAACCAGAGCACGCCGTGCGGCTTGACGTGCGCCGTCGTCCCCTCGGTCCAGATCTCCACGAACAGATCCAGCTCCCGCCAGAGGTGCACGCCGATGGCGGCAATGATCCCCAGCACGACCGCCCACTCGATGTGGGGCGCCAGGGCGAGGGTGAGGATGAAGGTCCCCGCGCCGATCACGAACTGCGGGATCGAGAGGCTCCACATCTCGAGGATCGGGCGGAAACGCACGAGCCCGGCCACGGCGGTGATGACGATCCCGCTCAGCACGGCGATCGGCAGCGGCTGGACGATCCACGCGAACGGGAGGAACGCGAGGACGGCGATCCCGGTCACCGCGCCGCTCCAGCGAGTCCGGGCGCCCGCCAGGCGATTCAGACTGCTGCGGGAGAAGGAGCCGCCGACCGGGAAGGCCTGGACCACGCCGGCCACCAGGTTCGCCATCCCCTGGCTGACGAATTCCTTGTTGGGGTTCCAGATCCGGCGGTCCTGGGTCGCGAACGCGCGGGCGATGGACGCCGGTTCCGCGAAGCCGGCGAGGGCGATGATCGTGGCTGCGGGGAGCAGCGCAGGCAGCCGGGTCCACGGCAGGTCCAGCGAGATGGTCGGCAACCCGGCGTCCACCGCGCCCACGGTCGGGCCGCTGTAGCCGGCGAGCTTCGAGTAGGCGATGCCGATCGCGGTCGCCACGAGCACGCCCGGCACGAGCGGGTGGATCCGTCGCCCGATCAGGATCACGGCGCCCGTGGTGATGGCCAGGACGATGGCCGAAGGGTTCCACAGCCGGACGTTGATCAACGTCCACACGGCTCCCTGGAGCACGCCTTCCAGCGGCGGGCTCACGCCGAACGCGCCGGGGAGCTGGGACGCGATGATGAGGATGCCGGCTGCCGAGGTGAAGCCGGCCATCACCGGCTGCGCCAGGAGGTAGGCGATCACGCCGGCGTTGAGCAGTCCGACCAGAACCCGGACCAGTCCGACCCCGACGGCGAGGAGCGCGGCGAGCGCCGTGTAATAGCTGGACCCCGGCGGCGCCAGGGGCGAGAGCGCCCCGAACGTGAGCAGGGAGGTCAGCGCGACCGGCCCGGTCTGGAGGTACGGGGAGGAGGCGAAGAACGCCGCCACGATGAGCGGGAGCGCGGCCGCGTGCAGACCGGTGGCGGCCGGCATGCCCGCCAGTTCGGCGTACGCCAGGGACTGCGGGATGAGCACCAGCGCCACGCTGACGCCGGCCAGCACGTCCGACAGGCCGGGCGCGTTCGGGCCGAGTCGCGACCTCCGGGAGCTGTCCCGCACGCCGCGCAATCGTCAGCCCTCCACGGTGAGCGCTTCGCCCCGCAGCACGGCGGCGGTGTGCCGCGCGCGCGCGGCCCAGAAACGGGCGATGTCGCCCTCTTCGGCTACCCGGCGCTCATGGCGCCCTGCCCAGCGCTCCGCCTCGGCGGAGAGCCATTCCACGGTTGCGTGCGGGTCCTGCTGCAGCATCGTGTCCAGGATGAATCGGCGATCTCCGATCCGGATCGGGAGGTCGAGCTCCCGGCTCGCGCGTGCGAGGTCCGATCGCGTCAGGAGAATGCCGCTTCGGGCCGGCGCGAGCAAGGCGCGGACCCGGGTAGCGGGATCCTCGGCCGGGTCGATCGCCGGCGGGGCATCACGAAAGTGGACGGGCAGCGTGTCCGCCGGCCCCAGGGTGGCGCGCTCCGCCCGCAACGCTTCGCGGAGGAGTTCACCCCACGCCCGATAGAACGGCGGTGCGAGCTCGACGAGCTTGTCGAGGTACGGTCCGAGCCACGAGCTCAGGTGCTCGTCGAGCAGCGCGCGCCTGGCCTGCCCGAGCAGCGCGGCGCGCGCCGGCTCCGGTTCCGCGGCTTCCCGTTCCGCGAGGGTGGCGTAGAGCGCCAGCAGGGTCGTGAGGTGATCTGGCTCGGCGGGCGGCACCAGGCCGAGCGCGCGCCAGAACCCCGCCACCCGGTCCCGGGCCACGCCGCCGAGCATGCCCTCCGGGCCCAGGTACACGGACGCGTACGGGTAGAGCTGGAAAGCGAAGAGCTCGGTGTGGTCGGCCCGGTTCGGCTCGCCGGGGAGCTCGAGGAGTTCTCCCAACCTCCGCTGCGCCGGGCCGGGGGGCTCTACGAGGCTGCCGAGCGCGCGAAACAGCTCCATCAATCGCCAGCCGGTACGCTCCGGGCAGTAGGCAGCCGGTATGCCTCGCGCGCCGGCTTGAGAGGACGCAGCAGCCAGTACGGCCGCCGCTCGCCGTTGGGCGAGTGGGTCTCCGCGGGCCGGGTCAGGCGCAGCCACTCCCGGTAGACCGCGTGAGCCTTCGCGGTGTCGACCGCGACGTCCCCGTAGCGGTCCCCCGGCTCGGCCCGCTGGATCCGTACGGCCTGATGCCAGCAATGCTGGCCCGAGATCGGGTCCGGGTGCACCGGGAACGCGAGGTTCTGGTGCACGCCCACGTCCGTCCACCAGATCCGCAACGTGTCCGGGTCCGAGCTCTCGTACGGCTGCGCACCGTGCCGCCGCTGCATGGCCCACGCGTCCCCCTGCCGCTCCAACCGGACCGTGGCCATGTTCTGCCGCTGGCCCACCTCCGACAGCCGCCAGCGCCCCATGTGATGGCTGCACGCGACGACGCCCGGCCGGATCCCTTCCGTGACCCACGCCCGCACCACGAAGTAGCCGATCTCCGTCACCACCCGGACCAGGTCCCCGGTCCGGATCCCACCGAACCGCTCCGCGTCCCGGGGATGGATCCAGAGCGGGTTCGTGTGCGCGATCTCGTCCAGCCACTTCGCGTTCCCGCTCCGGGTGTGGATGTGGACCGGGAGCCGGAACGTGGAGATCAGCGGGATCTGGTCATCGGCCAGCGCCGCAGGGTGCACGTGGCTGCGGTAGTACCGCGGGATCGCCTGCTCCCGCCAGCCCCACTCGGCCAGCGTCCGCGAATAGAACTCGAGCCGGCCGGACGGCGTGGGGAACCCGCGCTTGACCCGGCCCTCGATCCACACGCCCACCGGCCGCCGCCCCTCCGCATCCCCGTCCGGCGTGGGGGCCGGCACCACGTTCGGGGAATCCGGCTTCGGCGAGCGGGCAAAGACCCGGTCGAACTCGTTGATGGCGACGTCGACGAGCTCCGCGTCCGGCACTTCCTCCTCGTGCACGGCGCCGACCCGCTTCCGCACCTCGAACGCGCCGTAGCGACGCATGTACTCCAGCGGCGTGAGCCCCTCGGCGGCAGCCGCCTCCGGCAGGCCCGGCACCGAGTTCTCGAACATCCAGCCGTAGTACTCGTCCACCGCGAGCTTCTCGCCCGGCCGCTCCCGGGACTCGAAATGCTTGCGGATCCCCAGCGAGCCGTCCGGATCGATCCGCCACGAGAGCTCGATCCAGAACTGGTTCTCCTCCCACACCTCGCCGGGATTCACGTGCCGCGTGTCCGACACGACCTCGCCCAGCCGCTGCCTCGCCGTACGAAGCACCGGCTGGCGGAAGCCGATCCACTGGCCATCGTACTGCTCGTACGAATGGATGTCGTGCCGCTCCGAGCCGAGACCCATCGGGAGCACGTAATCCGCGAAGAACGCCGTCTCGTTCCAGGTCGGCGTGAGCGCCACGTGCAGGCCGATGAGCGACTCGTCCGTCAGCACCTCGATCCACGAGAAGCCGTCCGGGTTCGTCCAGACCGGGTTGTAGACCCGCGTGAAGTACACGTCCAGCTTGCCGCGGCCCTCCTTGAGGAAGTGCGGCAGCAGGTAGGACAGCTCGTGCAGCGCGAGCGGGTACTCGGACGGCCACGTCAGCTCGTTCCACGTCTTCGGGTGGGGCGGCACGTGGATCGGACGGGGCACGAACTTGTTCCACGCGTTCGGGAAGGTGCCGCCCTCGGTGGCCACCGCGCCCAGCAGCGCATTCAGCAGGAAGAGCGAGCGCGCCACCTGCCAGCCGCCGAGATTCCCCGCCGCCGCGCTGCGCCAGACGTGGGTCGAGAGGCGGGTGCCCGCGCTGGCCACGACCTTCGCGATCTGCTCGATCACGCGCGCGTCCACGCCCGACTCTTCGGACGCGTACTCGAACGTGTACTCGATGTAGAGTGTCTTCAGCACGCGCTCGAAGGTCTCGAAGTCCCGCGGCAGGTCCGGATGCTCGCACGCCAGGTACTCCTGCCAGTTCCACCACCGGCGCACGAACTCACGGTCGTAGAGATCGTTCTCGATCAGGTACCGGGCGATGGCGAGCAGGATGGCCGGCTCCGATCCCGGGTACGGCGAGACCCAGTAGTCCGCGTGCGTGGCCGTGTTCGAGAGCCGCGTGTCGAACACGATCACTTTCGCACCGTTCTGTTTCCCCTCGATGATCCGCTGGGCGTGCGGATTGAAGTAGTGGCCGGACTCGAGGTGGCTGCTGATCAGCAGGATGACTTTGGCGTTCGCGTGGTCCGGGCTGGGCCGGTCGAACCCCATCCAGAAGTGGTAGCCGGCGCGGGCGCCGCTGGAGCACACGTTCGTGTGGGAGTTGTGCCCGTCGATGCCCCACGCCGCCAGCACCCGTTCCGTGAAGCCGTCCTCGCCCGGGCGCCCGACGTGGTACATGATCTCGTTGCCCCGCCCCTCGAGGATCGCCTTGCGGATGCGGCCGGCGATGTCGGTGAGCGCCTCGTCCCAGCCGACCTGTTCCCACTGCCCGCTGCCCCGCGGGCCCACGCGTCGGAGCGGGAAGAGGATCCGGTCCGGGTCCGTGATCTGGTTGAGGGTGGCCGGGCCCTTCGCGCAGTTGCGCCCGCGGGAGCCCGGGTGTTCCGGGTTGCCCTCGAACTTCCGGACCTGGAGCGTGTCCCGGTCCACGTAGGCCAGGAGCCCGCAGGCCGACTCACAGTTGAAGCAGGTCGTGGGGACGAGGACGTAGCGTTTCTCGACCTTCCGGGGCCAGGCGCGGGCGTCCAGCTCGACCCAGTCGTCCCAGCGCTCCCGGGGTGGGAACGCGGCCAGGTGGACGCGGCTCGGCCCGGGATAGAAGGTCTCGCCCCGCGCCTCGGTCTCGGCGCGCGCTGCGGACACGCGGCGGTTCAGTTCCTTGAGCGACATGGTACGGTCCCGCTAGGCGTATGCTGCGTCGAGGCCCACCCGGTCGATGGCGGGCCGTGCTCTCCGGCCATGATCGCCCGCCTCACGCCAGCGGCACGGCCTGACCGGCCTGGACGTACGCGTGTTCGTAGGCGAGCAGCCCGGCCAGGCCGGCGAACACCGCCCAGGCGCCGGCGACCGGCGCGGACATGCCGACGGACACGAGGATCGCGCCGGCCCAGAAGAACAGCCCGTAGCGGCCGCGGATCATCTCGTGCACGGCCAGCTTCGCGTGCGCGGTCGTGTGCGTGACGGTCGCCTCCGCCAGTACGAGCAGGAGGTGCAGCGCGCAGGCCGCGGACACGGTCCAGAGCAGGGCGGGCACGGCCACGGGTTCGAGGTACAGGGCGACGCCGGCCAGCGCAGCGCCCCCGGCGAGCACCGCCTGCACCACGAGGTGCGCCGGCGCCAGCGGGTTCTGCCAGAGGTCCCGGCCCCGCGCCTGGGCGAACAGGTACGCCGTATACGCGGCGGTCAGCACGGCGAGCGGCACGCCGGCCAGAGCGAGCCAGCCGTGCGCGTCTCGCGCACCGGTGAGGCTGGCCGCGAAATGAGCCACGAGGATCGCTGCGTACCCCGCGAGGATGAACGCTCCCCGCACGAGCCAGCTCTGCCAGCGTCGCCGGGTGAAGATCAGGGTGAAGCGGGCGGGGTGCTCGAGGTCCCAGATCAGGAGCCCGCCGGTCAGCGCCAGGAAGATGCCCGCCACGATCGGCGCGGCCCACTGCCAGAGCGCGCTCGTCCCGGAGATCATGCCCGTCCCGAGCAGGATGAGCGGCACGAGGTACGCGCCCGCGGCGATCCCCTTGGTCCAGGTGTAGAGGCTGACCCGCCAGTCCCACGGCACCCGGTGAGGGACGTCATAGCTGAGCACCGCCGCAGCCGAGTTGTTCCGGGCATACGGGTGCCCGGAGGTCACCGTGCCCCGCCCCTTGCTGCCGGACGGCGCCTGCTCGCTCCACAGGAACAGGTTGCCCTCGGGCCGCCGCGCCGCGAGCGGATCCAGCGTGGCCTGATGCGCGCCCTTGTAGAAGAGCTTGGGGCGCGTCCCCTTCTCCGGCCGGCGCACGGCCACGGTCTCGCGGTTCACGATGTGGGCGACGTGGGACTCCGGATCGTCCAGGTCGCCGATCAGGATCGCCTGGGTCGGGCAGACCACCACGCACGCCGGCTCCAGCCCCATGTCCAGCCGGTGCGCGCAGAAGTTGCACTTCTCGGCCGAACCGTCCTCCGGGTTGATGAAGATCGCGTCGTAAGGGCACGCCGCGATGCACGCCTTGCAGCCGATGCAGATGGACTTGTCGAAATCCACGATCCCGTCCGGCCGCCGGAACATGGCGCCGGTCGGACACGCGGCCACGCACGGAGCATCCTCGCACTGGTTGCACCGCGTGACCTGGAAGGCGCGACGGACCTCGGGATAGAACCCGACATCCACGTACTTCACATAGGTGCGGGTGACGGAGAGCGGGACCTGGTTCTCCGACTTGCACGCCGTGGTGCAGGCGTGGCACCCGATGCAGCGCGTGTGGTCGATGATCTTGGCCCAGCGAGGCTGCGGTGGGGCCGCGACCTGGAGGCCCGTGTCAGTGCGTTCCATCGCTCCTCGTGCCGGAGGGGTCGGGAGGGGGCGGTCCGGTGGAAGCATTATTTCGATTCGGCCCCGTGATCGCAATAGTGCGAATGCGTGGCCGTACGCCGGTTCCCCACGACGCACTCCTTGACGAGATCCGATCCGATCCGGCATTCTCCAGCATATCGAGCCAGCAATGCGGTGCCGGACAGCGCGCGCTGCGCGCGCTCCGGACTGACCCGGTCGCGACGGGCGGCGCTCCGTCCCGGACGGCGCGTCACTGCGCGATGGGGGCCAACGCGGGCCCGTCCACGGCGGTGGGCGGGGCTCGCCGCCCGATCGACCCGTACACCGAGGAGCTACGGTAGATGAACCCTGCGAGGAGCGCCCTGCTGTGGGCGTCGAAGAACGCGTGGCTGCGGGAGCGGCTGCCCAGGTTCGGATTCGCGAAGCGGGCCGTGCGCCGCTTCATGCCGGGGGAGGACCTGGACTCGGCACTCTCCGCGGTGGAGACCTTCCGCCAGCAGGGCATGGCCAACATCGTGACGTATCTCGGGGAGAACGTGACCGACGCCCGGGAAGCGGCGGCCGTGGCGGAGCACTATCTGGGCGTGCTGGATCGCATCGCCGATGCGCAGCTCGACTGTGCGATCTCCGTGAAGCTCACCCAGCTCGGCCTGGATCTCGGGGCGGACCAGGCGGCCGGGCATGTGGACACCCTGCTCGAGCGGGCGGCGAAGCTCGGCAACGTCGTCTGGATCGACATGGAGGGGAGCGAGTACACGGACGTGACGCTCGACATCTATCGCCGCGCCCGGGAACGATACGAGAACGTGGGCATCTGCCTCCAGGCGAACCTCCGCCGCACGGCCGCGGACCTGGACGCGCTGCTCCCGATCGGGCCGCGGATCCGGCTCGTGAAGGGCGCGTACGCGGAGCCGGCCAGGATCGCGTACACCAGCAAGCGGGAGGTGGACGCCAACTACCTCGCGCTGGCGGAGCGCCTGCTCGCGGACCAGGCCCGCGCGGGAGCGGGCGCGGGCCCGTTGCACGGCTTCGCCACCCACGACTCGCGGATGATCGAGGGGGTCGAGCGGATGGCTCGGGAGCTCGGACTCGACGACCGCGCCGTCGAGTTCCAGATGCTCTACGGAATCCGTGTATCGGAGCAGCGTCGGCTGACCGCCGCCGGCCGGCGGGTCCGCGTTCTCATCAGCTATGGCGAGGCGTGGTACCCGTGGTACATGCGGCGGCTGGCCGAGCGGCCGGCGAACGTGTTCTTCGTGCTCCGGAACCTGCTCCCCGGCTGAGGCCGGGGAGCAGGTTCCTCCCGCATCCGCGTTCAGGCCGCGCTCGGCTTGGCCAGGAACTTCATGAACCTGTAGACCAGCCAGACCACGAGGGCGATCGGCCCGACGGTGAACAACAGGAACATCGCCAAACCGACCAGCGAGCCGAGCACCCAGAGCGCCGTCTTCAGCGCCACGATCGCGATCACGCCGACCACGAGCCAGGTCAGCAGCGTCACCAGCATCGAATCCTTCCGGTCCCCTGCCATCCGTACCTCCGCGTGGATGCCTCCGTCGCATCCCCATACGAGCGAATGACCCGTTGGGATTCAACGGGTGTTCGGGAGCTCACGGGGGTAGGGCGTGGTCGATCCGGGAGTGGAAAATCGAGGCGCGCGCCGGGCTCCCGTAAGGGAGCGTGCCGTGCCCTCGCATTCACGGCACGGGACCGGCGCGCGCGAGTCGTCAGCGTGGATTCGCCTCAATAGCCGCGGGTCCAGATGAGCAGTACGCCGCACTGGGCGCGGGCGCCCTGGTACTCGAGCGGTGTCTCGCTCGGGCCGCGGTAGAATTCGATGCCTTCGAACGTGGAAACGATGTTGCTCGTGAGGAAATCCATGTAGCCCTTCATGTCTTCGCCCGCCGAGCCACCGGAGAGGAGGCCGCCTGCGGTCCCGCCCCCGATGAGCATGCCATCCATGTAAATCGCTGGAGCGCAATTCGTCCGTCGGTTGATCAGCAGCGGGCCGCGGGCGCTGTGTACCACGTTGAGGCTCGAGAGGCCCTGTAAGAGCTGCCAGACCTCGCGGGGACGCCGTTTCTCGATCTCCTCCCGCACGATGAACTGGCCTTTGCCCAGCTCGACGCGGCGATAGAAGTCGTTGATCCACGGGATGTGACTACGCGGCCGGGCCGCCCGGCCTTCCGCCGTCACGCCCTCGATCTCGTAGAGGGCAGCGGGCGGGATGCCCGCGAGGGTGTTGCCGTCGGGCAGCCGGGCCACGAGCCGGGCCGCGACCGTCTGGTCCGTGGTCGGGTCACGGTAGCTCACGAGCAGGTCGCCATCGACCGTGAGCGCCCACGGCGTGTATGCCCGGGAGAGCCTGGTCTCGGCCAGCCGTTCTCCGGCCGGGCCGAAGAGGTACCACACGCTCTCGTTCGCCGATTCGTGCGTTACCACGAGCAGCACGCGGCCTTCGCCGACCGGGAGCAGCGCCCGGGCGATCGGCGCGTTCTCGCCTGCGGTTCGGGCCACGGATACGGCCGCGAGCTGCTGGCCCGCCGAGCCCGGGGAGGGGAAGTGGTAGACGCCGTGCGGCATCGCGGACGCGTAGAGGACGGAGCCATCCTCCAGCACGGCCACCGGGCCGCCCGCGGGCGGGGTGTCGCCGGTCGGAGCGAACCAGCTCGTGCGGAGCGAACCGTCGGCCCCGAAGACGTGCAGCTCGCCGGCGCGGCCGGCCGCCGCGCCGCTCACCAGCCAGCCGCCGTCCGGGAGCGCCGCGAACCCCCCGGGCGCCGTGACCCGCGCGCCGAGGGCGATCCGGCGTTCGGAGCGGCCGTTCTCGGACAGCACGTCGACCGCCGGCCGCGCCTCGTCGTGGACGGCGATCCGCCCGTCGGCCAATCGCACGAGCCGGCCCGGCAGATGGAACTCGCCCCTGCCGTCGCCCCGTCGGCCGACGGTGCGGAGGTACTGGCCCGACGCATTGAAGACGTGCAGCGCCCCGAGCCGGGCGTCCGCCACCCAGATCTGCCCCCGCCGGTCTTCGGCCATACCGCGGACCGAGGCCAGCTCGTTGCCGGGCTGACCCCGGGTGGCCCAGCGCTCCGTCACCTCGATCGTGGTCGGGGTTCCGCCCCCCTGGCTGGTCCGGGCGCCGGAGTCCTGCGCAACAGCCGGTCGAACGGCGAACTGCGCCGTGCTGGCACCGACCAGGAGGAGCATCGCCAGACGATAGGAAGCTCGCCGCCCACCACACCCTGCCGCCCCTTCGCGCCGCTGAACCGATACGGCTGACGCTCGCTCGTTCATGGCAGACCTCGCTTTGGCTGGTGTCGTGCTCGTCGGCAACGAGACACCCGATCGGCCCGGCAACCCCCACGTGCCCGATCGGGGGATGCGCCGGAGGATTCAGCCCGGCAGAACCCGGTGCCGCTCGAATGACCCCCTGGACGGTCCGCCGGAGGGAGTCACCCGTCAGGACGGAGGTGCGCCGGGGGTGGCGGCCCGGGATCGTCGGGGTACGGACCGCAAGGACTCGCAATACGGATCCCGGGGACGCGCGATCACGGCGGCCCCGCAGCCGCCCGTGACAGCGTCGATGGGGCATCGCCGCGAGGCCGAGCTCCTCGGCACGACCCGCACGGCGCGGTGCACGGGTCGATCCGGTCGGCTCGGGGGCGGCCGTTGCCGGGCGCCATCGGCTACCGGCCATGACTCGCCGGCAACGACGCCGCGGGTCACGACGATGCCCCGCCGGGCCCGGTCACCCGCGGGCGCCGCGAGGCCAGGAGGCGGCGATCGCGCCGGCCCCGGCGTGCACCGGGGCGCCAACGACCCCGTTCCACACCCGACCGCGAAAGAGCGCCCCGATCGCAGGGCCGGCCGCGCGCCGGGCGTGGAGCGGCCATGAGATGGCCCTGGTTCACCCCCGCGACCGTCGCGGGCGGCGGGAGTCTCCGGACCGGCAGGCGATGACCGGCTGCGTAGGCGGCCGGAGTCGCGGAGCCGGCGGGCCGCCCCGGGAGCCGGCCGGGATGACGTCGCCCCGCGCACACCCGGAGGTGCACCCGCCGCCCGCCGGACGGCGCCCGGACACTTTCCCGCGGCCCGCCGACCATTGTACTATCCGCCTCTCCCAGAATCACGTCCACGCGTCCAGGAGTGCACCCGATGAGAACGCGCGTACTGATGTCGGTAAGGCGGCCGGCGCTGGTCGGCGCTCTCTCCCTGCTGGCAGGCACGCCACTCTCCGCTCAGGCGCAACGCCCGACCTGGGACGGCGCAATGCCACCGTTCCGTGACTCCGCCATCACGTACCACGTGGTGTCCGGCGAACGGCACGGAGTCAGCTACTTCCGGCGCTACCGGCACCCGGAGGTCGAGTACGTGGCCGGCGATGTACTCACCTTCGACCGCTACCACACGGTGGACGTCATGTACACCTGGCTGCACCGGTGGGCCGAGAAGTACCCGAACATCATGGACCTCTACGAGGTCGGCCGGAGCTTCGAGGGCCGCCCGATCTACCAGGTCACCTTGACGAACAAGGCGACGGGCGCGCACACGGACAAGCCGGCCGCCTACTTCGAGGGCGGGCGCCACAGCGGCGAGATCACGAGCAGCGAGTCCGTCCTGTGGCTGATCCGGCATCTCCTCGAGGGCTACGGCAAGGACCCCGAGATCACGCACCTGCTGGACACGCGGACCATCTATCTGCGGCCCCAGAACAACCCGGACGGGTCGAACCTCTACCTGCACACCGCGCAGCGCAACCGGAGCACGGTCCGGCCGGTGGACAACGACGGGGATGGGCTCCTCGACGAGGACGACGAGGAGGATCTGGACGGCGACGGGATCATTTACACCATGCGGTGGCGGGCCCGGCCGGCGGATGACGGGCAGGGGCCGTGGTGCTACGCCGTGGGCGGAAACGACGGCACCCCACGCCGCATCACCATGCGGGCGAACGCCATCATCGACCCGCGCGACCCGAGCGGCCGGCTCATGCGGAACGTCCCGGCCGGCGAAGGGGACTGGTGCGTGGCCACGGAGGGGATCGACAATGACGGCGATGGGCGGTTCAACGAGGACGGGATCGGCGGGCTCGACCTGCACCGCAACTACCCGGAGAACTGGCGGCCGATGCCCGGCCGGGACCGGACCCGGCGGGGGTACACGCAGGGCGGATCGGGCGAGTATCCGCTGAGCGAGCCGGAGACGTACGCCACGGTGATGTGGCTGCTCACGCACCCCCACGTCTCGGTGGTGAACTCCATGGACACCCGGGTGCCGATGCACCTCCGGCCGCCGTCGACGTCGAAGAGCTCCGAGCGGATGTATCCGGAGGACCTGGCGTACTACCAGCGGTTCGACAGCATCGGGCTGAGCATCACGAAGTATCCGTGGGCGGGGGACGTCTACGAGGCGTATGCCACGCGCATCCCGGTCAATCCGGTCACGGGCGATTCGGCGCGGCCCACGCCGCTCTTCGGCCACGGCCCGGACTTCGGGTACTTCTACTACGGCGCGATCTGGTATGGCGATGAGATCTGGAACGGCGGCGCGCTGGAGGACTACAACGGGGACGGGCTGCTCGACCAGGTGGATGCGCTGATCTGGGACGACCGGGAGAACGGCGGCCGCGGGTTCAAGGCGTGGACGAAGTTCGAGCACCCGCAGCTCGGCACGGTGGAGATCGGCGGGTTCCACCCGAAGTTCTTCTCGCAGAACGGGCCGCCGGACCGGCTCGAGGAGTGGGCGAGGAAGCAGGCGCTCTTCAACCTGCAGATGGCGCTGCACCTGCCGTTGCTCGAGCTGGGCGACGTCGCGGTGCGCCGGCTCTCGGCGGACGCCGACAGCGCGACGTACGAAGTCAGCGTCGAGTGGCGGAACGTGGGGCGGCTGCCGACGGCGCTCAAGCAGGCGCAGCTCGTGAAGATCGTGCAGGAGGACCGGGTCCGGCTCACCTTCGACCCGTCGCTGACCACGCTCGAGTCCCCGAGGGTCCGGATCATCTCGCCCGCCCGGCGGGACAAGACGATCTATGCGGGGTGGACCGAGCCGGGCGAGACGAAGCGGGTGACCTTCCAGGTCCGGACGTACGGCATCCCGGGCGCCCGGGCAAGGGTCGAGGTGCTCTCCACCCGGGGCGGCCGGCTGGAGAAAGAGGTCGTGCTGGGCACCCCGCCGCGGGCCGCGGCGCGGGAGTGACCGCGGACCGGCCGCGTTGGATCCGGCGGCCGCCCGGGCTGCGCCGCGGGCCCGGGCGGTGGCGCTCTGGGTCGGCAAAGGAGCGCCGGGCAGCTGGAGAGCGCCGGTCGGGGACGGAAGGGGTGGCCGCGCTCGATCGTGGCGTTCCGGCCGGCGGCTGAGTGGGGGCGCAGGTCGCGGGGGAGGCCGTGAAAAGCGGAGGGGCGGCCTTCGCAACGTGCGACGGCCGCCCCTTGTGTTCAGACCAGCGGGACCGCGGCTCGCATCCGGGCCTCGAAGTCCTCCGGCTTCAGCATCTTCGACAGGTCGAGCTCGAAGTCCGGACGTTCCCGGGGCCGGAGCTTGTCCAGCAGCTCCCGGACCTCCCGGGCGGACAGGCCGAGCTCCTCGAGCTCCGCCCTGGTGACCGAACCCGGATCCGGCCGGACCCGTACCCCATCCTCCGTGGGCTCCAGCAGGCGCTGGAGCACTTCCAGCTCCGCGCGGCTGAACGATGCGCCCGCCACGTCGTAGTCGATCCAGGCCTCGTAGCTGAGCGGCGCGACCCGCTTGAGGATCCCCGCGATGACCTCGGCGTAGGCCCGGATCTCCCACTGCGCATGGGGATCGACCCGCAGCGTCAGGAAGTGGAGCAGGTTGTGGAGGTCGATCTTCCAGTACCACTGGGTATAGGTCGAGAGCGGGAGATCGATCCGCGCCAGCTCCCGCGCCACGTCCTCCGCGACCAGCCAGGAATAGGTCTCGGCGGAGACCCGGCGGATCTCCTCCCACCGCCGCACCGCCTCCCGGTACAGCTCCGGGTCCACCGCGCCCTCCGCGCGGCCCTGGCGGTTCGTCTGGCTCTGCTTCGCGAAGTGCTCGTGCTCCGGCGTGTAGAAGAGGAGCGGCATCAGGCTGTAACGGCCGCTGTACTCGTTCACGTTCGCGGTCCGGTGCCGGATCCACTGGCGCGCCACGAACAGCGGCATGCAGCAGTGGAACTTCAGCTCGACCATCTCGCTCGGCGTGGTGTGCTTGTGCCGGCGCAGGTACCGGATCAGACCGCGCGTCTGGCTCCGCGGCCGGGTGCCGTACCCGTAGCTCACGCGCGCCGCCCGCTCGATGCTCTCGTCCCCGCCCATGTAGTCGACCAGGGCGACGAACCCGTGGTCGAGCACCGGGAAGTAACCGCCGAGAATCTCCTCGGCCTCGGGGATCGTGGGTCGCTTCGTTTCCATCCTGTTCGTTCCAGCCGCCGTTTACAGCGCGCTCCGGAGCACCGCCGCCGGGCCCCTACCGCGGCCCGGCGACGCCTCCCTCCTCAGCCCCCGATCAGCGCCCGGATCTGCTCGGGCAGGTCGAAGGTCGAGTCGCTGACGTTGTCGAACTCCACCTCCGTGACCGTGAAAATCTGCTCCATCCCCATCATCCGCTGGACCGTGCGGGTCGGCATCTTGACTCCGCCGAAGTCCTTGTAATCGGTGTAGATCGACGTCACCTCGATCGTGCCCATCGGCGACGAGGCCTGGGCGACGCTCGCGATCAACAGCCCCGTCTCGACGCTGTAGCAGTCGAAGCTCTCACGGCCGGACTTCCAAACGAGCCGGACCTTGTAGCACGCTTCCCCGTTGTACTCGGTCTTCTCGACGGTCTCGACGGTGTCGAACCGATCGAGCAGACGGTACTGGGCGTCGTAGTCCGCCTGGTCCATCATCTGCTTGAGCTCGTCGCCCTGGAACACCCGCGGGCCCTCCATGGCGTTGATCGACCAGCCGACTTCGCCATTGAAGCCGCTCAGCATCTCGCCCATGCCGCCCGCCTTCACGCGGACGAACATGCGATTCGGCTTCGCGATGAACGACTCGACCTCGCCCCGCAGCCCCGCGGCTGGCATCTCGAAGGTCCCGACGCTGCGCGCGGACTTGAATGCGCCGAGCCGCTCCTTCCCGCCGATCGCCTTGTGGTAGCGATCGATGATCTCGGTCGCGGGAGGCAGGTCGCCAGCCTGACGGGCGGAGAGGCCGGCGGGGATCAGGACCAGGGTCGCGAGCGCGACGGTCGCCCGCCGCACCAGTGCGCCATGCATCGTCATTGTCAGCCTCCAGGAAGAGGTGGTGAACGAAAGGCTCGAACCGGTCAGGAGCCGCCCTCCCGCTCCGAGGCCTGTTCCCGGATCCACCGGAGCGCCGCCTCGACGGGGGCATCCCGGCCGGCGAGCAGGTCGGCCCGGGTCAGGGGCACCGTCTCGTCCGGCACCACGCCCCGTCCCTCCATGCGCTCGCCGTTCGGCGCCGTGAAATCGGCGATCGCCTGCATCAGGACATCGCCGTTCGGTAGCCGCTCCATGATCGCCGGGAGCGCCTGGCCCCCGCTGGTCTCACCGAAAACGCGCGCCCGGCCCACGGCCTGGAGCCCGCCCGCGAAGACCTCCGTCGTGCTGAACGACAGCCCGTCCAGAACGATCGCGAGCGGCACGTCCAGCGGCTCGACCCGTTCGCCGCGGCTGTTCACGCGCTGCGGGTTCGACACGATCCTGAGCTCGCCCGACCGGGTCCGCATCGTGCCGAGCGGCACGACCTCCCGCATGAAGTGACCGGCGATCCCCATGATCATGCCTGCCACGCCGCCGATGTTGCCGCGCAGGTCGAGGATCACGCCGTCGACGTCCCGGAGCTCGTCGATCGCCCGCGCGAATTCCTGGGCGATCGGGATCATCCAGACGTTGAACCGGATCACGCCGGCCGTCACGCCGTCGCCCGCATCCACCCGCTCGTGCTCGAGCCGCGCCACGAGGGGCGGCAGGTTCCCGAACTTGGTCAGCTCGCCAGGCATCGGCCGCCGGGTCAGCGTGCGCTCCACCGGCTCGTCCCGGGCGTCCCGGAACCCGAGCGACACGCTCGTGCCCGGCTCGCCCCGGACCCGGCCCATCACGCCCGAATAGATCTGGGGCAGCGCGAGACGCGGCTCGATGTCCGCCAGCGCTTCGCGGGCCTTCGCGAGCGCTTCCGGCACGGAGAAGCCATCGATCGAGACGAGCTCCCAGCCCGGCCGCACGCCCGCAGCGGCCGCAGGGCCGTCCGGATCCACCCGCCAGACCAGGACCTGGTCCCCGACGATCCGAACGTCCATCCCCACATCGCCCGGCCCGCCGCCCCCGCCGCCCGCGCCGCCGATCTCCTCCGTGGCGTCCGCCGCCTCCTGCGGGATCAGCCCGAAGTGCGACTCGCTGAGCCGGCCCAGCATGTCCGTCAATACGGCCCGGAGCTCGGCCAGAGTTTCAACTTCCGCCGCACGCGGCCGCAGCTCGTCCCGCACCGCGTGCCAATCCACGCCCCCGAAGTCGGGATCGAAGTGCCGCGTATAGATCCGGGTCCACGCCGTGTCGAACGTCTCGAGCGCGGCCTCGCGCGTGATGGGAAGCGACGCCGCACCGGCGTCCCTCCGCGGCTCTCCGGCCTTCGCGGCGGGCGCATCCGCCGTGCTCGTCGTGGCCGGAGGCTCCGGCGCCCGCTCGACACCGCCCGGCCCGCCCGCGCTCCGACACGCGGCCAGCCCGAGGGCGAACACGAGGGCGAGGACCCCCACGCGCCGCGCGGCCGCGCCGGCCCGCCCGCGCGCAGCGTCCACGGCGCCCAGGTCGATTCTCGGATCGGTCATGGTTCCGGTCACGAAACCGCTGATCGTGCAATGGCTTCGATGGATGCGACGACGCATACGGCCGTTCGCCGACAGTCCTGTAGAATCGCGCCTGGCACGGGAGCCGTCAACCGCGAGAACGGCTGGGGTCGGAGCCGGCCGGGGAGCTCGAGCCGCCGGGCACGGGCGGTCCCCGGGTGCCGGACGGCGTCGCGTCGGAACCGGGCGCTCCGTACGTTTCCGTCGACCCCGATCCCGGGCCACGGCCCGGACCGAGCGGCGCGGGCGCGCCTGGAAGCGCCCTTCGGGGCGAGGCCGGCCAGGGGGATCGAACGCGCGCCGGAGCCCGCGGCTCCGTGCGGTCCCGTCGGAACGATCGGACCGGCATCGGCGGAGGGGTGCAGGCCGTCAGGACAGGGATCCGTGGAAGTTGCCGGACGACCGGGGGCGGGCCGGTGGCCGGGGGCGCGGTCGAGACCCCGCCGTGCGTGCGGGGGTGGCGGGGATCAGCGCCCCTTTCGCGCTGAGCCGGCCGTGCGTTCGCTCCCCACGCAGGGGCGGCGGCCGGCGCTCCCGGGGCGGGCGCGACGCCGCCTGGCCCCGCGCACGCCGAGCTCCAGCCCGTCGTACGCGACCGAGGCCTCCACGCCGAGCTCCCGGCCCATGCTGCGGACCCGGTCTTCCACCTCGGAAGGTTCGGCCGTCACGATGCCGGTGCCGCAGTGGCTGAAGATGGCGCGCGGTACGCCGGCCTCCGCGCACCACCGGAGCTGCGTCCGGATCGGCGAGTGGCCGAACGGTACGCCGTCGCGCCAGCGGATCACCGGGCGGACGAGGGACGCGCCGTCGCCCACGTAGAGCCGGACGCCGCCCAGCGCTGCGCGCACGTCCGGAATGGAAACCAGGTCAGGGACATAGAAGATCGCGGCGAGGCCGCCGGTGATGCGATAGCCCACGGCGGGCGCGCGGATCGAGTGGACCACCGGGAACGCTTCGAAGGTCAGGCCGCGGATCCGGATCGGCTCCCGCGGCCGGATCACGACCCGATGCTCGATCGGCCAGCGTCGCAGCGCGGCCCACGTCTCCTCGGTGGCGTAGACCGGGCAGGGCGCGCCCGCGGAGAGCCCGGCGGCGTGGTCGGGATGGGCGTGGGTGATCACGATGGCGCGGGGGCGCAGCGCCGCCAGCCGGTCACGCCAGTCCGCGCCGCAGTCGATCATCACCCACCGGCCCCGGTACGCGACGCCCAGCGACGCGTGCAGCCGGTGCAGCCACGACCTCGCGTCGATGTTGCCCCGCGTACCGAGGAACCGGAGTCGCACTCAGTCCGTGCAGTGCGCGTCGAACGCCGCGACGAGGTCCCGCGCCACGTCCTCCGGCATGCGGCCCTTGATCTGGTGGCGCTCGAGCATGAAGACCAGGTGCCCATCACGGAACAGCGCGATCGACGGGGAGGACGGCGGGTAGCCGGTGAAGTACTCCCGCGCCCGCGCCGTGGCCTCCACGTCCTGGCCCGCGAACACCGTGGCGTTCCTGGTGGGCCGGCGGGGATTCGCCAGCGCCATCGCGACGGCCGGGCGCATGCTCCCCGCCGAGCAGCCGCACACCGAGTTGACCACGATCATTGCGGTCCCCTCGCGGGCTTCCTCCATGAACGCGTCGACCTCCTCGGCCGTGCGCAGCTCGCGGATCCCGAGCCGCGTGAGGTCTCTGCGCATCGGCGCGACCATCAGCTCACTGTACGCCATTGCGCCTTCCTTTCCTATGGGTTCCCGGTTTTCCGGGGAGAGATTACCCGGGACCGCCCGCGCGGGATTCATCCCCGATGGGTCGACCTGTCGCGCCGTGGGCGCCGGCCGTTCCGCCGGTGCTCCGTGCGGGGGGCGCGGGATCGTCGCGTACCGTGGCCGCAACGGGCTCGCCCCGGGTCCGGTTCGCAGGTATCATGCGACGACGGGCGGCGCCCCGTTCCCGGCGGGAGACCGGGTTCCGGGCGGGGCCGCCGCCGGTCGACCAGCGCGTGAACGAGGCAATCGAGGAGATGCGCATGCTGACCGAAGTCGATTTGCGGCACTTGCGCCGCTGCGTCGAGCTCGCCGCCGAGGCGCTCCGGGCCGGGGACGAACCCTTCGGCTCCGTGCTCGTCTCGGGCGATGGGACCGTTCTGGCCGAGGACAGGAACCGTACCGGTTCGGGCGATCCGACGCGCCACCCGGAATTCGAGCTCGCCCGCTGGGCTGCGGCGAACCTGACGCCCGAGGAGCGGGCCGCGGCCACGGTCTACACATCGGGCGAACACTGTCCGATGTGCGCCGCGGCCCACGGGTGGGTGGGGCTGGGGCGGATCGTCTACGCGGCCTCAGCCGCGCAGCTCGCGGAGTGGCGGGCGGAGTTCGGCGACCGGCCGGGACCGGTGCGCCCGCTGCCGATCCGGGAGGTGGTGCGCGGCGTGATCGTGGAGGGCCCGGTTCCGGCACTGACCGACGAGATCCGGGAGCTACACCGCCTCCGCCACGAACGGGCGCGCCAGAGCGGGTGATACAGGGTCCCCGATCCCCGGCCCGTCCCCTGGCCGGCGCGGGGAGCCGTGGGCAAGATACGGAAGTGAACGTGGTGCACGGCGCACGTGTAGGATTCCGGCTCGAGCGCTTGCCGGTTCGGCGCGCCGGTAGGTTGGGCCGGGAGCTGTCAGCGGTCGCTGCTCGCCTCCCGGCCGGTCCATCTTCCATCAGTCGTCCGGTGTGATGTTCATGATCGAGCTGCGCGCCCTGGGACAGATCGAGCTCGTCGGGCCCGACGGGAGCCGGCTGCAATCGGTCCTCGCGCAGCCGAAGCGCCTGGCGCTCCTCGCGTATCTCGCCCTGGCCACGCCGCGCGGCGCGCACCGCCGGGACACGCTCATCGGCCTGCTCTGGCCGGAGCTGACCCAGGCGCGGGCGCGGGCGGCGCTCCGGAACGCGGTCTACAACCTCCGCCTGTCGCTCGGCCCCGGCGTGCTGGTGGGAGATGAGGCGCTCGAGCTCGCGCCCGGCGCGGTGTGGTGCGACGTCGTCGCCTTCGACGAGGCGATCGCCCGGGGGCGGCCCGCCGACGCGCTCGCGCTCTATCATGGGGATCTGCTCCCCGGCTTCTACGTCCCGGACGCCCCGGGCTTCGAGCGCTGGCTGGACGCAGAGCGCAGCCGTCTGCGGCGGCGGGCGGCCGAGGCGGCGTCGACTGCGGCGACGGACGCGCTGGATGCCGGCAACCCGGATACGGCGGTCGAGCTGGCTCGCCGCGCCCTCGACCTGTCCGACGGCGACGAGCGGGCGTTCCAGCGGCTCGCCTCGCTCCTGGACGGGATCGGCGACCGGGCCGGCGCGCTCCGCGCCTACGAGCAGTACCGCCAGTGGCTCGCGGACGAGCTCGGCCTCGCGCCCTCTCCGGAGACGGAGGAGCTGATCGCCGCGATCCGGGCGCGGACGGAGCGGGAGGCGACGAGAGGCGCCGGCGGGGTGCCCGCGCCCGGCGGGCATGCCGCCTCCAGTCCTGTCTCATCGCCGGGCACGGCGGAAGGGCCCGGGGGCACACCGCCGGAGGCCGCGCCGCAGGCCGTGCGGGTGGACCCCGTGCCCGGGGCGGGGCCAGCACCCGGGGCGGATGAGGCGCCCCAGGGCCGGCGGGAGTCCGCCCGTCTCGCTGTGCCGGACACCGTCACGCCAGGGGCGACGACGGGTTCCACGGCGCACCCGGCGTCGGCAGCCATCCGCCGCAAGCGGGTGGCCCGGCGGTCGGTCGGTGCCGGCGCGCTCGCGGCCCTGGTCCTGGCCGTCGTCGCCTTCCTCCTGGCGGGCGGTCGGACGCCCGGGAGGGATGCGGAGCGCGCGTGGGTCATTGTGACCGACGTCGAAAACGAAACCGGCGAGCGGGTCTTCGACCGGAGCGTGCCTTACGCGCTCGCCGCCGGGCTCGGGCAGTCCCCGAACCTGTACGTCATGCCGCCGGAGCGTATCCGGCAGGCGCTCGCGCGCATGCGTCGGCCCGATGCGGACAGCGCGCTGGACGAGATGCTGGCGCGGGAGATCGCCCGCCGGGAGGGGGCCCGTTTCATCGTGGTCCCCTCCGTGGCGCGTGCCGGCGACCGGTACGAGATCGCCGCCCGCCTCGTGGACCCGGAGTCCGCGGCCACGCTCGCGTTCGCCGTGGTGCATGCCGACCGGGCGGATCAGGTCGTGACCCGGCTCGACCGTCTCGTCCGGCGGATCCGCCGGGAGGCCGGCGAGTCCGCGCTGGCGGTGGCGCGCCGCTCGACCCCCCTCCCCCGTCTGACCACCGCGTCCCTCGCCGCGCTCGAGAAGTACGCGACCGGGGTGAACGCCTTCAACACGGCCCGGTGGAAGGAGGCGCGGCGCTTGTGGGAAGAGGCCGTGGCCATCGACAGCACGTTCGCCACGGCCCACGCGTCCCTGGGCATGCTCGCGTACTGGTCGGGCGAGCCGGGCGCGGGCGAGGCGCACTTCGCGCGGGCGCTGGCGCACGCCCACGATCTGCCCGAACGGGAGCGCACGCTGGTCCGCGCCCGGATCGAGGGCTGGCGCGGGAACACCGAGGAGTCCGTGGCCCTTCTCCGGACGCTGTACCTCCAGGACAGCACGGACATCGAGGTCGCCCGGCGCCTGGGTTACGATCTCCTGCGCCTGGGCCGGTACCGGGAGAGCAGCGAGGTCTACGGCCGCGTCGTCGTGCTCGACTCCCTCATCGATTCCGATTGGATCAACCTCGCCACGGCCGAAACGGGGCTCCGGCGCTACGACGCCGCGCTGACGCACTACCGCCGCGCGTTCGCGCTCGAGCCGGGGCTCCTGACGGAGAACAGCAACATCAACCATGAGTTCGGCGGGGTGTTCGTCCTGGCCGGCATGCCGGACTCGGCCGTGGCGGTGTTCACCCGGTTGCTGGATTCGACGAACCCGAACGTCCGCGCCCGCGGGCTCCGCTCCCTCGCGTTCCTCGCCATGTACCGGGGTCGGTACGCGGAGGCGTCCGGTCTGTTCGCCGAGGCGACGTCGCTGAGCCGCTCCACCGGCGCGCTGCTCAGCGAGCTCCGCAACCGCCTGCTGCTCGCCACCGCACTCGAACGGCGGGGCCTGGTCTGGGACGCGGCCGCCCAGCTCGACACGAGTTATGCGCGCGGCGTGGACGCGGATCTGGACCCCACCTTCGTGTACTGGCTCGGGAAGGCGCTCGCCCGTGCGGGGGATGCGCGGCGTGCCGGGACGTTGCTCGAGCGGCTGGAGGCGCGCGGGCTCCCGGAGAGTCCGCCGGTCATCGCGGCGCTGGAAGGGTTGCGGGGCGAGGTGCTGGTCGCGCGGACGCTCGCGGACGAGCCGGACGCGTCCGGCCGCGGGCCGGGTGTGGAGGAGGCATTGCCGCACCTCGAGCGGGCGCTGCGCGCGGACTCGAACGCGACCGCGCTCGAATCTCTCGCGCACGGCGTGGCCAGCGCGGGCGAGCTCGACCGGGCGGTGCGGTTGTACGAGGAGCTCGCGGCGGGTGTCGAATTCGGCCACGAGAATCAGGAGGCGATCCGCATGGCGCCGTACTGGCTCGGCCGGATCCACGAGCGCCGGGGCGACCCGTCGGAGGCCGCTCACCACTATGAGCGGTTCCTGGAGTCGTGGCGCGGAGCGGACCCGTCGCTCCCCGTGGTGGTGGACGCGCGCACCCGGCTCGCCCGGGTGCGGCACCGGGACACGAGGCCATAGGCGGGGAGAGGCGCGTCCGGGCGTGACGCGTCACCGCGGGGATGCCCGGCCTGGAGGGGAGCGGACCGCCCGCGTCCGGGCGGAAGGGGCGGGTGCGTTCGAGGCCGGCCGCGAGCGGTCGGCGCCGACGAGAAGTCCGGACCGACCGGGTGAGGCGAACGAAACGGCCGTGTGCCGGGCGTGGCGTCGGGCACCGCGTGGCTTGTCCCGGCCCTGCTCGCGCCGCAATATCCCCGGGCCCGTCGGCCCGCAGCGGCAAGGGCGGGTTGGTTGGCAATCATCCATGGAGGAGGTACGGCATCGATGAGCGACAGGCTGACTCGCCGCGAGTTCCTGGTCACGAGCGCTGTGGCGGGCGCGGCCGCGTCCGCCGGTCTCGCCGGGCCGAGTCCGCTCTTCGCGGAAGGCCGGGCGCCGGCGGTGCACGTGCGCGCGGCGAGGCCCGTGGTGGTCGCCTCCGCGAACGGGCACCAGTTCCGGAACGGCGGCAACGAGACGGCCGTCGAGCGGGCGTTCCGGATGATCACCGAAGGCGCGGACGTGCTGGACGCCGTGATCGCGGGCGTGAACATCGTCGAGCTGGACCCGGAGGACACGAGCGTCGGGTATGGCGGCCTGCCGAACGCGGACGGCGTGGTGCAGCTCGATGCCTCGTGCATGCACGGCCCGCGGCGGAGGGCGGGCGCGGTCGCCGCGCTCGAGGGCGTGCGCACCCCCTCGCTCGTCGCCCAGAAGGTGCTCGAGGTGACCGACCACCACCTGCTGGTCGGGCGGGACGCGCAGCGCTTCGCCCGGCTCATGGGCTTCACCATCGAGGACGACCTCAACACCCCGCGGTCCAGGGAGCTCTGGCTCGAATGGAAGCGGCGGACCGACCCGGAGCACTACCCGCCGCCGGGGCCGGTCGGCGCCGCGGACGCCGGGGAGCCGGATCGGGATGACGTCGCCGACCCGCGCACGTATCTCGACCGGGTGGAGGCGGGCTGGCGCGCCGCGCTCCAGATGGCGGCCGAAGGGCTGATCGACCCGGAGCACCTGTACGGCACCATCAACTGCAACGGCGTGAACGCCGCCGGGCACGTGTGCGGCGTGACCACGACCAGCGGGCTGGCGTGGAAGATCCCGGGCCGCGTCGGTGATTCCCCGATCCTCGGCGCGGGGCTCTACGTGGATGGCGACGTCGGCGCCGCCGGCTCCACGGGCCGGGGCGAAGCGAACCTCTTCGGGCTGTGCTCGTTCCTGATCGTGGAGGAGATGCGTCGGGGTCGGAGCCCGAAGGATGCGGGGATCGAGGCGTGCCGCCGCATCCAGCGGAACACCATCGAGGACCGGCTGCTCAACAGCCGTCGTCTGCCGAACTTCAACGTCAACTTCTACATCGTGAACGTGCGGGGCGAGTACGCGGGCGTTTCCCTCTACCCCTCCCGCTACGCGGTCTGCACGGAGAACGGACCCCGGATCCTCGAGACGGAGGCGCTGTTCGAAGGGCAGCCGTCGGACTGAGCCCGGGCCTCCCGGGCGGAGCTCGCATGGGAGCGGGTCTCCGTACGGACGGGGGGTGATCGGAGGAGTCGGACCGTGGCCCCGCCCATCGATGGGCGGGGCCACGGTCGCCGGACCCGGCTGGCAGGCCGATGAGCAGAGGGCGCGGGATCGGGTCGCCGCGCCCTCGTCGCTTCCTGGCTCAGTTCCCGGCGGCCACCGGCTCCTCGTGGACGATCCGCGTGCCCAGCACGGCAAGGAACTGGGAGATCCACGCCGGGTGGGCGGGCCAGGCCGGCGCCGTCACCAGGTTGCCGTCCGTCACGGCCTGATCCATCGGCACGTCCACGTACTCACCGCCCGCGAGCCGCACTTCCGGCCCGCACGCCGGGTACGCCGAGACCCGGCGGCCGCGCACCACGTCCGCGGCCGTCAGGACCTGCGCGCCGTGGCAGACCGCCGCCACCGGCTTGTTCGCCTGGAAGAAGTGCCGCACGATCTCGATCACCCGCTGCTCCAGCCGGATGTACTCCGGCGCGCGGCCGCCCGAGATCACGAGCGCGTCGTAATCCTCCGGCTTCACGTCCGCGAACGTGGCGTTGACCCGGAAGTTGTGGCCGCGCTTCTCGCTGTACGTCTGATCACCTTCGAAGTCGTGGATCGCCGTCCGCACGGTCTCGCCGGACTTCTTGCCCGGACACACCGCGTGCACCGTGTGACCCACGGCCTGGAGCGCCTGGAACGGGACCATGACTTCGTAGTCTTCGACGAAATCGCCGACCAGCATGAGGATCCGCTTGGCCATGGTGCATCACCTCCGAGGAGACTGGGTGGGTTGCAGTGGTGGTTCGCGGGCGTGGCGCCCGGGCGGGTCCGGCCGCCGACGCTCGCCGGCGGTGCCCGGCCGACCCCACGCGTCGCGACCTTCGGGCATCATATCGCACCACGCCGCGCCCGGCAACCGGCCATCGTGGATCGAAAGTGGAAAACGATCCCGGCGTCCGTAACAGATGGGATTCTGCACGCCAGGCTGGCTGATGCGCGGCCATCCCGGTGATCGGTCCGTTCCGGGCGCCCGTCCGGCGCGTGGCGGCCCTGTTTCGGGGGTCCGGGCGAGGGTGGCGGTGGATCGGATGGAAGGGCTTCCCGTTGGATGGCCGGGTCGCCGACGGAGCGATCGGGACGTCGGCGGGGCGGCCGTACGGAGCGTGCGCCGGCCGGCCATGGCCCGCCGTGGCCGGGGCGTACCTGTCACTCCAACGGGCGGCGAAGGGGCTGAATACGCGTGGCGCACGTCGGCGGCCGGGCCCCGGCCGGTGGTGGGTGGGCGTTGGCGGGATCCGTCCACGGGTCGCTTGGTCGGCCGGCGGAGATGGGGTCCCGGACATCAGACCGGCGAATGGAAAGATTCCGCCTCGGGCCCGTGCCGGCCCCCGCCGATGAATCGGGCGCGTGCTCATGGCCGGCGCGTCGTCGGGCGGTGTGGATACACGCGGTGCGGTCCTCCCGCGAGGACCACGGCGGTTCACGTCCATGGTGACAGCCAGGCCGCCCATCCTGCGCAATGCGGGGAACAGCACAGCACGGATCGATCCCCCACGGTGAGCGGGAGGCGAGTCGCGGAGCGGCCCGTGCATCCCTCCAACCTCGTTCAGAGAGGAGCGCAGTTCCGCTATGCGACGCATTGTTACATGGACAGCCATCACGCTGGCGCTCGCCGCCGGCTGCGGGAAGGACGACGGCCCCGCGGGCCCGGGCGGCGGAGGCGGCAGCTCGGCGATGAGTGCGACGATCGATGGCTCGAGCTGGGCCTCGGCGGCCACGCCGGGCGCGGCCCATGCCGTGCGCGGAGGCGCGTTCATCGCCGTCGCGGGTTCGAGCCAGTCGTTGCGGGTCGTCGCATTCACGATCCCGAACGTCATGGAGCCGGGCACGCACGAGCTCGTACCGCCGCTGAACGCCCAGGTCCAGGACAATATCGGCGACGCCATGTGGATGACCGGGACCAGCGGCGCGACCGGCACCGTGACGGTCACCTCCATCTCGGCCGAGCGGATCACGGGCACGTTCTCGTTCACCGCCACGGCGGTCCCCGGCACGGCGGCCACGGGCACGCTCGTGGTCACCAACGGCAAGTTCGACGTGCGTTTCGTGACCGCGGGGGCCGCAGTGGTGGGGAGCGACGTCGCCCATTAGAATCCCCATGTGCGACCGATCCACACCATCGGCCATTCGACCCGCTCGGTGGAGGAGCTGATCGGGCTGCTGCGCGAGTCCGGCATCCGGCTCCTGGTGGACGTACGGCGGTATCCGGGCTCGCGCCGGCACCCGCAGTTCGGAAGGGATGCGCTGGCCGCGGCGCTCCGGGCCGCCGGGATCGAATACGTCCACGAGCCGGATCTGGGCGGGCGCAGGGAGCCGAGGCCGGATTCGCCGAACACCGCGTGGCGGAACAGCGGCTTCCGCGGGTACGCGGACTACATGGCCACACCTCCGTTCCGCGCGGCACTCGAGCGCCTCGTGGCGCGAGGTGAGGAGGAGCCCACGGCGATCATGTGCGCGGAGGCCGTGCCCTGGCAATGCCATCGCCGGCTGATCGCGGATGCGCTGGTCGCGCGCGGCATCCCGGTCATCCACATCCTCGGGCCGGAACGCACCGAGTCCCACGAGCTGCACCCCGATGCCCGGGTAAGCCCGGACGGGACCGTCTCCTACCCGGCCGGCGGGGAAGGCCCCGCGCAGGCCGATCTCTTCGAGTGATCCCTGCCGTGAGAGCCGGATCGCGGCCGCCCCCGGCAGGCCCCGCCCCGGGCGGCACGGGCAGGCCGTCATCCCCTCACCCGCACGACGATCTTTCCGGACGTTTCGCGCACCCACGACCGATCGGCTGAGCCGAACACGCGCCCCTGCCGCCTGGCATGGCGCTGGCACCGGTTCCGATCGTCGATTCAATGCAACGGGAGTCGGAGGTAGGGGCGATGACGGATCCGAGGGTCGTGGTCCAGCGCTGGCTGGACGCCATCGAGGCGCGGGACGTGGACCGGATCGTGGAGGCGCTGGCCGAGGACATCACCCTCGAGACCGAGATGGCGCGTACCCCGGTGAGCGGCAGAGACACGCTCCGGGCCATGGTGGCCGACTCGCTCAGGGCGTTCGAGTCGGTCCGGCTGGAACCCCGGAGGATCGTGGCCGAGGGGAGGTACGTGGCCGTCCTCCTCACGGCGGTTGCCCGCTTCGGCGAAGACCTGGAGCTCCTGGGTCAGAGGCTCCCGACCGCCGGCAAGGAGCTGGAGATGGACGCGGCGGCGTTCGTCGAGGTGACCACGGACGGAAAGATCGCGCGGGTCGAGCGGGTGCGTGACACGCTGACGCTCATCCGGCAGCTCGGGCTGTCCCCGGACCAGGTCCGCGACCTGGTCGAGCATTTCGAGGAGTACGCACGGCGCCGGCCGCGGGCGGCCTGAGCCCCGCGCCCGCGGCCCCGGGCCGACGGGCGAGATCCGCTCCCGGTCGTCGGCTCCGAGGCGCGCCGGCGGCCCGTGGATTTCCCGCCTGCGAATACCGGTTCCAGTCCCTCCGCTCCGGGGCGACGTGGCCCTCGACGTCCCTCTTGCGCATCCGACCCCTCGCGCATTAGACTGGTCGCGGCCCGAAGAAATACCGAAAGTACGGCCGGCTCGGGCCGCGGCCGTCGAACCCTACGCACAGGAGGTCCAATGTCGACCGGCACCGCAGTGACCTCGCCGTTCATCCCCACCGACGCGCTGCTCGCACACTGGCAGGGCCACCGGAAGCTGACCCGGCGCGTGATCGAGGCGTTCCCGGAGGAGGAGCTGTTCCGCTTCAGGATCGGGCCGATGCGCACGTTCGGCGACATGGCCCGGGAACTCCTGGGGATGGCCGCGCCGCTCGTCCGTGGGATCGCCACCGGGGAATGGGCGCCGTACTCGCCCGCGGAGGCGTCCACGCGTGAGGAGCTCCTGCGTCTCTGGGACGAGAGCACGGAGGAGATCGATACGTACTGGGCACAGATCCCGGCAGAGCGTTTCCAGGAGATGCACACGGCTTTCAACATGTACACGGACAAGGTCTACGGGCTGATCCTGTACGCGATCGACAACGAGATCCATCATCGGGGTCAGGGCTACGTGTACCTCCGCGCGTTGAACGTGGAGCCGCCGCCGTTCTGGGATCGGCCGTGACGGAGGCCGGCGGGGCGGTGGGCGCATCGGGGTGGGCGGTGTCGTCGGCGGGGGAGGTGAGCGTGGGGTGTGCCGGCGGACGATCGCCGGTGTGTCGGGGCGCGGGGTGGGCCTGGGATGCAACTGGGATCGCTCCGTGGTTCCCGGGTTCCCGGGGATCCTTGCCGGTGCCGGCCCCTCGGCGCGAGGCGCGTCGCGGGACCGGAGGCGATCGCGGGGGCGTTCGAGGCGGCGCATGGCGGCGGTGTTTGCCGGTGAACGTGTCGCGCCGCGGCCGCGGACCGCCGGCATCGTGGTGGGTGGTGGGTGCGGGTGCGCGCTGTCGAGGCCGGCGGGTTGACGGCCGGTGCGGCGAGGGAGGGACCTCGTGGGTTGAGTCCGGACGACTTCGCCAGCCCGATCGGGGAGGCTGCCTGACGGGTCATGCCGGCGGCCGCGGTTCACGCGGCCGCCGGTGTTTTTCTTTTCGGGTGTCGCGGGCCGGTCGGCCGACCCGGTGGACGATGCGGGTCCGGGGGGCGTGGTCGTGGCTCGCTATAGTGCCGGGGCTACAGAGCGTTGATTCCGTGCCACGGGCGCGGTTCGGGCGATGGGAGGTCGGCCGGACGCCTGTCCTTGCCGCAGGCGCGCGGAGGCGGGATCGGTGACGAGGGCCCGAACCTGCCTTTCCCGCCCGGAGGCCGGCTCACCATGCCGGACCGGCGTTGTCCAGACACGGGAGCGCCGGTGCGCGCCCTAGACCAGGGCAGGGAATTGCAAGCGGGGCGCGATGTTATCGGCGAATCGCGGAGCGCTCCGGCCCGGTGGGTCGGGCGGCGGTGCAGAATGAGACGCCGGCCGTTCCCGAGGTGTCGGACCCCTCCCCGGGCCGGAGCAGGGCCGCCGCGAGGCGCCGGCCATCGGCGGTAGAACGATCGATGCCGCGGGGTAGGCGGACCGGGGTTCCGGCTCTGTCCGCGGTTGGCACGCGCGGTGCATGCCACCGGCTCCGCCGATTACGGCCGATTCTCGTGGCGAACGCGTCCGCGTGCGTGAAACGAGTTGGCTCCGGGTCCACCCGGGCTCTGGTGCGCGTTCGACGATGAACTGAATCGACTCCGGTGATCCGGCCCCGGGTAGCTCCGCGTATGATTCGGGTGTCGGGCAGTATCTGGAATCGGAACAACCGGGGTGATTGCGGGCCGCGATGTAGGCGCGCCGGCGCACGATCCGGGAAGGTGCCGCAAGCAGGTGACTGATCGCCATCTGTGGGAATCGACATCGCAGCGGCACCGGCGGAGCGAGGACACCACGCTTCCCACCTCTCCCCGGCGTGGTTGTCCCTCGCACCGGCTTTTTCGTTCTCGATCTCATTGAGCGTGGACCGCGGCCCGTGCGGTTTGCCGTCCCCGTGCGCGTATTCCCATTCGGAGACTCTGGCTGGGAGATGGTCTCATGAGGCGTGTCATTCGTGTGCTCGCCGCTGCACTCCTCGTGGCCTGTTCCGACAACCTCGTGGAGGTGCCGTCGGAGCGGCAGCGCGGCGAAGGGCCCGCGATCGCCCCGAACAGCACGGGGGTTTTCGACTCCATAGTCGATGACTTCGCCGGGACGACGGTCAACGCCGCGTTGTGGGAGGTGCACGGTCCTGCGGGCCGGGTGGTGCAGGACGACCGGCTGGAGCTCTGGCCCACGCCGAATCCGTCTTTACAGTCGGGGCTGGTTACGGCGACGACGTATTCGATCGCGGGCAGCTGGTTCATGGCGGAGTTCAGCCAGGATGCTGCGGGGAGCGCCGGGACGGAGACGTTCATTTCGGTGCTGCGGGCGGACCAGCAGGAGTTCGCGGTGATCAGTAGCCGGGGCGGCCGGCTTTGGGGCTACTACAAGCGGTCGAACCAGTCCCAGCCGGCCAGTGTCGGGGATGTGGTGCTCGATCCGGTGCAGCACCGGTTCCGGCGGATCCGGGAGCAGAGCGGCACGGTCTATTACGAGACGTCGCCGGATGGTCAGAGCTGGACGACGCGCTGGAGCGTTTCGAACGTCTTCACGGACCCAGGCAACCTGGTCGGTGCAATCGGCGTAGGGGCGCTCGATGGGGCGAACGGGGATCCGACGCCGGCCTACGTGGAGAACGTGAACACGACGGTGCCGGCGATTCCGCGGGGGCTTACGGCGACGGCGGTCTCGGAGTCGCGGATCGAGCTTTCGTGGCAGGACCGGTCGGTGAACGAGACGGGCTTCGTGATCGAGCGGCGCCCGGCCACGGGTGGAGCGTTCGCCGAGATCGCCACAGTCGCCGCGAACGTGACGACATACGCGGATGAGGGCTTGCCCGCGGCAACGGCGTTCGAGTATCGGGTGCGCGCTGTCGGTGACGGCGGGTCCAGCGCACCGACGAAGGTCGTTTCCGCGGCAACACTCGAGCCTCCGCCCCCGCCGCCGCCCGTGGACCTGGCGCTCACGGCGATCGATGCGCCGGAGGTGGCCACGCGGGGTGGCGTGGTGGAGATCCGTGTCACGCTGTCGAACCTCGGTGGGG